>Ga0179591_1159723_pt1 | contig 12907 bp, 10 predicted proteins | sample CZOMad2_1_08_16f_FD_182891 | JGI IMG/M metagenome (GOLD analysis project Ga0179591, IMG submission 182891) | Vadose zone soil fungal communities from Angelo Coast Range Reserve, California, USA - CZOMad2_1_08_16fungal (PacBio error correction) | ecosystem: Environmental > Terrestrial > Soil >...
AAAGTAAAGAGTCTCGACAAGGAAGACGCTACAGGGAAGTAACGAGATCACCAAAAATAGGTGGAAAAATTGCCTTAACTCTTCATCGACAGAAACTCTTGGGGACCCCAAGGGAGTAGCCGCTCTTTAGATATCCATTGGCACCAAGGACGAGAAACCTCGAGAGAGGCAACAATAGGGTATCATAGATCATCAAGAAAGACGAGACGGAAAGCGTCAAAAAAGGAACCGCAAAAGCTTGAAATAATGTGAAGTTGATCCTAAAAAACCTTGTAAACCAGAGGGGAAAAAGAAAAGATCCGCCTTGTGGAGCTATTCCGTGCTATGGGGGGGACAAACGAAGAACCTACCGAAGGGGGGGGTCTGCAGGGTGACGGCAGCGTCAACGGACAATAAGGGCAAATTAAAGGATGTGTTAATCAGGCCGAGACTTAAAAAGGGAGAGAAAAAAAGGGGGAATGGGGCGAGGGTAGTGTACTATACCAGTGGCCTGATATTGACGGGGAAACGAAACCGGGTAAAACCTGCCCTATACTCACAATTAGGGGTATTGGCTTTCCACTCCCTTCAAGGTAGTAAGATAAAAGGGTGAAAAGGAGTCTGATCTCAGGGGTCTGGGTGGCGCCGAAGGGTCGGGCACATGGGGACGAAGATCCGGTTAGTATAGGAGGGGGGAGCATCGAATCAGCACTGACAAGTGGGGTGAGGTAAGACGTTCAGCAAAAACGGCGGCTCGTAATCCAAGAAGGTCAAAGGGGGGAAATAAAATAGCTCGGAACGTACTTACTGAGATGATCTGCAAGTGACACGTGGCAGAGGGGAAAAGGAAGGGTGGTTTCCACAACGGTTAAGGATCGAATGGGGAGAAGAAAAACCCTGAAAAGAGAGTCGTTCCACATCGGGGGGTCAGGACGGGGTTGGAAGCGGACTGTGGAGAATAGAGGCTACGCAAGGCTTCGCACTCCGACCGGGGATATTAGCCAAAGCAACCGAGGGGAGTCGTAGTGCGTAAGTGGGCTAGAGGGTCGTACGTCGAAGTCCGAGATGAAGAGGAAAAGAGCCTGCATGAATTATAACTATTGTTTAAAGAGGGTAGGAAAGCCCTATATTTCCTCGGTACTGAAAATATCTGCAGATATAAACCTTGTAAAGGTTCTCCTGAAGAGAGGAAACACTGGGTGACTGGGTGATTCACATAGGCAAAGAGAGCGTTTAAAGTCGGATAAGGGGAAGTACTGTAGAGGGAATCCAAACCCAAAATGATATTGATGAGACTAATGGTCCTCCGAAATACGACGTTTACTCAACACGGAGTAGAGAATGCCATCGAAAATAGAAAAGCGAAAAGGGTGACACAGGCAGACCGTTCAATCTCCAGCGCCGGGATAACGACTATCCCCGAGGAGCCCTATAAATCGGCAACTGCAGGATGTAGCCTGAGAACAAGAGTAATGGAAACATCGTGTACTTATCAATTGTCACCCACTCTCAGGGTTGGAAAGATCATTTGAGGAAAAGCGAAGACGAAGCGGGTCCTCTTGAAAAAAAACTAGTTCTGAAACCTTCTCCAAGCCTTTAGAATGCTTGTCTTCAGAGTTTCGGAGGTACGAGGGTCACCAATAGCGTCTCAAGTTCTCCCTTAAATGGGGGGGGGTAGAGCGACGAGGAATTTGTGCCACCGCAGAAAGGAATAAATGTCGAGAGAATAGGTCAGAACTTATCCAGTTCCGCTCGAAGCACTCTTTGGCAGGGATGCATTTAGGGATACGATTTGACGCCCCGACGATAAGTGATAGACACTCACCGGAGAAGTTGGGAAATCTGGGTGTCACGCGCCGCGCTACTTGAAAAGTTCGATTTACTCAGATCGTGCTGAGTGGTGAAATACGGGAGAAAAAACGGGGGAGGTCAGTCTTAACGTCTACTGGGGGCTTGGAGGTGAGAATACTAGCGCTAAAAAGGGTCAGAATAAAAGGGGGGCCAATTGGTGGGCTGCCATGAATCGTGAAAAAAGAAGCTGACGAATCTAAGGACTCTAATTTCTTGTAAGTCTGACTTGTCCGGTGAGGTGGAAAGGTCGGGGTTGACGGGGTCACTTGCCTAATACTACCCTAAATTAAAAAACTCGCGGCAACGAAAGCAAGTATGAAAGCAGATCCGGACAGAGAGGTCGCAAGAAGTACTTACAAAGGTGTCGGATAAATTAAAGCGCGTCCTCTTTTCTTAACAGCTACCGATACGGTAAGCCGGGTATCATGTGGTGAGGTCGTTCTAATTGTGACCCCCGTTCGTTTTTATGACACAGAGGCATTTGAGTGGGCATGCCAATATGACTTGCTATGTAGCCACCGGAAGGGGAGACGGCCTCAGAACGGAAAAGGGCTGCTTCATCAAATAAGAGGGAAGTTTTTTAGGGGGGGATATCCTTCGTAAGTAGCGGTATGTCGATCCGCGAGTTCGGAGATCGGGCGTCTTTAATACCCATTATGTCAAGAAGGGGGGCATCCATGGGGTCAAGAGCGAAGAGTTGGGGCTCTCCCTCCAAAACTCTCGATTGAGGACGGGATCTTGGATTCTCTCAGGAGAAGACATTAAAGAGGAAACTGCAATAGTTCACCCTTGGGCGTGACTGATCTGGGAGGTCGGGTTAAGCACGGAATGGTTGGAAAGGCTTGGGAGGGGGGTCAAACCAACCACTGGAAAGGTGTCGTAGTCTCTGCTAGCCTTGAGTCAGTTCATTGGAAAGGGAATTAAATTTTAGCTTCGGGAAAACAAAAAGTACTAGGCTTTTTCAAGGGACTAAAGAAAGAAAAAAAAAAAAAAGTGTATGGGGGTTGGTAGCCTCTATGCGTAACTCGGGGACGATCCGGGAGGTTGCGATACCCCACACATCTTCTTTGAGCCTAAGACCGCTCTAGCTAACTTAGCAGTGGCCAGAGAAAAATATCAAGCTCGTTCGCATAAGCTTGGGTTGTTATGCTCTGGAGGGGTCATTAAATCGGCAATTTATCCAAGGAAAACTATTCAGTTTTAGAGGCCGCAGAGTAGGAGAGGTGGATTGTCCTGGGGAACCTCCGGTCTAGGGGACCGTGAACTGAGAACCCGACAGAAAGAATCTGCAGGTAAATAGGATTACTCTGTAATCCTAATGTAATTCGGTGCAAGTAAACATTGAGGATGACGACATACCATCCCTCCTCTATTTATGCGTGATAGATAATGGTATTCCCCTGAGTATACTATAAAGGGGGAAAGGGTCTAATCCTGTCTAACTTTAACGGAGACCTTGAAATCCATGTCACCTCCGACAAAGAAAGTGCTAAGTAAATAGTTCCAGTAGGGAGAGATATTGGGACAAAAAGAATCTCATCTAACAGGCTGCCGCGGGGTATAGGGAAAGGTCGGGGGACCTTATGTCGGCTTGAAACTGTAGAGAGCGAAACCTCAAAAAAGGGGAATACACTAGAGCAAAATTCACCGAAGCTGAGCTCTCGACAATATTTGCAAGGCGTTAAAGGTCAAGCTGAAAGTATTTTCCTCGACTTAAGTGTTATGATGGTCAAAAAAAAAGAGGCAGTATACACAGGTTATAAGATCCATCGGGGGTAATTAATTTACGGGTCAGTGTCCGTCATGGGGTCCGGTAGGTGTAGCTAAAAGTGAGGTCTGCATTCGGCGCTCGTAAAATGGCTGACAGGGGGAAACGACGTGTGCTCAAGCGCTATGGGGTGAAGCGGTGGATAATCAGATAATGTTCACCAGCTTGCTAAGGCTAATGTCTCAGGAACGAACCCAAAGATCTACTCAGAAGAAAACAATTATGATATGATTAAATAATCTCGATTTTGGAGGTGTAATTGTCAATCTCTCTCTGAGGAGGGGGGGTACACTATCAGTGTCTCGCCCCGACCTAACTAGTGATATTCCATAAGAAGAAACTTGAGGGGACGTAAGATGGAGGAGAGTATAGAAATCTTCAAAGCGAAGATTCAAGAAATCCTGCACTGATATTACTAATCATCTAGCTTCAAAATGGGGGAGACGGTACTAATAGACCCAAGAGTGGCGGCCCGCGGCTCATTGTGAACGAATGGAGAAACTGACCGGTCATCCGGGGCTAGGAGCATTAGCGATCACTTCATAAAGAAGCTCTATTGGGGCGGGGCATTCACGTTCTGGGTCTAATGCATTACATTAGAATACGGTTAGATTCGAACTAAGCTCGCATCTTGGGAGCTATAGTGATTTGCACCCTCTATGCCTAGCGCCTGGAAGATTCGTGCTCCCAGAAAATTTTTGAGGATTAAATGAGTTTCGGTCAAAGACTACCTACCATTACCAAGAAAACGAAGTGTCTCCGGAGGGGAACCCTCCTTTGGCCTTTAGGTTAAAGGGCCGGTGACTCTACGCATCGTGTATGGGTATCGATGATGCCGGCGTACGGTTAGAGCATTTTAAGGGAGAGAATCCTAAACAGGTTAAACGACAATAAAAAGGCGTAATTAGACCGATAGGGATCAAGATGAACGGGTAAAGGCGGGCTCTGGGGGGAAGGGGCGGTTAATTAGCGGGTACTGGTATAGAACGGATGATGTGATCTCCTCCGGGCGGCCAAACCAATCGGAGCTAAGCCGGTCTATCGCATAATGTAAACGTCCGGATGGATATGCGCTTGGCCTTCGTTCTACCAGAGAAATTGTTCGAAAATGCTGAGAACAACAAGGAGGTACCGAAATAAACAGAGACTATACGGGGGCCGGCTACAAAAAGATGTCGGCGTCTAAAAAGAGCTCCAAAAGGGTGTCAAAGGAAAAATAGAGTCCTACGCCTTCGGACTTCATCTGGAACAAAATGAAAAGAGTAAAATAATCACCCATGAACGGCGATCAAAAACATCACGAACTAAAAGGGTCACAAGGGAAATAGAAATCATGGAATGCAGGCGGACGAAGACGCCACGATCTCGAGGCTCTGATCGTGGGGGGCCGCGCACGAGTCGAGGGTAATCAGGGGGAAAGGGATGCGACCCTTAACGTTATGGGTAATCATCTCTCAAGAGAAGAACTGAGATCAGACGCGACTCTACTGTGAAAAAAATAAAATAAGTGGATGGAAACACGTTCGATTGTGGGGGGTTCAGATATTAATCTTTGTAGGGAACCTCGACAACTTTACGGGGGAAAACATGGAAACGAGCATGATTGTTTCTCAACGCGGGGAGCGAAGCAGAAAGATTGTAACCTTCTCACATCATATTGCTATGAAAAAAGGAGAGGGACGAAGGGGAAGATCAAGCTTTAAAGAGTAGGGAAGTTAATTGAAGAGTACTTTATAGAATCCATCGACTGATACGGGGTCATAAAGCTCACTTCGTTCCTGGGCTGTGTTTATCAGATTGATACGGACGGAAAAAATGTCGAAACAAATCCCTTAAAGAAAACTATTTCCGAAAAGAGAGGCTGCTTCTGGGGAATCATAAAAAGGTCAAGAGGAAGAGGGAGAGAAAGTGTGTATTGATTTATGGATTCGGCTAGTCACAGTTCAAACAGCATGAAGGTACATTAAGGCAATAGTGCCACTCGTCTATATCAAAATCTACCATCGAAGCGGAGGATCTAAAAAAGTTGGCTATTGGGAGATGGACACAATCTAAACTGGATAAGGAGGGGGTCTCGACTTATCGTCGTGGAGGGGAAAAGGGAGGTAGGAAAAAGTCCAGAAAACCTGATGTTGCTCGATCTTGCCTTTATAATCTCAGGAAGCGCGACAAGGGACCTTGAGGAGAGTGGGGTCATCCTATGTCGCGAACAAGAAAGGAAATCATCGGGACTGACTTAAAAAGATCACAGGGGGTTGGAAATAGGACCGCTTAACATTTCCACCTCACTAAGATGGCCAACCTTGGTTGTGTATGAGAGTTGGCGACTAGGAAAGTCCCTAAAAGTAGGAATTCGCCGCCCATTGTAGACAAATAGTTGGGGAAAATCGAAGAGGTATTTAGAGTGCAAAGGTGTCATTCATAAATGAAAGGCTGGCCTACTTTCTCTATCAAGCGGGGGGGGTTTATAGATGAGGGAGAATAGAATGCTTGCGCGGGGTGCAAGGAAGTAGTTGGAGAAATCCGAGTTATCTTACTAATGGGAGACAGGGTCATTTCTGGGATTTAGAGAAACTCGTGGTAGGGACAAGAATAATCAACAAGAGAAGGGTGTCTTTGGTGGTGGGTCCCAGGAGCGCATTAAGGGCTATGAACAAAAGGAAACTTGCAGGAGAGGGAGCACAGGACAGGATTTTTAGATGAACGGTAGGGGATACGGAATTTGTTTACAACATGGCCGTCTGGGGGGAAGGAAAAGTCCCTGCAACCAGACGGGTCGGAGAAGGCGTTAACTTCATGAGGAGGACGGAACAGAGACGGAACTACCCACTGTAGGATCAAAAAGTAAGAGGACCGAGGGAGTTTAGCCATGGAGTACATCAGAATCACGACCTGACTGCTGAGCGTCTATTTCAGACAAAAGGGGAAAAGAACAAGTCACCTTAAAGGGGGGTTACTAAATGTAGAGCCGATATGGGTGAGTGAGTGGCCCGAGCGTGAGAGGTGAGTAAAAGTTTTCCAAACAGGCCTACGAATGGATTCCTAAAAATAGGGCCTTTTATAAGGTTACGTTTAGAGACTTGTGTGCGGGCAATTGTGAGAGGGGGGATCCCGCGTCGCGTAGTCGGAGCGGGGGGGGAAAGACAAAGGGGACGTAGGCGATGTGAAAAGATGAACATAAAAAATACTAAAGAGGCGAGCGGCGCACATGCGTCAGCCTGGATAAGACGAGCCGGGGCCTTATCAAAGAATAACATATTAATAAAATTTATCTGCAAAGCTAACAGGGTTATAGTCAGTGCTTGTTGGGGAAGGGGGCTTGGGTCCACGGAAATAATATTCCCAAACGAAAATAGGACTACCATAACTAAACTTAGACGGATAGGCTCGAGGACACGCACCTAGTGAAAATGAGGTGAAGTGGATGAATGGGGACAAAAAGGACCACAGTAAAGGATGGGTTGAAAGTTTGTTGCAAGAAATGAGGGACAAGAGGAGGGAAAGAAAACGTGAGAACCCTGTTTGTAAAAGGTTTTGAGGTGGACCTCACATGGCAATAGTGGGAGGGTCAGGGTCGACCGTGTCGAAGTTGATAGATCGGGAGGGAGAGCCGTTTGAACGACTTACGATTTTTGATGAGGATTGGGGGTTCAAGAAACGGGCGCGCGGAGTGCGTCTACAGGGTATCCACCCGTACGCGGACGATTAACCGAGTTCTCTTAATGACTACATTGTGAGGTCTTTAAAAAGCGTCGTCTCTCATTGTAGGAGAGGTACTTTAAGAAGAACAACAAAAAGAAGGAAAAAAGATAGATAAGAAAGGGAAGGAAGCTACATATCTCAGTGCGTACCAAGAAAAGAAATAGAAACGGACAGAAGGGGGGGTAGGATCAGGATGGGCAAGGACTCATACTCGAAGGGGAGCACTAAGGGGACCGCCAAGTGATACACAGGGGGGGACCCAAACTGAAAAAAAACTCGAAAGGAGCAACCACCCTTCTAGTCGCTAGAAATGAGGAAAGGGCAACATAATCGCAAAAAATTAAGAAACAAAACTGGGAACTACGATGTGAGGTTTCTCAAGACTCCCAGGGAACAGAGGTTAGGAAAAGCTACTATCATAACTGTGGTTAGTGACGCGTAGGAGTAAAAAACGAAAAAACGGGAAGGTAAGGGGTTGCATTTGCACGGTTTAAGAAGAGCTCCACACAAAAAAAAAAAAAAAGAGCTCAAATAAAAAAATATGATTCATGGGGTAACGCTGCAAAGAAAATTATGAAAAGGGGTGAAAAAGTCCTATTACGGTTGTACTAGAAATTGTAGGGTGTTAGAGGTCAGACAAAGAGTGACAGGGGGAATATATGGCACAACAGGTTCAATTTATTGGGCGCAGAAAGGCGTACGGGGGGGGTATTCAGAGAACCGCATCTTTCTCTATTCTAAAACCCCGCGCAGTCAACTCTGTGCGGAAAAAAAGGATAAGGGTATGGGAAGATCGGAGGATTTCAGAGCTAAAGAGCAAAACGCAGAGGAAATTGTTAATGGCCAAGCCTGATATCTAACATAGGAATAAACGGATAAGTTGGAAGGCATCTTATTAGGACTTACAATCTCATAGGCTCAAGAAAAGTGCAAGCGGCAAGTGGGCGGGAAACAGTTCAAGAAATACTACCTTCGAGGGCTGCTACCATAGAGGGAAGAAAGTACAAGAGGGGAAAATGGGAAACTCTGTACTTGCTGGGGTGGGGCAGAGTTTTGCGAACGTAAGCATAAATAAAGGAGGAAAAAGATTCAAAAGAAACTCGGACTGTCTCACAAAAACCTAACTTTCTTTCTGTGTTTAACATGGGGAAAGATGCCACTCGGGGTGAGTCAGTCTCTTCTCAGCGGAATACGAAAATCAGAAAAGGGGAGAGAGACCGGGGGGGAGGTATTTCCAATCTGGGGGATATTACGGGCCCAAGAGGGGTCATCGAAGCAATGGGACCAGGTTTCGCCGTAAAAGGAAGTGAGAGAAATATATGAAGGAAAAGAGCGGTAGAGGCCTTACAGTACATTTACCAAAAAAAAAGGACAGAGAAAAAAATTTGTCGGATGCAGAGTCCGAAAGACAAAAAGGGAGAGGGATACCCTGTCTAAACGATGCCAATTCAAAGAAGGCAGGAAAGAGTGAAAACAATCTAAATGGAGCATAAGAAATAATTAACGTAGCAAAGAGTAGGGCTAAGAGAGAAGCTCGTCCAGCCTAAGTCTAAGATCCCTGAGGAAGCTTCCAGCGACTTCAGAAGTTTGACAAAAGGAAGAGTAGTTTATGGGGTCAAAATCATAATATGCTCAAACAGGTCCATGTGCTCGGGGAGGCAGCAGGATAAAAGAAAATCTTCCGAGGGGCGTGATTGCCAGGGGCTCGTGGGAATTGAACAAAGTGTAGTACCGGGCAGACACGCTTAGTGCGTGAGAGTCGAAAGAGTATTTTGGTGAAGAAGTAGGGAATCCGAGTTCTAGAAGAAAGCTTATGTAGAGAGGTCCAGTCGATTCAAACCGTTGTGGACAGGTGGGAATGATGGTTGAACAACCGTTAGGGGGCCAAAAGGGGGGCGAAAAGAGAGTATAGAGAATCCACTTGGGCCAAGGGGGTTCTCTGAGAGATGTATTTACAGCGATAAGGAAATCACGGAAAGAAGGGGTCGAGCGAGGTACATCTTCTTGGTCGATGGTGAATACGGGAGACCGCAATGATGACCGTGACAGGTACCGGAAATAGGGGATTTTTAACGACTAGCTCTCCAAAAGAAAGAAAACTTGCCGTTGTTGATAAACATCTAATGATTGAACTCATGATGAGTGCAGAACATCAGATAGAGTAGGCCAATATGCATGGAAAACGTAAAGAGGGTCTCGGGAGCTCTTTGGGGGCAAAACATAGGTTAAGTAGGCTCAAACCCGTGAGGGGAAAAAAAGACGAGAGATTTGACAAGACTCGGGACAGGCGGGATTGAGAATCAAGTTCCTAATGGAGGGTTATAAGGACTGTGAACATACGCGGCACGACGGGTGCGGGAGAGAAGAGCCGACAGGGTTGAGTAATGGGGGTTGAAGAGGAGAGCGAGAACAGGCGACTTTTGATAAAAAAAAAACATGGCGGAAAGGCAGAAAGACATTGGCGAGTATAAGCGACCGGAAGACTCCAAAAAGAGGACATAACTAATGTAGTCGAGGATAGTGATTGTGTTGGGGAATAAGAGTCGACGGGTATTAAGCTACATTCAGAGGGAGGCTGAACTGCAGACAAGGAAAAGTTCAAATGTCCGCAAGTTCAAAAGACTATAGCTGTAGCAGGGAACAAGGAGAACATGGGTCATCGTGGGATATAGCAAGTGCAATCTGCAGACGATGGATAGACGGGGGTAGAGGGAGTGGAGGAGTGTCAGAAGTAATGGTGTAGCTGGAGGTCAGAGGTCAATGCAGTAGGGAGTCGCCATTAGGAAAATATTCAGGAAGGGGAATGAAGTAAAATAGGGAGACTTCAGATAACGACGAAGATGATTGGTGTCGCACGGCCGAGATGGAGGGATGTTCAAAAGAGGAGGAACAATAAGAGGCCCGCATTTGTGGGAAACATCGTCTGTGTAAGCCCTCATACCGTAGAGATAGCAAGGAAGGGTTCCATAACAACCGACTTATTAGACGCGCAAAGGGGGGTGAAAAGCTGTGAGGGGAGGCGACGATGCCGCGACAAGGGGGTGAATTGACAACGATTCAGCGGGAAAGGCACTTTATTATGAAACTCGGGGGGCCCGCAGAGGCCCGTAAGAAACCGCCAGTCAATTATTTAGTCACTACAAGGGATTTCGGGTTCAGCATCAATAAGACAGGGGACAATGGAAACTGAAAACAGGAATCAATAGCTCGGAGTAGTCTTAGTATGACCTTTGTAGGGGAACAACCGTTCCAGCTAAAAACGAAAAGTGAATTTTCTCAGACGGCGGATCGTCCCGGGAAGTTAGGGAAAAGCGCTGTCATCTAAGCCTACCAAACCCTCATGAGGTGGGAGGACAGTAGAGGAGTCAGGCGCGCATGGGTAGAAGGAACTGAACAGTACGTCTACTCAAACTCTAAACATCAGGGAGGGGTTTAGATTGTTACGGGAACCGGAGTTCGAAACCAGCCGGGCTAAGTAAACACGGAAAAAAACTGTACCTAGGAGACGCAAAAAAAAATGAACCAGCTACGTCTCTCAACGTATTACAGTAGTTCCGTAAAATGACAAGGGCGAAAGGGGAACTATCTGGACATAGTTACGGCTACTCTCGGGGAAAATTTGAAGTAATAGGATTATGAGGGAGGAGGAAATGAAGAGAAAAAGAGGGGTAGCCTTGGGAGAATAAAGACTAAGCAGTCGTAAGCGGATCAGCGGACCGGGGGGTAAAACTGTGTCGGATGAAGAAAGTCGCATGCGAAAAGCAAAGGTATCGTGTTAAATAAAAGTCGAGAAAGAGGGGGGAAACTATAAACCACTGATCTCGAAGTACAAAAACGAACAACTTAGTGATTAGTGAGAATAGAGGGGATAGGCGATGTGAATATCGTATACAGTAGATCTTTCGTCAAGGCAGGGTTAAGAAGCCCGATTTTCGCTGTATTAAACCCACTCCAGTGGCTGAGGGAGAGAGACGGCATGAAAGGGGCACAAGTGTAAAAGATTGCTCACTGTAGATACGGAATTCGCTAAAGGGGACGTCAGGAAAAGTAAGTCTCGGTCCTAATCATATGGAGATTAACAATCTGGAGACGGAGACTAACTGAAAGACGCAAATGAAGACCACCCCAAACCCCACTATTGGTCCCTTTTCCAAGCTCCTTGGAGAGCCTGTTAAACTTCTGGGAACGTAATCAAAAAACTGGGAATATGAAGATCAGCTGGGGAGAAAGGTATCGGTAAGCTGAAATACCTAAATAAGGGAAAGTAGGAAAAAAAAAAACTAGGGGGGTCGAAATCAGGGGAGAAGTACGTTCCAAGAGAGCCTAAGTCAAGGTCCGATGTCGTTCCCGAACTAGGTTGGAGGAGTAGAGGGGCAAGCGGTAAGAACACGACAACCTTTAAAGGAGGGGGGCCTTCGGAGTAGAAATCCTTTTAGTTGGAAGGGTACGGGACGTTTCCTCCGTAATTACTGAAAACTCTCATGGGGAGGTTCTTAGGCGAATATTCCCCGTGGGAACTGTGGCAGGTCAGGGGTACTAGGGTCACGCAGGGGGAGATTCGAAATGGAGGTACGCACAAGATCTGGCGTAGGTTAAATCACATGGGACTCGGAGCGCAGAAGGGACTTCAAACCTCCGGGAGAAGGTTGACCAAGAGAGGACTTTCATCAAAATAGGATTCTCTGCATAAATCGCAAAAAAAAGAAGCAGGGAAATGCAAGAGGACTCGGGGGACACTGGACCGGAAAGCAGCGCGGTCTAGACTACAACGGCAAGAAGTTACGCAAGTAAAAGGAGGGGGAAAAACTTGATCAGAAAACATCACTAAGCTAGTCGCGGATAAAAGGAATCAGCTGGATCGTGAATAGAAAATCAAAAAAAGGACGAGGTGCATGGCCACGAATACGGGGTCAACTCGCCTTCTAAGAAGTACATCGTGAAACAAATTACATCTTAAATAAGACCCCAGGAACAGAAATTAAAGGAAAAGGGGGACTAAGTATGAGGTGTGAATGCTGCTCGAACAAAGATGGGAGATAAGATGGGTTGAAGCGCAAACGTAGGGCGGGAAAATTGAACCATGTAACAAGGTCGAATCAAAAGTAAGGGTAGGCAGATACCGATAAAGATGAAAGCAGACACTCTACGGGGATACCAAACACACGAGGGGTAGGAAGCCGGCCAGGTTTCGTCATGGTGTAGAGAAATGATGAGGGGTGGGAGGCAATCTAACTGATGCGGGGAAAAACTCATAAGAGGTTTGGTCATAAAAAAAATACGGTGTATGAAGCAGAAACTATGAGAGGGAGTCAACCATGATTACGTACACTTGTGACGGGGACGGGAAACTAAAAGTCAGCGAGGAGGAGATGAATGTAAAAGCAAATGATGGTATGGTGGTAAAGGAAAACAAAGGGATCGGGCATCAACTCGGGAGCCGGCGGTATCTCTACTGGGTGAGAAAGTGGGGACTCATAAAGCGGCAGACAAACTATCACGGGATACCGTGCACCGACAAGACCTATGTGCCGGACGACTGTCTCTGGGGAGAAAGAGTGAAAAAGAGGCAGGGGTCAAAGGAACGAGTAAAAACATGACAGGGGGGCC
>Ga0179591_1341528_pt1 | contig 12907 bp, 19 predicted proteins | sample CZOMad2_1_08_16f_FD_182891 | JGI IMG/M metagenome (GOLD analysis project Ga0179591, IMG submission 182891) | Vadose zone soil fungal communities from Angelo Coast Range Reserve, California, USA - CZOMad2_1_08_16fungal (PacBio error correction) | ecosystem: Environmental > Terrestrial > Soil >...
ACTGGCCCACAGGAGAATGAACAAACTGAAAAAAAAAAAAAAGGGAAAACATGGGGGCTTACAAATTACATAAACAGAAAAGTGGGAAAAAAATTAAAAATTCTAAAAGGGGGTCGATACAAAGGAGAAAGTAACTGAGGGGAACAAAATGTCCACACAAGAACCGGGGTCAATCACAATTCCCTTGGGGACGAAAAGCAAAAAAGGAACAGAAAAAAAGAAAAGAGGTTTGTAAAAGAAAAAAAACGACCTGTTGGGGTAACAAAAAAGGAAGAGTTGGAATGTTCCCAAATTTTGGGTGTCCGAATTCAGAGGTTGGGAACAACGGCCGAGCGGCAGGCAAAGACACAGGGCACCAGTTGGGAAAAAAGAACTGGTGTGCCAGGAGAAGGAGCCATTCTGATCGAGCCTCCTAAGCAGCGGCAGCAGCAAAAGAAAAAAAAAAGAAAAGAGGTCCAATGCAAAGCAACACAGCTGAAAGGAGGGACGGGATAACACGAAAAACGGCCGACAACAAGAGAAAGCTCAAACCGTTTGACAGAAAACTGTGCGGTGGAAAAAGACACGCAGGAAATTGTTTGGTTTCACAAAAACGGGGAAAATAAAAAAAAAAAATCCCCAAGTCAGACGCGGGGGGAAAGAAAAAAAAACGAAAGTCCAGTTGCAGAAAAAAAATGAAGGGTGGAGGGGGACAAGAAGGACATGAAAAGTAAAAAAGGGGTAATATTGGGGTGACTGTGGAATAAAAATGAGCATTGGACAGGAGAGGACGAGTAGTGCTGATCGGTTTGTTTGGAGCAAACGGCTAAAAAAACAGGAAGACGGGGGGGAATTGCAAATGTTATTGAAAAAAGAAGACCCAGATATTAGTTTGCGTTGGAAAAACGGAGGTGATAAACGCTGGATTTGATGGAAAAAGTTGGGGGGCCCCATAAACCACGGAAGGCGGGAACCACACAACTGCAAAATAAGTCGTTTTTTTCGACGGCAAAGGGTAAGAAGGGGGAACGGGGAAAGAGAGAATTCGCAGAGTCACCAAACGGGTTCACTTTAAAAGAAAGGCAGAGGACACCAAATGAACGGAACAGGTCCAGTCTGGGAAATAAAACTATGCGATTGTCGTAGGACGAAAAGACCCTCGCAAACTGATCAAAGGGAAAGGGAAACGCATTAGGAACTAAAATGAAACAACGACCAGAATGAGAGTCACTTGAGACATTATCCAGTGAACAAAAGAGGCCACTTCCACATAGTCAGGAATTTGGGGAAAAAACTGAAAGTGGACCCTGTATTGGTATATAAAAGAAGAAAGGGAAGGTGGAAAAAGTCCAGACTCCATGTTCCAAAACATGACATCCCAGTAAGAGGAAGTCCGTTGACAGAAAGAGGGGTGCGGGACAAGGGATAAATAGAAAAAGTGGCCATCATGAATCGGGAATCCGCCGAAAAAAAACGCAAGTGGGGGGGGATTTGTTGGAGGAAAAAGAAGAAATACTCCAGGCCAAAAGGTTGAAAAAATCACCCCCAACCGAAAGAGAGACATAACTGAGAAAAAAATTCAACTGAGTAAAATACTTGAAAGCAAAAAGGGGGGTTTTCAAAAGTAATCCGGAAACAGGGAAAAAGAATATGGAGCGTGATGGGGTAGAAAGAAAAAACCCGACAAAGAAAAGGGGGGGTAAGCCGGGGTTGTAGGGATCAAAAGTGATAAAAAGGGGTCCATGGGAAGGAGAAAAACGGCCAGCTTGAAAAGGGAGAAGAATCCAGGTAAAAAATAATGTCCGGGGGCGGACTTTGGAAGGGGCAATTAAAAGAGGTTTGAAAGGGGTAACGCTCACAAGGACCACTTTTTCCTGTGACAGCGTTGGACACTAAGGTTTACTATGAAAAGAACCAAGAAAAGGTCCGGGGGTTTGTAAGGTAAGATTTTGCCGTTGGGAGCGCTAACGGGAGGGACCGGAGGGGTTAAGCCGACATTGTAAAAATGAAATGAAAAAGGGAATTTAGGGTATGCCAAACAGAGATGGCTGGGAAAGCAACCAAAAGCATACAAAAGGTGATTTCTAACAAAGAAACCCAGGCAATCACAAAGGATTTGCCAGGGGGGATTGAGGAAAAAAAAAAAGCCCGGAGAATATCCAGAGAAAGGGGGCAACGGGAAAAAGGGTTTGTCGGTAAAGAAAGGAGACAAAAAAATTCAGAACACTAAAATGGTCAAAAGAAAATTTCAAGGCCAGTGGGGTTGGAAGGGGGAAGTGTGGCTCAGAACAAGAAAACCAACAAAACCAAAAAAACAATCGCGCTGGGGTAAAAGGAGGGATCAACGAGGAATCCTCTGGTGGAATCCTCCCATAGGGGGGGATATTTCTTTGGAAATAGATCAAGAAAGGGGGGCTCCGTAAAAAACGGATAATTTCGTGGGGAAACCTGTGGAAAAGAAGGGCGACAAGAAGGGGTGTGTAAAAAAAAAAAAAGGACGGGGGCAGCAGCCCTATAAACAGGAACAAGGGACCGGGGGAGACTTACGGCTCAGAAAAGAAAAACTGCAAGGAACAAGAAAGGAGTGGGGGAAGGCAGAAGCCACGGGAAGGCCGAGAAAAGAAGCAAGCACTCAAGGGGCAGTCCGCGGGTTCCTGGAAACGGTGAGGTTCCCTACTGAACAGGACGCCAAATGGGTAAAAAGAAGATCAAACATAAAAAAATCAAAGAGTCAAAAAAAAGCAGAAAAAGTGAGCAGGGGGGAAACAAGTAAGACGTCAGGAAATTAAACAATGACAAATCAATGTCACTTTACAGGAATCAGTCTATAAAAAAAGAAAACTAACCCCGGAGAAAGAGGAAAAAAAGCGTCCTGGAAGGGGGGGGAAAAAGAAAAAAGAGCTCCGTCAGAAGAAAAAAAATATTTGTAAAACCAACTGAACAAGTGGGCAAGGCACTAATGGGGGGAAAAAAAAAACTTTTTTGGGTCGAATCAAAGTCAAAAAAAAAGAAACAAAAAACTGGGAGAAATCGAGAACATGACGGCAATGCTGTCATTAAAGAAAAAAAAGAAAAAAAAACACGGCGTAAACGGAAAAAGAGGGGGGGGAACATTGTGTTCCACCAGGAAAGAAGAAAAAAGGGGATTTGGTAAAAACGACCGGAAAAGGTTCGTGCACTTTTTCCTCATTTGCGGGGAAAACAGGGGCTAATGGCAAGGACAAAAAAGAGAATTTTGGGTTGGTTCAAAATGAACGGAGGGCATTAAGAAAAAAATTGGGACAAAAGGGGACAGCAATAGTACGGGCTTGGCGAAGCCTTGGAAAAGAGGTAAACGGGAAAGGGCAAAAAGGAAAAAAAGGAAATTTGCCAAAAAAATCCACTAAACCAAACACCCGATGATGAGAGGGGACCTTTGGTATGAGAAAGGAAAAAAAACTGAAGTCACTCAGGGGAGTAGGCAGGAGTGCAATTAGGCCAGAAGGGACTCCAAAAAAGCCTCTCCCCACGGGTGGCCTTGGGGGGTCCTGCAAAACGGGAAAACCACTGTGCCTTAAAAAAGTTTCAAAGTTTATGAAGTAGCACGAAAAGTAGGACGGGAGGAAACAACAAAAAGGAAATATGTTAAAAACAAAATCCGGGAACTGAAAGGGGCGTCAAAAACGCTGCCGGTTGCTAACAAAAGCAGCCGCGAATGTAAAGGGAAAGATGGGGTTTTGAAGCCCGAAGCAGATCAAAGGGGAGGGTCACCCAATTGGCGCAGGGAAGGGAAAGTGTGGACTAAGCTGTACGAAAATGGGTTCCATTCCAATAAGCAAACGAAATCTCCGGCATCATACTGGAAGAGAAAGGATTTCTCGAGGGCAAAAACAATTGTGCGTCCTCTAAATTCAAGGGGGTTGGCATCATGCAAAACTAGACGGATTAGGGGAGGAAGAAGATAAAACCTTTAAAGCCTCACAATGGGGGGGATATTCCAACCCGCCAGGACCAGCAAAGCAAAACAAAAAACCAGAAATAGATAACCCCGCAAAGGCAATGTAGTTTCAGAAGACTTGGCATGGTTCAAGGCGGAGAATAGTGAAAACAGAAAAAACAAGAGTTTGTTGGGGACCAGGGGAAGATGCACTAACTAAGGAGAAAATGATGAAAACCGAAACTTCCAACGCCGCTACGAGCAAAGTGGTCAGAACAGATAATAAACATGCAACGCACATCATTGGGGGAAAAAGAAAAGGGAGTTTGTGACTCAAAAATAAAGACTCGTATGTCGGGGGTACTTCAACACTAGCTGGGGGGGACCTAGCGATGGGGGGGAATAGGTTGAGGCTGAAACAAATTATCTGTAATTTAGATCTTTGTGGGGAGATTTGGCCCCACACAGAAAGGAAAAAAAATGTTATATCTGAGGGGGTTCAATCAATACCCACCAAATGAGGGGGGTGGGCGAAGGACTTCAAACATTCATGAAGGGGGAAAAAGTTGCTTTTTCGGCGGACAAGGAAGAAAAAAGGGGGGTCACCCGAACTGACGGTAGAGTTGAAACACTGGGCATGGGAACAATGCAGGCAGAAACACTTTGTTAAATCAAAATTATCAACTGACAGACGCCTTGAATAAACGAAAAATTTTCGGCGATTGGGCAAACAGCAGTCCTACGATCGCCGAGTACGATAGTAAAGGGGAGGGGCAAGGGAAATTTCCGCAGAAGAACGTAACGGAAAGGTTTGCAGAGCTGCACCCAAAAAAAACGGAGGGGGGGACGTGGAGGGAAAAGAATCACCATCATGGCTGACAAAGTTATTGTCCAGAAAAGGAAAAAAACCGAAGAGGGGATTATTTAGAACCGCTCGTGAAAAAAAAGGAAAAAAAAGCCTCTAGGGGGAAAGGAAGGTGGTCCAAAAAGAATTCCCAACCGCTGCGCCGTGGGGGGTGGGTATCTCATCTATGATGAATTCTGGGGCACTTCACCACACATCATAGGGGGGGAAAAAAACAATGGGATGCCAATCCGTGGTGTTCATCAACAAACGAAATTATGAGAAAAAAGGGAACGGTAAAGCATGATTTCTGTGAAGTGAACTGGTGGGGGAGAAGGACTTTGCAGGGAAACCCCTCTGGAAATCAAACCAAGGAAACCGAAAAACTGGAAAAAGTGAAAATGGCCCCCCTCTCATGGGCCAAGGAAGCCACGCGGCACAGGGATGTAAAAAAAAAACTTGAGAAACAAGCGGGCCAAAAATGCCCACAGGGAACACAAGGACAGGGAGGAAAGTAACTCGGGTGGGGGGAAGGGGGGGGGAAATCGGGTGGGTCGGAAACTGAGGGACTTCCCCAACCAGTTTAAAAAACATGGAGGGGGGGGGGGACCTGGTGGGGAAAAACCGGGAGAGGTGTACGTTGAAAGAAAGGGAGGGTTTCAAGTAATGAAAGAAAAAAGGGTGAAAGCTTGAGCAATCAAGGGGAACCCTGGAGTGTGGGGTGGGTGCGTTGCGAGAGGGAGAGAACACAGAGAAATTTAATTGAGGGACAAAAAAAAGAAGACGTCAGAACACGCCAGGTGACAATACCGGATGAAATGGGAGGAACAAACCATAGATTTCACAATTAAAATAGAACGGGGGGGGGGGGGGGGGAACGGAAAATAGGGTGCAAAAAACAAGGGATTCTGGTCAAATGGGTAGGGGGCAGTAAAGATTTATAAATGACACCCTTTAGAGAGGAATGAATGAGGGCATCATATAATTGGTAAAAGAGAAAGAGATAGGAAAAGTGGTGAAAGGGACGAAAGGGCATATGAACGTCCAGAGGAGTTTTCAAAGAGAGTTACATTTGGTGCAAATCGAAACACCAAAAGGGAAGGAAAAAAACGATAAAAGCCCTGGCAGAGTAACCTGGACTACGCAATCGTTGCTTGAGTCAACAAAGGAAGAAAATTTCAGAAAGGGGGCAATAAGTATTATACATAAGTGGAGGGGAAGAACAGATGCTCAGCGCGCGGGGTGGGTATTGGTTGGCGTATCCAAACTTTGACGTCCCTCAAAAAAACAAAAACGGGTTAAAAAAAAAAAAAAAACCACACAAATAGTGTCGTGCCACCAAAAAAGTTGATGAAGTGGAACCGTGGATGAAAAAAATTTGGGGGTTGCCAGACATTCAGGAGGGGTAGGGAAAAGGGGCGAAATCGAAAATCTAACTAGGGTCAAGTTGATCACTGAGTGACTCTTCGGGGCAAAAAGAAGAACTCCCTTCGAAAAGAAAAAAGGACCAACTGGAACGACAAATACATAAAACAAAAAAAAGGAAGTTCACCTTTAGCAAGAAGAGAAATTTGTTCTCGAAGAAGAGAGGAGTCACACGAAAAAGAACAAAAAAGACAATCATGACAACAAGCCGGTTACACCCCGCACGGTGGAATCCAAAAGAAGGGTGAAACTTAATATTTGGAAAACAGGGGAAACAACGCCCGACAAACCTGAGCCAAAAACTCAGAAACAAAACGGTTTCAAATTTTAGGCAACGACAAACTGAAAAGGGGGGGGGGGGGGGGGACCGGTAATGTCCTGGAGAAGTCGACAGTTACATTACTCCAAATGGTGTCCGCGGGGGAGAAAAGAAGACGGGCCCAGCATGAGGTGACCCGGAAGGGGGAGGGGGAACTTTAGCAAACAGAAATAAAAAAGGAAATTGTTACTGGGAGAAAAAAAAGAAATCATGAATTGACATAAACGCCCATCGGAATAGTTTGAAAAGACAAGAGGGTCAAAAACCGGGAATTTTTGGAAGAGTGGAAATTGTTGTGGGGATGTCCTAGAAAACTTATAAAAAGATGGTTGAAAGCAAGAGGGGAAACAACCCCGAAAAAAAATGGGGGGGTTTGCAAAGACCGATTTTTTTGAGGGGTGGAACGAAGCCCAAAACTGAACGTCAAAACTGAAAAAACAACATTGAAAAAAAAAAAAACAGGAACCCCGTGGTGTTAACTACAAGGAGGAAAAAATTAGTCGGCGGTCAGGGGGCCCTTGTCCTCGTAACGTACCTAAGGGGAATAGGGGGTGTGTTGCGGGAGAGGAGGCCAGCAAAACAAAAGATGAAAACCAAACCTCATTAACAAGGAGCGCATTAGGGGGGAGGAAAAGTCAGCAAAGAAGCAGCTCTACCACCGTCCAGTGGGTACTGAAACAGGGCACGGGGGTGAAGTACCCCCTGTCTGAGCAATGCAACCAATACGCTTTTGTGGAACATATAAAGTCCTAGTTGAGAAAAGAAAGTCTTGGAAGGTGTTAACTCTAATGGGTTAATTAAATTGAAAGGCACCAGTCAAAGAGAAAAAAAAAGGGTTGGGGGGAAAAAAAGAAAACCCTTGTACAGCAAGATTAAGTCAATTACATAGTCGTGTCGGCTTGGGCTATCCAACATGGGGAGTACGATTCGAAAAAAAAAAAAAACATAACAAAAGCTTGTGATTGGTGAAACAAAAAGAATCGGGGGTACGGATTTCCGTGAGGGGGGGGGAACTATAAAATACCACTAATCCGGACAGCCCAAAAAAATACTCCTTCACTCAACCCAACCAGTAAATGAAAAAAGCAATGTTGGGGTTGGGGAAAGATCCTAAATTGGTCACGGGGGATAGGAACCAATAGGACGGGGTTAACAAGAGGGAAGCAAATAGAGAAAAGGGAGGAAGAAAAAAAATAGGTTTGTCAATTGGTCTTCTCAAAAGGGAAAGAGTGCTTGAGGGGCGTAGGGATGGGAAGAGGAGGAGCAATCACAACGGTTAAAGTTCAACCATGTCAAGGATGTTCTCCCATTGCATACAAAGAAAACAATCCCTCCGGAGACTGGGGGGGAAAGAGTATACCTGTGGATGAAAAAGCAGAAAGACCATTACCAGCGGTTGGATTACAGTGGGAGAGGACTCGACTGGGCAAAATTGCGGGCGGCAGGAAATGTTGGAAAAAAAAATGGTAAGAGAGCACCAGGGGGGAAGCTTGGGAAGAAGGGGTAGAGTTCAAGAGAGGCGCCAGGAAAAAGGAGGTAGGACCGTTGGGGACGTGACAAAACTTGGAAACACGCAGGGACCGACAAACCAAGAGGGAAAACATCCCGCGAAAAAAAAGAGGGGGGGAAGTGAATACAATAAGACCCAAACTCCAAAGGAGATTTAAGGGCTGGTGAATGGGTGGAGGCAACATCCAGAAGGAAAAAAGGATCGGGAAAAAACAAACAACCACAAAATCAGGCAAAAGGGGGAGTTTCAAAGGGATTATCGGCCCACAAAGGTCTTATCCCTGAGAGAAAAGGGAAAAAAAAGCGGACAAAGAAGGTAACACGTGTAAGACATCTAACCCGGATTTGGTGGGGGTAAATGAAAATTCATGGTGAATGCCAGTCGGCTGAGTGGAGTCCCACGATGAGGAAAAAAAGTTGGCTAAAAAGGGGTCAAGAAATCCTTAGAAAGAATACCGAAGAACAGGCCCTAGTGATTGCACGTGGAGAGGTTACGGGACCTAAAAAAGCAAAACCGTCACAAAAGGCACTAGCTGGCCACAAGCCGATCCGACCGCACGCGAAAGGAGGGGATCGGCAGGCACGCCATGTCAAGAACCGCCAGAAAAACCGCTCTCAGCAAAGGGAAGCATGGATTTAGGGTTGCCCGGCAACCGAATAAAGAGCAAAGCCAAAATTGGAGGACAGAGGAAAAAGAAAGCACATATAAGCGAAGAGGAGAATGGGGCACAGTTGGGAACTCTTTTCAGGACAAAGAAAAAAACCTGCAAAATTGAACCAAAAAAGAACGGAGACTCACGTGCAAGAACAAAAAAAATGACGTCCGAAAATTTCACTACCGAAGTTTTTCGAACACAAAGAAGGTAACAGCCAAACGGATCACAAAAAAGATGAGGAGAGCGTAAACAAATACAGGTCCATTGATGGGGGGGGTCGGGTAGGATTTACAAAGCCGAAACAGTGGTTTGAGAAAATCAACTTAGGGGGATATCGGATAGGACTAAGAAAGAGGAACGTAAAAAAAAAAAAAGGGGAAAAAACGGTAAACGGGGGGTTCACGCAAAAGGGGGAACCCAATCTGTTTTTTTGTAAAGAGAACAGCCACAGGCCTGCACAAACTGTTGTGAATGCATGAAAGGGGGGAAAACACCTTTTCGCATGGTTCGTTGAAGACGGAGAAAAGGGGACTAAACTGGAAAAGACTAAAACTCGCAGCAATTGTGCAGGTGTTTGGAAAGGGAAGACGGTCAATGGGGGAAGAGGGGGGGCAGACGATTCTCAGGGAACAAGAGGAACTTATTTGAGGAAAAAAAATGCATAGAAAAGGGGTTGCAAGAAAACAAGCCACGCCAGAAAAGAAGAGGAGACACGGAGAGCTGGCCTCAGAAGTCCGGTGATTATCTGCTGAGAAAAACTCATTTTGCAATAAATCAGGCAGGGAGGGCGGGACAGTAAATCCTGAGTTTGAAAAAGGGGGATCGAATTAGAACAAAAAGGGAACGCACACAAGGTACCTATGCAATGTTAAAAGAGGGGTGTCCAGCAAAAAAAGGACAGGGTTGAAAAAGCGAAGTCACACCGAATGGGCCGCAGGAGTGGGGAATGAGACAAAAGAAGAAACGTGCGCGGGCACCATCGCGGAGTGGGGGAAGACTCCCACGCTAATGGTTTCATATTGTGCGGCCCTTGAAAAAGCACAGAGAAGGAAATCAGGGTGCCATAATTGGAGGCTAAGTTTGGGGGATAGCCGAAAATCAGACTGTTACTAAAAGGGGAAAAGTGCCATCCGGAATACAAAAAAGAGGTGGGGGTCTATGAAAGAATTCCACAATGGGTCCGAAAACGAGAGTAAAAAGACAGGGCTGCAGGGCGAGGGAAAGAAAACGAAATAACGAAAAAACCAATCAGATTCTTCGTTAAAAATAAGAGGAAAAGAGAACCCATTAAAAGAAAAAATAATCAAACACTTGTTCTCTTACGGGGAAACATTCATAGAAGAAAAAGGCAAAATATCGCCCTCTCCAAAGAAATGAGAATCAAACGCCTGTTTAAGAGGGGGGAGGCGTTTGAAAAAGAAAACCTGTTCTTAAAGGTTAAATGCCGAAATGGTGGACTTTGGCCAAGGGCCTCGGAAGGGAGAAAGGATGGCCAGGCATAGGAAGAAAATACTTGCGAAAAAAAAAAAAAAGGGACAGTGGTCCAGAGGGAGACAATGGGACCCCAAAGAACGATCAAAACACAGGCAATTGACGCTGTTTGCGAAAAAAAACGACAGGCGGGGGTGGTGCTTGGGGGTGTCCGAAAACAAAGAGAGTTTCAGAATGGGAGAGAAAAGGGCTTGCGAAAAGTACGAAACTCAGGAAGAGAGGTCCTTTCCTAGGGAAGGGGGAATGGGGCGAGGCCCCCAACGGCAAAGGAAAAACCTTATCGAATTGTGGGGGAGGTAAACGAGAAAAAACACCAACTGCGGTGGTGCGCGAAGTAAACAAAAGTCGAAAATGATGAAGTTATGGGGGCTGTTGTCAAAAGGGAAAAAAAAAAGGAAGCGGGTTTCACGTCTTTGTGAGGGGCAAAAAAACAATGTGACAAAGGAGGGAAAGTCAAAAACAAAAAGAGGGGACTTGGGTATGGCTCCAACTTAGGTAACAACTGAAGGGTAGAAAAAAAAAAAAAAGAGGCATTGGAAAAAACATGGTTAAAACGCGCAGCCGGGAGTCCGAAGGACACATGGAGTGGTGGGGCTGGCGAGAAGAACGGGGTCCGTGGGCGCGCTTGGGAGAAGAAGGTCTCAAGGACTTCGGTCCCAAAATCCGCATGTTGTCGTTAGGGTCCAAGAGGAAACTCCAAAGAAGACCCTAATGGATGGGGAAGGGGTGGGAAAATTTTGGTAGGAGCTGAAAAAACCAGGTGTGTCGAATTTAAAGGAAAAGTAACAAAAAAGGGGACACGGACGCCACGTTGAAAACATGGGAGGGGGGTAAATGGATAAAAAACAAAAAAATAAGTGAAAAAACCCACCCTCATAGGCAAAACCACAAAGAGGGGTTGCAAACAAAGACCAAATTCAGGGGACAACAGGGAAAACGAAATAGCATTTGGGGTGGTAGAGAATTGAGGGAAAAGGAAAGAAATCTTGGAGGTAACTACAAAAACAAAAATACAGAAAAAAAATCGAAGGGTCCCGACAGGCCTGCCCATTCAGGACAGAAAGGAAGAAAAAGCGGAAAAAGGAAACTGGGGGACTTCAAACTTTTGACGGACATTTGTAAAGCAAAAAAAAAGTTTGTACCAAAGAGGAACAGGGTTTTCAGGGTGAGCAGCGTTGGGTGGATGTTGGAAGTTGGGGAAGGTGAAAAGTGCCAAACGAAAAAATTGTGCCAGTAAAGGAGTGGACCTAATGTGTAGAGGGTACGCTTAATAATCAGAATAAAAAAATCTAATGAAAGGTTGCTCATAGGGGGGTACGAAAAAAAGGGGGAAGTTTTTGGTGGGGGGGGAGCAAACGACTACAAATAATGGACAAGGGAAAAGGTCGAGCGAAGAGTGCAAAAGCTCAAGAGGTTTGTAAAGAGGAGTGGTCAAAGAAAACAAAGTTGTCAAAGTGTCAAAGGGAAACCTGGGGTGAAAAAAAAAAGGACAGTTCGTGGGTGCAGGACAAATAATGGGGTCCAGTTGTTTTTGCTACGTAAAAAGAGGAACAAACATCGCGAGGCAGTGATGTGCGGGGAAAAAAAGCAGTGTATTTCCCTAGTGAGAACAGGGGAAAAAATTTCGGCCGACAGAGAGTTCCCAAAAACCAGAGCTGAAAGAGCAGGGGGTAGCTCGAAAAAAACCGAAAAAGGAAGAGGAGGAAAGAGATACATGAAGGGAGAAAGAAGAAAAACCAAGCAAGAAAAAAGCAGTCAGAACATCATAAATTAAACGAAATGAAAGAAGGAGAAAGGAATATACAGAGGGGAAAGACATTCTCCACAACGGGGGGGAAAAATAAAAACACTGAGGGGAAACTCCCCAAAAAACGAAGAGGTTGGGAAGGGAAAAACCAAAAAGTGTCCAGGGCAAAAAAAAAAGGGTTTACCTTGTGTGAACTGCCCCAAGGTTTACCAAACTCAAAAGGGTCAAAGGAAATCGGTTATGAAACAAAGCGAAAAAAGTCAAATTAATAAAAGTAAACAACTGGGTGATCAAACCCATCCTCCTGGGGGTCTATGAAAAAAACCACAACATTACGGGGATCATTACTGGCAGAGAAAGAGGGGACGGAACACCCAAAAAAAAGGACAAAAAGGGCATGATCAAAAAAATAAAAGAGGAAGGTTTTTCTGGGTTCATGTTAGGATGTGAAGGAAGTGTAAAATGAGTTGAAACAAAACAGTACCAACAGCGGCCAAATCTAACCTGTGGACACCAGAAAGGGGGGGGGGAATCAAAGCACGGGGGTGTGGGGGACTTGGGCCAATGAAGACCCGACAACCCCGACCAAAAGAAAAACGTCAACAAGAACAGGGGAAAAAAATTCCCATAAAAGGAAGTTTGGGGGGAAAAGGATACAAAATGGGAAAGGCCGAAACACAGAAGGCAGGTGGCAAAGGGGGGGAATCAAATGGGTCTGGGTGAGGAAGAAGATCCCATGGCCAAAGAATGGAGCCACGGAGTAGATGCGTTTTTTGGAGCCAAAGCGGAAAAGAGACTCGAAAAAATGTCAGAGGGGGGTGGGAAGGAATAAAATGAACCCCTAAGAAGAGGGGTTTTGGAGGAAAAATCCTGGAAAAAAACCGGATCCTGGAGGGGGGGTGGGAGACAAAGGCTGTGTTCTTACATCCAAAAAACCCTAAGTGCCAGCAAAGAAACTCCAAAAAAACAAGTAAAGCGGGAAAAAAAAAGGGGCTTCCGAAAAGGAAAACGACGTAAATTT
>Ga0179591_1315859_pt1 | contig 12906 bp, 20 predicted proteins | sample CZOMad2_1_08_16f_FD_182891 | JGI IMG/M metagenome (GOLD analysis project Ga0179591, IMG submission 182891) | Vadose zone soil fungal communities from Angelo Coast Range Reserve, California, USA - CZOMad2_1_08_16fungal (PacBio error correction) | ecosystem: Environmental > Terrestrial > Soil >...
AAAATAGTGGCATGGCCTTTTTAGTTAGTTAATTATAATTTGGGATAGGAGAAAAAGGGAGGCTGCAAAGAACGAGCAGTGGAATAGAAGGTCTTGGCCTCCAATTAAAGGACTAATACACGGGGGTCTGGAGCAAGATTATATAGGGCTCTATCCTACGTGAAGCAGGGGCATTAAAACAAAAAAAGAAAGGAAAGAACAAAGATTCTATTTTCAGTGGAGAGAAAAGTACTCTATTCAGTAAAACATATAAAATCAGAGAGTTCGGCATGAAATACGGGAATCGAGGTCGGGTGGTTTTATACAACGGCGGAATGTTAGCCAAAGAGCACCAGTGGGGGGGGGGATGAGAAGAGATATGGGATAAAACTGACAAAGAAAGGATACTTGGTAAGGAGCACGCCCTTCACTTTCTCGCGGACCTGTCATGACAAAAGAAATTACGACTCTGCCTTTGTTATATGAATGAGAGGAGAAAGAGACGCTATCTAACATCCCAAGGGGGGGAGGTAAAAAAAAAAAGATTGTCCTCCAAGACCTTTAGAAAGAAAATTTCCAAGATCTGTAGGTATCACTCAAGCTTAATTTTGTTTGCCTGTCATGATAGGAAGAGAAACCTGGATGGCTCGAAAAGACCAGGGAAGAATGAGTAGACTGAGGTGAGGAGTGCAAATAGGGGAATCCCAACCGGGATCATTCCGAGGCATTGGGGAGAGAAAAGGCGACGCCGAAAGAGTAGGGAAGGCAACACTATGTGGTTGGGGGGAAGGGAGGGGCTGGTCCTAAAATCGGGGCTATTTTTTACTAAAAAACCTTAATTATAGTATATTACTGCTTAAGAGGAAAGGGAGGAGGCGCTATTGTCATAGAAAACCCTATGTGGGGGGGAAGATGAGGACATTATGAAACGCCACCATTCCTAGCACTGATTTTACAGAGGGAGAGGGGGGGTTTGACGAGGGAAGGTCATAGAAACCCCCTAAAGAGTCAAGATTATTTGCCCTCAGGGAACTTCTCTCTGAAGACGGCCACATTGTGACATCTTTATATCCTGGTGTTTGTTCTTGATGGGAGATGGAAAGGAAGGATTGAAAGAGGAGGGGAAGGGTGGGGATACACAGATGTAAATAAGAGTAACCAATTGTATCACCGTATGAATCATATAGTTTTTTAAGAAATATAATGCAGAATAGGGGGGGGTCAACGGTCTCGAGGGGAAATAAAAATTGGGCTGCCATTACACAGGTTGTAGAGGTTAGGTTTCCTTATCTATACGAAGTGACACCTGCTTTGTGAGGAAGTTGCTGAATATACATAAAGAAGGGGGGGGGGGGGAGAGAGGTTACCAACGTAGTGCGCCGTATGGGAAGAGATTACAGGCATCGCGTAACATAACGAACTCCAATTTGCCACTCTCTAACGAAAAAGAGGAGAGAGGTCTGGGGGAGGAAAAAGTACAAACCACAAAATACAGTAGGCAGAGCCGGGTAAAAGTGAACCAGCTTCTTGTCTCACACTTTCGCCCCGTTGGAGGTGAGCAAATCAGAAGAGGATAATAAATGGAAAAGGCGGCGTCAAGCAGACAGCTTTTGCAAACGTATATTATCTTAAAGTGCATTGTAAAAGGGAAGAGGGAACAAGAAGGGAATTTCTACATGACATCTGTTCATAGCCCTTGGCTGGGTGCGCGGGGCTGTCATGTGGCCTGTTCAGGGGGGGCCGTTTGTAGATATTTTTGTCGTACAGGGCTCTGGCACCTGGTCTTTAAAGGGTCCTCGGGGATGTGAGGGGATTTTTGTTAAGTATCTGCCAGACGCTGCTGAGGGAGAAAGACTGTTTCCTTTTTTCATTGATTGTTGGGGGGGGGAGGAGGGGGCAGTGAGGGTGTTTAGGAAAAAATTTGTAAAAAGGGTTTTATTGACAAGCGTTGTTCGCCGATAGGGAAAGCTTTAGGAGCGCAGGAGGGGGAGGGTGAAGCAAGATGGAAGGAGGAAGGGGGTTATAGGGGGCGAGGTTTGTGCGGCTGTTCGTTTGGGGCAAGTGCAGCTTTTTTAAGGGGGAGTTGGGAGAGGGGGCTTACTTATGGGTGGGGCTTTTGAGTTCCATGTTTAAATGTGTGTTTGGAGAATAAGGGGTGGTACAGAGGAAAGGGGAGGAAAAGTTATGACACAATATCATAAGGATGAAAAGGGTTGAAAGACGTAAGGTGTAAGTGGCCTCCCTCTCACCAGGAGGTGTGTAGGTAGAGGAGGGAGGGGGGGAGAGGAAGAGGGGTTGGGGGGTTTGATTTAAAAGTTTGGGGCAGCTCTCTTAGTTTCGAGGAATGCGAGAGAATCCAAATTCTCACTATGAGAAAGCTTCGTCTGGAAGGAGGGAGAGGAAGGGGGGAAAACTTACTGGAAATCAAAAACCCAAGGGGGAAGGTAAGACGAAAAATCGGTCTCAACCAAAACTTCTGGAAAATGGGGAATTAATTTCAAAGAAAGAGGGGTTTGGGGGTGGTTTAGGGGGGGGGGGAATCAGGAAAACTCGAGGATCACTAAATCCATGCAATCATAATCCTTCTGCCAGTGTCCAGAATGCTTTTGGTGGTAGTTTCAGGACATAGAATACAGGGAGAAGAAGAGAGGGGGAAAACTACGAGAAAAAAATTGAAAATCAAGGCATCAAAAGCCTTGGATATAGGGGGGGAACCAATATGCAAGCACTTATGCCACATTTTTTGTCAAAAAAAAGTGGAAAAGGAGGAGGGTAATTGTACTTTCACCTGGTTACTAAAAATTACAAACAATGTTTTTATTCATACTACGTTAAAACATGCAAGGAAGGGACGAAGAAGAAGCACCCAAAAGGAACAGAATGCATAAAACAACACAAAAAATAAAAAGGAGCAGAAGCGGGAAAAAGCAATAAGAGACCGAGGCGTCCACCCAAGAAAAACCTAAGAAGGAGGTAGAAAGGAAGCAGAAAGCTAAAGCAATAACGGAGAAGAAAGGAAAAAAAAGCAAAAAGAATAACGACGCTCCCAAAAACGAGACTAAAAAGTTATAAGCACTCAAAGGAAACCTTTAAATAAGGCAGCATAGAGAGACGAGCATCAAAGAACATGAGCCAAAAAAGAGAGGGCAGAAACAGAGTTAGACGAAAAAAAAAAAATATTACAAGGACCCTTCAACCAATGACCGCAGCACATCAAATGGAATATTCAATATGCCCAGGGAAGAGATAGGCATTCCGATTGAAGGGAGAAAGACTAGAATATCAGTGGGAAAAGTTAAGGGGGGGGAAGACTCAATCGGGTTTTGTGTGATGGATGGAGAATACCTAGCACAGGGGGCGAAAATGCGTACTTTACGAGAAAGAGGGGAGCCAAAAGAACGGAACGGGGGGGTGGTTGGGGGGGGGGGGGGGGTGGGGGGGGGGGGGGGGGGGCTTCTGTGTGTTTAGGGGACGCAAAGGAGACGAAGGGGGGGAAGGGGTTGGAAGTGTTTCGGTAGGAGGTCGGGTGGGTATGCAGAGACTTAATCTGCTCGACAAGGAGACAGTTGTAAGCTTGGATGAAGTCGCTAGGTAACCGGATTTGAGAAAATAGGAAACAAACAGAAGGGGTAATAGGGTATATAAACTTAGGGGGAAAATACAAAAAGTCAAGCAAAGGTGGTCAGAGATGACACTTTTGTAGATGAAGAAAGATGAAGTCGCCAGTTAGGTGTATTGGGGGGAGGGGTGGGGGATCGGAAAAAAAAGAGGTGTGAATCAAAACGAAAAAATACTTGGGGGATTTACCGATTTTATTTGAAGCGATACCGCGATAGGCTAGTAAAAAGACCCGTTTACACTGACCGTGGAAACAGGACAACAAATGGGAAATTTGGGGGGGGAGGGGAGGGTTACTTCGGGCTCGGGAGGAGGAGGGGGTATGCTAATCTGTTCAATAAGAGAAAAAAAAGAGAAAATCACTGCATGGGAAGGGGGCGGTCAAGGGTCTCATCCAAGAGGGGAAGTTAAGACCGTAGTGGGGGGGGGGGGGGGGGGGGGGGGGGGGGGGGGGGGGGGGGGGGGGGGGGGGGGGTGTTGGTGGGGGGGGTTGGTGGGGGGGGGGGGGGGGGGTGTGGGTTGGGGGGGGGTGGTTCTCGAAGAAAGCAGAAAAGGGAGAAAGGAAAAGATATAAAATAATTACTTTATGCAAAGCCACATAGCTACATTTTCGAAGGACAATGCCAGCCCTATATAGAGTTAGGGTGGGATCGAAAAAAAAGGAGATAGGGAGCTATCTTTTTCCAAAAAGAAATAAATTTGTCCATCGTGAATGATCCCAGGGTTTAGGAAAATGAAGCAATAGTTTAGGGATAGTGTAGTGCGCATCAGGCTCAAGGATACTGCAAAAAAAAAGGTAAAGAAAGAGGAGTTTGACCAAGACAAAAATTGTTGAGAATCGAAGACTCTCAAAAAAAGAGGAGTGAAAAGGAGATGTATCAGCCAATTACAAGGAAGACAAAATCTAAGGGTTGGGGGAAGATGAAGAGAAGGAGAGGAGAAAAAAAGGGGGCTCAAGAAAAAGTATCAGGGCATTTGTATGCTATTTCAGAAGAACCCCCGGATACAAATGGCCTGGGCGTAACCGGTCGGTGATAATCGCATGTTAGTGAGGGGGAGAGGTAAGAAGAAGGACAGAAGGAAGAAGGGGAATTTGATGGGGGGACTGTAAGTCTAGTAAGTTCTACACATTGAAAGTAGCTGGGTATGAGCCGGAATAACTTATGGGAGTCTTCTTGGGAAGGGTCGGGAATGCTTGAGAAATAAAGATACCATAGGAATGAGACCAAAACCCTGTGTATTACGTAAGGTGAGGCAACAACCAAGGCTCTTCACTGTTTAATGGTGCGGAAATATCAAGGGGGGGAGGTTGACAAGGGAGCATAATCCCCCGACCCCCCTACCGTACAGGCATTTATGCCCTATGACGATTCCCTCTCGAAAAACAGGGGGTTCTCTGTGTATTGAAGGGGTGGGGGGGGGAGGGGAGGTTCCAGGAATCGGGACGTTACTATCTGTATATAGGGGTTCCATTATTGGATAGAATTGAAAGTACAATACAGGTTGGTTGAGTGAATGAACAGACTTGTTGAATGAGAGTTGGAAAAGACAGAATGAAGGGGGAAAATGGAGATATGACACGGGGGAAGGGGATGCTGCATCTCAAGGGTTCCGTTGTGGCTACTCTACTTCACGAAGGTGGTAAGTGACTTGGTAGAGGGGAAAATTGAAGATATGAAGGGGGGTAAAAGGAAAAGAACGAACCCATATTGTTAAACCTAGAGATGATTGCGTTGTCTGAGCAGATATTAACAGTAAAACATACACTCTTTGAAGAAAGACAACGGAAACGGCGTGTTTTTTAACCAAAAAAGCTACATCCAAGGGGCCCCGATGAAGCAACGCTTGGGACAGATTCAGAAGAGTTCTTGCCTACTGGGGAAAGGAGGGGAAAAATCGATAAGGGAGAGGAAGATCCAGGATGGAAAACAATCTTCCGGAGGAACTTGTCCGTTGGGGAAATTATAAAAAATATTATTCGGCATTGGGGCCGAAGCATCGCCCCTGATCTGTTATGTTTGCAATATAAGAAAGGCGGGGTGCTAGGAGAGGAAGTGAAAACAAAAGTTCGCTGTGGGGGGTTTCGTTTGGGGGGGGGAGTGAGGGGAGACGCTGTAAGGGCATCTCAAATTTTTTAGGCTGACCAGGTGCTGCCGGGTTAGGAGCTAAGGGTTTATGGGTGAAAAAACGGGAGCGTCTTTGGCGGGGGGGGAGGGTGGGGTGAGTGAGTTGGTTTTGTCATTGAAACATCGTTGGGGAGCTTTTTATCCGGAAGACTTTCCTTTAACCCACTTCAAAAAAAGGGATGGATTTTTCTGTTCGTCTTAGTGAGGATGGGAGGGTTTTAGGGAGTGGTTCAAGGGCTGGGTGGGTGCCTTTCAGTTTCACGTTTTAGTTAGGGTTTGGTTTTATTCTGGGGGTTAGTTAGGAGCTTGGGGGGGCTTTGAAGTGCCAGATGTTTCGAGGAATCAAAAGGCTTGGGGGGGTACAGGGAGTCCCATTAGTTTAAGTGGTGCAACACACTCCAGAGATCAGCTTGAAGTTAAGGTTTGCAACAATGGGGATGTGTATAAATGGGTCCCCCGATAAGACGAACCAAGGGAAATGTGGATCTAGAAGGTTTGTGGGGTTTGGGGGAAATATTCAGAAAACCGGGCGTATTTTGGAGAGATTGGTGGGGACAACTGAGACAGACAAGGAGAGGGACCGCGAGACTGAAGATAGGGGAAGGTGTGATACCCGCTTCAATTATGAATTGGACGAAATAAAAACTGGACCAACCGGTGGGGAAGGGGGAAGTAGCACCACACCTTAGAGAGGGGAAAAAAGGAAATACGGGTGTTGGGTAGGGGGTCCTTTTGAATCCTGTTCCTCATCCGGGAGAAAAGGCCAGATCTCAAGAAGCATTAAGAAAGCGGAAAGCAGTATGTTGGTTTGTTGTAACACGATCAAAATAAAGGGGGGGACAAGACGAAAGAGGATGTGAAGCAGAAGAAGTAATAAAAAAGCATTACTCTAACTCCTCAATTGGAGCGGGTAGGGCAGACTATGAAAACTGAGGGTCCAAGGGTTCAGAAATTAAAAGGGATTATTTGGTATTTGGTTGGCAAAAGTAAGGGAAACTATAGGGGGGGAATCACTGTACCCACCCTTGTTCTCACTAAAAATTAAAAAAGGGCGATTAAAGACCAGATAATCAACCCAAAGAAAGGAAGTAAATAACCTGAAAAGAAAAATCCCCCAGCAAGAAGTAAGGAAGAAGGCCGACAGAAAAAGAAGCTCACTAAAGAAGAGGAAACCTCAGAATCATCAGCAGAGAGGGGAGAACTCACTTCTAAAAAATTGATAATAAAGGAGAACGAAGGAAAAAAAAAAAGCAACCTCCCAGACAACTCCGGAATGGTAAGAGAGAGAGGTCGCTAAAAAGAGGTCATAGAATAGCTCAGAACATGCGAGGAAGTCCTAGAGGAAGAAAAAACAAAGCTGTCGCCGCTCCACGGAGAGGGCACGGCACCTAAAAGGCAGAGAAACAATTAATTATCTTAATATTACCATGCCAAGAAAAGTATGACAGGAAGGGAAAAAACTATTTAAAACACGAAAAGGTTCAGGAAACGTTTTTTGGGTAAAGCATGAGGTGAGGGGAAAAACAGTGGTTGCGGTAAGAAGAAGGGAAAGTATTTAAGTTCGGAAATGGATCCGTCCAACAGAAAAAAATGGATGGTAGTAATGTTTGGGAGTACAAAAATGAAACATATAGTAGTGATTTTGTGAAAGGGGAGTTAGTAGTTACGGGGACAAGAATTCTGCAGAGAACAAAAAGAAGTGGTAAAATGGGGGGGAGGGTAGGGGATACTGTACAATAGATCTATCACAGACAGAAAAGGCTTAGGCGATAAAGGAGTAGTAGATATTAAGAAGAAAAGTTGACCCGTTTGGGAGAGAAGAGGAAAAGATTGGTCTGAGAACAGGGGGGTATTTTTTTGGTAGATATCTTCAGACCGATGAGTCGTTCAAACGGTAAAGTTTTTTCTTATCCAATGGGGCCAATCTGGTAGTGGAAACGCTGGGGGGTACCGGGCACAAGTTAATTGGACAATGACAAGAACAAAAGAAAGGGGGGATAAAGAGGAACAGGTTTCAAAAAGACTGAGAAGGTCTCACTGTAAAGAAGAAGCCTGTTACGGACCGGGGAGATGAGAAGATTCATTATCGAGGAGATGAGGAAGCATTAAATAAGGGGGAGAAGGGTTTCTTTGACCTCACGATCAGGAGGGGACTGGTAGGGAGAATAAGAGAAAGGGACTAGGATAGGTTATAAAACAAATAAGCAAAAGAATTCGGCTTGGGGCATGCTAGATAAAGAACGTATCACTATTTTCATTTCCTAGTTACTCATGAAGGAAAAAAAAAGAGACAGAAGGGAGGGGGGAGATTAATTGAAGAGATGATCTGCCTGGGTACTACATACGTAGGGAGGTGGACGCAAAGAACGATTTGAGGAGACAAGGGGGGGGGAGGAGGTTAAATACTAGTGGCCCTGGAAGTGATTGAAAAGGAAGGGGGACGCGCTTCAAAGAAAAGAGGAAAAAAAAAAGGAAGGACTCATACCTACCACTTGGCGGAGACGACTCTCACAGACACCCGGAGGTAGGAGCATCGAATCTTCTCCGGAGAGAATTATGAAGAGAAATAAGGCGGAGTGGGGTGGGGCAGGGAACGAACGCTGGATGACTCATCCAAGTTAAATGTAAATACTGAGTGATTTATCAATCCCGGGGTCTATCAAGGCTTGCAAGGAAAAACTGTATTGGGGAGGGGAAAAAAAATAGTTTCAGGGTTCGGGCACGCCTCAACTAATTGCTTGTTTGCAAAGGTGAAGGGCAGGTGACAGAATAGGATTCTATGTTGGTAAGGGAGGAAAGAAGAAAGAGGAGGGACTGTAGGTCTAAGTTATAGTCTCTCTGAGATAGCGCAAGGACTATATCCTTGGGCGAAAAGCGGAAACAATATTACCCTGATTAAAGAAACTGAGAGGATAGATTCGAGGACAGAAGGGGGGAAAGAGGGGGACCAGATTATAAGAAGCCTACCGTACCTTATTTATTATATACCAGTAGAGGAGAGGTCAACATTTTTAAAGTTACGGCCTGCTTTGGGGGGGGGGTATGGAGGGGCAAAGTCAGCTGTGTGAGAGTGTTACAGGTCATCTTGTTTTAAATACATAAAGGAAAAATTGAGAAAGACCAAGGTTTACTTAGAAAGTTATGTGCGTCATCATAATATTTAATGGTAGATGGGAGAAGAGGAAACTAGGAAGAGAGGAAAAAAGTGGGCATTCAGACCATTCTGTTATTTCTAAATAAGGAAACACCTTGATGGATTTCTTCTAGAAATCGTTGAAAGATTACACGGAGCAGAGGGGGGGCAGAAAGAGGAAACTGTGGCTGAATTTTGGACTTGACGTATAGTGAATACAGGAGAGACAACCACGACTTTGTAAAAAACCCACAACAGGGGAAGGGGAGGGGGTCACATCAAAAAGAAGACAACGACTCGAAAGAAAGGAAGGGTTAACTTCTGACACCCAGCTGCTCTCACGAAGGGTTATTGGGGCTTAGGAAGACAAAGAGGAAGTATTCTCCCCCTCATCTTCTGGACAAAACAGAAAGGAAGTACGGGGTCAACATCGGTCTTTGAAGGTATTCGTAGTTTCCACAGGTCGCGCGAAAGGGCAGGTTGGGGCGGGAAAGGCATATTTGGGTCATCGGGAGGGGGGGGGAGGGGACCGGCGGATCCTTGGGGCTGGAGGATTTTCAGGTGGGGGCAGCTAAGTTAGCGCGGAAAGAACTTTTTTTGGATCATTAAAGGAAAGAAATGGGCATCGGTTAGAGCGGACTACAGGGCGCAAGGGGTCTAAGTTGGAAAATTACAAGGTGGGAGGGGGGAGAGGTGGGGGGACGCGAGGGATGTTTGGCGCGTGGTTGGTTTTTTCAGGGGCTGTTTTATAGGGTTTTTACGCAGGGGAGGAGTGAATTTACAAAAGGATGGATTATCTTGTAATCTGAGTGACGCTTTGGGGGGGTGCGGCCGGACTTTGCAGTGCGGAAGTGGCTCTTGGCTGGGAAGGGCAGAGTTTTTTATGGCCTTTTTGGTGTAAATGCAGTAGTCTCGGGGGGAGTGGATGGAAAAGGGTTTCCGGGGGGGGGATTATCACCCCGGGGGTGTTTGGGTCCGTGATGAGGGTCAAGTAAAAGAACGAGACATTCATTTTGGGAGGGACGGCAAGGGGGCCTAGGGGGGAAGACCACGAAAAGCCAAGGGCTCCGAAGTGTTAAACTGGTGGGGCCGTGGGTAATAGTTCTTTCACGGGGGAAGGTTTTCTAAGAACAAAGGCGGCTTGGACCAAGAGAAACAAAAGGACGCTGCGAAAGGGGGGAGAAAGAGGAAGTCTCTGGAGGGACTCTGACCGTAGAACAGGGGCAATCACCAAGGAGTGAAAAAAGGGAAAGAAAAAATAACTCTCACCACCACCCACAGAAGGAAAAAAGATGGATTTTCAGCCTAGAAATAGACGGGGGTTGGAGAAGCCTGTGAGCCTCACATCAGCTCAGAGATTTCCAGCAGAACCTCGGATGCTCATATTTGCTTCAAAGGGGGGGGGCTTGAGGTTGAAAAGGGCAAAGAGAGTAAAGCAAGAGAGAAGAGGGGGGGGGGAAAGCATGAGGGACCCAAACTATAACAATGAATATGTACGACCCCTTAACCCCTTGGAGAGTTAGGTTTTAACTAAACAGGAGAAGCCAGGGGGGGGGGGGGGAAAAACAGGGAAATAAAAGAGAAAGAGGGTATTTGCATACTTGGAGCACAATGTACAAAAAAGGTCTCACTAAAGGTCAAAAAAGGGCACCGTAGAAAAAAGAAAAAAGCAATAATGATCACACAAAAAAAAGCATCCCTCACGGCAAAGAAAAAGCTAAGGACCAAAGAGGGAAGAAAGCCAGTAAAAAGAAAGCATCTCCCAGCTGACAACCCGACAAAAAGTTGGAAGGAAGCTAGTAAAAATAAATAAACAGATGAAAGAGAGCTGGGAAAAGAAAAAAAAGTGCTTACAATGGCAAAAAAAGCAAATCCTCAAAACCCGCTCAAAAGAGAAGCCATCCTAAAAAGGATGACCTAAGGATTCTGAAGACGACGGATGAAAATAGGGGAGAATAGATGATCACAGGGAGAAAAGGCCTCAAAGTGCTAGACGCCAAAAATAGCGGACCAGACATCACCTCGCACCAATTCAAAGCCCATTTAGATGGAAAAACAGTTAAAATGGAAGTAGAAGAAAAAGGAGGAAAAGGAGGACTGGAGGTGGGGAAAAGGGGGACACTAATAGAAGTAATCACTATCAACCGCTTTGGTGTAAGCGGTAAAGTCTTGGACGTATCAGGATGGCTTCCCCCTTGGAAGGATCGGTAAAATAGGGGGGGAGAATAAGGTCAAAGAAATGAACTGGGGTAGACTGGATGGAAACCGACGAGTTAGTGAGATTTGGAAAGAATCTGTTCTTTCGTAGGGTCTTGAACTTAATGAGGGATAGAGAAAGGGGTAATAAAAGGGGTGATCTTGGATGAATTCTCTTGTCTTTCCGGTAGGTGAAGGGATTCAATAGGCATAGAAAGCAAAAAAAGGTGGTTCCCCTTCTGTTAGGTAAGGAAGTACTCAAAGGAAATAGGAGGGGTTGACAAATGAGAAAACGGTTGTGTAAGGGCCCAGTGTGCATAAGATGATTGTTGTGCAAAAAATATATTCTTCAGGGAATATGGGAAAACAGGGGGGGAAAGGGGGGGACTCAGGTCGGAGGAAGGGACCAATTTTGAGTAAAGAGGATACCTCGTTTTTCAGAATGCCTGTGACAATGCACGAAAAACCTAGGAAAAGCAGATGTCCAAGATGGGGGGAGAGTGGTCTGTGTGAAGGGAGGGAAGGGGGGGGGAGGGGGGGGGGGGTAGGGGGGGAGGGAGAGGGAGGGAAGGATAAAAAAAGCTTGGAAAAAAGAAGTAAGAATATTCGTTGTCCTCAAATGTAAGTAAACACTTAAGGAGCAAAGAAAGTCTATCGAAAGGGGGGAGAGGAACTGGAGAGGAATGAGGGCAAGTACAGGAAAATAATGAACTCTTTCAGGGGTAAAATCTACAACATCTGGACCAGGAATTACTATGACAGACAAATACCAATGCATATTTTGTATAGGGCATATCAAGAGGAGAGAGGGGGATACACTAAAGGAGGGGAAATGTTGGGAAAAGAAGGGTAAATCACCATTTTTATTTGCATGAAGCACCTCATACATTACATGAATTTGGAACACGCAATTCAAAAGCGTTCATCGATTCAATATCTTACGGCAAAAAACACAAGAGGGTCCAGATACTCAAAAAAGGGGAAGGAGAGCGACAATGAGACAAAGCGAGAGACAATTTATTGGGTGAGGTGTCTCCTTGTACCGGCATGCCATTGGTAGGGTTCAGGACCTCCCGGGGGGGTGCTGCAGGATCTGGGAGAGAAACGGAAAAAATGGGGAGGGGATCAACTCAAATAGGAAGGGTACTGGATCAAAGAGATCATCACCCAGACCACGGGGCATCATCAAATGGGGAGGGCGGTACAAGGATACGACGGTCTGGTCCCCAGTGAGAGGGAAAGGACAGAAGAAAACTAGAGTGACAGGGGAGGGGTGGGAAACCGTTGGATCCTATTAGTAATGATATGTAAAGGGGGAGCAGGGGTAAAGGGTGGATGGAGGAATAGGGAAGGGAGGGGAGGGGGGGGGGTGGTGGGCTGAACTGCCCTCCCTGAAGAAGTTCATGACGGGGACCTTAAGATTTTTAAGGAGGATCTCAGGTTGACAACATCTATCTCCTTTCTTTCTCCACGCTGCCAAATGTATTTGTGAGGGGAAAGGGGAAAGGAAAAAAGGGAAAAAATTCTACGGAAAAGGAAGGGTTTTGAAAGGGGTGGGTTTCTCAGATTATAGTTGGACTCTGCCAAGATTATATTATAAGACTCACACTGAAGGGGGTGAAGGTAATTATAAACGTTCTCGAGGAGAAAAGTTGGGGGGGAAGTAAGACCATTCGGGGGTCTTAATGAAAGTACTACTCAGTAGACAGAGTGGGGGTGTGAACAAATAACGGGGGGATAAGGTACAGAAAAAGGGGGAGGATAAAGGGGTATGTGGAGGGAGCTTTTTGAAGGGAGTTGTTAACCAACACGGTTGGCGCGTTATGACCGAGAGTTTGCGAGATAAAAAAGTAA
>Ga0179591_1219873_pt1 | contig 12905 bp, 22 predicted proteins | sample CZOMad2_1_08_16f_FD_182891 | JGI IMG/M metagenome (GOLD analysis project Ga0179591, IMG submission 182891) | Vadose zone soil fungal communities from Angelo Coast Range Reserve, California, USA - CZOMad2_1_08_16fungal (PacBio error correction) | ecosystem: Environmental > Terrestrial > Soil >...
ATAAGAAACGGGACTGGGAGGAATACAAAAACAATGACGATGTGGTTTCCAAAGGGAGGCCAGAGAAAAAAACACATCAAGCAAAAGCAAAACAAAGGCGATGAACCAGGCCAGGGGTACGGCAAACACCAAGGGCATTTGGGGGGGGAGGAAACGATACCAGCGGGGGGGGGAGGGAATTCCAAATCCGGTATCACCCTAAAAACACTGGGGGGACCTCCGGATTGGTGTTCCTACAGAAAAGGAGAAAAGGCGAAGAGAGGGAAACGGGTGGGAAAGCTTGGAGTCCACATAAACGAAAGGGTCCACAAAAAAAAAACGTTTACTAAGGGGGGGGGGGGGGGGGGGTTAGCACGGCAATCACCGGAAATCATATGGCTACACGTCGGGTACGCCTTCCGAATAATCCAAAAGAAAAAAAAAAAAAGAGGGCGGTGGGTTGGACAGAAGCCAAAAGATTTGCGTGGGCGTTAATGTTGTGGGCAGCAGAGAGTATCGAAACAAGAGGCGAATACCGCGGGGAAAAAATGACGGACAGAAAACGTGGGAGAAAAAAAGCTTTGGTTGGGACAGAACCAGAAAACATTGGGTTCAAAATTTCTTTTTCAAAACTAGAAGGGGGGATATGGGGGGAGGAAGAAAAAGGAAAAAAGCATTGTCCGAGGAAAATTTCAGGAATGTGAAAAAAGTTGCTTCAAAAAAAAGGGGGGGGTCGGGCAAAGCAATTGGCCCTCCAGTCAGGGGGAAAAAGCTGAAGTAAATTCAGGAATTTGTAGGAGATTGAAATTCAAAGAAAGGGGGCTGGGGTCTTGGGGACGATTACTCGAAAAAAGGGCAAAAAAAAATTTCACCATGGGGACGGGGGGCCCGAATCGGGACAAAAAAAGTGGAAAAAGGGTAATAAAGTGAGACAACTGGCACGACGCAAGGGGGTAAAAGGTGAAGACGAAAAGGGATGGAAAATAAGCTTAAGATCCAAAACTGGGGCTGGACGTTACGATCAAGGGGGGAAAGAGGTCCACCAAACTACAGGTTGGTGTCGGATCAGAGGTAGGACACCGGGAAAAGCTCGGAAGCTATAGGTGGCCTGTACCAGTAAAAAACCGAAAGGGTAAAAAATGGGGGGAAGATTGATACGAAAGGGAAGGCACGCACGATGAACAGGCCCACTCATACTAGGTTAAGTGGGAAAATAACGGTACTCCAACGACGAAAGCGGATAGATGCAGCAAAGCCACCCTAAAGGGAGTTTAACAAGCATCGATCTGGGTGGACAAAAGCTTTACAGGCAAATCTGAAAACAAAAAAAAAAGAGGGGGCGATAAACGAAAAAATGTTGAAAACAGCACTTGGAAAAAACTAACCGAAAAACAAACGGGGTAATTGCAAACACAGGTAGAATGAGGGGGTGACATCCAGACAGGTAGACGGAGGCTGAAACAAAGCAAAAAAAACATGGGGGCGGGGCTGGGACCCGACGACTGGCTACCTGAAGCCGAGAAAAGAAAGTGTTGAAACGAGGGTTCGAAAGATTGCAAACGACCTCGTACCACTAAAAACGTAAGGGGGACAAGGCGGCGGGAAATGGCAATTCCAAGTCGTCAAAAAAAAAGAAAGAAAAGAGAAGGTGTGGGGGTGATGGGAGGGGGGGGAAGGGAGGGATGTCAGAAATTAATAGGTTGGGGGGGAAGAAAAAAAAACACGGGAAAAAAAAACCCTCTCCAGAGAAGGAAAACCGGAAACAGAGTGGAACCATCAGCCGCACAAAGAGAATGATCGTTGCCGAATAAATCGTTGGGCAATGACAGAAAGGGAGGGAAACAAAAAACCTGACGAGAAATTGACGTTTCTTGTCCAAACAAGCTCGTTGTCGCACTATCGCAAAAAAAACAAAATGGGAAACAGAAAACCACAAACGTATTGGAAAAAAAGAATGGAGGGGGGAAAAGTGGGAACGGAGCAGCGACCCGCTAAAAGAGTTTGGAGAAAGAAAAACAAACGAGAAGTACGACAAATGAATGAAACAAAAAACAACGGATTAAAAAGGAAAGGTGACTTCGGAGAGAGGAAGAAAAACCAGGGAGGGCCGGAGGAGGTGGGGTCCATCATCCTGGGAAGGAAGGCTGGGTAAAAGTCCACGTAATGTGCTTTTGTGGGTCCAGGCTGTGGGGGGTCACAGGAAAGGGGAAAAAAAAAGGGGGGGAGAAAGTACGGACAAGAGGAATGGAGGGGGTAATTTATCGACGGCAAGCCGTGGTTGTGGGGGGCTGGTCGTGATGCGGGGGAAAATGGTCCTGCTGCGGGATGAGAGGGAGGAGAGTGGGGGTGTTGGAGCTGTGAGTGGGTGTTCAACTCGGTTGTGGGATAAAGAAAAAGGAGTGATTCAGCCGAGGGGAAACAGGGCAAAAACTTTGGGGTACGGGGAAAAAATCGCCGCCGGATGCCGGGGTGTAGGCGAACCACGCGGGAGTTGCACATGCAGGTTAACTCATTGACGTGAAAGAAAGGTGACGCGCGAAAAAACGGGAAGAGGAAAAAAAAACTCAACGGGTGTAGACGCCAGAAAATGGAATGGAAAGTGAGGGTTCACTACCTTCTTCGAAGTGGGGGAAACAGGAAAGGGGAACTTTTTTGAGGCCAGAAAGAAAGGGGAGAAAGAACCGAATGGGTCTCGCAAAGAATTGGAGTACAAATAAAAAAAAAAAAAAAAGACCCGCGAATTAACCTTTTGCAAAAAAAAAGAAAAGGAATAAAAGAGGGAGTAGGTAAGAAAAGGGGAACAATCAGGGTACACGTAGCCAGCACAATTTTTCCGTAACTACCACGAACACTGGACTAAGTCCCAGTTGATTGTGGGGGACAAAAGTAGGTACGGGCATCAAAAACCAGAGGAAACAGAGAAAGGGAGGACCGGTCGACGCGATCCATACCGGAAAGGGGGGGGGGGGGGGGGGGGGGGGGGGGGGGGGGTGGGGGGTGGTGGGGGGGGGGAGGGGTGGGAGGGGGGGTGGGAGGGGGGGGGGGGGGGGGGGGGGGGGGGGGGGGGGGGGGGCGGGAGCGAGACACCTGGCGGGTCAATTGGGAGGGGGTCGTGAAAGGGGAAAAAAAGTGCAGAAGAACGAGTTTTAAAGGGAAAACACACAGACTTCATAGGTCTTGGTTAATCATGGTGGAGCCATTCTAGAATACCAACAACAGTACTTAATTATAGGGGAAAAAAAGAAAATAGGCCAAAGAGCAACTATGATAGCCAGAGTTTGAGGGGAAGAAGAACCACGCGCCCTTTTCTTCCAAATTCACTAGAAAAAAGGAAAAGCTTAACGCAAAAAGATGAGAACTTATCCCGTGAGGAGAGAAGTGAAGGGGGGGGGGAAGGAAATTCCGGGTGTACTGAAAAAAATTCGGGGGATCCTCTCACCTCAAGGACAAAATCACGGGCAAGCCACAGTTGTTTCTTGGTAATTGAGGGCAAAAAACGGAAAGGGTGACAGGGGGTGTTAAAATACGAATCCAGCGCCAAACGGCTGTTACGGAAGGGGGTTGGTTTGGTTGAGAGTTAGCGAGAAGCCACAGGAGGGACGAACGATGCCAAAACGCCAAAACATTCGCCAAACTGCAAAAAATTTTGCTTTTGGCGGATTGCTGAAAAAAACGCAAAAAAGAAAACAAGGGAAAAAAAAATTGCCGGGGGGGGGGAGGAAAAAGGGGGAAAAAGTGAAGTGTTCCGACCGGCGCGAAAAAAGGGAAAAAGGGATGGATCGCGCAACGTGTCTGCGCAAAAAATTTATGGCTAAAAAACGTTGCCCAAGGAAGAAAAAAAAGGACGAGGAAGGGGGTTTGGGCCGGCCTGGCAAAAAAGACAGAAAATTTGGTTGGGGTATAATAACGCACAAAAGTTGGGAAATTTGGCCCCAAACAGGAAGGCAAAAACGCAGCCAAAGCAGATGTCTTAAAAAAAAAACATTGAAATCCACTAAATCAAGGGGATAACAAACACGCCAAAACGGGCCTGGACCGGGAAGACAGCTCGCAAAAATCAGGACAAACCGAAAGACGCACAGCAATCCCAGAACAGAAGCAACAAAAACAAACAGGGTCCCCAGTGGTCTGAAGGACCACATGGAAACAGGGGATTAAAGCTTCCGGACGAAAGCCCGCCCATGCATACACTAAGAAAACGGAAACATCCCAAACCTTCACAAACAGTCCAAGATAACCAAAGAAAAGATATCACAAAGAAGAACAAACACATAGGCCCCCGCAAAACGGGGAAAGAAAAAACGCGGTTTTTATAGGGGGAACTGTTTTGCCTAAACGTCAAAGGAAAAAGGAAGTAATGGGGGGGGAATATCCCGTGAAAGAGCAGGAAATCTGGCATTGGGAAATCCTGGGATGTCGGATTCGGGGGGGGGCTACTGGGTCGGACCCCCACAAACTGCCGTCCCAGCAAGGGGGAAAAATTAGTTGGTGGGGGGAAAAATTCAAAATCTTCCAGGTTGTCGAGGTCGCCGGAATACCAGGGGGGGGGGAAAAAAGAAAAGGAAAAGTAAATCGATGGAAAATGCGGAAAAAAAATTCAGTGGGTGCGAGGGTCACCAAGAAAGGAAAGGGAGAAACGATTACGCCGTGCCAACGATTTCCTTAATTAAAAAAAAAAAGTGGTATACGGGATGGGGGAGGAAAAGGGGGGCCAAGAAAAAAAGGGCCCGAGGCAAAAAGGCGGTGCCGTAGGTGTATGATACAAATATGCAATGGGGGGGAATTAAAAAAAAAAAAAGAAACTCAACTGCGAGGTTGATGGGCTTTGGTGTGGGGGACAAGGGCGAGACGAAGCCGAGAACCTTAAACGGCATCCGTGTGTTCTGCAAGGGGAAGAGTGAAAGGGGAAAAAAATCGGGAAAAAAGCAGAAAAAAACGATAAAGGTTCGAGACATCCGAGGAAGTCAGAAGGAAAAGGGCCCCAGAATTTGACTGGAAAACCAAAGGGGAGAATGAAAAGGGGCTGTCACTCGCAAGACAAAGTTGAAAAGCGTGAGGTTGGTTTGGGTCGGCCAAAAACCCGGGGGGACCCACACACCAAGATCGTGGAAGCACTTGAAAAAAAACGCAATCGTTGAAGCGAAAAAGGGTGGAAGTGTTGACTCGTCACAGAAACCCAGAAAAAAACAGGAGGAAAGGCCAGCACGGAAAACGACAGGAAGGAGGGGATGAGGTGCGATGTTTAACGATGGTGGCGATAGGGGTGCGGAAGAGGCGTTGGAAACCCACAAAAAAAAAAAAAAAACATAGCGTGCGAGATCGGGGGTGCCGCATCGGTCGTAACTCCAAAAACATTAACGAAAAAAAACGGGGACGTGGTAAACGGAAAAAGAGACAAATCAAAAAGTGCAGTGGAAAAGAAGACGAAATGAACACAATTGGCTGGTGTACCGAGACCAAACAGGGGGGAGAACGAAAAAACAGGTCGCCACCCACCCCGAAAGACGTTGGGAAGAAATAGCAGGGAAGGTGCAATCTTTCTACGGAAAAAGGGGGGGGAGCCACAAGGATGCAATGGAATAAAAAAGGGGGAAAAGGGTGTTAAAGTACTTGGTTCCGCGCCAACGAAAAGTAAAAAGAGGGGTGCAGTGGTTACGGACAAGAAAAAAAAAAAAAACCAGCACCATCAAAACAAGCATTACCTGAAAGAACGGATTTTTCAAGGAAAAAACCGGCAAAGAACCCTTATTCGGGGGATGGGGAAAGGGGAAATTGGCGCGACGAGAAAAGGGCAAGCAAATGGGGAAAAAAAGAAATATAAATCAAGGGCTGAACGCCGGGGGTTGGAAATGCGGGGGGGAGGAATTACTAATATATATGACTCGAAAAAGAAAAGGAAACTCATGTTTGGGACTGAGGGGGTCCTGTGAAAAAAAAGAAAAAACAACCGTTCTCACATTGGGGGGGTGTACATGGTAACGGAGTGCGAGGATGGGGGGCGCATCGGGTCCTCTAAATAACCCACCTAACCGGCGCGTAAACAAGACGATTGGGTTTTTTTTAGATGTGACCAAAGATTGGGGGGGGCGGGTGGGGACGTCAAACTACTAGGACCGCACACAAAAGAAACCTGCACGAGACGGGAACGGAAGCGCCACAAGGGGGAAAGCCCAGCGTCAAAAATGGAAAAACAAAAGGGGGGAAAAAAAAAACACATGTCAAAAGAGAGAAGTAAAGATGGGGGGTCCACGTACTGGGAGTTAAAAAGAAACGGAAACCACAAATTTAAAGGGGACCAGGGGGGGGGTGTGGGAAAATCCACGGAAGTTGTGGAACTTCCACAAACGCCGTATAAAGGGAAAGAAAAAACGCAGGGTTTTTGTGGGGAAGGAACAAGGGGGCATGGGACAAAGGCAACACGGGGGGTTGGTTGACTTGGGGGAAGGAGGGGGCCTGGCCCAAAAAAAAGGTAATTTAAAAAACAAATAGCATGAGGCATACGGGGTCAACCAGAGAAGAATAGCTCTCGCAAAACAAACAACCACCTTAGTATTAAAATTAAGTGGCAAGCTCACAAGGACTGATTGGTATTTGCCAGGGCAAAAAAAAAGGTCACAGAAGAGAAATGCACACACTTACGAAAAAAAAAGAAAATAAACAGGGCAACCTTGACAACCTTTGGAAGGAAAAAAAACAAAAAAAAAAATTGTGGGACGGGGTTTTGGGTTGGGGAACGATCACCACGACTGGGGTTCAAAAGGAATGCCTAAACAACAGGGGAGAAAAACAACAAAAAGAAGAAAAACGTCAAATAAAACCGGGTGGTGTCAGGTCAAACGGGAGGGAATCTGGGGAACTAGATTGTGAAAAAGGGTAAAACTTGTTCGGGGAAAGGACCGCGTTGCGTGAACGGGGGAAAAAAAAAAGGGGGCCGCAAGGGAAAAGGGGACGCGGAAAATGGCGACCATCTAAAGGGAGAAGAGGTACAAGAATGGGAAGAAGGGCAAAAAACAAAAGGTGGAAAAGGGAGAAGGATTTGACAGGGGGGAGTCTTTGTGGCAAATGTAGTGAGGAGCAAAAAGAAGCTCCCGCAAATTAAAAATGGGAAAAAAGGCTTTTGGTTTGCAAAACAGAAAAAGGGACGGGGGATTTTTCCGAGAAAAACATGGGACAGTCGAAAAAAAAAGGAAAAACATGGTCCCAGGCGGAGAGGGAGGGAGTAGGAAAGGTTGTGCGTGCAAAAAGAGGAGCAATTGGGGAAAAATCACCGCAAGGGTGCACAGTCCCAAGCAGTGGCCCGAGGTCTTGAAAGGTAAAGTCGGATGACCAAGAAAAAGGAAAGGGCCCAAGAACGACGAGCTGGCGTGACAAAAGTCACAAGTCACAGGGGGGCGGGGCCCCGAAAGCCGACCCAGTGTCACTTTAGGAAAGGGGGGGGGGGGAGAGCCGGCAGACATTGTGCAATTCAAACAAACCAAGACGCCTACAGGAAAGGGAAAAACTGATATCTGGGGCGGGAAGTTAAAAGAAAAAAGGGGACTCGAATGTGGGGGTGTGGCACGGGAGAAAAGCAAAAAAAAAAATAAACACAGAAAAAAAAATCTGGTGCCAATCAGGGGAGGGGGCAAGGACCGTAAAAAAAAGACACCGACGGGGGGGGGTCCGTGGAGAAAGAAAGGAAGGGAAACAAGGGGAAAATATCCGCCACGCAGAGCGGTTGAAAGAAGGGTCAACGATCGCAAAAAGCCGGAATACTCTCCAAGCACATCCCCGAGGAAAAAACCTAGGTAATTTGCATGTTGAAAGGACTGGGGTCTGACTTGATGAGGGAAACGGGGGAAAAGGGAAAAACAAAAAAAAAAGGTAGGGGCAGGGGTCAAGGCGGCACAGCGGGGGACAAAAAGAAAAAATTACGATTGAAGACCAACAGAAGTGGGGTAAAGAGGGAAAAGCAAAGCAGGTCTCCGGACGATTAAAAAAAAAAGAATCGTTGCGGATCTCAGCGACTGATAACAAAAGGAGAAAGTTAAAAAAAAGAAAGCACAACTATTGGGGGGGAAAGCAAAAAAAGAAGAAAAATAGAAACGGGAAGTAATGGTGACGAAAAAAAAGCGGTCAGAAGGCTTCCAGGACAAAAAGCAAAACAAAATAACGGTCGGGCTATATTGGGGGGGGGGGCGTCTCCACTATGACCAAAGGGAAGAGGGTTGGTGAATAAGAACACCATCAAAGAGGAAAAACAAAAGGACCGAAAGCCCTTCTAGGAAAAAAATACGCAAGCCAAAACGTCACAGCGCGTTAAAAGTTTCAGGGTTTTAAAGAAGGGGGAACAAGACAACCCAAACCACTTCAAAAACAGTTTACGTTCTGGTGGCCCCAAACGGGAAAGAACGCAGCATATCGGAAAAAAAGGGGGGAAGAAAGGGGAAACTTCAACACACCAAAAACTGCTGGGAAACAAAGGTGACGATCAGCGACAGCCTAGGGGAACAAAAACGATAAAAAAAGGACTTGAAAAAGAAAAGGGAGGCCACTGCCAAAATACATACAAAAGTACTAATTAACAGGGGTCGTCAAAAGAGTGCATAAAACCCGAATAGGGGGAAAAGAAGTCCAAGAATGAGGCTGGGAAAAGGCACAGAAAGGGCTTTTTGGGTTGATGAAAAAAGAAATTTGGTGAGGGCCGGTGGCTGGAACCGGAAGAGAGTCTAAGTACGGAAAGAAGGAATTAGGGGACTTGGAGTCGGAACCTGCGGGGGGGGGGGTGGGGGGGGGGGGAGGGGCCCTGGGTGAATCTGATGGGGGGTCAAGCGGCTGGAATAAACGGCAACAAATGAGTTGGGCGGGTAGGGGAGGGGTGAAAAAGGTTAAAGTGGGGAAGAAAAGGGTGGTGAATGCCTGAGGAGAGTTGCCGTCAGAAGGGAAATGGCAAACTTTTGTACGGGGTGAAAAAAAAAAACAACGACCGCTGCCGGGGGTGCAAGAAGAGCCAGGGGAGGGGCCAGGAAGGGGGGGGGGGGACAAAAGGGGTGGCACAGGAACGCGACGGGCGAAATAACAGGGTACGCTCGCAAATACTGGGGGTAGAAAAGGGCAAAGGGACCGACGGAGGGACGGAATTTGGGTGAAAACTGAAAAAAAAATTTTCGGGCCCGAAAATAGTCGCAAGAGGGCGAATGGGACTCTGGCGGGAGGGGGTCAAAAGAGCGCGAAAGATAACAAGTGAGCCAAAAAAAAAAAAGAAAAGGGAAAGACGAGGACGGGATTCGGAGCACAAAGTGGGGAAAAAAAAAAAAACAGGACACGGTGACTTGGCCCGCAAGCTTTTGGTGAAAAAAAGTGGGGTTCTCAAAAAAAAAGACAATGTCTTGCTGACAGTTGAATGGGTTGAAGGGAGGAGGACGGGAGGAACATGCGGCCCGCCAGATTTGCAGCCAAGACGAACAACAGGTCCGACTAGATAAACTTGCCACAACGAGAACGGCCCTCGACTAGAGAAGATTGGGGGGGAAAAGGTGGGGATGCAGAGGCAGAAGAGCCGAAGAAAACATCAACAAACTCGCATGGGGCTGTGGAGCGTATGGGAAAACGTTTTGACAAAAACTCAATCTCAAAAAAAAAAAGGAAGAAGAGGCAAAGAAAAAGAAACCTAAACGAGCAAAGGAGCCCCAGAAGGCCCGATGTGGTGGGGATAAAAGCCGCTTAGGGGAAAGTTCTGCCACAAGGAAACGAAAAAAAAAAATTCAAAACCGGACGCAAGGCGAAGGGAAAAAAGAGGAAAAGAGAGAGCCCCCGGAAAACGTAATATTCAGTAAAAAAGGCGGAAATGCCTGTCTCATGGGAAAAACAATCGGCAAAAGGGAAGGTCCGCCACCGGGTCCACAAGGAAAAAAAAAAAGAAAAACCACTGGACAAAGACGAACAGGTTGAAAACGTGGGAGCTGGAAAAAAAAGATTTGGCGGGCAAAAGCAAATGTGAAAAAACCAATGAAGGGAGATACAAAAGCGGAGGCGGTTGGGACTCTTGGGGGGGTGGTTGGGTGCGCAAAGTTATTAAAAAAAAAAAAAAAAAAGAGAGACCGATGAACGAACTCGAAATGCCGAACCAACAAATGAAAACGGATGTTTATAAGGGACGGTGTGGGGGGGGACACTGGGTGCAAAGGGCCAAAAAAAAGGAAGGCGAACGGGGTGAAAAAAAATTAAAAAAAGCCAAACGGCAAAAATTTTTACCAGCAGAGGAAGACGTTGGGAGGGGGAAAGTAACAAAAACGAAGAAGGGAAAATGAGGGGGGGAAATTCACACGCCAACCTGGAAAAATGAAAGCAAATCGGATCCGGGGGGAAAAAAAAAGCCTGCCCTTTAGGGAAGTGGTGTTTAAAAGAAACTCCAAAAGGTGTCACTTGGAACAAGTGGAAAGTTAGCAAAAGTCCGCCAATCAAGCAGGTGGAATTTTGACACAAAAAGAGGGAAATCCACAAAATCCAAAGCCCCAGCCAAGATGCTGCCAGAAAATCTAAAAGAAAGCCGCACCCGGGAAAAGACAAAAAATCAAAAAGCAAACTCAAAAAAAAAAAACAACCAGGATGCCACTAAATAAAAAGATATGAAAATTAAAAAAGAAAGTGGAAGGAGAAGAAGGCCCTGGAAAGAAATAAGGGAAAAAAAAAAAAAGGGGACCACAACCTGCAATAAGGAACAACGATGGAAAAGAAAAAGGACGTGCATTGGTGAAAAATAAGCAAGAATCGAAGGTACACGGGCGAACGGGGGGGGCGGACCCAAAACTAAAAAGTTTGAGAATGGGCCTTTTGGAGGCAAATCGTAAAGCCACGTGTAGCAGAAAATTGGAAAAAAACCTGGTTTCAAAAGACGCCAAGGGGAGACGAAAACGAGAGAAGGTAAAAACTCTTGAGCGGTCCACTTAAAAAATCAAAACCAAATTTTGTGACCAAAAGTTAAGGGGGGGGGGGGGAAACGGGTCAAGCCCAGGGTTGGGCAGGGTTCGCAAAGGGGAAACAGAAAAAAAAAAAACTCAGTTTGTTTCGACGTAGGGGAGAGGAGAAGTGTGGGGAGCACGTGGAAAAAAAAATGCGGAGCCAACAAAATATTGTTTCTCACAAAAGCAACGTTCACAGGACACCCGAAAAAAACCCGTGTCGGAAGTGGCAAAAAAAACGAAATGGGGGAAAACCAATAAAAATGGAATAGGGACGGTCTTGTGAAAAAAAAGCGGACTTTTGGAGCAAGGGTCAAGGGGGAAGGGAAAAAAAAAGCGGGGGCCCGCCAAGGAAGGGGAGAAACAGTGCGGCTTTATGGGGGTGGGGGGGTTGGGCAAAAATCCCTAGAAGGGCAGAGAAAAACAGTGTAACGCAAGAAAACAGGGTCTGGGTCAGGGGCAATGCGCTTCCAAAAAAAATAAGAGGGGGAAACGAAAAGAGTAAGGTTTCATAGGGAAAGGGAACGAAGTGAGGTAGAGGACCACAAACCAGTTGTTGGTGGCTGTGGGTGCGTCAAGGAAGACAAAGGGGGTCCTGGTCCAAAGACATAAAAAACTGGGGGGTAAATAAAAGCAGTGATGGTTTTGGGGGGGGCAACGCGAAACACATGGAAGCCTGGGCACCGCAATGTTGACAAAGCCAATGATTGAACAGCAAAGAGCAAGGAGAAAAAACAGGAGAGAAAGAAACCTACAGTAAATCAAAGGCGGACAAAGAGGGGGGGTAATGAAAACTATTTGGATCGTTGTTGGAGGAGAGGTTGGGAGAAAAAGCAGCTTTTCCACAACACACCGCGGACAGTGAGGGAAAAAAGGGGATGGTGAAAAGGGGCCTCTTGAAAAAAGTGCAAGATCCATTTTCCAAAAGGAGGGACAAACGTGGGGGGACGAACCGGGGTCACCTCCAAAAAAGACCGCACCTGACAAACAGTGATTGACGCAAAAAAAAAGGGAAAACGACAAAAAATTGGGGCGGTGCCTAGTGAGGGGGGAATAAAAAAGAACGCAAGGCCAGATTAACAGGGGGAGAAGGAGCAGTCTTGGGCTAGAGGGGCCTATGTACAATTTGACATAAGCCCTGAGAACATAAAGGGACGTATTGGGTGACGCCACGGAAAACAGGAAAATGGGAAAAAAGCTGGGGGAACAGTAAAAGAGGGGAGGGGCCAAACGGGGAAGCAATTCGTCGCGGACAATCTCCTTAATGAAAAAAGGAGGTACTTAAAGACAAAGGAAAAGGGAACCAGGAAGGGGCCCGGCGTGAGCCACGTGAAAGGAAAAAGAAAGCAGCACACGGACTAAAAAATCCCCGCAAAGAGAAATAGGTCTGGAAACGGGAAGAAAAAAAAATGCAAGAGAAGAGGGGGGCACGAGAAACCCATGTGTCAGGTGGAGGAAAAAAAAAAAACAAAGGCAAAAAAAAACAACGGGGGTTGGTAAACTGTTCCCCGGAAAAGACCGCAAATTCTCTGGGGGGCAAAGGGAAAAAACCGTCAAATCGCAAAGAACGAAAAAAGGAAAACTCAGGGCACGCGTAAAAACACGCAAGATTGGGTTGGTTTTTGGGAAAGTGACCGAAGTGAGGTTAACGGTACTGCCGAACTAAAAACGATGACAGGGGCCAAAAAATCGTGCCAGAGCCGGTGAGTGGGAAGCAGAAAACCAAACAGGGACGCAAGCGGCAGAAAATCAAGCCACAGGTAAAAAAAAAAGAGAGATCCAAGAAGATGGTCGAAGTTGTCCACCTTTACAAAGCTTACAAAAAAAAAGACGGGAGCCGGGAAGGTTTGGGGGGGGCAAAACTGTGTGGACATTCGACTACACGAAAAAACGAAAAAGCAGGGTGAAAGAGGAAAAAAAAAGGGCCTTGGGTGGGTGGCCGGAAAATGAACTGGTTCAACAGCGTCCGTGCGTAGATTTAGGTAG
>Ga0179591_1332442_pt1 | contig 12905 bp, 13 predicted proteins | sample CZOMad2_1_08_16f_FD_182891 | JGI IMG/M metagenome (GOLD analysis project Ga0179591, IMG submission 182891) | Vadose zone soil fungal communities from Angelo Coast Range Reserve, California, USA - CZOMad2_1_08_16fungal (PacBio error correction) | ecosystem: Environmental > Terrestrial > Soil >...
TCCCGAAGGGGAAAAAATTCTCATTTAGACCTTCCCTTCAGGGACCGCCACGCCTAAAAAGGGGTTCTGGACACAACATTAAATGTTGACGAGCAGGGGGTTGGAAAAAGGAAGGGGGATTCATTCGAATATACGGAGATTGCCCTTAGCTTAATTGAAAGAAGTTGAGAGATAGGCTGTCGTAGCAATGGGCATCTCATGTTTTGAGCCGCCGCCGTGGGGAAGCCCCTCGCCGGGAACAAAAGGCACTCAGGAGTGGAGGTACAACCTGCTTGCTACCCTGAAGTAGAAAAGACCTATCACTAAGCCTTATCTACCTTCGGTATGACCCTTCGTTAAACTCTAATCTCTGAGAAAATCGATCAAAATTTTTACTGGTGCCGTGGGTAAAATCTGAGCCCAATCGAACTGAGACGCTGAAATTGGGGCAAAGTCGAAGGGTACGTTTGAGGAAGTTTCTGAGCGGCACCAATCGGGGACCGAGAAAGTTCCTAGGTCGGGAGAACCTTGAAGAGAAAGTCGGGAAAAAATATATCTGCCCGTCAAAGTGGGTAGGAATGTAGGGATTCACATCACTGGGAAGACTCTAATCGGGGAAGGGGGTCCTACTCCTCCCTGACTAAGATCAATAGGGCGCGAGGGAAATCGTTAAAGCAGAATATCACCAAAATCCACTTCACAGAGCCAGAGTAAAGCGAAAATGACGATGCTTAAAAAAGTGGGGGGGATATCGGCAAAAAAAAGAAGATATTCATCCATGTCAAAAGATGAAAATCTCCCATGCGGAGAAAAAAAGGAAAGAATGGGTTGCAGTAAAGGGGGAGTCAGACAGCCGCCAGAAAAGGGGCTGGAATTTCATACGGGGGGGATCGAAAAATAAAACAACGAAATTTTCAGGCTAAAAAGTTAAGTGAGTAGAGGGGCCTTTATGGGGGGGACGTGCGGCACTGCGAGCCGTGATCGTAAAAAGACGTGGGTTCCGAGCGCGGTCGCAAATGGGTTACCAATGAAATCGGAAAGAGATCGTGCAGAATGCAATCTTTACCGAACACGGAGGGCGCGAGTGACGATTCCCGGCGCCAGAAAGGGAGAGGAGTGGTTGATGCGATTCTGCCGGGGGGCACATACGGCGCTGAAAAAGCGAGGGGGACAACAAAAGAAAGTAATCGGTCCCGAAGAGTATATTCTACGCAGTCCGGGGACGGGACACTTATTTCTTTTGAGAAAAGAAGAAAAACCTGAAGTTCGCCAAGTACAGGGAAGAAAGGAACGCCAATCCGTAGCCGGTTAACTAGAAGGGGGGAATACATCAGAAGCCAATCGCAAACCCGGGCCTCCAGATAGAACGTTTCGCCGAGTGGATTGGGGGGGAAAAGTATCTCGGTGTCACCACTCTGAAGAGAGAGGGTTCATATTTGGCGGAACGGCTAGAAGAAATGAAAAGACGGTCCTACAAAAGAAAAACAAAGAAAATTGATCATGCACAGCACAGAAATGGCGTTCAGACCAGGGGAGGAGACTCACCGGAAGAGTTAATCTGGGTCAGGTGGATTGACTTTGTAAGAAAAGCTGTAGTAAGAACCACATTGCCGCGCTCAGACTTCCGGGGAAGGAGGGGTAAAAAATCTTCCCTCAGAATAGGGGTGGGCAGATAACTGGGTTGAAAAATGAGATACGGGGAGATAAATTCCGTCGGTTAAACTAGGGGCATTTGGGAAAAGAGGACGCCGGTCTACGAAGGCTCGCTTTTTACGTTCACGAAGCGCCTAAGCACTAATGTCGGGGCTTGTCTACTGGAGAGAAACACCCAAAGGAAGCTGAGAGAAGGAGATAGAATAAGAGGGGGTATAATGAGGGGGGAGGTCGCGAACCGGGCTTTACCGGAAACTATCGCAACAAAAAGAAAAAAGCACCGGATACTCAGAACTGAGTTAAACCACGGACAATTAGAGAGAATAAAAGGTAATCGCAAAGGAAAAAACTTGCTGAAAAGGCCCTATGCTGAGGGTGGGGAGGAGCAAACAATCGTGGAGAAGGCCGGCACGGCGAAAGCGACAAGTGCGATCCGCGTCACCACCGTCACGAAAGAAGGGGCTTGAAAGGGCACGTTCACAGAACACTTTGAACAGAGCGAACGTAGCTCGGGGGGACGATAAGTTGCAACGATGTTTGGTAGTCAGCAGGCAGTCTAAATTAGGGAGTCGAAAAGAAAGAAGGGCAAATCGAAGAGTTGGGGCTTGGAGGGTATACCTGCGACGAGGAAGGGCAAAAAAGAAACGCAGTTGGGGCCTGTGTAGGAAGGAGGGAAAAGGTTTGAAAAGGAGGGTTGCGTCGCTTTCCTTCTCTGGGGGGATGAAAGTCGGTCCACTATTTGCCCGGGAGGCCCTCCACGTTTTCTACATTTCTATGGGAACCAAACAACACACAGAGAGGTGTACGGATCCGGACGATTCGAATATCGAAACGGCGAACTTAATGGACTTCGAATTTGGTGAACGGGCGTCCGACTAGTCTCTGTGAAAGGAAAGGACAGGACATTAAGCACTGAATTTGCGCCGGACAAGCGAAAAAAAGGCAAGGGGTCGTTGACAGTACAAAAACGTCAATGGCTTAAAGGGGATTCCTATGTCCGTGGGCGAGGAAGGTCCTTTGAGGGGAAAGTAAAGACAAAACGACTGTGCTCTGAAAACGAGAATCAGCAGGAGGAAGGTAGGGACGAATTATCATACCAAGCTCCTAAATTATACTCGGCTTCCTCTTACCTTTGGAATGTCTGTTTCGTTTGAGGCAGGAAGCCTTCTCCTCTTAAAAAAGCCTCTTCTCGTTGGTCTGTAAAAACTCACTTCGTCTATCTGGATCCTCGGGGGATTTGAGAGGTTGTTTATTGGGGGGGGGTTCATAAAGAGCAGGGGGGGTAGATATCCAAAGCAGCCCAGATCTAATTTTTCAAGGGGGGGGTCTAGAGAATGAGTCTTTATGGTAGTGGTACTGATTCAAGGGAGAAAACATGCCTCTATTAGGGAGGAGTCCGAGGAGCTACAGTGAAAGCATTTCCGATTAGGGGAGGAGGTGAGGGGTGGGGTTTTCCTCCTTCCTAGGTAAGAGGGAAAATTAAAGTGAAGTAGAAAGGGTTTGACAACTAAAAGGGTCTAAAATCAATCAATCCCGACGCGGGTTCAGAGCCTGACGGCAGCCGGGCTGTCAGCGCTAGGTGCTTAAACATCTCCCGGGAATACGTTTTATGGGGGGGCCTTTTCGCTAGGTTGAGTTTCTCAATGGTATTTTTACGGCACACCCAGGGCCGACGCCCCACGGGGTTGATTTTCCAGATTTTCTGATTGGAATATCCGGTGACAAACTCAAGTGGGGGCCTAATTTCAGTGTCTTCTCTTAAGTATGATTTGGTTTTTGGATTTTGCTCTTCGAGGGAGGGTCGGCGTGGGTGATGTTTCGAAATAAGGGGCTTGTCAGAAAGATGAATAGGTTGTCTAAAAAAAAGGAAAGAAATCTCCTTAAAATGAAAACTAGAATCGGGATCAGAAAAGATCCATCTCCAATGGGAAAGTCATTTAAGGACGTAGGAAGCAAACTTAGTCTTATAGCAGTCTCCTCGAGTCCCAAGCCAAGAGAGGGCAGTCAGAGCACACATTCCCATGTGATGAGGGAGGAAGAAAGTGCTCCCGAGAGTGTCGTTTTGGGTCTGGAGATCTGAGGTACAGTTCATGAACTCCCAGCGATCCCTTATGTTCTTATTTGACGAAGAAGCCGCTCAGAGCGATATTTTTCTCTCGATTGCCATCTCCTGTCTGGGTGAGATGCTCTAGTGAGCCAGGGAGGTGTCACTCCGGCGAGTTTCTTGCTCCAGAAAGAAGGCAACAATAACAGACTTTATTGAGAGAGAGGGAAGGTTAGATGCGCAGGACATCTCGGGGCCGGTGGGAGCCCCAAAGTGCGTGAAAAAGGGGCAAAGAGAAAGAGTGAGGAGTACGAAGTACTTCAATCCGGAGCTACCCCAATGGAACTGGAAATCCATCAGTGTCTTCAAAACGCCACTCAGGGAAGTGAGTGGGCCTCACAGGCAGCCCTTGTGATGAAACGTGTTTGTGCCCTCGGGTAGGGAGAAGCTACAGTTACCGTCCTAGCGTCATACGAAAAATCCTTGCTCGGCCGAGGGGAACTTTTTCTTGCGACTCCTTTTCGCGTTTAGGGGAAGGCGTGCAGTATCGAGCGGGGCAAGGCGCACATATTATGAGTTTTGTCGGTGGCCTTGAGTATACCGGACCGGAGAAAAAGGGAGGCTGCATACAGACTCCTCAAACAGAACGAGTTGTCCATTATGAAAGGACGTTAAACCAGAGGGTCCTTTGAGCCTCTACCCTCTTGGATTTTTGAACAGTTTTCTACAGACAATGCGCGAAAGCCGTGAAATCGGAGGGGGTAAATCCGAGGGGGGGAAGCAGTGGGGTTAAGGGGGGGGGGGGGGGGGGGGGGGGGGGGGGGGGGGGGGGGGGGGGGGGGGGGGGGGGGGGGGGGGGGGGGGGGGGGGGGGGGGGTGTGGGGGGGGGGGGGGGGGGGGGGGGGGGGGGGGTGGGGGGGGGGGGGGGGGTGGTGGGGGTGGGGGGGGGGGGGGGGGGGGGGGGGGGGGGTGTGGGGGGGGGGGGGGGGGGGGGGGGGGGGGGGGGGGGGGGGGGGTGGGGGGGGGGTGGGTGGGGGTGGGGGGGGGGTCCTGGAATCGAGGATGATATCTTCTGGAAAGGATGCCAGACTGAGGGGACTCTTAATCAGGGGAGATATTAAAGTGATAGAGTAAATGACGTTCGTCTAAAGAGGCAAAGCAAAATGATTCCTCGATAAAATTGTATAAATCGCAAGAAGCCGCCTTGAGAGAATGTGCGCGATTGGGAGCGTGAGGAGAAGAGGAACAGTCACCCGGATAACAGATCAAAATGCATCGAACCGAAACCTGACGGGGGCAAGAGAAGTTCTGATATATCTTAAAAAAAAGCTGAGGAGCTTCCACAGCCACTCTCCACCGCTGCTCCCGCTGCCAGAAAGGGGGTTCCGTAGCGGTAGTAAGAAAGCCTCCAAGAGGGGTTGGGACAAGTTTTAGCTACCTAACCGCACCAAAGGGTCATGTGAGGAGCAAAAGAGGTCGGTAAGAATATTTGCGCTGAATGAGGGGGGAATGACATTCAAGGAGGGAAAGGGGAAGTCCGTGGGGGAAAGGACTTTTCAACAAACCGTGGGGTAATTTAGAGTGCTAGACAATGTTCGCTGTCCACGGGAGAAACATCCCATCTATCTGAGAATGGGAGTACCTTAGAACCTACTTGGAGAAAGAAGGGAGCAATGCTTCCTAAAGTAAAGTTTTTCAAACGGGAGGGAATTTTCCATCAGGACGCAGCGATGGGAAAAGAAGCAATCCGAGTAAGCAAGACGCCGCTATAGACCAGTCCAAGATGTACCAGTTAGGGGGAAAGAAAAGGCCACTTCGGGACTCGGTCAACGCCAATCCGGTACTCCGGTACGAAGAAGACAAACACATTTAATGGACCTCGGAACCCTCCATCTTGCAAATACTCGAAAGAGCCCAGTTCGGGGGGAAAGGGAGGGAGGAAAAATAAAAGTAGACCGGCTTCTCGATAATATGTTCAGTGTGGGGGTCTAGCTTCTAAAAAAAAATTTAGTAAAGAGGGGGATCAGGAAGGAAAAACACTGACAGCGCCAAGATGGTAAACCACCAGACATAGCTTTGGCGGAACGAAGGGGTGGTCAAAGAGGATATTCCTTAAAATCTGTCAAGACGTCAATTACTTGGGAATTCAAACGAAGAAAAATACCACGGTGACGCGCTCCCACTCGCAAGGAGTTTAAAAAAAAAGGGCACCGCAGCAAGGAGGTTTTCCAGGAGGGAAGGGGGGGGGAGGGCAGGGGGGAAGGGGGAGGGTGTGAGAGGGTGGGTGGAGAAAAATGGGGAAAGAGACGGTGGTGATGGGAGGTGGGGGTGAAGGGGGAAGGGAGAGGAGGGGGGGGAAGAAAGGGGAGGGGGGGGGGAGGGGAGGGGGGGGCGGGGGGAGTGGTGTGGAAGGAGGGGGGTGGGGGGTGCGATAGGGGGGGCGGGAGGGTTGGTGGGGTGGGGGGAGGGGTGGAGGGGGTTAGGGGGGGGGAGGTGGAGTGAGAGGAGGAAAGTGGAGTGACAGGAGGGGCAGGGGGGGGGGGGGTTGGTTGGTTGTGTGGGAGGGGAGGGTGGAGGAGGGAGTGAGGAGAAGTGGGGGGGGTTGAGGGTGAAAGATAGGTGGTGGGAGTGGTGTGGGTGGGGTTTTTGGGGGGGCAATTGGAGGGGGGGGTGGGTGGAAAGGTGAGGGGGCAGGATGTGGAGGGAGGAAGGGGGTGGGTGGGGGGAGGAGGAGGGGGGTGGGGGGTTGTGAGGATTGGGGAAGGAGGATGGGAACGGGGGGAATGGAGGGGGTAGTGGGGAGATATGGGGTGTGAGGGAGTGGGGGGTGAGATGAACAAGGAGGAATGGGTAGAGAAGGTGGTGTGAGTCGGGGGGGGGGGGGGAGGGGATAGTGAAGGGGGGGGGGAGAAGAGGTGAAAGGGGGGATAGAGGAGGGTAGAAGTTGTGAATGGGAGTTAGGAAGGGCGGTATCGGAGGGTAGTGCGACTTGGGGTGGGATGCAGAAGGTGAGGATAGGGGTGGGATGAGAGGCAAGGGGGAAGCGGTGCGGTGGTAAGGGTAGGAATAACGGATAGGGTGGGGGTGTGGGTAAGATTTGGTAGGGGTGTGGCAAAAGAGTGGGGGGGGGAGTGGGGGATGGGGGGAGGGGGGGGCGCGAGGTGGGAAGGGATGGCATATGGGGACAGGGAGGGAAGATGGTTAAGGGGAGGGGGGGGGAGGGGGGGGATGTGGACTTTGGTATCGACTCCTTTTGTGAACGGGGGGCTAGTAGGGGGACGTGGTGGCGCACGCTTTGGGAGCGTTGGCTGGGTTGCGGAAGGGGAATTTAAACTCTGCATTCTCAGACTTGGGGAGATCGGGGGAAAGACGTTCAACGGATAGTTCGGAGATTAATAGTTGCTGGTATCATCTCTATAAAAGAACGAAGGTGAAGGGGAGAGGAAGATAGATAAAAGCAAGAAGAAAGGAGGGTCGCGAATATCGCGAAAGAAAAGAGGATTAATGTCTCGAGCAGGCCCGGACGAGAGGAAGACTCAAACTAGTTGAACGGAAGGGGGATCAGTCAAAATCGGGGCGAGGGTGTCCAGTCTATCGATAAACCTGTTCTAATGCTGATGTGCTTGGGGACAACGACCGTAGGTTAGAAGTGGCGTCCTGGACGGGGCAGGAGGATCCCAATTCAATGAATCGGAGAGGGTGAAGCACGGTTAAATTGAACAGAGTGCAGAGAGGGGCTGGAGGGGGTTGGGGCCGACGAGGGGGGGGGGGGGGTCGGCAAAGTACTAAAAGGAGCTCAGGAATAACTAAGCTAACAATGAATTCGATGAAAAGCGATGGATCAGACGGAACGAAGTGTGGCATATCGCGGGGGGGGGTTAAAAGATTGGCGGGTGGGGGGAGGATGAGAAATGAAAACACTTGTGTCACAGGTCCCTCCTGATTGGAAAAAAATGGAGGAAACAGAAGTTTGGGAGGGGGCGGGGTGAGGTCCAAAAGAAAATCCGCGGATTCAATAGCCTAAATGGGAGAATCTTATAGACCATTGTTCAAAGAGCTGAAAAATTGTGACAATGAGGGGAAGATCATAAGGAAAGGGCCGCTCCTGAAAGAAACTTATGCATCCGCTCGAAGGGGGGGCGTATCCGGGAATCGTCCAACGCGAGTGAGGGGGGGGGAAAAAAACAGAACCTCATTCAAGATCTAATTTTGGGGGGAAGGGGGAACTGAACGAAAGCCAGAGTATCCCGATCTCAAAGAAACTACGGGTCGAGGGGGGGAAGAATAGCACCCTAGGACGTTCATCGTAAAAGCAATGGGGGCGACTCGTCACACGTAATTTAACGTAATCTTGAGAATAACATAAAAGGCGGAAGGTCTTGGTAGTGACTTACCCCTGAAAAATTGCTTAATTTCCGCCCCATTTTCAGGGGACGTCTTTGATAAAGTATTTCGGCGCTGGGGGAGAAGAAGCACGGAAAATGAGGTGGGAGAAGGTATCGGGGGGGCCGCGGGGTTCCTGGTCCAGGGCCTGGCGGCAAGTTTGGGGAAAGAGAGAAAAAACTGGACTGTCCGCCGCCCGTTTCGCGGGGGTTCCCCAAGGGGGAGGGGGAAGTCCGTGTCAACGGGGATCAGGCTTCCCCTGAGGGGGTTCCTGAATCTTAGCAGGTATCTCGACGCGTACGTGCGCAAGATGGAAGAGGAAGTCCTTGACGGAGAGGGGGGGGACTCCTCCTATTATCTCATCAGACGGGGCGGTTGAGGGCCGGGAAGAGGATTACCAGGGACGTCTTCCATTAAACTTACGGGAAGTCTAGTGTGGGGAAAGGGGGAGGGGGGAGGGAATGGCGTCTCCAGGCCTTGCCGTCAGTCTAGGAAAGGAGTCGGGGCCATGCTCCCTTCCATTAAACCATGAGCCTTTTCGATAGGGCTTGGGGGGGGGGGGGAAAAGTTCGGACGATCTTTCACCTTGTTTTCTGCAGTCACCTTTGTGGGGAAGGGTGAAGCCTTTAACAAGGACCGAGGCGCCGAGGGATCTCTTTCTGCTATTGTCGTCTTCTTCATTTGTCAATCCAGTTCATCCTAGACCGGAGGGAGTAGGTCAAGGTGGCCTTCAGAGGGAGAAACACGGGGGGGGTGTTTTAGTTGTCCGTTCCTTTCTTACTGGGGAGTGCGCTAGCCCCCTCTTTTCTTTACGGAGCTATCGCCGGACGAGGGATTGTATCCACGGGAATATGAGCCTTCCAGAAATCAGGGGGAACAGCGGAAAAAGAATTGGAAATTCTCTGGGTGAAATAGGAAGAGCTCAAATTATTTTTTTGATATCCGCCTTTAAATGAATCCTCTCTATGTCGGAAAGAGAAAATCAAGCTCTTTACGGGAAAGAAAGGGTCTCCTAGAAAGAGGTTTCGCTCTTCCCTTTTTCTTGCTTGAGGGATCACTAAGTCGAGGCTTATTTTCGGAAATGGGTAGGGACGAAGTGTAGAAAAATAGGCCTTGTGGGGTCGGGGGATCGATCGAAGTCTATCCACTTGTTGTCAGGGGACCCGCGTCGTTTCTCTGTTGAGGATCAGGCGGAACTTTGTTCGCGGGCAGGGATCGGCAAAAAACACAACTGAGGAGATGTAAAGATGAAATGGTCCTACGAAAATGGTGAGTTGCTTAGAATCCATTCTGCAAGGGAAGCGGACCACTAATTACCCGTAAAGGGAGGATAGGCTCACTCGGGTGCCGAACTACGTAGCGTTACTCCCTACTGGGACCTGTCCCTCCAAGCCTTCCTTCCCCGTAAGTCAGGGTCCTCCTCCCAGGGATGTCTGTTCTTAGGCGTTTTGAAAAATAGATTCCGAAGTCTGAAGATAAGACTGGGGCATGGCCCTTACGTCTATAAATGTAAAATTGGGGGGAAAAAACATTAGAAGGTGAAGGCGGATCCTTGCTAGAGGGTAGGAAAAGGTTTAATGTATAAAAGTCGGAGGAAAAGCGCAGGAGTTACAATCAGTGTTGAAAACCCGAACAGAGCCATCTGCATCAACAGGAAGAAATCTTCCCTGAATCATCTACCCTGTTAAGACTGAAGTACGGACACCAAAGGAGGTTTTCGGTACGGCAAAAGGGAAAAAAAAAGAAAAAAATCTGATCAAATGGGGGAGGGAAAGAAGTGTCCAAAATGGGTGTGGCTGGGATCTAACGGCGAATTTTTGCATTAATCTGAGAGTAAACCGAAAAGCGAAAGAAGATGGTCCGACGGAAAAAGACTGATAAAAGAGCGGGGTCAAAGACAGAAAGGAAAGTAGGAAATGACTTGGGCGTCTGGAAAGGACAACCTTGGTCAAGCTGCCAAGCTGAGAGAGCAGACTTCTGTCGCTAAAAGTGGAGAGAGGTTCGATCAAAGGGATGAATGCAGAGAACACATCACCAAGAAAGAATGCCGACGGGAAAAACATAGAAGACTTCGGAGGAATGGAGTCGTCAAACTATGAAGAAAATTCCATATCAGAAAACGGAAAGGACGGCGCAAAAGACTGTCCATATCTTGTAAGAGGGGGCACTCAACTGGGGGACTAAGGTTGTCGGGAACTTGGAACTTTTGGTACTGTAAAAAATGTGCGGTTCTTAAGGGGGCAAGGTCCAGGAGGCAAGTTAGGGCGCGTGAGTTAAGGCTGAGGAAGCTAAACTAGACTTCCGGGGGAGGGGTATCTTTCCGACGGAGTTTTCCGTTCAGGGCTCTGCGCCAATAAGGGCTGGAAGAACACGGAATAGTATGGCGAAAAAGAGGAGAGGGAACGGGCGTCCGTGTAACACCGACCCCTGGACTATCCCGGCGAAATCTAGAGAGAGGAGGGTCTCTGAATGCTCAGGGTCGAGGGGAAACAAAGCGCAAAACCACTAGAAAGGGGACTTTCCCGCAACCGGAGGACACGCCGTCGAACTGAAGCGGGATGGGATACAAAGCACTTCGTTTTCTCAAGCAGGGTAAAGACGGGAGATCGCAGGAAAAAGGTGCAGTAATGGGATCAACCCGAAGTCACCCCGGCCCACCTCAGAGGGAACCGAGTAAGGGGCAAGTGAGAACTGAATCCAAAATCAGATCATGTGGTAGGGTCGTCTAGAGCGCTCCGGGAAAAGGTGCCGGGAAAGACCGCAAGTCCAAAATAGGAGAACAAGGGGAATAAACCCCGATTCATAATGGAGTAGGTGCATCTGTTGTCAAATCGTACGGTCGAAAATTTGAGGAACAAGACTTGATCACTGGAAGGGAGAGCGAGGAAGGGGAGCAATATCTACCCCGACGGAAAAAAACAACTCTAACGCACGATGGTTGCTCTTCAACCTCAGGGGGGGAAGAGGGGGTTACGAGAAGACTTTTAACCAGGACGGGGGGCGTAGAATTTGGGGGTCCTAGGTTAAACCAGTTGGCCAACGTCCGATCAGAGATTCTTCTCGGGGCGGGGTCAAACGTTCACTCCATAGAAAAAGATCGTGAGGCGCTCTCGAAAAGGAGAGGAAGAGAGAGATGGATCAGAAAAGAGTGAAGGAGTCGCGAGAAAGGCTCCAAAGAAAGAGGAAAGATATAAACGTCTCAGGGGACGCGTCTCGGCAATGCAAACGGAGTTTAAAAATAGTAAAGTTCAGCAGAAAGCATAACAGGATTATTTAAAACAGTCGCAAAGATTTCTAGGTTATCACGACGTGGTTAGGGGGAAAGGCCCCGCACATCGGATCTCTTGAAATAGGAAAGTCCTTGACAGATAAGGCACGGTGGAACGATTTTGCACCGGAAACAAGAAAAACCAGGGCTCGGGGTTTTTACGGAATCAAATGTGGGGGAGAAGTTGGGGGGGGGGAGGTTGCACCGGCTAAGGAAAAAGAGCAGAGAAGAGAAGACCAAATAGGAACAGATAAGTTGAAACCTCGATAATCATGACGGAGAGGGAGGGAAACGGGTTCATAGGTGCGAGAAGGAGGTAAGGGGGGCATATTGATTGTTTGGAGCGAGGGGGGCAATCCAAAATGAATGGGTGGCACATAAGTATTGGGGGAAAAAGGGAACCGAAGGGGTCCATTCTTTTTGAGATTACCAAAAAACCGAAATTACGGGACGGAAAAGAACTACTGGTAATAAGTAAGAGGGGGGGTCGGGAAAAGTTATGAAGACAGAAGCTCTGGTCAAAAGCGATGTTTCAAATTTCTAGCGGTGAAAAGTATGAATAGAGTGGGGCAAATGGCGTGAAGAGTCACTCCAGATTCTGTTTTCCTGTACAGTAATGGGGGATGCTATGTATTCGTGTTAAAGTTGTCAACTGATCTTTGTGTAACGTGTGGATACCCAAAAACGGGTGCCGGGAGAATCATCATCCCATTATAGGAAGGTAGTCTTGGGTCTAAGAAGGATCACTCTCACACAACGTTGCCCTTCTTATACGTGTGGGGAAAGAAAAATAGCCGGGACCTTCTCAGTGAGTGGGGGTTTCTCGAAAACAGGAAGCCGTACAATGTCAGGAGAGGTCTGACTAAACGCTAATATCGCTCCGTAGGCGGGAGCAGGAGGAGAGTGAGGGATCATGGAAGAGGAAAGGGATTTTAAGAGGACCAAGCATTGGCCTCCGCCTGAAGTGGAAGGGTAAGCGCATTCTGGACATTGTATTAGGGAAGGGGGGGGGGTTATCTGCATTCATCAGAGGCTCTAACGCAGCGAACAGAGTGACAAAAGGAAGGAGGCGGCTCTCGCCTGAGGGACGAGATCGAGGACCAGAGGGTGTTTCCGCCTAAGACGCTCATTTCCTTAGGGGGGGTATCTATTTGTGACGAGGCTTGAGGAAAGGGGATTGCCGCCCGCAGGGGTGGAAGAAGGGGGGTGGCCCGGGGAGCCCGCTCAGTGGCAGGGAGGGGTGAAAGGTGTGGTGGGGGACGAATTCGCATTAAAGGCGCGCGTCAATTTTAGAAGTAGACAAAACCAAAAAAAGGGCAGAATGCGAGTGGTCTCAACCAAATAGAAGACCCGGGGAGGGGACGGAGAAATTTTTTGAAGGCCTGTGCTACGTTTGATGATGTTAAATCAATCAAGGTAGAAATCAAAGGACTCGACACTTGGATCGAAAGAAGATGATACCAAAGCCAAAGTTAAGGGTAAAAACTAAACCATCATCCAAGGGGGGAAAGACCTCCAAATTCATAAATTAAGTCATTTAATGGGGAAAAGAATCTCTGGCAGGTGGGGTACATCCGA
>Ga0179591_1258781_pt1 | contig 12904 bp, 12 predicted proteins | sample CZOMad2_1_08_16f_FD_182891 | JGI IMG/M metagenome (GOLD analysis project Ga0179591, IMG submission 182891) | Vadose zone soil fungal communities from Angelo Coast Range Reserve, California, USA - CZOMad2_1_08_16fungal (PacBio error correction) | ecosystem: Environmental > Terrestrial > Soil >...
CCTAAAGTTAATCGGTGATGCGACCAAGGTGCTCGTCCTTGAAAAAGTAGGAGGCCCTTATGAAGGGAGGTCGGGGGGGGCACCACGTATATCTGGCAATCAGGAGTATAAGGGAATGAGAGTGCTAGGAGAATCTGCGAGCCGCAACACGAAGAGGCAGTTAAGGGTTAAGAGGAGGTCGCATCCCAGGCCGGAAACTTGTGAATGGACGGGTCGGCGAACGTCCGAAGTCTGGCGTGGGAAGCAAAGAAGAATTAGCAGCGTGAAAGCTCTCAACCCCTACGCTTGGGCTGGGGGAGGCCTCTTGGGAGGGGAGCGAAAAAACTTCATTTTAAAAAGACAAAGACTGAAACAGGGGCATATCGGGAGAGGACCAAGAGAGGAGGGCTCGGTACGAATAATCACCAAGGCTGGTCACGAGGGAGGTGGAAAAAAAAAGCGCATCTAGGCGAAAAAGCCTCTCGAAGGGAGTATGGACCTCTAACAGCGAAGTTGGCCATTGTCTCAACGAAAAACTCACCAGGACTGCATGATCAAAGGCCACGGCTCAGATCCCCTCTGAGCTCATTCACCCGCTGGGACGAGGCTAGGTTAGTTGATTGCTTCCTGTAACGGAAGGATCGCCCGCTCGATGATCAAGAGGAAGAACAAGACCAGTTGAAGGGTAGAAAAAGTCTATTGTCAGGACAAAAATAAAAGGAAATGATGATTGAAGCTGAATTTTACCACAGCGATCATCGCGCGTACGGATCGTCCTCGGACAGATTAGGTAAAAAGAGCGGAGAGAGAGGAGAAGTTAAAAAAGACTGGGAGTCAGGGGAACGGAAAAAAAGAGTGTTAAAAAAGGAGACCACCGTAGCTAACAGGGCTCAAACGACTGGTCTGTTCAAACTTACGATGGGAAGAGGGAAAATAGAAACTAGATCCTTACGCGGCAGAGCCGACCGACCCCTCACAGGTCACTTCTAGGAAAAAAGAGGAAAAATTTGGAACGATGCAGGAGCGTTCATATTGGGCAAGGCCTGGAGAAAAAAACCCAAAGACAAAGGGATGGAACGGCTGAGGAGACGCCTATGCGACGGGCACCCGAGGAGTCGAGACGGGAACATGAGGCGGCTTAGTCCAATCGGTAAGAAAAATCGTCGCGAATGTCTTTTCGCGAATGAGAGAGTAGACAAGAAAGAAATGCCTAATTAAATCACGAGAGGGACGTAAGGGGGAGGGAAGCGGCCGGGTGAATGTAACAAAACCTACTCGTAACCCATTATTATTACTCAAAGAGTACTTAGGCAGAGAGAGTTGAAAAAAAAAAACTTAAAAACAAGAGGAAAGGCGGCAAGAGACTAGGGATTTCGAGGAGTAAAAAATCATATCCTACTCTTTTTACTACAGAAAGGGGGAGACGGCAAATACGCTATTTCGAAGGGAATCAAGAGACAAGAACTTCAGTAATGGTGCGGACTTTAGAGGGGTTTCATCGCGCCTAATGTAAAAAGTGACCGAAGGAGGAGGAATTCAAGGAAAAAGAAACGGGGTGACGGTGTGTGTATATCAATATACAAGAAGCTCGCATCAGCACAAGACGTGCAGGTGAAAGTTGATCGCCTGACGATAAAGGATGATTTCAAGAAGATCGAACGCATGCCCTCAGGTGGAAGGGGGCCTAAGAGAGGGGGAGGAAATGCTAGGTCTTAAAGGACCTGAGTTCAATGATTACTCGTCCTCAGGCAAACTCCCTAGGGAGAAGAGGGAGTAGAAAAAGCTAAGGTCCCTTTGCCATAGTGGGCGCTTCTTCAGGGGAGACCAAGAGAAGGAGCAGTCATAGTACCTGAGCAAACAGCATTCGTAGAAGAGACTTCTTCCTCATTAAGAAAACCGTAATGCACCTCAGTCCAGGGAAGAAGGGCAGAAAAAATGGGCGGACTTTCCTATAAGTTCAGGGCAAAGAAACGATGCTTCGCATGATTGGCCGGAGGGAGGAAGGAAGATTACTCACCTGGGTAGGAGTCTAAGGCCGCTCGGGGAAAGAAGGTCAGGAGTATCGGTTGTTTCCAGAAGTGGATACTGCCTGGGGGGACAGGTAAGGGGAACGTCTGGGGTCTTTCTCAAAATGAACAGCCAGGTTCACGCGTCCAAGCAGGCTGATCTAGAGAAGCAGGAGAGGTAGAAAAAGGGGGATGGGACCTCAGCGAACAGATCTAGAGCACCAAATAACGGTCTCATTCAAAAGAGCGAAGAGGGGCAGACATTTCCAAAAAGACAAGCTTAGGTTTGAAGACCAGTGCGCCGCCTTCGAAAGGGGGGAGCTTTCAAGAGGAGGGGAGACAGAGATGGACTATAGCCGTCGAGGGCAAGACATGGTGCTCTTCAAAAGAAACTATCGATATGCCTGCTATCTCTAGGACGGGGGGGTCATAGGTGTGGCAGGAGAGAAAGGTAAGGGAACGGTCGAAGGATAGCAAACGACGGATAGTCAATCGAATCAGAAGGGTTTGAAGGGAAGGGGAGATTAGTCTCGAGGTCTCATCCACACGGTTCAGCCTTAGGGCCGAAGTCCAGGGGAGAGGCTGTAGATGCCTGTTGACACGAGCGAACTTCTTGACGACGATTGGGGCTTCCGACATTGGAGGGGGAGTGGGGAGGGAACTACGATCTCCTAGTAGCTATGACCTGGCGAAGGGAATACGGCCGGTCTGTCCGAAAAGAGCGGACGGATAAAAAAACGGCAATCGCGCGTTCAGATGCAAGGTAACAATGAGTGACGCGACCGGACGAGTTTGGTTCAAAGGGAGGACTGGCAGGAGACAGACCTCTACTGTTTGCTCGCAGAACGGGGTGGGGGGGGGGGGGGTCGGACAGTTCTTGGGGGAGAGGGGACCTGGGCCGCTAAAGCCGGGAGAGAGAAATTTTAAATCAGATCACCGCCGGCTACGAGACCAAAAAATCGCGCTGTGAACGAGAAGGTCCTTTGGGGAGAAGAGAAGGAGAGATGCAGGGATTCGGTTTTGGAACCTTCTTCCCGTGATCGAAAAGGAGGAGGGACGCCACGAGCAGGCAAGAGGGAGGGGGAGCAGGACGGATTGGCTTCCATCTAAGGGACAGAAATCCTGCCGAGATCATCTTTCCCGCGCACAGTGCCTGAGAATGCAGGCGAATAAAAAAAAAAGGTGGGGCGCGGAGTCGGGCGGCATGGTGGCGGGCATTTCACGTCCGTTGACAAAGAGGGGAGTTGCTAGAGGGGAAGACTTCCTGAAACCTAAGATGTTCGTGGATCAGGCAGCCTGCTCGGCCTCATCGAAGGGACTCCTTGAACGCTTCTCGTTCAATTGAGGCGCAAGACGGGCAGAGAAGGAGGAAACCGGCGGACGATAGTCAAAACAAAAAAACTGAGTACGGAAAAGAGGGGATTCAGGATAGAGATTTCCTTAGAGGGGAGAAACGAAGGTAGCACGGAAAAGATCTCAGGAATCAACGCCGGTGATGAGAAATATGATGATCACGACATCTGTCGGGAGAGGCCCAGTCCACATAGCACAGCAGATAACGACACTCCTAAAGAAAAGAACTAAGAGACAAGCCCATAGAGCGAAAGCTGGACATGGAGTGTGATCTTCACTATTAATCATACACAATAGGGAGAATAGATGGCGGAATCGCCGTCGCAAATTACACTATGCAAGGAGGGAGGTCAACGCTATATGTGTTGAGAAACTTAATAATCCTGGGCAAAAAAGACGACCAGTGTCTGAGCGATTCATATTGGTCCTAAAAAACAAAAGATAATAAAGCGGTAATCACCTTAGGAGTGTTGGTTGGGGGGGGTAGATCAGTTGAAAACTTATTTATTCAGTCCGTAGTTAAAGAAAGACGCCCAAGCACGGTAACTAGACCAAAACTGAGGAAGGGGAAGTAAAAAGAGAGGTCTGTATGCTTGCCATGAAGGAACTGCACGACCAAGGGTCAAAAGAGAACTTCGTGCCAAAACGAGGGGCGGGGGATTGGGATTAATATCTTATCTAAATCACAGTTAGATCCCCATGCGGGCCAAGAAGAAGCCTAGGGGGGACGCAGAGGGGGAAAAAAATAGTAATGCATTCAACAAGCGGGAGCTCGTTAGGCGATGGAGGAAGGCCGTAAAGAAGATCATGGGAAGAAAGCCCTCATATATCCCGCCATGACGAGAGAAACGTCTCATCCATTACTTTCAACCGGCCGGAGAGCTTGGAGAGCCGTCGGCAGGGAGAGGAATTTGAACGAGCAACGATTGACCCGTGGAGCAGTATAGGGTAAGGCCTCTTCAGAGATACTGGGGAGGGAAAAAGGCAACGTCGTCTTTGGTCATACAAGGAAGGAGAGCAGATCGCATAACCGCATCAAACATCAAGGAGAAAAAGGATGCGAAAAGGGGACTTCCCAGAACATACCCGCGGTTCCTGAGATGCCTCTCGAAGAAAACCTAGAATGGGAGCCTCCGATAGATGGTGATGAGAAGAGAGATGGTTCTTTGGCCGTCATAAAAGGAGAAATAGCGCCTGTGGGGGAGGAGAGATCTTCGCCGGAGCGCGGGACCCTGCGGATCGGGAGCACTACTCAAGAATTATAAATAAGGAAAAGGCAGTGGAAAACAAATTGTCGGGGGAAAACCTCTTCATAATGCCGGGAGAAAACGCTTCAAAAGGAGAGATCCCGACAGGTGAATGCCTAAAGAAAACCGGCCAAGGTGCGGCAGCAGCAATGTCCTTGGGGGAGGAACCAGACGGGACAGGATGAAAAAAGGTGTCCCGGACCAGGGGAGGGGGGGGAGAGAGGGATACGGGTTCAGAAAAAGCCTTCGAAATGAAGAGGCTACGGGGCGCGAGCATGAAATCCGCGCTTAGGGAAAGGGGGAACCGCCGAACAGAATGGAACGGGAAGGAGCTTTTCGATCCCAAGGGATCAGAGCGGGAAGACTAAAAGCTCTTCTGACTGAGTTCGCCCCGTCCGAAAAACTAAAAACAAGAACATAGGCAGAAAACGAGGAAAATCGCATAAGGGGACTTCCGTATCTATCGAGGAGAAGAAGATTGTCGAAGAATAATTAGGGTACCGGCAATAGAGTTGGCCTTATTGCAGCGCCTTTCGGGAGTCAATAAACCCGAATCGATAGTAAGGGGGGAGGGGGTCAAGGAAGGTCGAGAAGCTTCCTTTGGTTCAGGATGGTCGATGAAACGTCAAACGGCCAGCACCATTCAGCAAGAGTCCCGATAAGGAGGAGAACAATCCGGGAATTGTGCCGGAGCCACGAGACAGGGCGCAGTAGAGACTGATAGCTCCTATCGACGCACACCGGCAGGAGACGGAAGTGGCACTGTCTTCCAAGGGCTCAGGAAAAAACACTTGAGGGATCTACAGAAATCGGGGGTCAGAAAAAGATGACGATAATTTGTTGTGGGGAAACAGGAAGGGGAAACGTCGCCTAAATCCAGAATCCGGTCACCGATTTCTTTCAGGGGGCAATTTCCGGGAGTGGGAGACTATTGAATACAAGGAAAACCAAATGACTCTACGATATTAAGGGGGGGGAGAAAAAACGAATGGCCTGGAGAGCCAGAAACAGGCGAAGGTGCCGGCTCAGGTAGACGTAGAACCGCAGGCACGTGCCCCGCAAACTGGTGTGTATCGACATTCGGGCCGCAAAAGAACGAGAGCCACTGAAGACCTGAGAGACAGTTTTCCTGAGTCTTAGTAGAGTAAAGGGGGGGGGATTGGGATGAGGAAAGAACAAGGATCGGAAAGGGGGGAGAGGGAGATAAAATTGCCCCGCTAGTGTAGGACCGTCAGCGCGGTGAAATAGCAAGATTAATGAAAAGCGAAGTCCGGGTTTTGGACGAACACATGGTCCTGGTAAGAGCCTCGAAAAATCTACGAGAGCTTGGTTGACAGCTGTCTCGACCGATTAAGGGAGCAATGGTATAGGGGACTTCAACTAGGGGGATACTGCAGAAAATCGAGATTCTTGTAGAAAAGCAAACCGTTCAGCATGCTAGTACTGTAATCGGGATCGGAGGAAGAAGAGGAAAGACATAAACCAAGGTAGCCGACAAATCTGGAAGGAGGAGAGAGAGGGATATGAGACCAAGTGGGCCCCTCATGGTATCCTTCAAGTGGGCGGGTCTAGTAAAAAGGGATCAAAAATTACGTCTTTATCTTAACAGCGACAAAAAAGGGCCTTGTCTCAGACATGCGCTGGGGTTTTCAAAAGCCGAGGGGACTTGCTCTTCGTACGAATATTTCAGATGCTGATGAGAAAAAAGGTTGGACTGATTGTTGGGGGAAACGAACTGTCTGGGGTCGCGGGGGCCGGGAAACAAGGCGAGAAGAAAGTGGGAGAAGTTTGGACTCTGACGATGTGGAAAGGTAAAAAAACAAATAGAAAGAAATACTTATTAACCTCGATCGGAATGGGGAGTCAACCGGAAGAATCAACAGGCAGATAGAGTGTTTCGGCTCGCTGGCGTCTATTCGCACGTATCTTTACTAGAAGAAAGGATCCTACTCTATCGGTGTAGCTCGATAGAGGAAAGAAGAATGGGCAGCCAAATAAGATAAGAGCACCGGGAGCATCAAAACTGAAGAAGATATCAAAAAACTCAAACCACAAAAGAGCTGGGAGGAAAATTAAGAGAGATCCTCACGGCAAGTGAGGGAGCCGGGTCTAGGCTCGTCGCGTCAATTAGGAAGGGATAGATCGATAAGACAACGATAGGTGACGCGCTGGAGGGGTTATCGAATAGGCCTTGAATCGCGTGCGAAAAATCAACAAGAGCTCCGTGTGATAGGCACCAGGGGCACACACCGACCCGGCAGGGGTTCATAACGTCTGCGAGGGAGAAGTTCTGGGCTTTGGGAAAGCGGCCGATGCGCATAGGATCTATGGGACACTTTTGCGGGAGGGGGTGTGGCGGCGCTACAACAAGAGGGTCAAACCGACTGCACAGGGGCCTCAATCCTTCATAGGAGGAGATGGAGAGAAAGAAGCCCTGGGGGAACTCGTCTTGAAAACAGAGCAACTATAAAAGAAAAAGAGGCCCTCTTCATCTCAAGACGTACGGGGGAAGTAATAAGCGCAGCAAGTGCGGCCGGGCTCCATGAACCTGAGAAATCCCCTACGCTCATGATGGGGCTCTTGAGAGGTATGGGAATGGGATCTTTACTTCTTCCTCCCCACACTCGCGGCGGGGGGGATACCATCGGGAGCCCCTACCGGTTAGTATAGAGAAAAATGAAAGATTCTCAAGAAGAAAAATAGCGGAGGGAAAAGACGTTGCAAAAGCAGGGCTACCTCCTATCGCTGACATATTAGTCAGCGCGATCGCGGTATGAGAGATGGATACCAGGGCACATGGGGGCAGGCAACCCGGGAAAACTTTTTGCGAAATGAAAAAAATCTCTTACCTATCCAGCAAGCGAAAAAAAGAAAAGGGGGACTTGCTTTAGCCAAATATAAAAGAACAGCCGCCCGACAAAAGGTCAAAAGGCTATTACAAATCCAGAAACGGGTGAGTAGGATGTAATGGGAGAGGAGCAGCTTGGGAGAAAAAGGACGGGGCGAAAAACGCGTTCTTCAAAAGGTCTGGGGCTGAAGGACTAGCCTGGACCCGATCTGTGAGCGGAGATCAAGGCCATGCGCGTCATCAGGCCAATCTGAAGAGTAGCGAATCTGGTATACTAGAGCAGTCATGTAAAACACGCGGGACGAAAAACCCTCGAATGAAAACGTGTGCGGGTATAGGCTCAGGGTGGCGGTAAAACCTACTCTGGAAATTAGGAAAAAGCGCGTCTGCGGGGAAAAAAAGCACCTTTGAATGGGTGCGACTACTTAAGCAAGCGCGGAAAGGAACGGCAGTGAGATTCGGCGGAGAGCGCGCAATCACTCGACCTTAACCGTGCGGGCTCACCGGGGACCGCCAGGGTTGTAACAGGGGACAACTCAACATGCGCGGTGCGGACGTCAAAAGGGGGATTGGAACAACCTGGAAAAAATACAGGGAACGCAGGCAGGTAAACGCTATGAAAGAGCGGTGCGGGGGTATGAAAAGCATGAGTCGCATACAAAACGATAAGGGAAAAAAATGTAAAGAAGGCGAAGCCTGGATCAAATATGATTGCAAAGAAATCTGGAACGGCCGTAAGGGAAAGCTCACTATCGGGGGCGCATGGATAGCAGTGCTAAAGACGGACCCGGCTGGAAAATTACGCGGCAAGTAGTACCGAGTGGATCCAACGGGATGAAAAAAGTCAGGGAATTCCATAGTAAAAAATGCTTGACGGCCGTATACCTAACGAAGGCGAGGATCCAAGGTATCAATAAGCTAGAGGGAACGCGGGGGTACTCTTAAGGAAAAAGAATGAACACTATAACACGGGAGAAAATACAGTCTGTGCTGCCTCTACTGAGAGCGTGAGGGGGCAAGACCAACTCTACTCGCAGTTGGCCGTCAGAGGCATTGGGGAGAATGGACTCCGTAACGGAGTGGGTAGACGGCAGGTGAAGTTTGGTTCCATAACTAGGGGTCGACTTCCTTGGTGCACGTATTGGGAAAGAAGAGTAAGATAACGAATCAAATGTGACGCGCCAAGCGAACAGAGAAAGATCCAAAAGGCTAAATGTGGGATACCTGGAAAGCGAAGAAAATATAGGCAGGCAAATGCACAAGCAGAGAGGCGCTTACGGACACTTCGCAAAGGACAAACGTCGTTCTGTGGAGTAAGGAGCCTGCATCCGTTAGACGATAAGAGTGTCGGAGATCGCGTCTTTCTATACCAAGACGACGGTGCTCAATGTCACTCAAGGTAAAATGGAAGGACCTTCTAGGATCAGACGAAACGGGTCACTAGGTGAAGGCCACGACCTGTATTATCGGGTCGTCCATTATCAACGAAAGGGGATGCCTCTTCACACCACCAACCAAAAACACAACACCCCCAAACGATACGATTCTGAAGGGAAGATAGTATTACTCAGGAAAAAAAGATACTTCTAAGGATCAAGCAGGAGTTCCAGAGTCTTATCTTTCGATGAACTGTCACACGCGTCACGACAGCTAAGGAATTTGTCTCATAGGTCAGGGCCGATCGCACGCCTCGTATCGATGGGAAAAGTTCGGAGGGAAGAGAGAAGTACATAGGTGGACGCCGAGATCTGACAAAGCATCTCGCTCTTCCGACCGCATGCAGCGAATGAGAGTGGAATAATAAGAAAAAAGAACATCCAAAAAAAGCGTGGCTCTCGCTCTAAGTGGTTGGGAGGGGGGGGAAATTGGGGTTCGGGGTCATGGTCGCTAAAACGACAATCTCTGGAAAGAAATCACGGCCAAAAAATACGCGACCCCAAACATCGCATCCCGCTGAAGGGATCCTGGGGGGGTCGGCCTCGGCGTACTTCGATAAAAAAAAAAGGGAGCGTGGGGAAGAATGCTTCCCGTCATAAACTATAGCGTGCGCAACTCAGCGGCGAAATATAAGTGGCAGAGGGCCGAGGCGCCAGCACGGGGCAAAAGCCAGATCACGGAAGGGAACGTCCCGCCAGGATTCAAAAAGAACCGGCAAGGACTAGAAAAAAGTTGCCTCGTCGGCATTGGGAGGGCGAGATGTTCCATTCGGCGGGAACTCGGCGGTGCGATAGTGAAACAGAACTCCTTCGAACCGACAAGAGGGTGAGTGGGGAGAACATCCTGCTCGCGTGAGCATTAACGAGCGAGGAAAGGGGGAAAAACGGAGGGAAAAAAAATTGGTAGGAAGAGCGCGCGATGAAGACCTCGAGAAAAACAAACGTAGATAGTAAAAAAGCTCTTACAGTCCCGAGAAAATTTTCATTAAAGGTGATCTCACGCCGTTCGAGCACTTGGGGGAGAAGCGAGGCAGCGAAGATACCGATCAGGCACTAACAGGGGGAGGGGTTGAAATGCTGGTGCCTTATCAAGCTCAACGCGAGGACCGACAAGGCGACATCTCTCGGGTGCCGCCACCATTCGGAAGCCGCGCACCAAGGAGAAGGGAAATGGAAGGTCATGGAAGGAATGGCGGCTAATATCATATCTCATTATCTTTGGAAGAGGAGGCTGGATTTCTAAAAAAGAAAACACAGGGAGACGAGGCCGCGGCGGGAGGAAGAAAGGAATCTACTTTTGTGAATAAAAAGAAGAAGAAAAAAACGACAGATCTTCAACTGCCGAGGGGGAGAACGATCATCAGCGGGTGGGAATCGGGGGGAGGGGATGTTTGGTTCAGCTAGGGAGTGGAAAAGGGAAGAGATGGGACTAAGATCATGTCCCATGAACAATCAAATGTAAAGACCAAAACGGACTTCGAGTACAAAAATAGGGACTTGGGGGGGAGGAAAAGGAAATAATTAGGAAAAACGCCGTTCAACGCATCCGGAGGTACTCATTTCTTTGGTTCTAGATCGATCAGCCGGAGAGAGCCAGTCGCCCGGGGAAGGGGCCGAGTCTAGGGCGCTTAGTCATCGGGGGCATAAAGCAGATCGAAAAGAGGTAACGCGGTAAGCGAAAACTGCCAGCTCAGCTTCCATTGGGACAGGGGCCTAACCATCCTCAAGGATAATAAGATCCTTCCCCCCCCCCACCGCGTCATCAAAAGGACTAGGAAGTTCCCACAGAAGATGAAGATGCGAGGGGGAAAAGAGGGAGAAAGAAAAAGCAAAATCACTGACCCGGTCGACATAGAAAGACTCTTCTGGCTGTTATTGAAAAAAACCTTAGTAGGGGGGTGCATAGGAAAAACGCAGAACTCGTCCCTGATGCTCCCTCGTCCAAAAGGTCGAGAGGCGAACGCGAAAAGCATCAGAACCCGCTCCTTGGCTACTTCCTCGAAAAAAAATAGTTTTGCCTGATGAAAAAAAAAGATGGGCTATGAGGGTCGTCGCTGCCGCAAAAAACCGGGGGAAGAGCGAGCTTAATGACTCGGTCAGAGACGCTTCCCACCTTCTATCTTGAACCTAAACCTCGGACGTGCGTCCATTACCTGCACCAAGGCTGGAGTTGGGAAAACAAAATAGTTCCAAACCTTAAAGTCATCCACGCGTCTTCAAGATTCTACTTTTCCTCTTCCTCCCCGCAAGGAAAAAAGATTGAACAACACCTCTTGCAAATCACGAAAAACCGGATGTAGACGAACGGGTTTTAAGACCTGGATGTCGACAGTGTATTACGTGTGCCTTACGAGAGAACCGTCATCAGAAAGAACGATTGCGGAGGCAGGATCAGACGAGCATGTCAGCCAGATAGGCCGCAGCAGGCCTACGATTTAGTGGACCGGAGGGGCGATAACCGCGGATAATCGGTGTGACTGCGAGTGGGATTCACCGGCGGTACTCCGACCCTGCGAGGAGCCATTAGCTACAAATCTAGGGCGGACAAGGACGCACCTAGCCGGAAGTAAGAGCTGATTGGCATCACAGTGGATCGTTTCAGGCCTAGAGCATCCTGCGGTACAAGAAAAAGAGAGGTGGGTGGGATTGTGGAAAGACCATCGGACACTCAATCACCTAACAAAGCTAGGGAATAGAAACCATGCCGTGCGGAACTGTTGGCATGGGGGGAAAGGATGACGATGCACATCGAAAAACTTCCAAGCCAAGAACGGCAGGAAATCAAGGAGGAGAAAATCAAGGGGAAGTCCGTGAGGCCAGCCCTTGGAGAAGGGTGAGGAGAAACAGAAAGCTAGACCGATAAGTCCGGAGTTCTCTACTCTCGGACTGGGGGGGGGAAAATCGCAGAAAAAATTCACATTGAAGGATCGAGCCCTCTTTGGGGGTCATCAAGAAAAAGATTAAAAAGAGTCTGGGTAAAAGGCAAATAGGGAAAGACGAAGAAAGCCCCTCTATGCTTTTCTCAGTAGGCAAGGTCGGGACGGTAGAAATATCGCCACTGAAAATAGAGAAGGGGAATCGGCTATTAAAAAAAAACAGACACTTGATCGTATACCGGGGCTCAAGGGACCAAGGGGTCTCACGGGCGTAGACCATCAGTTGGACTCAGCAGGAGGGTCCTACATTCAGGGCGAAGAAAAGAGACCCTTCATCCTAGAAGGAAAAAGTTTTAATGAGCGTATTAAGAAGTGAGGGTCGGCGGCGCTCCGTCGTATTCACTTGGTGGAGAGGGGACTGAGTGACAAGACTTACGACCGACCGCTGGTGAAAATAAAAACGGTCACGCGGTGGTCAAAACAACTCGAAAACTCGTCTGTTGGGGAAATTCGACGAAGAAATGCGCCGCACTAAAGAGGCCTCTAGCAGCAAAACGTGGACCCACCGATCAATTTGAGCGGGAAGGAGGTGTGAAGAATGGAAACCTAAAAAATATTATTGTCTAGGAAAACTTTCTGGACTTCCGTTTGGAATCGGCGGGCGTAGAGCCGTACTAAGACTGAAAAAGGATTAGCCTATCACATTGACTGATGGGGTCTTATACCTGGGAGAAAGGTCCATTCATAGGGGACTTTTGCTAAGGGAGTCTTTATCTGCAGTGACCGTTCACATGTAGAGCGAGCTAAGCGGGGGTTGTAACAAGGAGGGGCCAGAGCAGGACTTTCGCAAGCAAAATAGTTGCTAGATGATATGACCAGTGAAATTTGGGTGGGACGAAGGAGGGCAGAGAAGAAGGACAATCGAAAGAAAACTGGGGGGGGATTTGGCAGATTGCTCATCGTATTTCGGGAAACGAAACACAGGCGAAGAAGACTCTAGACTGGATTTGAGAAACCGAAACTAAAAGTCGGGGAAAGGGGGAGAGCAAGAGGCTAACAAAACCTATCCAGAGACTCTACAAGAGGACGGATATCAGGGTGGCAAAAATTCAGAAAGGCCAGACATTGTGCCTCGAATCGGGAAAACCGGCGCAGCACG
>Ga0179591_1307141_pt1 | contig 12904 bp, 16 predicted proteins | sample CZOMad2_1_08_16f_FD_182891 | JGI IMG/M metagenome (GOLD analysis project Ga0179591, IMG submission 182891) | Vadose zone soil fungal communities from Angelo Coast Range Reserve, California, USA - CZOMad2_1_08_16fungal (PacBio error correction) | ecosystem: Environmental > Terrestrial > Soil >...
AGGAAAAAAAGGCAAAAGGGAAGAAGGAAAGGCTGCGATCGCCGGAACCACAAATACGACTCCAATCCGCAGAGCAAACAATCCTGGGGCGCGTTTACAAGAGAAAGGCAGAGCAGGGCGGCTGCTTGCTTCTTGGGACGAAAGAACGGCCACGCATCGGGAAAAAAGAGGCGCAGCGAGGCCGTGAAAGTCCCCGTAAAAGCAAAGCAGGAAAAGATCAAACCATTTGATGCGAGGACACGCGTCCTCGACTTCCGACGTCAGCCAGGTGAAGGAAAAGAGCCGCGAGGAGAAATGGTTTCAGATCAAGGGCAGGAAACAAGTCGGAAATAAGTGTGCAAGCACAACGCCAAAACGCGAAAAAGGAGAGCCTCAAAAAAAACTACCAAGACAAGGAAGGGCGCGTCGCTTACGAAAACGAGCTGGACCTGGCGGGAAATAGAAAACGAGGACGAAGGAAAGATATCGAAAATGGAGAGGAGAGGCGGGCAGACGTGGAGAATAGGGGAGAAGGGAGGAAGAAGGGGGAAGAGCTACCCACGCTCAACGGTGGGTTTACGCGCAGGGCAAAAGAGGTAAAAGCCCAGAGGAGAGGGGAAGGGGAATGGGAAGGCAAGCGCAGCTCGCCTCTGAGAAACAGAAACAGGGGAAAGGGGTCATGACCTGCGAAAAACTCTGCGATCTTTCCTCTAGGAAGGGAGCTTGATTGGAAAGGAAACGAGAAAAAAAAAGAAAAGATCAAAGGGGAAAACATCGTGTCACACTTCGGCCTGTCGCTTGCTGTCTCAAGACTGGAAGCAACCAAAAGGGGGGAAGCGAGAAACGGACCATAGACGAAAAGGTGTATCGCTAAGAATAAGAACGGCTTCCTTCGAAGGAGGAGGAAAAAGGAGCAGTAGACATGAAATTCTAAAATGCCGCAGTGCCAGAAACGATTAAAAGACTAAAAGGGAACCAAGTGCCGAGGTAGGGGGAAAAAAGGGGGGCAAACCACATTGCTCATACGCCTAGGAGGGTTTCACAAAGGGAAAGAGTGCACGACAGGAGCGGCTGAAAGATAATAGAAGAAAAATTTACATTGCCGGCAGCGTTCTCTCTGCAATCAATCTCTGCCTAGAACTGCGAGGGTAAAGAAAACAAAAGGAGAGATTAACTAGAGAGGAGCTCGAAGAGGTGAACGTATTAACCTTACAAAAGTCTCTCAACTTAACAGAAATGACAGGAAATGAAAATTGGGGGGGGGGAGCAAGGGACAGGTATCGAGGGAATGTAGATTCAAGTTGAACACGAAAAGATAGGATCTATATAAGGGTTTACTCTTGGGGGTTGGAACTGGCTCGGAGGCACTACTAAGCTTTCTGCAAGGAGAACTCATCCTAAGAAAAGAGGATCGAAGAAGAATGACGTGGAACTCAGTCTATTCGTTCCTTACGGCGAAGAAAGAAAAAACAATGGCTCTTCGAAAAGGAAAAACGAAAGGGGAAAAAAGGGAGGCACATCCTCACATCCTTTACTCATCCTCCTTTCACGATGTCCGGGTCAGTAGGAAGGGGGAGATGGTTGATTTAAATAAAACGCCTGCCGTAATCGAACTGTCCCCTCTGAGAAAAATATAGGACAAAGGGGGAGAAAAATAGGGGGCGATGTTTCACCTCAGACAGGACCGCTGCAACGTTCGGCAGGCGACGGGAAGGCGAAATTCATAGGGGGCACGGGAGAAGATGATTACCTTGAGAAATTGAAAGAGAGAATCCAAGAGAAGGGGGGGGGGGGAAGGACGTAGTTCCTAACCTAACGTTTACCACCCTATCCGACGTGATCGTCGTTCAAAAAAGAGGGAGGGAGATATAAAAGGTCAGTCGCGGAATCGAGCTAATTTCCTCTAAAAGCAGACGTGTTGCGGTCGCCGGGGGAGAGGGAGAGCGCCCGAGGACAGTGTTCGCAGTCAGAAAGGGACTCCTCTGGCAGTGGAGAAAGGAGACTGACATGAAAGAGGACGAAGAGTGGGACCTTCGGAAGAAGTAAAGGGTCTTAACTCGACTAAAATTGCCTAGTCACAACATGCGCGTGACGCGCTTGCGCTTAGAGAAGAAACATGGCGGTTACGCGAGGGGGACGGCAATAAAGATCTCAAATCGAGGGTTGACGGAGGGGGAGTGAGAGGGTGGGAAGTTGGGGAGTCTATCAACAGCAGTCGACGAGGCAAAAATTGTCATCGCGGTCCGAGCAGCGACGGGAAACCAAGGGGGAAAAGGGAAAAAAACTCACATGTAGAAAGAAAAGAAGTCCGCATGGTAACCTCATATTGAGTCCCCAGCAAGGAGGGGGACGGGGGAACCTCTCCTAAGTCGAAAAAAGGAAAATATCACCGCCTCGAAAAAAGGTCAATTGCAGAAAAAAAAACTCCTCTAGGGCTGCGGGGGGATCGGCTGTGGGGACAATCGAAGGAGGGGGAGTTCTATCCTTCGGAACGTGTCAAAAGGAGCCGCGTGACACCCAAAGGAGGCAAAAAAGGGAAACGCGGGAAGAGACAAGATCAGAGTTAAGGGTGTGAGGGGGAAGAAGGGGGATTGAGAAGGGTCTGGGTTGGAACCCACCAGAAGCTCCGACCCGAACAAACCCATGGAGGAAGAAAGGATGGGCAGGCAGACGCGAACCCTTTGAAGTTAAATTACGAAAGAAGAATGGGGGGTAGGAAGGGGAGGGGGGAAACACAAAAAATTTCTGCCTGCGAGATTAGTGAAAGCGACGACATGAAGACACGTACGGTCTAGAGATATGGACCCCTAGAAAAAGGGGGGGGGACGGAGGAGAGGAAAAATCAGCTTGATCACTTTGGAGCTGGTAGTGTCCTGCTCAAAGAAAGAAGGAAAGGCTGGAATTTCACAGGAGAGTTGACGATCTGACACCACAACAGTGCACGTGGTTAAGGGAAGAAAAATCGGGGTCAAAAAAAGAACGGCTACGTTGGTGGTGAGATAAAAAACGAGGTTACAGCTATACACTTGGGCGAAGACGCAGAGGGGGAGACGAGGGGTTGGCGACCCTTGGCCTCCGAATAGGTGATGATACTTGGGGGGACGAAATTTACGGGTTCCCGACGAGTGCGGGGTTGAGACAGCAAGAGCGTTCCCGGCTATTTGTAATGAAGCGAGCGGAGGAAAAAAAGACAGGTTTCGCCCTCAAATGAGGGCGAACCATGATCGGCAACAGTCCGATGAGAAGAACCTGGAAGAAAAAAGGGGGGCGGAAAGGGGCGGTGAAAGAATGAGCATCGGACAGTGTCAAGAGTGTCCCGAACCGGGAAAGGAAATACTAAACGCCTACGCCCCCTCTAAGGGCGGGATATAAAGGGGTCGGGAGGGGAAAGTGGACTCCCGAAATCGAGAAATCGGGCCATTCAGCGTGAGAGAAAACGTTTGAGTTCCCGGCGAATGGAGCGCGAACCCTTAAAAGTGCTTCTCTCAATACTACCTGAATGACAACAACCACAACAGAGAAAAAAAAGAGATATGGAGTGGAAAGCCAAAAGAAAAAGGCTAGCTAGAGGTAAAGACTACACTTTAAAAAAATTGTTAACAAGGAGACAAAGTCATGGACGCGAAGGGCGAGGGAGTCTTAAACGGAGACCACGGGCTCCAGCAAGACGGAATAGCAAAAAGATCAGGGGCGCGTAACGGGGAAGGGGTGAGAAAGCGTGTTTAAGGGGGAAAGTTCAGTTACCAGACATGAGTGCCTATCCTGACTTGCAGAGCTCCTCGACAGCTTCTGGGAAGAAGGAAAAGGTGCGATACATCGGCCTGGCCTACTAGACAGGAAGGCATGGGAAAAGGAAACCGGGATCTGACCTAGCTTCCCTACAATCGCGACGATATAGACGAGAGAGGGCAACAAATACGACAGCTGAATGGCAAAAAGAAAACAACCTCACCTCTTTCTTACAGCTCGCCAATCGGCGCCGATGCGAAGATGAAAAGAAAAAACCGAGGTACGAGATGGGAGCCGGTGATGAGAACAATAACACCTTCTCTGGAGAAAATGGAAGGGAGGGTCCCGGAACACCTGATTGGACAAGTGGGGGAAAACGGAAAAAAACCCCAGAAACTGAAATCCGCCAAAGTCGGGGGCCTAGTGTCGGATATGACTACCAGACTTGAAGTGGAAGGAGAGGAGGGAGAAAAACGAAGGGAAGGTGAAATCGAGTGTGTAAAGAATCTCCTACGGACAAAAAAAAAGGAGATCTCAACGCTTAGATCGAGGCCTGCCTACTGAAACCTGAAAAGTCGATTAGATTCAGGGATAGAAAGGAAAGAAGGGCAAAATTTAGCTGAGGAAAGGCCATAGAAGAGGAAGTCGTAGAGACGCGGGAAGGTTAAACAAAAGCGACTACAGAAAGGCAAGGTCAAAAAGCACCCGAACCGGGGGAGACGAAGGCGGAGGGAGATCGTCACAGGGACAAATTTCTTGAGAAGCTTCAAGCTGAAAGAAACTGAGGCATGACTCAGGAAAAAACAAAACGTCATCCATCCCTCTAGAGGAACGGAACAACCGAGAAAAAAGAGAGCGAGAGGAAACTGAACGTCGCCGAGCGGTATGCTAAAGGAATAGAAAAAAAGTAATTCACCTTCCTTGGGGAATGATGCGTCAGGCCCGGAAAGAAAAAAAAAAAGATAAGTCGATCGCGAGCAAGATAAGTACCTAGCTATATTAAAAGAGATCGATTGAAAGGAGGGGGACGACTCCTCCATGTCAATCCTCTAATCATCAAATTTCCTTCTCTAGGCGCATGCACGATCTGGGGGGTAGGAAATCAATAGGAGGGAAAAAAGGATGCAAAGGAGACGCACGCAGCGTCAGGGAATCTTCAAATTGAGAAAAAAGGCCAAGAAGGGCAGAAAGGGGCAAAACGCATACGACGGTCTCAAATCAATGAGTCGTGCAAAGAAAAAGGAACATGGAGGAAAGAAGCTGGCCCTAGTGCAGAAGAAAAGGAAAGCTCCATTGACGTAGACGCAAACACTGAAAGGGAGTCATTTCTCTTCTAACGCGGAAAGGGGACCAGGAGATCAACCAGAAGATTCTACTATCTCTAAGCAGCACGAATCGCGCTTAAAACCGGACGGACAGGTCTGCGCAAAAGAAAAACATATTGCAATCATGGATGTCGAGTCCCACTCGCACGAGGGAAATAAGGATCAGAGGGAAAGAGGAAAGAAACTGAAGGAGAGGACTTGCCACCTCCTAATTTAAAGGAATAGTGATGGTGAAATAGAAGGCAGGAGGGGGGATATCCATTCGACCGAGGGATGCGACTTTCACCGCGTACTTCGTCTCTGGGGGATTTGAAAAGGGAGAAAGAATAGAAAAGAGACATAGTGCCCGCGTACGGCCTCTCGACGAGGGATCGAAGGAAGAGGCCATAAGGCGAGGGAACCTTCTATCCTGCATTGATGAGATACAGGCAAATTACCGACTGCGGAGGGAAGGGGATCTTAAGGAAGAGTATCTTGATGATCAAAACATGAAAGAAATTGTCAGTATGGGCTTAAGCAAGTATGGACGAATTGCGGGATCAGGGGTGCCGAGACGAGGTCCAAAAGCAACAAACTCAGAGACACGCGATTCGTGTGCCACCCCCAAGAAGAGTGAAGGGAAGGGAAGAGCTGAAAAAAATGCGCCAAAAAAAACTTGGAATGTGGCATTTCTGGGACAGGCAAGCGCGGCGTATTGGAAGAGAAAAAGAGAGAGATCGATCGACAACCCAACGGGTATGATATAGAGATCTGTGAGTACATCCCAGCCTTGAATGCAGCTATAAGCTGAAGGACTAATTTTTTTGGGGCAGGATCGGATTCAAGGGAACGAAAAGGTGTTGGGAAAAAAAGAACGTATATGAAACATTTGGGGGGGAGAGGGGGGGTGAAAAGAAATCGAAACCTGAGCGAAGCTTCGTGCCTCCTTGAATTGAAAAGAAAAAAAGGAAATGTATCGGGACGAAGAAGGGAAGAACATTCTAATTGGATAGAAGTTCCATTTACGCTCCAAATTGCCGCACGGAGCGAAGAACGCGTGAAGGGAATTGTGCTCAGCTCGAGCAAGCACTCAAACAAAATTTCCCAGCCGCTGTCCAAGGGGAGACGGGGAAAGGAAAGGGGAAGGGGGGGTCGAGTACATTCAAATCAAGCTGCCAAAAACTCTCCCAGCTTCATCGAAGCTCTCCAGCTAGAAAAGAGAAAGGTTAGGGAAAATCACCGATGACCGCAACGTTCGTAAGAACTTCCGAAAAGCTCAGATGACAGCGGCTGTGAAAAAGAATGCCCGGCTCGACAAGGTCTGCGCAGGGTGGCAAGTATAAGGATCGGATTATGAAGGAGTTCGTCGCAAGAAACGGAAACGAAAGATGGCCGGCACTCGAGATAGGGAAATGAAAGACGGCTGTGGGGGAGGGAGTGGGTAACCCCTTCCATTCAGTCTTAGAGACGCTAAGAGAAGCAAATTGGGAAGAGAAAGGGGTAGGTTTGGATCTACGGGAAATGGCGCTCGGCAAAAAGGAGGGGGCGGCCTTCAAGGGCGGGAAAAGATTATATGGCCCTCAAGACTAATGTCCCTGGTGCCGACCTGAGGATTAAGACAGAAAAAAAAAGCGAGGAAAAATCAGGGGTTAAGAAAGGAGGAATAAGAAGATACTATAAGGTGACCGAGACACATTGGCCTCTCAGACGGAGCTTGTCGCGACGAGAAGCACGTGAGATGGGACGAAGAGAAGAAGAAAAAAAGTGCATCAAAATCGATAAAAAATGTGCAAGGCTTTATTGAGGGGATAAAAAAGGGGGGAAGAGAAAAAACGGGAATACTAGGGAGGGGGATTTCTGGCATCAGCGAAGTTGGAAAGATAGAGAGCATACCGTAAATGAAGCTATCAATGGAGGAAAAAGTGTATTCTGCCGTATTAAGGAGGCCAAAGCCGACGGGGGGGGGGAACAGCCTCTTCTAAAGACTATCACCACTCAAAGGAGAGGGTTAAGTTACGAAATCAAATTGGAAGAGCGGGGACTGAATATCTCATTTGAAAAAAAGGATCTAGGGTTGAGGGGGGGGGCGAAGTCAATTCCGTTACTTAACTTGGTATTGAAAGCGTGTACGCCATAAAGGAGTCAAGGGGAAGAGGACTGCAGAAGAGACAGCTCCCACTTTTTCGGGGGGGGGGGATAGGGGGAGAAAAGGAAAAGATTCTATTTGGAACAAAACGCAAGGGACTAGAATTCGCCGCGAGGGGGGGGGGGAGGGAGAATCCAATACCAACTTTGTTCAAGCTCCAAATTTCACCATCAAAGGGGGGAATCAGGGCGGTGTGCGGAATTGACATTTCAAAGATATACTTTTAGCATGACGACATGGCGAAAGTCGCCAGAAAAGGAGAAAATGGGAAGACCCAGAGAGCGAACCTGGAGGGCGAGGGCGAAAAGCTATTATCAATTAACTGCACGGAAAGACTGGAAGACCTAGTCAAAGAGTTATTGGGGAAAGCAAAGGAAGTGGGGAGAGGTGCCACCCAGAAAATAAGGGGCTTGAACGAACCTCACAACCATCGGGAACTCCTGGGAGGAAAGGGGGGGGGACGTTGTCTATCAACTATTTCATCTCGGAAAGAAGGGGAGAAAAAGGACAGAGGGAGAAGACGGAATTGCATCGCCAGGTACTCGCGGGGGGGAGATGTTAAAAGGATTTCGAGGGGGCCCGAAATGAGCTTTGTTGACGATCGATACCTATCGGCCGGAGGGGGGCCCGGAAAAGCGGGATCACCAGGGCAGTGCTCAAAGGGCGCAAGAAAACACCAAAGCGAGGGGAGAAAACTGAAAATACATGTAAACAATGAAGGGGGAATCGGCATGTAAGAAACTGCGTTCAGCAGTGGCCAAATAAGGACCAACTCAGAAAAAAGAAAAAAGGGCGACCATTCTCTGACTTGATAAAGTTTCTGGGCGGAAAAAGTGGGAGACAGACAAGACAAACCGTATCGCTTCCATCGCGATTAATCACGGGGGAAGGGGCCAAGCGGAGGGGGGGAGTAAAGAAGTCTCTCTGCACAGTCAATAGGGGGGGAGGAGCGATGACCTCGCACTCAAAAACTGAGATAAAGGAAGGGCGGGAATTTAGGGAATCCCGATCTCGTGAGAGCGAGAAGGAGGAAGCAATCCGCAAAGGCCCGCAAGTGGGCTCGAAGAGTCATTTACCGCACTGAGCGGGATACTGGCTCAACGGGCACCCAACAAACACTTTTAGATCTCCTCAGAGGTTCCTAGTCAGCGGGTAGAGGGGTATGGGTAGGCCAAGCATGCTGAACTGTAAAAAAAAATTGCCTATCAGCCAAGGGGGAAATGTCGCGGGGCAAGCGAGGACCAGTTTCTACCTTCCGGGTTCCGGAAGATGGGAAGCCCTGCATAGAAAAGGAGAGGGGACAGACGAAGACGCCACGTCTGTGGACTATCTTATTATAAGAGCTCACACCCGGGAGAGGGTAAAAGAAGCAACTTGGCCCAATCTAGAGAAACAAAAGGAACGGGCAAAAATGAGAGCCACAAGACTTCGAGATTACGATTGGGACCCCGAGGATCAGATATGGAAATTGAGGTCGAAAACACGTCAAGGAAAGGACTGAACCGAGGATTCCACTTCCTAAACCGGCATTGGAACGGGTGCAAAGAATAGTCACAAGGATCCTGCATAAAAAAGCCCAGAGAACCGGGTAGGCGAGTAAGGAGACGAACGGTCAGTTATCAGCGATTGAAAGCAAACGAAATAGAAAACCTTTTCTCTGAGGGTGGAGCGAAAGAATCGGGGAGAGAAAAGAGGCTCAACGTGCAAAAAACGAAGTTAACTCAAAAAGCTAAAGAAAAAAATCCAAAGGGAACTCCTAGAGGAGGAAACGAAATATCGAACCCTCCGATGGGTTCCGTTTTCATTCGCGAGCCGAAAGAGGGGAGAAGGCGGGGAGCGTGTAAGAGGGAAGTTAACACAAATCTAACGTTCGAGCGGTCGACGCCTAAAAAAAAAATTAGAAAAGGGGACGGTGGGAGCGAGAGGAAAAGGGGGAAGAAAGGCAGAAAGAATTCATCTGAATGCCAAAGAAGTACTGCTAAAAGAAAATCAAAAAAGAGGAGATGCAACCCGATGCGTTCAACACAATAGAGAAAAGGGAATGAGGGAAAAGGAAAGGACCGGATTCTGGGGGGCACGAAAAAATAGTTCTTGACAGAAAGTAGGATGGGGGGGTTATAGAGGAGTCATGGAACCCTCACGACATGATCGAACATGACGGCGATCCTCTTCGTTCGAGCAAAAAGAAGGTATCTTACCTATTGAAAATCATCCTGAACTTTCGGGGCGAGGAGGAAGAAAAAGGAAGAATCGAAAAATAAACCGATGGCCTGACCTGGCGCTGACGATCTGTTAAATAAACAAAGAGGAAGGGAATGAACGGCTTCTCCATCGACGAAAACTCGGGAAAGGTATAGGCACCTTATCGTAAGGGCCGAAGGGGAGAGAAAAGGAAAAAATCTACTGATAGGTTATCATGTTAATCTATCACCATTACTCGGGGACGTCGGGGGGAAAAGAAAAGGGGGAACCCTACCTTCATCCGCCTAATGGAAAGCGAAATGATATAAAGGCGAAGCAAAAAAAAATGAGAGGGAGGGAAATGAAATCTCTCGCTGAGCAGTTACCTTCCGTGGTCAAGGGATAAGGGCCTAAAAGATCTCGAAGAAAGGGGGGGAAAATTAGAAAAAAGAAAAGACCTTTCTTAACTACTGAAAAGGAAGTGAATAGAAGACTTTGAGGTCACTCGCAGCGCTTCCGCACTATGTCATCAGCGTCCAAAATCTTGATAGAAGGAGGACGCACAGGGAAAAAAAACTGCCTCCTACCTCTTCATAGGGAGTAATAAAATCGCAGGACAAAGGGGTCCGGGAAAAGGAGACAGACTGCAAAGAAAACTTAACGGACGTGCCGGCGCTTGATTGGGGGTAACCTACACCACTAAACGATGGGCCGACGAAAAAGGGGGGCACCAAAGGAACGCCGCTCTACGTCTCTCACTTCCTAAGGGCCGGACTCGCGGAAGGTACGATGAAGGAGAACTTTGAAGAGCTACAGGCGCCGGAAAATCTTTCATTCGACTTCTCTGTCTCAGAGAACAGGCTTACGGGGAAGAATGCCGAGAGGGGGCATTATTCTTTCTTACCTGTAAGAAAGGAGGGCTGGCAGGGGGAAGGAAACATCGGGGAAAAAGGGATCCAAAAAATTCGCAGAGCCTAGATGGGCAACACACAAAAGAAAGGCGAAAGGCCATAGAAAGAGCCTGAGGAATAAAAACGGGAAAAAGGACCGAAAGGAAAACTCCTCTTCATGACGGTCAGTTTCAGACTAAACGTAAGAATCTAGACTCAACAACAAAGTAAGTAAAGATAGATAGAGAAACGGTTCGGGCGGACTTACAAAAAAGGCTCAAAACTAAACTGAGGAAAAGGAATGGTGTAAAGGGGAAGGAAAAAAAATGATCCGAGAAAAAACGATGAAAGGGGGTGGGGGACCAAGCGAGGCCTAAAGGGAAAAAAAAAGAAGGGGTATCAAAAAGTGGTTTAACTTCATTAGGAAAGAAGGAGACTTCGGACCTCCGTTCAGGAAGAAGAAACAAACTCGCGGAAGGGATAAAAGAGAAACTGATACGGGAAGCGGGGAAGAAGGGAGGGAGGGAAGGGCTACGCCTAGCGCTACCAATTGCACGGCGCGTAGCGACGGTGACGCCTGTAGTCCCGGGATTCAGGGAGAGACAGAAGGTAGAGCGAACCTCCTCCGGGCACTATTTTCTTCCAGATGGGGAAGGTGGTTTTTGTGGGGACAGGCAAGAAAGGAGAAGGGAAAGACTAGGGGCACGGCACCGGGATCCATGCTCGACAAAAAGAGAAATTGTCGAGTACAAACTACATCCCTCAACATCTCACCTTTCAAAAGGCGCGAAAAAGGAAGGAAGGAGGGGAAAGGGGACGGGAGGGAGGAGGGTATAACCGCGCAAATCTCTGCTCTGGGGACCTCGAAGAAAGGAGAAAAATTGATGAAGGAGAAGAGGAAAAAAAATACGTTTGTAAGCTATCAGACCAAAGATATGAGTAGTCAGGCCAAGGAGGGGGAGGGAGAGTTCACGGCCAGTCCTCGCTTCAGCAAAAGTTTCCTCGAACCGGTCCGGGTTGGGAGTCGACGGGGGAAAAGGGGGGGGGTAGGAGAGGCATATTGCGGCGCACCGGTTTCGTCACAGGAGGAGGCTAAGGATTTGGGCCGCCGGACTTGAGAATATCAGATGGAGATGGGGAAGAGGCCTCCGCCGAAGGGGGCGGCCTCGACTCTCAGTTACATGGGCCGCGACTCAGGCGATTGGGAGACGGGAAGAGAATGCAACAAAGGGAAGGACGATGGGACCGCGACCGATCGGCAGCAGCCAGAATCGAATGTTAGGAGTTAGGTGGGGGGGGGGACGTGAGGGGAAGTTGGGCGAAAGCCATCACTTCAGTCTAAAGTTCATCTCTCCTAGCACTGGATCGATGAACGAGCGGACGAAGGAAGGGTAAAAGTCCGGGTTACGAACGGGTGGAAAGGATAGGAAAACCTAGGGGCAGTCAGAAGGGCGAAAAATCTTATATCAGAATACGGCTGGGAAGGAGAGGAGGGGTGGGAAGAACATACGTAAGCAAATAGATTTTCGAGGTTATCAAGAGAATAAAAGGTGGGAGGGCAGACGAAAGGGAGGGGTGAGAAGATCTTCATTCTACGATTTCTATGAGATGACGGAAAAGAAAGCGGGAACCGGGGGAAAACTCGCTGAAAAACGACGCGCATATCCAAGGGGCAGTTTGTCGTATGAGACCGCTTATAATAAGATTTGGGGGCCAAAAAAACGCCTACAATTCGAAGGAGTAGAGGGGATGACGGGGGACGAAAAACCCGTGGCATCTCTTCAAGTTGAAGGGGAAAAGAATGGGGAAAACAGGGCTTTGGAAACAGGGTCTTCCTTCTATATAAATCTATCTACTACAGTAAGAGGGAGAGGCTATATTTGACGACCGCCCTCGTTACCTTTACGAAGTTCAGAACCGAAGAGCGGGGGAGAAGTGAAGAACTCGGTATTCCTGAAAAAATGAAACGCCTAATATCTACGGAGGAGGGATTGGGGGAAGGAATTGGGAAAGAGGCCCCGCAAAATGCAAGGGCGAACAGAAGCACAAAATGAGGGGCAAGGAACTTTTACTGTGTTGGGGAACCCTTCGGTAAAGCTAGAAAGAGGGGGAGGAAAGAAAAGAGAGATTAGACGCGGGCGAAAATGTCCGAAAACTGGAGGGAGGAGGAGGGAAGAAGGGGGGGGTAGGAAAAGGCGTAAGGGTTCCTAACTTCTAGAAAAGTCGTGTGGCTAGAGAAAGACTGAGAGGGAAGGGGGCGAAAAAAGGGAGGGGGGGGGGGGGGGGCGGGGCCTCGAGCGGCGAATCTAGTGTCACGAAGTCAGGCTAAAGAGGGAACAAAAAGGCCAGTATGTTAGACACCCTTTCAAGAAAAGAAGGAGGAAAAACCATGCAAAAAGGCGGAGATCGGCAATTGGGGGGGGGCTATCACGAAGGGGTGTCATGGGCCCAAAAGAAAGTACAACCAGAAAAACCGATCTAAACAGGAAAAAAAGCAAGATAAAAAAGGAGAGGGACGATCTAAACGGGTGGCGTTCAGGGCCAAAAGGCTCCAAGTCGGAGGTCAGACGGAATTATCATTAGGAAAGGAACGGCGGAAAAATGGAAAAGGCCCTTCTTCGTTGCATTCGAGAAGACATGCGCTAGGTTCATGAGAGGAGGAAGGAAAAACGAAA
>Ga0179591_1311434_pt1 | contig 12903 bp, 7 predicted proteins | sample CZOMad2_1_08_16f_FD_182891 | JGI IMG/M metagenome (GOLD analysis project Ga0179591, IMG submission 182891) | Vadose zone soil fungal communities from Angelo Coast Range Reserve, California, USA - CZOMad2_1_08_16fungal (PacBio error correction) | ecosystem: Environmental > Terrestrial > Soil >...
GAGGAGTGAAGAAAAAACGCCTGCCTACGCTTTCTTGAGAGCTCAACGAAAGAAAGACTGAGCCCGCAGGGCAATGAAGGGGACCGGCTCGGGTAATCTAAAAGTCGAGTAAATCGTTACCGTCCTTGGGAAGGAAATCAAAAGCCGCTCAGCGGCTCGACGTCGCACGAAAGGAAGGGACCAGGTGAATGCGTCAAAATCAAACGAGCTGCCAGTTGTTCAAGGGTCAAAACTGAGTGAGCTAATCGCCGAAGAGTCCGGACTACGAACCGGGTCGAGGCAGCCATGGTGACCATTCAAACGTGGGAGAGCTACGGGATCAGGAGCCAGAGATACTTGCGCCCGGAAAAATTTTTAAATCGCTACGGCGGGGAAGCGGTGACTCAAGAATTAAAACAGGGAAGGGTCGCTCGAAAATAAGGCAAGGGCATAAGAGGAAAGAACGTTGCCCGATTCGGGCTTCTTCCTACTCCCACGAGACCCTCTATCACGAGCCGCCAGGTCTCAAATTGACCTCCTCAAGCTCCTCGTCAAAGTCTAGAAATCGTGGACACTCGGGATGCCAACAATAACGACGGAATCAAGGCAAAGCTTCGCATTTTGCGCTCCCGGCGCTAGTCTGATATTACATCCCGGCGGTCCTTCCCACCGCTGCACAGAAGCAGCTCTTCGCCTGCGATCAGCTAGGGAGGTCGAGGTCGATAGAGAGCGAAGAGAGAATTCGTGGGACACAGGAATCATATCAATCTACACGCCCACGATAAGCTTAATAATAGCAAGGGCTCGGTACACTGGCGCTGAACTCCCAAATAAGGGGGAACAGTCCTCCAAAAAGAGGGGTGAAAGGAACAAATAAGAAATTCCGCTAATGGGTTACGACGGGAGACGGTAAAGCGACGGAGAAGGCCAAAAGACTTTTAGCCACTCGAAGAGCTAAAAAAAGAACTAAAGAAGAAGGAAAGGGCAGCGGGTCCAGACGAAACAAATGTGCGAAAATATAGTTCAAGGGAGGGCGAGTGATTCGTCTTCTACACCTACTCCCTTGGAATTTCAACTGGGAGGGCCAACAATTCTCTGCGAAATGGGGGGGGTTAGGAGAGAAGGGGAGTTCTCGGATATAAGAGAAAAGCTAGGGCACGGAACATGGCAACTCCGTGAAGATTGTTCTTGATTCGAAAAGGGTGTCCATATAAAGAGAATAAGGTCGTGCAGGCATTCGGGGAGCCAGGAACGCCAAGACTGAAAGGGTAAATTTTTATGACTCTCCGATAACTATGTCGTTCAGGGGGAAAGGGGTATTAGGGAAAACTAGAGAGAAAATGTGGGGAGAGAGATACACGCTATTTTTGTTGACAAAAAAAGGGGAGCAGATCGTCGGGGGGGGGAAAGAAGTTTCCCCTCGTAGAGGAGGAAAGGATCAGTCCGAAAAAGGAGGAAAATAGGAGCGGAGAAAACGAGAAGTTTGCACTCGGCGCTGCGACAAGTCCGAAACACTGGGTCACATAGAAAAGAAGGAAAAAGAAACTAGATCGCAGGGCGGGGGACTAAAGCTCCACTCCTAAGAGAGAGGTAAGTAGCAAATACTCGAACATCCGCCCTCCGGATTGATCCTACTTACCCTATTGGCCGTAAAGGGGAAAGTAAGTCAACAAAGAGGAAGAACAGGAGGGGGACGGTCCGATAGCTATTGTCTAAGTACCTCTCGTTGATAACAGAATCCGGTAGGGGGATAACGACGTACGAAAGGGGAGGCCAAGAGATAGCAGGGATCCGGAAAAAAGGACTTCAAGAAGAGCACCAAGCGAATCAAAGGGACGAACTTCACAACCTGAGGGCCTCTCGAACAATAGAAATGTCGAAACGACTAATTCAATTCGACAAGAAGTAGCCATCTTAGGCGATAAAAGAGTGAAAAAAAGGCCGCCTTCAAACCCGAGGCAGAGACTCCAGAGAGTCAGGCTAGTTGATTGGAGGTAGGGGGGGGGGGGGGAACCTGGTGTTCAAAGGAAAGAGAGAACGGGATCTCCTTTCGAAAATTTTAAGGGAGGTAATCTTACCAACAGGCTCGAACGGGAGCGGACAAGACTCTGGGAGGAAAAAAGAGAACAGGGAAACGTCTCATGGAGACCTGCTACAGCCATTCGAACAAGAAACCGAGTATACCGTCCCCGAGTATAGGGAGGGGAGAAGCAGAGGGGTTGAAAATCAAAAAAGCAAGAATCGGAATTGCCCTCGCGGGTCTGACTAGTGGTTAAGGGGGATTTCGACAAGCCCAGTGCCACGAAAAAAAAAAAAAAGAGAAAAACCGTTCGAAAAAAAACATTATCAAGCAACAGGAAGACTCTGCTCTCACCTGAAAGAAAAAAGCTTGACCTGAATCAAGGGGTCTAAGGGACAAGTTAACGATAGGCTAGAATAGGGGAGACGAAACAGCATCTTCGAATCTACTAGCAGCCGTTCGTCCAAGGGGGTATCTAAAAAACGAGGGCAGAGGATTCGTCGATGGTTCCTGAGCAAGAAGGGGGGGGAAGAGAGAGTCATGACGTCAGACGGAAGTAAGTGATTTGAGCGTAAAGAGGGACAAACAAAATCGAGGGAACTATTTGTTCTCCAGTGCTTCTCCGCGGGACTTGCCGGTCGACAACAGTTCTGACCGTAGCGAGAAACGCCGCCTGTGAGAACGATCACGGGCGAATCGACGGGAAGAAGAAGAAAAGGGGAAAAGGAGAAAGGGGGCGGATAGAACCTTTCACACAGGAAATCTCACCAAAAGTAGGGAAAAAAGGGGAAGGGATCACATAAAGGGCGTAAAAAGAAAGGGGGACCACAAGCCGCTAGAAACGACAACACCCTGATGGAAAGGAAGGGATAGGGGGAGGGTCAAAGCACAAACTTGTGTCCAGGAGTAATGAACACAAGACTTTTAGTGCTATGTGGGAAAAATTGCGGGAAACACGGTGTAGGACAGATGCGGCGGGAAAAAATGTTTAGCTTAGGGGCCTTACTAGCCACGAGAATTTAGACAGATATCAGGCCAGCAGAAGGGTGGGACGAGAACCAGTCTCTCTAGGTTCGCGTAGCTCAATCTGGTTCCAGGGGGTCTTAAGGGCAAACCGAAGAGGAGAATTGCAAGGTCTACTTGCGGGCTTGAAAGAGAAAGCAGATCTTGTCGATTCGTGCGAGGAAGGAAAAACTTTCTCCGGAGTCAGGAGACACCTGGCGGGCTTGAGGGGAGAAGAAAAAGTCAGCAGTCGCGGAATTGAATAGCGACTGTGGGGATGCGAAGACTGGTGCTCGTAAGTCTGTCGCTTCTGTGAGTTCTAAGAGCAGATCGTCGACAGGGGGACGGAAAGGAGGAGCAGTGGACTTTAGTGGGATAGGGAGAACCCTCGCCATCTCAATAAAGACGATGACGTGACCCCCAACTTTACCTCAGAGGGAGGAGTCTAAGAAAAGGAGTCCTAGAAGAAAAAAGAAGGGGAAGATATAGGGGTTCGTGAAGCATTGGGAGGGGTGCCTGGGATCGTCACTTAGCTGAAGGCACAATCTGGCAAAGCACTCAAAGAGGAAAGAGCGAGCAATTGTTAATGTCAGGGAACCTCTGACACTCGGAATGCGTAACCCGGAGAGATATCTGAAGAAGAGGTGGGTAATCAAGGACTACCTAAGGGGAAGATACAGAGAAAATGCTCGGAGACGGAGGGGGGAAAGACAGTTCGGGGCGCTTTAACTAAACGGGTATGCCTAATGCGCCTTCTAAATGCTAATCGTCAAAAGTTAGAAGAAAAAGAAAGGAATGAGCCGCGAAAAGGAAGAAGGTCAAAGGTCAAGGGGGGGGCGCCGGTATGTTGGGGAGGGTGTGAAATCGGCTAAATTAATGAGACGGCTCCAGCCGGCGGGGGATGGCTCAAAAGGAGAAGGGCGGATCTCAAGGCCGGAGAAGAAAAAAGGAAAAAGTTAACAAACGAATGAGTTCTACCAGGGTAACACTCCGAGTGATAGGGCGGGGGGGATAGTCATAGAAGGCTAAGTCCGGGGATAGGAGAAAGTCCTCTCTTTATGATCGTGGCGTAAGGATCTTAGGGGAAGTAACGACTAAGCGTAGCGGAGCAGGTGTTGTGACGGAGTTGTAGGGAGTGGAGGGAGCGGGGGGAGACGTCGAGAAAGGAAAAGCGGGGAATGGGTGAGGAGGCGACACTGCAGGTACGAGAGAGGAACGCATACTAAAAAGAAGAAGGAGAACGGGGAGGGGGAGGAAGGAGAAGCGGGGAGAACATGATCTCCCGCGACGTTATCCACCCTAGCGGTAGGGGCACCACGAGAGAGGGAGAGTTGGGAACCTTCAAGAGAAAAGTCAGAAGTAAGAAGTTTCAAGGGAAAACGAAAAGGGAAGCTATTTTTACTCCCCGATCGGCACGAGAAAATACGAAAAGTGGGTTGAAGAGAGGGAACCCACGTAAAAAAAGGAAAAGCATCCCGCGGGGCTGGGGAAACGGTAGTTCAGGGGAAAGCCTAATTGGTCGCTGAGGCCGAAACCCCGGTCGCGATGTTGGGGGAAGAAAAGGAACCAATCCCCAATAGAAGGGGGAAGCGAAGCCTATCTTCCAACGGTAAGGTTCTAAGTCGTTGAGACGAAGTAAAAGGGGACTTCTTTGTTAAGGGAGAGGGGAGAGGAACAAAAGGCGGCCAGGAAAAAAACGAGGGCGATTTACCTCTGTCACAATACTGACCATTAGAAGATGGGGACGGACATATCGGGGAGGGAGAGGGGGAGTACGCGTCTAGAGGTGATACAATAGTAGGAGGAGAAAAGATCTCCGTCCAGTGAAAAATCTACTAAGAACTCACTGGCTGGATCTTCGAGTACAAATGCCATAAGGAACGGATAGAAGGTTTCGCAGGACAGGAAAGAAAAAAGATCCGCTTGTATCGCAATGAGTCTTCTTCTGAGGGAGCGGTTCGTGATGCCAGGCTCGGAGAAAAGAGAAAATGAGAGAGGGGGAAAAAAAACTGGGAAGCATGGGAACGAACTAGCGAATTGCGGTCTCCGCGTGTAAGTGTCTTCTCGAGAAAAGAGTTAACGAGGATCCTGGGAAGGAGTCGGAAATGGCAGAAGGCTAACGGATATAGTGCAGGTCTTGGAAAGAGCATTGGACCGGAACAAGGGACCAGAGGGCAACTTTCTCATCGTTTTCTTGGGCTTTCGACTGGAAAGAAATTCGAGAGGAAACGTGACCAGGGAGAAGACGATCCAGACAGAGGAAACGAAGGTACGACTATTCTGCGCAAGTCAACGGGGGAGCGCTGGCTGTCGCATACAACGTCGAGATAGTTCTGAAAGGGGGAGCTACGATTCGTTAGAAATAGAGGGAAGGGAGAAAAAGACGCGGGACTAAGGCTGCGACCCCTATCCATCCTTTGGGCTGGGGAGAAGCAAGCTTGAGACGGGATGAACTGCGTGAAAAATTTCTTTGGGAGGTGGAGGGGAGAAAAAAGAAAAACCACGCGAATTTAACTCGATAGGGGCTAGACGTCGAGAACTTTCGCCGGGGTGCAGTGGGTGAAAAAACGTTGAGCAGGAGCCGGATATCCAAGCAGCAAGAGGAAGAACTATATCGTAGGATCTACGCACACAACGGGGGAGGGGGGAAGAAGAATATCTGGGGAGAAGTCCTTCCGAAGAAAGGCTGATTACGATTTTGAAGCCAGCGCCTACACAGGAGAAAATGGCGAGTCCAGGGATCGTGTCTTTCAGAGGGGACAATCATCGAGTAGAGAGGGAGGACGGAAGAAAGCCAAAGAATCTCCATTGGAAAGAGAGATAGAGGCACTATGTACCAGTGGAGAGCACAGCGGCGGGACCTCTCTGGGGGGGAAAGGGAGAAATAGGAATCTCATGAGGACGGGTCGTATCCGAAAAAGTCTATCAGCAAGGAAAAGGAGCTAAGGGCTCGCGAGAGAGATAGGAGAAACTGTCAAAGAAGATGCTGAGGGGTCTAAATAAATTAGGGGGTTTTTATAAGGAGGGGGGTAACTTAGTCACTGAATTCGAGGGGCGCAGGGGGAGGACAAGTAAAAAAAGCTCTTGGTGGAAAGGAGCGAGGAGACCAAGACCTGATAAGAGCCGGAGCATCCTAACTACCTCTCCTCGGCTCAAGAATAAAACTGAGATATAGAAGGAGGTCAGAGAGGCCAGGGGGGGAAGTGCGGGGGACCAAAGAAAGGTCAGGCGATAGGAGTGCCAGCTGGAAAATAGTTATCATGAACTGTCTCTACTCATAAAGAATGGCCGCACTCGGAAGGACCTTGTCATCATAAGAGAGAATCGCGGCAAAACCCTTCTCGTCAAAAACCTGCAAGACTTGTCGAGATCAGAGAACTCCCCGCGAATACCTTCCTATCGCACGGAAGATTGAAGGGAGAGGAGAGTCCGACGAGGGGCCAAAGCTCAAAAGAGAGACAGGGGAAATCAATCCGCTCTAGCTCGATGGCCGAGATCAGGGGGCTACTGAGGGGTCTAAAACAGAAGAAAAGCCGAAACGTTTTAATACGGAATGGGGCGGCCTCAGAGTCCATAAATCAGAAAGCATGAAGAAACCATCTCCTGGTCACCAACCTTAGTGGGGATTACACGATGCTTGACGAAAGGGGGACGGGACAGACGGATGTGAGAAAGAACTCGAAAGGTAACTGGGGAGGGGGAAAAAATGAATCGAACGTTTTGGAGCTCGACGCGGAGAAGACTATCCAAGCTTCTGCACCGGGAGAAGGAAAGGACCGCGTGAAGGGTCAAGGTGAAAATCCGTCCCGGAAAAAAAAACCTATAGTTGAGAGTCTCACACCCTCTTCAGAACAGAGCGGGAAGTTACTGCCCTGGGGCTACGACGATTCTCGGACAGGCAGGATGAGGAAAAAAAGAAAAGAGATATTTTTTGCTCTACAAGAGGAGAGTGGTGTTAAACAATGCATCTGCGTTTGGGGGGAAATCATCAATCAAAGGTATCTCTGGGAAGTCGATTATCTAGTCTTCCAAAGGGGAAAAGCGAGCGGGCGAAACGCGACCGTCCTCCTGGAGAGGACGAATTGAACCTAAGGACTTTCAGGAGATCACCTATCCTCCCTCAAACCAAACTCGATCAGGAGGGAAAGGATCCGCGCCGAGAGCGGGGAAGGCAGGATAGAAGACGGACTGGAATCCTCGGGAGATGGCGTACAATGGCGTACGATAGTTCAAAGAAAAAAGATCACCAGGTATAGGGAGGGGGGCTGATTCGCTATTGGGATTACAACTCGGCATCGAATTCGTCTCCGCACTCAGTAAACGATCTTAGGGTTTCATAGGGGCGGGGGAGACGAAGCGCTAAAGGACAACACCCAGGAAAACAAACAGATCGGGTCAACTGTCGAAACAGGGAGACACAACGGTCTGCGGATCGCACTGGGGGTACTACGAATAAAGGGGGAAACGATCCCGCAAGGTCACGATGGCAAGAGAAAGCCGAAGGACTAAAAAAAAGAGAATAAGGAAAGACCCTCTTCCTTAGAGGGACAAAGGGCACGGATGTCACCGGAAAAAGGCTCAGCCCGAGCGAGGGTTCCATGAGGGGAACGGGGAGGTACGAAAAAGGACCACTGCTCCCGTCTGAGGAGACTATTCTGTTCTGAAAAGGAACAGAAACTGAGAAGGCAGCTCGAAGTCGGATGAAGAAAAACAAGAGAAAATGCTACCACCGGTATTATCCTTCCCCCGGCCTTGTCCGAGGGAAAGAGCAGATAAGAAGGGCGTTATGTCCGAAGGGGCAGCAAAGTAACAGGGAAAGCGATGTCCAGTCAGAGATCTTTCTTGATTATTGAGCGCGGAACGTAAGGAAATACGGAAAAAACGGTAAGAGCTCGAACGGAAGGGGAGACGTCCTCAAAAATAGAATAGACGAATGAAAGGAGGCCAGGGAAAATAGGCGAAGATAAGACATAGATTCGAATTCTGTCCGCCCGATAACGACAAAAAAGGGGGGAAAGGGAAGTCTCTCCGTAGGGACTGATAGAGAAAAAAAAAGGAGGAGCGTACGAAAGAAATACTGCTTGATTTCTTACCTCAACTCCGCTAAGTCGGGGGAAATTGAAAGGGGAGAGGGGAAGCACGGGAGAGAGGAAGAAAGGGATTGCGCGTCCACGGGTACAATCTTGACGAAACGGCGAAGGACGAATCGGTAATGAGGCGCAACGATCTGGAACAGGAAAACCAGGCATTGTGGAACCAGAACGTATGCAGGGAAAATCGAGGCAAGAAATCGGAAAAGAGAAAAAAGTTTGACAAAGTCGACAGAGAAGAGCCCCATTATGAGCCCAAAGAGAGTGAAGAAAGGAAATATAAATCTCAAAAGATCATATCGAGAAAAAAAACAAACGAGGGAGGGGGAACGAGAATAGAGAGGTTTATGCTGCCAACATCTTGGGGGGGAAAGTGATTCCCCCGAAGGGCATTTGTGGAAGTGGGGGGGGGGGTCACACCCATTGGAGGGAAGGGTGTCCCTAGTCCTTTCAGAGAGCCAGTCAAGTATTGGGGGTCCAAGGAGAAATACCGCAAAAAACAGTTAAGAACACTTCGTCTTTCCTGGATATCTTCCCGCATAAAAAAGTGGCGAAAAGAGTAGGACACAGAGTAGAGGGAGGGATGTCGGGACTCTCAGGAAAGTGCTTCAGGATTCCTTGCGAAGACCAGTCATCGTCTCCTCATGGGCGTGCTTGTACTGCACCCTCGAAACAGATTTCCTACATGCGCATTCTCTAGAAAAAAAGAGGAAAGAAGAGAGACTCATCGGGAAAAAAGAGCAAGGGTTTCAGATGGAGCAAGAAACGGACTGCGTTTCGGGCTCTCACTGGGGAAAGAGCATTGCAGTCTTACTAAACTAGGAGAGGGAAAAGGAAGGGGGGGGGTGATAACGGAGCACTCTCGGGACTCCGTTTGGCGAACAGATTACCTGGCGTGGATGGGAAAACTATGCGTCTACATCAAGACCCTAAAATGCGAGCAGGGACTCAAAGGCTGATCAGGGGAAAGAAGAAGGATGATATCGAGAAGAAAAGCGCTTCGGCCTCATTTTTGCGTTCGCCGTGCCTGGTTACTGCCGACTAGGGAAGAGCGGGGGGGAGGGAATGCGAGGGAAAAAAGCGAAAAAGCTTCAGAAAAAGATACGAGATAGCCAGGGGGGGAAAGTCGTCCTCCCGACCCTCAGGAGCACATGAGATAAGTTTCACTCAAGGGGAAAAACGGGTCAGAACACCTCAAGAGCTCAGAACTGAGAAGGGGGAGAGAAGAGGACGGGAAGGCAGGGGGGTCTCTTGGGAGCAAGACGAAAATCAGAAATAGTCGCTAGTTTGTACTACATTCGAATCTTTTGGGATACTATCTAAGGAGCACGCGAAGAAAAGTAGGTTCGAGGGAAGGGGGGGACCATAATAAAAAAGCGGTTGCAGGGGGGGGAAGATCGCGATTCGCTTCGGAAAACGAATAAGGCAAAACAGCCGGGCACGGAGTTTCTCAACAAAAAGTTAGTAGACAGTCGTAACGATGATCGCAGGTCGAAAAATAGTAACGCAGGGTAAATAGAAGGGGACTTAGACATAATACGCCGATGGGCTTCTTAGAAGAAGAAGGGCGGGAATCGACGGCCACGGAAGGAAAACTGAAGAACTACTCTCCAGGGAGGGAAGAAGTGGGGGACACGAGGACCGATCGATATTTGCAGCTGGCGTCTGGAGACGGGGGAAACTAGTTGAAATTCACTGTGGAGGGAAAAAGGGCCAGGAAGAGCCGCCAAATATGAAGGAACCGGGGGGAAAAACCGGAGGTAGAAAGTGAGAAGTAGAAATGGGGCGGTAATCACACCCCCTACGCTCCGTATAACAAGCTCGTATATATCAACAGGGAAAATCGATCTGTATGAGATATCGAACCACCGCTAATGGTAGGAAGCCGCGAGGAAGAAAGGAAAGGGGAAAGGTTCCTGAATATGGTCTGGGCTGCGTAGCTGCACGACTATCTTTTCAGAAACCATGGGAGACCTGGCCGCAGGCACCACCAAGAAAGTGAGGGGGGGAAACAGGTCGAAAATGTGAAGCGAAAAAGTTGATAGAGGAAAGCGTTCAAACCCACATCTAGTTGGCAAACATCAAAACGGTAATCTCAAAAGAAGTCGAAAAGAAAGAGGAGTCCCGGACACAGAGTAAGGGAGAGTCCTCCTCGGGTCCATCTATTCGAAGGCTGAGAGGCTTCTGGAGTGTCTTGAGAAATTCGCAAAAAGAAAAAAAAAACGGCGGAGAGGAAGAGGTAACGAGGAAAAACAGGCACTACCATCACCGAAGCGGATCGTGTCGTAGGTGCGCAAGTGCAGGACGTTTATATGAAATACGTCAAAGCAATTACATATGGGCAAGGGGCGCTACAAAAACAGGGGAGGGGCGTAGCAGAGATAGGGAGAAAGATCTCAGAATTGTCCCTAAGGAGTGGCGCTCAAAGTCGAACAAGCGGATAAGATTGAAGGAGAAGCGACAAGGGAAAGACGGGACGGGAAAGAAGGGGAAGGGAAGACGAGAGACAGAATCAAAGTCTCTTCATCTCCATCTCAATCAAGCCGGCACTCAAATCAGAAAAGAGAGAAGAGTGCATTCGGAAGATGCAAGAGTTAGAAAAAGGAGAGAGGACCGCGGTTTAACTGAGCAGAACCCCACCTCGTGAGAACGATGTACCCGGTATGAAATAGAAGAAGCCAACATACAGAGGTACACACTGAGTGAACGAGCGGACCCGGTCTACTTACCCTGTGCTCTTACCCCTCCGACTCAAGAAAAAAAAGGAAATATGCCGTCGCCCGAACGATATTGAGGGAATACACGGTCAGGGAGGAGAGAAGAGGGTCGCCTGAAAAACGAGGAAAATGGCCTGTGAAGAGAGATTCTACTGTTTGAAGGACTCCCTGCGGGAAGGGAAAAAAAAGGTCATGGGCTATTGGCGAACCGAAAAAAGGAAAAGGGAAAATGATGCTGGTCTAAAAAAAAAAGCCATATTCGCGGTCAATACGATCCACCAGGGGAGGTCTTAGGGGTTTCTTTCTACAAAGACTGACGGATAGTAGGAAACTCATAGAAGAAACAGATCAAGAGCCCGGAAGGCCGTAGGGGGAAGGCTAGCTATTTAATCGATGGCGAAGGAGGAGCAGCAGCTCGGCACGTCTTCTCCCGATCGATGAAAATCAAAAAACACACTGAGGGGGGGGAAAGATATAGTCTGAAAAAAGTAAGGTGAATAGCGGATAGCCTCGCTCTCCTAAAGAGTACTGCTCGAAAGAATAAGGGGGGTGGAAAGGGGGAACTCGGCCGGCTAGGGAAATCAGGAGTTAATAATAGAGGCGTCCGGGGAGAAAATCAACCTCACAGAATTAGAGACCGGAATAGAGAGAAAAATCAGGATTGACCCTTCGGCTCCCGAAAGATCTTCAGGCAAAGGGAACTTGTGCTCAAGGCAAAAAAAAAAGTAGCTGCATCAGAAGGGGGCCTCTAACGGTAGGAAGTCCATTTCATCACAACAAGGAGACGAACGGGGAAAAACGATCCGAAAACGAAAGGGGGGGGCGTAAAAGAGCTTTCTTTTAAAGAGGGTTGGATCGGCTCGGACTTAGTCATCACGGGAATTCTTACCGGCCGGCACACTGCGACGGGGGTTGGAAAAGGGGGGGGGGTGGCCGAATGGAGAGTTCCAATCCCCTCAAACAGGAAACAGGACTGCTCAAAACCAAGCGAGCAAAAAACTGGGGGGACGATCAGTCAAAGGAGAACTAGGAAATAGAAGGACAAAAAAGGAGAACGTAATCAGAAGATCGGAAGGACTAGTCGACACGGGAGATTAGCGAGAAGGGCGCTCTAAGCAAGCAAGAGCAAAGGTACTAGAATTGAGAAAAGCACTCGAGATAGGTGCGGAGAGAGGGAGAGGCCGAACCCGGGGGAGCAAAAAGAAGAGGAAGATCTAGAGTCAGAACTGAGCCCAAACTACTTGCTATCACGTCTTGCCGGAATGGAAAAAAAGAGGACTGATAAAAGAGGAAAAGGAGGCCGCATAAGAGCCAAAGAAGGGTCCGGAGTCCCGGAAGGCGTGAAATCTACTGCCCGACCCTTCAGATCCTGCGGGGTATGTCTCTAAATAAGAGAAAAGAACAAGAGCATAGGCGAAAAAAAGAAGCAGGATCAAAAAAGGAAAGTGTAGTCGTGAAAAACCCCTATTGCTTTGAACTGATTCAAATTTCAGAAACAGAAGCACAAGAGAGGGTGAAATGGGGGATTGTTCCAAAAAAGATCAAAAACCGGGGTGTTAGAATAAGATGAGCGAATCAAAAGTCGCAAGATATGAACACGGGAAGTCAATGTAATTCGGCAGGGAGGTGCCAAATCGGACTCATACCAGGGGGGGGAAATAGAAACGGAAGGGGCGGTGACAGCTGAGTAAAAGAAAAATTGCAATTACATGAAGTGGCGGACTCTCGTGACAAAAGAGCGATTCGTAGCCGAGCTTCGCAAGAAGAAGGATGGGTGCTCAACCAAGCTCAGGGGGGGACAAAGAGCGACGAGGATCTGTTGTCTGCAAAACGGGGAGAAAACTTAGCCGGAATGAGGGAGGAGAGGAGTCAGCGCATATAGAAGGAATGAAACTGGGAGCAGGAGCTGAGACAATGGCCCAAGTCGACAGCTGAGGAGAAACTCCCATACCCTAATCAGGGAAGACCCCTGAGACGAGACAGAGTCGGTCCCTTCAAAGATATCCGAGGGGGAAAGCAACGAATCTTTAGTCAAACCCTCGGAGGGGGACCGGATTAGAACGGGGCTATACAAGGAGGGAAAGTGGGCCGGGCA
>Ga0179591_1343697_pt1 | contig 12903 bp, 14 predicted proteins | sample CZOMad2_1_08_16f_FD_182891 | JGI IMG/M metagenome (GOLD analysis project Ga0179591, IMG submission 182891) | Vadose zone soil fungal communities from Angelo Coast Range Reserve, California, USA - CZOMad2_1_08_16fungal (PacBio error correction) | ecosystem: Environmental > Terrestrial > Soil >...
AGGTTACCCGGCAGTCCTCGTAATTCAACGGCAATTATCATCTGAAGGGCGTGCAAAGGAGAGGGTCGCGCAGCTGCCGGTTAACACTCTGGGGACGGGGGGGCACTCGACAGGCCTGCTTGGATTTTAACGCGTAAAATAACGAACTGCTTAAGGGAAAACGTCAAAGAGTAGCTTGCAATTCGAAATGGGCATCTGGGGGGGGCTCAAAACAGCCAACTCTTAAAATTCAGGACAAGTGTCCGCCTGAAAAGCTGTAGCGATTCATATAGATTTTCCTAAAACCTGGGATCAGCCTTGGTAAAACCGAAGTCAACTCACCGGAAGGAAGTCTGGAGATCTCAGGAACAGTCCCCCTAGCCTTCATTTTGTGTTAAAAAGGGGCAGAGAAAAACTTCTACAAACGCCCGCCCGCAAGGGGGAGCCAAAGTCTCAGGGAGGGACGGGTAGCTCGGCAACTCTTTCCTAACAACTATATCCAATGAAGAGTACCAAGGACCGTCGCTATTCTCTCCTGAGGCGAGCAAGAAATCGGCAAACCCGAACGACGCAGCAATAACTTAAGAAGACTGGGGAATATGTTGAAGTGAAATATTTATCTCTTAACTTTGTTCGAAGGGGGGGGGGGATGGAAAAGAGGAAGCCGGAGATTAACACGAGTGCGAACGGGGACGTAAAGAAGGGCCGGGCAGCGTGTGGTCAATATCCGGGTAGACAATGATCCCCCCGGGGAGGGCACAGCTGGGGGGACGGTCAGGAAAGGTGTCCCGGGGGCCCTCCAAATTAAAGAGGAGGGACCACGAGTCCCTGATTAAAGAAGGAGACGGCCAGGGGTGGGTCCATTTTCATTCTACTACACTCTGACAAGTTTGAGCCAAAAAAACCCGGGGCTGGCGAATCAAAGGGAGATGCGGTCCGCCGGAAGGGGAAGTCACGGGGAAAACGGACAGACCGGGTGGGTTTTGCCAGCTGGAGGGTGTCATGAATCAAGAGGCCGGCCCGGGGGTGATGACCAAAGGGACAAGTCCGCCGGAAGCGAAGATTCCCCAACCTGTTAATTTCCCAACGATGAGGGAATGCCGTGACGGTGAATAACGGTTATGAAAGGACGCACGGCTACACCACGGCGAGTAGGGAACTACAGCGCACAGTTGGTGATGGGGGGAAAAGGGAAGTCGCAGGGGTAGAAAGGGAGGAAAGGAACCACCACAACTGCGACGTCATTTCCGAAGTAAGGGAAGGTTAAGTAGTGATCACACAAAGTACGAAGGGCTGATGGTAAAAATAAAAGGGGAATTAAAATCCTCTTGGACATGATTTTCCAGTCCTTCTAACGAAACAACCGGATGTACCCACCCCTGGGCTGGCCTGAAAAAGGGAAGGGGGAGTCTTTTCCTATAAAACACCCTCAGCGGCAAGGCCCACGGTCCCTCGAAGAGGAAACAGAAGAACTGGTCCGTTTATCAGGTACGCGTAAAAGGACAAGAAAGAAAGGGTGGGGACCCAACACCCGGGTCTGGGACCCGGTTAGGGGGATGGACATTCCGTCCTTCCGACGGGGGTCAGAAAAAAATTCTGAACGCGCGGACACGAGTGACAACCAAAGGGAGAATCAATGGAGAGGACGCGGTGGGGGTAATGTCCTTAAATACTCTACCGGCCAAAAACACCCTTTGGAGAAGGACAGTGCGATCGAGTTGGGCGGATGACAATGCGTGACCGGTTGCCGTGAAGGGGGTCAGTCTTAAGGAAAAGTGGACATCTCCGGCAGATGTTCCGCATGGAGGGGTGTATGGGACCTCAGGCTACGGGTAGTTGGGACCGAAAGGAAGCCCCCACTCGGCCGATCTCCACGGGTCTAACCACGCAGAAAGGGATAAACGAACGCAGCGTCGAAACGGGATTTGGTCAGGGGTAAGAGTCCGTCATTACACCCCGTCAAAAAAGGACAAGAGAACGGGACGCCAGGGTGATATCCAGGGGAGGGGGAGGGAAGCACCAAAAAATAATTGGAAACTCATTCCTCACACCAAGCCTGCTTGCTATGCGAACAACTCGCGATGTCAAACATGTAGAAGAGGAGTAAAGGGGGGACTGGGTTTGGGAAAAGGGGACGCCAGGTAGGCAGTGAAGTCACTCTCACACACACAAGGGGGATCAGGGGTGAATTCACCTAGTGGGGCAGAGTACCTGGACGCCACCGGTGGGGGGACCAAAATAAAAAGATACGACCGAGTCGAAAAGCCTTCATCTGAAAGGGGTGGAACCTAAATTGGGGGCGAAGGCGGGATGGGGGTGTGTATCATACAAGGGGGGAGAGGGCCTCAAGGGGAAAAGTTGGATACACGGAATGGAAGAGCTTCCCCGCCTCTGGCCAACAGTGGGCTGAACTTTCTTCCCTGGGGGAAAATAAGGGAAAGGGGGGAAAGAAAATACTTTAAGAAAGGCTTCGCGGAAATGAACGGGGTGGGGAGAGGGATCACAAAAAGGAAACCGTCCCCCTAACTCTGGTTTTAAGCAAGTTATCTTTTCCAGGGTAGAGATTATCGAACAATACAAAGGGACAGATGAAGGTAGGCATCGCTGCTCGTTCCCGAAGAGGGAGGGAAGAGGAGGTTCTTCCTTTCACTACAGGAGGCAAATGAATGCAAAGGGGGCTACATAAACCTTTTCATCATTTCGCTGTAAAAAAGCAACAAAGGAGCCAGTGTCCTGCAGACCAGGGGTGGTTTGTCCAAAGAAAGGATTGACGAAGGGAGGTTCCTTTACCCGTAACCCCATTTCGGCGGAGGCGTGAAATGAGGTACTCGGGGTCAACACATCCCTCCGGGTATGGAATACTCTTTTAATGAGGCGACTGAAAGAGATCAAGGGGAAAGTGGTGGGAACTCAAAGACCCAACGTGGGGGGTGACCATCCCTGACGCGTAACGGCGCCCTTAAAGAACTGTCAAGAGGACGGTGACATCGGACGGGGAATAAAATGGTCCAGGCGCGACCAAGGCGGGGTCACCGGTGACTTCAAAACCGCATTAAAGAAAAACAGCGACGGGCCCGAAAAAAAAACCCCGGTGGGAAATCCCGGGGTGCCAAAAAAGGCACGGCAACGGACCACACAACTGGCCTAAAGAATGGGAGGAATCCTAGTCAACTCAATGCTGTCAAGGAGGAAACAGGGGGGATTGGAAAAAACAACGCAACGGACTACCGACAAAGCAAAAAAGGTACAGCACCAATTTTGGGTTCCATAGAATCGGGACCTCAAAGGGAGGAAAAGGACCAAAAAGCCCTACGGGATTGAATAGCTACTCGTTTCCTAACAGTTGAGAAAGGGTTGGAAATTCCAGGCAAGAACCCAGAGCAAGGTTCAACCAAAGCCCCTGGGGGGGAGAAAATCCCGGCTCGTTGAGCCAACGCTGGGCCTGTGACACTGAACGAACCAAAAGGCATCAAAACCAGCTGGGGGGGGGTAAAAAAAAAAAGGCAAGGGTCGGCTTTTGACTCAACTTCAAAGGGGGGGAGACCGACATATAACTTGTTAGAAATAACATTTGGGTTGTATATGACTCTGGGGGAGCCAGGCGAACAAAAAGACATACAACACTGGGCAATAAGGGGGGGGGGCTTCTTCACTCTTGTCCGAGAGCAAAAGCCGTGCCGTTGGGCAAAAAGGCGAAACTTCAAAGGGAATTACGTACCGAATCGGTCCAGAGACATAAACAAAGGGGGGGGTATAAATCCGGGAGGCGTGCGGACAAAAGGAGACGGCTGAAAACAAAAAGAAGTGGCACTTAAACTTATCCAGGGGAGGGGAAGACGTGTTCCCTCATCGAAAATTGGGGTGCCGTAAAACCTGATAATGAATGAGGAGCAATAAAATACCATCATAATGTCTTTTAAGTTTGGTTTGGGGAAAAGGCAGAGGAAAGCCGGCTTTTAGATAATGTGAGGGCTGAGTTCGAGCAGAAGGGACGACGCCGTCGCTGGTGCCAAGACTTAGGAGCGGGGCGTCCTTCGCATGCGTAGGATGACAGCAAAAAGATGCTGAAAAAAAAGGGGGAATCTTGCCGGGCTGGAACGAAAATGGCCGTGGGAAGGGGTCAGAACACGAATGACGCTAGAGGATAGAGTAAATTTCGTCCGCTCGCGGCAAAGGGGGTCGAGGATGAGGGGACAGCCATTCAAGGGAAAAGGGGACTCCTATACGGGGTTCGATCCCTTCAGCTAATCAGGTTCATCGCCAAAGGAAGGTCAGGTCCGGGGCGGTTGGGGGATGGTCGAAAAAAAAAATGAACAAAAGGAGCATGGAGCCTCCACTTTCGGGGGGGGACATTAGGAAAGTAGCATTGTGGTGTGAGTGCGGAGCCAAGGAGGGACGGTCCTCCTGTTTCTTTGCCTTAAAAACTCAAGAAAAGGGACACAGCCGAACTAACGCGAAGAACCCTCACTCTCAAAAAGCAAAGATGGCCGCACTTGGTCGTACCTGAAAAAAAAAGAAAATTTTGTGAAAAGAATCGAAACTATTCTTAAACTATTTGTCACAGCAACACTCCCCACCCTCGGCAACGGAGCCCCCCCGACACGGGCCGAAAGACTTTCCTACTTCTTCTACGTTCACATTTTCTTGGAGTAGGGCTCTGGCCGATAGAGGTGTGAGCAGGTACTTAAAGTTGTCAATTTAGTTCCCCGGAAGCTGGGCCGAGAGGGAGAGTAGGTTGTTTGAGATACAAAACGGAACTTCTCCTGACCGCCTTTCATACCGGGAGGAGGAGAAAATGCGACAGTTGGATCGGTTGCGAAACATAACAAACGAGGCAGGGTTAACCTTTTTCCTCTTCCAAAAGCGTCGACATCGAAAGAGAGATGGCGGAAAAAGGGGGATGTTCGAAAAGAGTACTACCCCCAAGGGCCCTACTCAACATAAAAAACGAGAAGGAGAAGTTACGAGGCAGGAGCAGTAAGAGGGCGCTGCTTCTCCACCACTCCCTCAGGTGCATCCTTCATTCTCAGTCTGGAAATAATCCGGGAGAAGAAACTGAGGGAGAGACGATTACCTGCCCTACTAAGAAGGGTACGGATGATCGGCGGTGAACTGAAGGGAGAGAGAAGAGCCTGGGTAGTCTCGAAGTGAAGATAGTTTAGTCTGAGAAGGATAGGGGAATCAGATCGCGCCTCCAGTTGTATTCGAAATCAATTAAGCAGCGGGGTCCCACAATAAAAGCCGGAAGAGGACTCGGGGACTGAAATTGGGGGGGGGTATTGAGTCCTGATACTTTTGCAGGGCGAAAGGGGGGGGATGGGGATGACACCCCGGGGGTGAATTGGGGGGACCAGAAGTCTGGTGAGGGATTCTCACACCTACAGGGGGAGGGGGTAATGGAAAGGGCCATACTCCGTCGAGGCGTTGGTGATGGTCTTGTACGGGGATCAGTGGCGAAAAAGACCTTTTAATTGAGGGAAACAAAAAAATTGGACTGAGAAGTGACGGTGGCTAAGACGCCGTTTAAGTCACAGAGCAGAAAACGACTGAGGGTGGAAATTCTGATTCGCTGTTCATTTTTTATAAGGAAATTTGGCCGGAACATGGGGCGAAACGGGGGCTACAGGAGGATCCCCACCCCTTGTTAGAGGAAAAAGGGAGATTTCGGGGTTCGGGAAAAGTAAACCGGTGAAGAACCGACGAGTCTATCTCCAGAAAGGAGACTGGACGTATAAGCCTAGGTCAGAAGCCCTTGTGGGGGGGAAGGGGCAGGGAGGAGTGACACGACAGGATGAACCGAACAAGGTTATTTATACAATTGATTTGCTTTCATGGACGTGGGGAAAGGGGAAGACGGGTGATCACCAGGTACGAAGTTGAGGTGGTCAAAGCTAGGGAATAGGATGTTAACCTGGTGTAATTGTCATTCAGAAGTGCGACGCACCGAGGAAAAAACAACCGGGGGTTTAGGGAAGGAGGTCGATTTCATGCTTTTCCTTATCACCTGGTTCCGACGTGGAGAGACTGGGGTGAAAAAGAGGCAACGCCGAAGAAAAAGGGCGCCAGTCCCGTTGGTGGTTTCGACAGTGGAAGTTCCGGTTAATAAAACGATAATCTGAGCCCACCAGGGGGAAGTGGAAGGGGAAGGGGGGCGAGTTCTTTCACCGGAAGTGTGTCAATGTTCACCCGAACATGTTCTCTGGATAAAAGCAGGAGGGAAAAGAAGCGAGGATGGGATGTCCAGGTTACGGAAAAGAGCAGAAATCAAAACTTGATAACACCGGTGGTGATCGGTCAATAGGGTAACGCTGAAGGAGGGACGGGGGGAAAAGGGATGGGTCGTCGGATGACCGGGGAAGAACAAACAGCTCCGATGGTAATCGGACATTTGTCCATGGTGCAAATGAAAGCCTTAAGTGTTGAAGAAAGAAGTCTCAACCTCTGCACGACCTTGGGCGAGAAAAAAGGGAAACTGACATCCATTAACAGGTAGACCAGTCGTAAAAGGGCGAGAAAGAATTCGTTTGAGACCCAGTGAGGAGAAAAGGCCGGGCCAACTAAGGGACCTTTAGGAAAGGAGGGTACGTGTCAAGTAGTGGTCATCCCTCTTCCAGGTGTTCAGGAACTCTCAAAAAAACAAAAAATTGGGCGTCCGCAAACATCAGGGGGGAAGTGGGGTCTGGGAAAAAGAATAGAGTAACGGATGAGTCGATAGGGACTGGGGTCTAGGGGGAGGGGGGAAAAGGGAGGCCATGAAGATCACACCGCATGTATGAGAGAGAAGACGCAAACCCAACAAACAGAGGAAAAGGTGAAGAGATGGATTTTCTTTTTTGGCTCTCCATGAGCAATGACAAAATAACCAGTCGACCCGACGGATCGAAAATGGTCCTAGACATAGCAGTATGGGGAAAGAATAGTGGTTCTCAAGGAAAAGGGTATGGGGGGGGGGGGGAGAGAGTAGAAGGTGTGTGTTGGGGGGGGGGGTGGGGGATGGTGCCTTCACCACCACGTAGGTGATGCAAACATCCTTACCCGCCTGTGGGCGAAAGGGCAAGGAAGGTGGATCCAGTGGATGAAGAATGGGTGGCACAGGGACGTCTACTACCAGTCAAAACTAAAAGGGTAGAAAACTGTTGGGAGGGACTTGATGCGTTCTAAACATGATTAAGTGTGCATAGTGGTTAAGAACCTTATATCTGTCCAAAAAAAAAAGAGGGAAAAATCACTAAAAATAAGGGGAAAAGAAATAGAAGTAGGAAAAACCAACTCCAACTCAAATAATAAGAAAGGGCACACATAAAACAACAAAAGCTCAAATATACAAAAACAAAATAAATCACATACAATACATATACATAGACACAGTAAAAAAAAAAGTCCGACCAAGGAAAAACCAAGGACAGTATTAAAACAGAGGAATACACACATATACAACACCAACTACATCACATAAAGAATATCACAACTAATATAAGATAATACTTATACACACTCATATACAAACATAGGGAGGACACATGAAGTATGAACTGAAAAGGGGACATACCACAAGGAACACAAAAGTAAGTAATTATTTGGGAGGGGGGGTTAACTCGGAGAAAAGGCAGTGTAACCGTTTTACTGACCAAAGGGGAACTAATAAAGAGCCCTGGTCCGAATACCAAGGGGGGGGGTTTACCAGCCCGATTCTCGAACCACCTTTCTTGGGGGGACAGGAAAGGACCGGGTGGCGTCTGGTCTTGTAAAAATATCCCAAGGGGACGGGTGGAAGTGACTTAAAGGCAATAATGAAGCACGAGAAATGGACCCTAAAAAAAACTTTGGTTAAAGGGGAGGGGGGAGTGATCAAGGGAAGGGGGGAAATGGACCATACCAAACGGGCCGACAACTGAGGAACCTACTTTTCCAAGAAAAGGACTTACGTCCGGGGAATTGGAACGTACCAATACAGAAACCTGGCGCGCCAGACAAACGCGGGTGGGGGTCCATCAATGAGGGTAGGCAAGAACAGGAAGGGAACTTGGCAAACTGTGCCGCCTTAATCTGTCAAGGCTAATCGTGGGGGGTACACGGTAAAAACTTTTTTATAGTGACTTAAAAAAAATAAAAACGTCCTGACCGTAAATCGAAAACTTCGCCATAAATTTTCGAAACACAACCAACAAAGAAATATACAAAAAAAAAAAAAAAGAACAAAACAAAACGGCAAGGAAACAGACAGAAAACACCCTCTCACAGTAACCAGGGCCGCTGAGAACCTACTGGAAAAAATGATGTCGGCCCTCAAAGGGGGAAAGGAAAAGGCAACGGAGGGAAAGGGAAGCGCAAGATGGTTCGTCATAACAGGGGGGGTGAAGAAAATAAGGCTCGCACTCAAAACTTAAAAAAGAAAAAAGGAAAGTCTCAGGGGTGGAATCGGACGGACGACACTTGGCAAGAAGCCCGACTTTGTAAACTTCAACTGGGGGAACTGTGAAGGACGACTGCCCAGGGGGCAAGACCAAAGTTGGGGTATCCAGATCTCCAAACGGAGAATGGGGCCACAGGAAAAGAACAAAGGGGCCAAGCACCGATTGAAAATGCGGGGCTGAGAAAAACGTTTCCATCTCCCGGGAGTCAAGGGGAAAAGCGACAAAAGGGGTCAAAGGAGGGTCATCTCTAGGCAAGATTCACTATCTAAAGTAAAGGGGGGGGGAAAAAGCGAAAAGCGCACCTCAGGTAGGCCCTAAGGGCCCGATAAACGTCTGGAAGAAGACAGAACCGACGAGGTGAGTGCACCGTCTGCCTAGAGGGGAGTATCGCCATGGAGGGGTCGTCGGGGAAAGCAAAGGGGTGGCGTAACGACCGATCACTTGGGGGGGGGGAAGGCGGGGAAAAAACCGTGCCGGCTGGGATAAAACTCCATCTCCACCTGACGGAATAGGGAGGGATGGCACAGCGCGGGAACTAGGAGTCTGCGTGAAAGATTTCTGAGGTCCGGGAAAAAAATAGGGGGGGAAGAAGGAGAACGGGTTTCGCAACGCTCGCTGCGAGGGTTCACCGGCCTTTAAGGGAGTCAGTCAACAAGAACTTGGGATTTTCTTTCTCAAAAAAATGAAAAAGACATGGAAACCGCACTGTCTGACAGGGGGAAGGGGAAGAGGGAAGGGTTGGAGAGGAGAAAGGGGAAAAAGAACCCAGGGGACTATTGGGAAAAGAGGCCAGCAAGGAAACTCCTACAAGCGGGACCACCAATCTCGACTTCTCACAAGAAAGAGGAATGCCCGACAGGGAAGGACCTTGGCCGATAATTGGGGCCATTTCTCAACAAACCCAACGAGTGAATTGGGAGGATAGGGAAAGGAATTTGTTTACCCCACGTCCACTTGGGGGAGGGGGGAATCCGAGTTGGTCGCGTTAAGAAAGAAATCTAGTGGGCGTCAGGGTCTTCAAAGGGTCACGGCCTAATGGGGAAAGACCCCCGCAGAGCCCGGCGTAGGAATAGGGAGGACGAGAACACAACGTAAACCAGTACTAAACAGGGCGACAGTCGCGGAGTTGCGACCTACTAAATTGGGGCAAGGTGTTCTGACAAATCAGTACTGAAGCAAGGGAAAAGCAGCCAAGCGTCGACCTGCGGCACTGAGAGGGGGGCCAGAAACCGGAGGCGGTACCTTCTGGATTGACAACCATAGCTCGCTGCCAAGGAAGGGAGTAAAATTCAGTCAGGAGATGCTGATGCATAGGGCGCTGGCAGGCGTGAACTAAGAAAATTGATTCACACCGGGGGGCGAGTGAACTAGAAGGGTTTGGGTTGCCGAAAAAGGGAGGATCGCGCTATAATAGTGAAACGGAGGTCAAAAATTCTTGAAGGGTCAGCCTGGAAATGATCAGGGGTAATGAAAAAGAGCGGAAACGAAGTATGCGGACTCTAGTGAAAAAGATGGGTTAAAATATTTTCTTGCAGGGGGGGGTGGATGGAGGAAATACACTGGGGGGTAGTCGCAGTGGATCTGGGAGAAGGGAGAGGAGTGAACTATCCGGCAGTATCCGGGGGAAGGCAAGGTTGGTGATGGGTCAAAGGTGGTAATGTGAATTTGGGGGCGGAACAACTTTCCCACACCTAGGGAGGGGGAGAAAGGAGATGTCGGTCACCATTGCCCGTTGCGGTAGAGGAAAAGCGACCTTCTGGGGGGAGCGGAGCCAATTTAACTAGGGGGTCTTGTGAGGGGGAAGGGGTAAATGAAAGGGGAGAAAACGAAACCGGTGGATCAGCCCCACTGGGCAGGGGCAGGAAAAAAGGGGCTGTGCTTTCCGGCCTGGCCGTTTAAGGAAAGGGGATCAAACCGACGAAGGGGCTGGTTTGTAAAAGAGGGGGGGGGAGTAAGGGCACGTGTGCTTCCCTGTGTGGGGGGGTCTGACCTGGGGAAAGGTAGCCGTGGCGAAGAGAAAGGGGAGGGACACCCCCAATCAGGGACGTTAAAGGCGGTTCTATTTGGGGCTTGTTGAACCTTTTTCTTTACGGAATGGGTAACGAGCAGGACAAACGTTAGCCACGTATGAACTCCGTCCGGAATCTTGTTTGGGAAGTTGCAGCCGTGCTCCTTTTGGTCTCAAATTAGGGTAACAAAAGTCTGCGGACACAGGCATGTCTGACGTCAGGGGGTATTTGAAACAGGTATCAAAGGGCGTGTAGGTGGTCAAAGAGAAAAGGGGGGGAAGTCAAAATGAAATTTGTTGATGTCAAGGGAAGGAGAAGTGCTACCTAAGGGATTTGAACACCCTACCATTTGCAGGGGACGTTTCAGTTAAGTCACCGGGGGTGGGATCAAAAAGAAGGGAGGGTACCAGAATGAAAAAGACCCCTGATAATCCTTCTGTCCCTGGTTGGTGGGGCATTTGCCGGAGACGGTTTATCGAACGCGAATTGGTGACAAAAAAAAAGTTCATGGAGGACGTTCGATTGTCCTTTTCCGGGAAAAATCAAAGGGGGGATAACCCAAGAAAGGAAGGTGTGGAAAAGGTCCCCGACTAGAAAATCAGGGGCTCGGTGTGAGAGATGGGCTTCCAAACGAGAAAGACGGAAAGGGGGTGAAAAAAACAACGGGGGTAATGCCGGACCAGGGACAGATGTTGAAATGGAACTTGAGTGACCAGGGGGCCGGGGTCTTCATTTTGGCTTTAAAAAGAGGAGCAAGGGGAGGTAGTCACGCAAAGTGCTGCACGGAAGAGCATTGGAAGGTGGGAAGAGGACAGATGCGAACCGAAGCCGGCACGATTCCGGCCATTAAAACGAAAGAAGGTTATACCGGAAGGCAGAAAGAAAAACGTGAGGGACTTGGCGGTGAAGTAATCCAGTACGCGGGGGTTAATGCCCTATTCCAATCATCAAACAGGGTGAGACCGCCAGGAAGGGAAGGATCCGGCGGTGCATCACCGCTGCAAGTAAAAGGGGGGGGGGGGAAAAGTCAATCAGGAAGGGCTCAGGATAATCCACAAAGTGCAAGAAATAAAGGCTTAGGAAAAATCGGAGAGTGGTACAAAAATGAAAAGGTTTCGAGATCAGGCGGGGGAGAGGGAGGGGGGTCAGTTTTCGAAAGGTAGAGGAACAAAGGGTCTTTTCACCTCTCGAACGGGGAGGGGAAAAATAAGGGAGGGGGGGGAAGAACAAGAAGGAGGTGGCTCTACCTGGAGCGCTTTGACCAATAAGAGAAAGACGGGGGGGATATCCAGAGGGGTAAGTCTACCTCGAATCCTTTATGGCAAGGGGGTAAAGGAGGGTGGAGCAAAGGCGCCTGTCCCTGTACCTAAGGAAGGAAATGGGAAAAAAAAAGGCAGAATCCTTCGCGTCCAGAAACCGTTCTTTCGTTGCGCAGGGGGAGGGGGGAGGCCCAGGACTTTTAAGAGAAGCTAACGACGCAAATACGTTGAAAATTCGGGCACTGAGGGGTCTAAAAGGGACTTGAGAGGTTCCCTGGACGTGTTAATCCGATCTGGGCCTCGTTAGGTGCGAGATGGGGCGGCCCAACTACCAGCTCTGAAGGAAAAAACGAATAAGACGCACCTGAGTCGTGAATGTAAAGAAGGGACGAACCCTCCCCGGTCAAGGTCACGCATCCAAAAGGAAGAGAGTCCCTGGGAAAAGACAAACCCGGGGCGCCGTGAGCGTCTGTGCGTCACCGTACGGTAAAAAAGGAACCGTCATCGGCGGACCTAGGGGTCCAGTATTCTTTGAGACAAGTGGAAGGGGCAGGCAAAAACGCCTTAAAGGGAAGAGTGGTACTGGCACCAAAAAAACGGGGGTTTGGTGCCCTGCCGCGTTGCGGGAATTAAAAGGGAAAACAATAATTCGAAGGAGTCATCGGCGGGACTCGGGGAAAACAGGATACCAAGGACGTGTGGTTATTGAATTCAATTCCTTAGAATAAGCAACAGGGGGAATAAAGACCACCGGGGGGGTAACTCCCGTCAGGGAAGGTGCAAAGGGAGACCGGGCACCTTTACATAACAACCGATCCCGGGGCGAGACCGGCTGGGCCAACCACGTTCCGGTACTGGGGTGAAAAAGGGGACGGAAACGGTAAATAGTACCTCTGAAATGGGCCAAGCCCACTGTGGGGGGGACAAGAAAGGGAAAGTGAAACGGCGACGGGGGTTCAGGGGAAAAAGCAAAACCTTTCACAATTATTGGAGGGCGTCGTCTCACGTGGGGGGCCATGCGGGGAACGGCTCAAGGGATCACCGGTGGTACACGGCAAGAGTGGACATAACTCTCTCGGGGGGGGAAAGGGGAAGCAGAAAACGTTTTGTGATCCAAAGTAGGGCGGGGACGCCGATTCTACATCAACTTTAAAGAACAAAACAGGGAAGGGAAGAACCGAAGTCAAGCCAAAGGCTGGGAAACCTGACCTTACTGGCAAGGAGTGCACCTGGGGGGTGGGG
>Ga0179591_1521850_pt1 | contig 12903 bp, 15 predicted proteins | sample CZOMad2_1_08_16f_FD_182891 | JGI IMG/M metagenome (GOLD analysis project Ga0179591, IMG submission 182891) | Vadose zone soil fungal communities from Angelo Coast Range Reserve, California, USA - CZOMad2_1_08_16fungal (PacBio error correction) | ecosystem: Environmental > Terrestrial > Soil >...
TAGCCATGGTGGTTTGCCGGGGGGGCCTATGTTCATGGTTGGGTGGGGAGTCGGGGTTGATCTGTGCCGCGACCTGGGCACGAGGGGTTCGTTGCAGCTTCCGGCTTCGTGGTCTGTTTCGGTCTGGGATGCAGGCGTGCGGCAATCGGTGTGTGATCGACTTGTACTGGGCCTGGTTTGCGGTGTTGGGGGTGGGATTGGAAGTCCGCGGTAAGTGGTGTTCTTGGGTGTATTGGCGGCTGCCTGTGGGCGGCGTTGTGCTGGGGAGACGTGGTGCCGTGCAGTCAGGGGTGGCCGTTTTCGTGGACATTCTGTGAGACTACCAGCAGTCAGCTATGTTTCCTGGCCATGTTTCGCCGCGGGCCGGGTGTGGCGCATGTTGATGCAGGCTTGGTGGGTTGGCGGGGCGTTGTGGTACCGTCTCGATCCTGGTAGGTGATAGGGCCGTGGGTGGTGAGCGGGGGGGGGGCGTTCCTGGTTCCTGGAAGTCCGTCGGTGGGGTGGGGGGGGTGGGGGGGTGGGGGGGGTGGGGGTGCGTCGCGCGAGATGGCCGCGTGGGGGTGGTGTCGGTTGTGACGGCATCGAGTAGGTGTGCCAACGATCGGTGTAGCGGCTCGTGCGTTCACCTTCGAGTGAGGTGCGGTGAGGACATGCTCCCGCAGGTGCGTGCTTGATAGGGCCCTTGTTGAGGGGGGGGTGCGGTCTGGTGGCGAGTGTGCGCTGTGTGGGTAGTGTAGTTGAGCCGGGGGGGCGAGCTATGGGTTCGCTTTGTGATTGTGTTCTACGCGCGCTCGACGACGGTGTGTGCCCTCTTTTGCCGGGCCGTCGGGGTCCGGAGAACGCTGCTGGGTGTGGCAATGGCCCTGAGGGTGGGGGTTCGCGAGGTAGTGAGTTGCTCGGGTGGTGGGTGGGGCCCGCAGGTGTGTTGTGTGGGTTTGCAGCACGATGGGGTGATTTGGCGTTTTGTTGGAAATGCGCGCCGGCGTCGTGGGGGTGGGTCGACGGGCTGTGGGAAGCTGGGGGGTGGCCGGGGGCGAGGGGCCGGGGGAAGGCGTGGGTTCTTGCGGCCTCTGCCGGGTGCTACTCGACGGGCCCCGGTTGGGGGGGAGCGCGTGGAGTATTCGAGGGGGGGCAGTATTGCGTTTCCAGCAGTTCTTGCACAGGGTGTGGCAGCGGTGTTCCGGGTTGAAGATTGCGTGGGGTGGTCATGGGGACGAAGGGTTGGTTTTGTCATGAACGGGCGGTGTGATGCGGGCGGTCGTGGCGGGCGGGCTTGTACGGCTGGAGTTGGGTAGCCTGGCGACGTGGTGGAGTGTGGTTTACGGACGGGGACGGCGGGGCTGGCCCTGCCGGGTCGCTCCAGCTCGGTGTGTGGCCGTGGGTCCAAGCATTTGCGAGGTCTTGGGGTGCCGGGGTTGTGCGTGGGGCAGGCGTAATGTGATTGCGTCCGGGGGGTTACGAGCAGGGGGAGGGGTCAGGTGGGACGGCGGGTGTTCCCTGTCGGGAGGTGGAGTTTTGGGTCTGGGTGGCTTGACAGGGTCGTGCGGTGGGTGTTGGCAGTGCAGTGGCCTGGATTGTGACGTGCAGGACAGTGGCGACTCAGGGCTCCGGCTCGCGGGGTGCGCCCGTAAGTTAGGCGAGTACCACGCTCGGCGTGTTGTCACGGCAGTTCATCTGTGTGTGAACCGGCGTAGACGTGAGGGGTGTGTGGGGGGGGGGGGAGTGTCTCGCATGCGGGTGGTGGGTGTTTGTGGTGTGGTGGGAGGGGTGGTGTTTTGTTTATTCTTGTTTTTATTTTTTGTTCGTGGTTTTGTTGTTGTGTGTTTTTTTTGTTTTTCCTTTGTGGTTTTGTTTTTTTGTTTTTGTGTTGTTTTTTGCTGAGTTTTTTTGTTTGTGTTGTTTCTTTTGGCCCTCTCAATAGCGGCCGGTGTCGGTTGGTCCGCGTGCTTGGGTGTTCTTGTCTCGGTCCTCTGTCCCTCCTGTTCGCGCCTGGGGAGTTAGATGCGGGGTGGGCGCTTCTATCTCTTTTCGGTTTGATGGTGCTCGATCGGCTCGGTGGGGCTTAGGCGCGGTCAAGTCGCAGAGGGGTCGGGGTCGTGTGTGGGTGGCCGGATGGGGGTGTCGAGGGGGGCGCGTGTTGTAGAGTTGGTGGAGAGACGGGGGTGGTGGGGGGTGGCGGTGGAGTCCGGTGGGCGGGCCTGATGCTGGTCGACCTCCTTCGGGTGTGCAGTGATCGCGGAGGACGGAGCTCTCCAGTCGACTTGGAGCGTTGCTGTGATGAGTAGCCTTCGCTGATGTCCTTTCGTGGCGGCACGGCATCAGGGTGGGGGTGTGTGGGGGGGTTGAGGGGGATCTGCTGGCATTGGCACCGACAACGAAGGATCTGATTCACCAAAGTTCTGAGCACGAAAGTGTCCCGCAACCGAGGGGCCGACGAGCGTTGTCGGTGGCTCGCCTGGACGGGATTTAGCCGGTGGGCGCAGGCACTACCGCCGTCACCGTTCGAAGGACGCCTATAAGGCGGTGAGTGCTATGTGTGTGGGTGGGAGGGATGCTGGGTAGGGGGTGGTCCTGCGACGACCGTTGGTTTTCGCGGGCGTCGGAGGCAGTGTCACGTGGCGTGATCGCTGTGCAGTGCGCGATTTATGTCCGTTCCGACCAGGCCGCCGCTTTTTGTGGGTCTGCTCATCGTGTCTAGCTAAGGGATAGACGGCCCGATTGCGCAGACCGTGGAGCGTGAACGCGGCGGGGTTTGCTGCGTGTCGCGTCGGGGTGCAGCCTTAGCGTGAGTATTGGAGTGTCGTGCGGGTCGCAGAGCGGTGCAGGTCTTGGGTGGCGGGCCCCCTCACGTCGGTTTGGGGGGGGGTGGGTGGCGGAGTAGACCTGATAGGCGATTCTCGGACGTCAGTGCTGGTGCGTGGCGGGTGCAGTTAGCGGGGCGTTTCTTCTCCGGGGTCCGCGCACGGACTGGGTGGGCGGGTGGGCGGTGGGGGGGGGTGCGGGGGGTGGGGTGGGGTGTGGGGGGGGGGGCGGGGTGGGGGGGGGTGGTGGGGGGGGGGGGTGGGAAGGTGGGGACGGGGTGTTTGCGGTATGGGCGTATCAGGCCCCCACGCCCGGAATGGCGGCATTTTTGGTTCGGCCAGTCCAGCGCACGCGATTGCAGCCATCCGGTGTTTGGTGGTGTTGGATATGGCGCGTGGCTGTTGGGCCACCGGGTGGGGTGGGGGAGCGCTTCGAAGCCGACTGGTGGGGCGTGCAAGTTCCGTCGGTGTGGGTGGGGGTTAGTGCGCGGTAGGGCCATAGCGCCTAACGTCACGTGGGGGTGGTGTAGGTGCCGGGGTCCGTTGGCAGTGTGTGTTCACCTGGGGGCAGGTAGGCTGGAGGCTGACGGATAGGGTGGTTGGGGGGGCAGCTGCAAGTGGGCTCTGGAATTGCTTCAGTTGGGGCGAGTCAGCCTGTGATTGTTTGGTGTTCTGCGGGGGGGGGGGGTTTGGTGGGGCGTCTCTCTCGGTCCATGGGGGGGGGGTGTGGGGAATGGTTGGGTTGTGCTGCGTTGAGGGGGGTGCCGGTGTCTCGCTCGGGGTGGTGCGTCGTCCCAGGTTGAGGCTGGGCTTCAGGCATCTGAAATGGAAGTGCGGTTGGGCGTCGAGAGGCGTGGGTCGCATGCAGGTGGTCGGGACGAGTTTGGGGCGTTGTGTGTGTGACCTTGTGGGCCACCGGGGTGGTGGGGTTGGTGGGGGGTTGGGGGGTGTGTGGGCGCCACGCTAGCGGGGTGCCGCATCGTCGGCGGGGCTGGTGGGGTGGCAGGCGGAGAGCGTGGAGGGGCGTACATGAGTCGCGTGAAAGAACGGGCCGGCGGGTGACTTGTCGGGTCGGCGTGCGAGGTCGGCAGTCCGGAGCGGCGAGCATTCGTATAGGCGGCCAAGGAATGGCGTGCGATTCGCGGTAGAAGACGGGTGCTTGGGTGCTGTGTGCTGAGGCTCGCCTGACTACGTTGATCCGGAGGCGCGGTCGGGGTGACGTGCGGGGTACTGGTGGCGGTGGCTGTGTGAGAGTTGACGGGACTGGAGATGGGTACCAGGTGGGGGGGGGGGGGGGAGGCAGTGCTCTAAGGGCCGCTTTCGTGCGGCGGGGGGCCGCGAGCGGACCCGTACCGTCGGTGGTGTGCGGGGTGACTCAGGGTGGGGTGTTCCAGCTGCCGGGGGGTGGGGTGACGTCGCGGGCGGTGTGGCATCAGGGTGCCTGTTCTAGGGTCCTTCTCAGGCGTCTTTCGACCGTGTCACTTGGCGGACGAGACGCGGTGGGTGGGTCAGAGGGGAGGGTGGGCTCACCTCGCGGGGGATCTGTTGGGTGGGGGTGGGGTCGGTTCCGGCGGTTTCCGAATTCGGGACATGGGCCTGTGGATCGTGTGTGGTGCCATGTAGCGGGGTTTCTCGTTTGGGGGGTGGTTGTGGGGGGGGGGCGGGGGGGGCGGTATTCCGGTGGGTGGGTCTACTGGGGGTTCGTGATGGATCCGTAGGGCCCGGTGGTGCCGTTGGTGAGTTGTGAGTGGCAGGCGTGTGTTCCCTTCTTCGTCTTCATCAACGAGACATGGGGGGGACGGAGGGGAGAGGGGTGGTTGAGTGAGAATAGTGAGATGGGAGCCGGTTGTGCTGGATTCGGTGGGGGGGGTCGTATTGCTCTAGGAGCCCTGTTTATTTGCGGGGGCCTTGTCTGGCGTGTAGTACCATGCCCGGGGATTTGTGGGTCGAGTGATAGTCCTGGTGGGCCGAGCTAGGTCGTGTGGCTGGTCGAATGTTTCCGGTACGGGCGGTAAGGCGTCCTGGTGCGCGGGGGGTGCGATTGCTACTTTCCAGCGGTGTTGGCGTTGGTGGCTGCGGGTGAATTGGTTGTGATGGGCGTTGGTGAGGGTGAAGGGAGCGGCGTGAGGCGGCTGGTGTAGGGGCGGGCGGGTGTAGCTTGGGTCGGCTGTGGGGCCTTGGATCGACCGGGCTCGCGCTGTGAAGGGTGTCGCGGTCGTGCTGGGGTGCGAATGGAGTTCGGGGGGTGGTGTATTTCCTGTCGCCGTCCGGTACGGTTCCGCGCGGGAGAGGGTGGGTGACAGGTGTCGGGCTCGGGTAGGTAATGCGAGGCGGTTCGACCAGCAAGTATCCTGGGCTTGCGGCTGGAATCGGTGAGGGCTTGTGGCTTGGTTGCGTAGATCAGCTCTACTGCGGTGGGGCGGGGGGGGGTGGGGGGTGTTAGGTTTCGCGGATGCTGATGTTGTGGGTGGGCCTCAGACCGAAGTGGTAGGGGGGGGGGTGCCGTTTCGTTTTTGGGCGGCGCTCTGTAGGCTCCGTCGTGTCGGTGATCGGTGCGGCGGAGAGGGCGGGCGTGGGCTATCGGGGGTGTGCGCGAGATGTTGGGGAGGGTGGCCATGCAAGGCGGTGTGCGCGGACATGGGGTGTGGAAGGGCCGTCTTCGTGGGGAGGCTGGCCGCCACAACTCGACACTTCTCTGATTTCAGATGCCTGATGAGGGGGGGGGCCTGGTCGGGTGGGGATGCGTTGCTCCGTGAGGAGGGCGAGTGGAAGTCGTGACGGTTCCCGGTGGCACTGGGATTGAGGTGCGGGATATCAGGGACCGGGCAGAGCGATGTCGGGGGTGAGTGGGTAGGTGCGATGTCTCTGGTGGCGCGGCGGGGTGATTTGTTGGGGTGAGGCAGTTTTGCGTGGTTGGGGTGGCGGGCGGGGGGTCGGCTAGCGGTTGTCCTGAATACTGATGTCCGGGCTGGGCGGTACACCTTTGGGTGGGTCGTTGGGTGGAGGTTAGGTGGGGTGGGTGCGTTCGCTGAGTTGGGGGCGCACCTCCTTGTGACGACGGTTGGCATCACTGGGTGGTGGGTTTGGGCGAGTCTGTTGGCGGATGCCGTGATTTGACCGAACGGCTTGGGTGCTTGGGCGTTGGTGCTGGGGCGTGGGTCGAATGGGCGGCTGTCGCGGTGGGTGGGGGTGTTGGGGCTGGGGGCTTCGGCTGACGCCTCTGGGTGGGGGTGGGGTGTGGGGGGTCTGGGGGCGCATGTGGCGTGCGGCGACCGCGGGTGAGCAGGGACGCCGTTGAGCTGTGCGCCTGTACGGCCTCTTGTAGAACTGGCTGTGGACCAGGTGTCTGCTCGGCACGAGTAGGGTTGGTGGTTCCGGGCGTAGGGTGCGTATCGCTCGGGTCCTTGGAGGTCGGGGGCGGTCATGCAGCTACTGCGGGTTAACAGGTGCCGTCGCGAAGCTCGGCAATGGACGCGGGGCGTTTCAGGCTGCGTGGCGTGGGGGCGTCGGGCGGTTATGTCCTACCTAGGGTAGCGAGGGGAAGGCCGGCTTGGTGCTGCGGGCTCAATGGTATGCTTGCGTGGTTCGAGGTCGTTGCCGTGCCTGCGTATGGGGGCCCGGGGTAGGTGCGTTGGCGGACTGACCGCGTGCTCAGCCGAGTGTAGTGCGGTTTATGTGGGCTCGCTTCGACTTGACGGGCGTGTCTTTGTGCGCGGTAACTCGTCGGGCACGGAAACGGTGCCGTCGGTTTGGGTGTTGTGGGGATTTGGTCAGTGTTGGGTGTGCATGCTGGGTGCCTGTTGGGGTCGGTTGTGTGCCAAGGGTGATCGAGGGTTGGTGGGGGTGGGGCTGCCTCAGATTTCGAGCTGAAGGCTAAGTTCACTTGAGGCCGTCCGACGAGTGGAGGGTGGTCCGGTCGGGTCGGAGGTCGATGAAGCGGTGGGGAGGGGGGGGGGGTGGGGGGGCAGCGGTGCGTGGCGTGGGGCCGGGCTCGTGTCGGCGGTGGTTCTCGATAGCGCGGGTCGAATCGGGGGAGCGCTCTCTGGCTCTGTAGGGCGTGGGTGTTGTGATCGGTTCGCGTGGGGCGACGTGCGGCGATCGCACATACGGAGACGAGTGTGCGGAGGACGGGTGGTTCTTGGGCCTCGCGCGACGACGATGGAGGTGCCCCTGCTCGGTCAAGCCGTCGAGCCGTGCTCTTTGGTGTTTGGAGGTGGGTCGTTGTGGGGGTTGGTTGTTGGGCGGGGAGTAGTGGGTCGTCGGTGGTGCGATTGTGCCGTGGATGGCAAGCGGTACTCCACGAGGGCGTTGGGGTACGGTGTCTGTCTTTGGGTGGCGATTGGTCTCGTGCGTGGTTCGGGTGCCGGTCGATCCGCTGAAACTCCCGCGATGTCTTTCACGAAACGTCTAGTCGTGTTGGGAGGGTGTTTCGAGCGTGATGTTAGCGCGGAGGGTAGTGCACGGTCTTGCGGTGTCGTGGCTCCGGACGGCCTGAACCCGGAGGTGGGGTGGCGTGACTGGGGCGGGGCTGTGCCCCGTGTCGGCGGGGGCGGGCGCTGGCGGGGGTCGTTCCGGGTCAGGGTACATACTACACGCCAGGGTGTAAGAGGTTCGACGGCACGCCGCTCGGGGGTGTTCCTGCTTCCGAACCTTTGGTCAGGGGAAGCAGGGTCGATTACGAATGCGCTGGGGGCGCGTGTGTGGTAGTGCGTGGGACGGCTGGACGCTGAATATGCTTTGTGCACCGTTCGTGGACCACCGGTTCACGGTGGTGTGGTTTCGGGTAACCGGGTCGAGCGGGGGCGAAACCGAAGCCGTTCCGGGGGTGCCCGGGCATTTGGTGGGTCTGGGTCTCGCGTCGAGCTACGTAGTTGGCGTCGGGTTCGTGTGGCGGAATTTCCAAGCCCGGGGCACAAATACGATTCTGTCTGCAAACCCAAAACACGTCCTCGGCCTCGATCACCTCATACATGCGAACTCAGGGCGCTGACTTTGCCCAAGCTGGTTCGACGCGGAGAGTGTGGCCGGCAGGAGGTTGCGAGGGCACGGGCGTCTGTCGAGGCGGTGGTGAACCTGTCGTGGGGGCAAGGGAGGAGGGGGGGTCGTTCCGGGTACTACGTAGACGGCCGGTCCATGGCACGAAGGCAGCTAGCCTAGGGATGTTGGCTTGGTCGACCGACGCGTGCGGGGCAAGGGTTGGGGGGTCGTGGGCACGGCGCGCGTCAGCCGACGGTTGAAGTTGCGGGGGGCGGTCGTCCGTGCTGTGGTGGGCGAGTGCATGTTCTGTGATGTGCAACGGGATCCACGGTGGGATCGTCGCGGGGGTGTAGGCTTGCCCGTGGACCGGCCCGCCGCTACCACGGGCGGCTTCCTGTGTCGAGGGCCCAGCACTAGCGCCTGCTGTGGATCGAATCGCCCAGGCTCCGGTCATGGTCAGGGAGACCTCGGACTGTGGGGTGCTCTCTGATGTCGTGAACTACGGGGGGCCACTTGACGGTGTCGAAAGCTGTCGCAGGCAACGGGGGCACGGTGCGGGAGTTACATAGAACACGCTGCCTTCGTGGTTCGATCCGACCGTCAACGGGTCAAGGTGACGGGATTTGGGCTATCACGTTGCGTTGCCGTGAGCTCGGGTTCAGGTCGGACTCCGGAACTAGCGGACCGTCCGGGAGGGGAGGCGTGGTGCACGACTCGCGGCCAGGTCGGCGGGGGGCAGCTACGTCGGGTGCACCTAGGCTGGTGAACGTGCTTCTTCGTGGGGGGTTTGTTTCGAGAACAACAACGAAGGGATGGGGTGGGGGGGGTGTGTGGGGGTGGGGGGGGGTGTGGTGATGGGGGTTGGGTGAGTGGGTGGGGGTGGGGGGTGGGGTGGGGGGGGGGGTGGGGGGGGGCGAGAGGGAGTTGACTGAAATAGAGAGATGTTACCGGTTTTGTTATCGCGTGTCCTTAGGTTTTCAGGTACGTATGTCTGTGCCCGCGACCGGGCCGGAGGTCGTGGCAGTGGGGGCTGTTCCGCGGTTGCGGTGTCGTGTGCCCGGCTGGAACGAGGCTCGGTCAACGTGTGGGTGATCGGGGCTGTGTGGTAGCTGTGCGGCGGGTTGGTGCTGGGTGGATGAAGCGCGCGGGAAGGGTTTTGCTTGGGTTAGATGTGGCGCCGGCCGGTGGCGGCGTGTGGGTGCCTGTGAGCGTTTGGGTGGGGGTTTCCCGCATTTAGTGCCGTTGTTGGCGAGCATCGGAGAGCTCGGCCAGCAGTGTTGGGGGTGGTGTGGGGGGGGCCGATTTTTCCTGTGCCAGGTGCGCCGGGCCGGGCCGGGGCGGTGCATTGATGGCTTGGTGGACGGGGTGCGTGTGCACGGGCGGGTCGTTTGGGGCGCCTCGACCAGGAAGTCCTTGTGGGGTTAGGGGCGGCGTTGCGCGTTGCCTGGGGAAAGGTAGCCGGTGTGGGCCTCGAGATTCGCCGCTGTGGCTCGTTGACACATCGATGAGTGTGCCAGACAGTCGACTGGCCGACTGTCACCTGCAGGGTTGTTGGGGGGTGGTGGTGGACGTGTGCAGTAACTTGGTGGGGGTGTGGAGGTGGGTGGGCCGCGCTCATTTGCGGATGAAGCCTGGTAGGTGGTGGCGGGGGCTGTGTCGTGGCGCAGTGCCGTGGTGTATAGTGCCTGCGTACGATTTCCTTTGGTGGGATGTGGTTCACGTGGGGGCGCGCCTCGGACGGGACGGTGGGCCGTGCTGGGGGCTGCTTTTGCGTCCTGGCGGTGGGTCCGACCGTTCTGGGGGTTGGCAGTGTCCCGTGGATGTGTTCGCAGGTTTGATGAGAGGTGCTCGGGTGGCCCGCGATATTTTGTTTTGGGGTTGCAGCACGATGTATGTGTGGTGCGGGTTGGTGAGATTTGCCCGCGGGGTGCCGGCTCGGGTGGTCGGGAGCGCGGGGGAGGGCCCGGTGGCACGGCCGGGGGGGATAGGGTCGTGGTCGCGCCGTGCCGTTTGTTGCTACCGGACTGCGGGTGGGGGGCTCCCGTTGGACGCGGTGGTTTGCGGGGAGGGGGGTTCATCTTGGGTGGGTTGGTGTTGTTTTTGTGCTCCGAGGCATATCGGGGTGTGGTGGGGGGTAATGGGGGCCGGTGTTCGTTGCTGTTCATGGATGTAGCAAGGGGTTGTGTGGCGACGGTGGAACGCGGGGGGGGCGGGGGTAGGCGGGGTGGGGCTGTCGGGTCGCATGTGGTTACCGTAACGCGTGGTTGGTGTGTTGTAGGCGGAGCGGTGGACTGTGCGGTGCGGGGGGGTGCCCCGGGCGGGCGGGGGCCGGGGGGCCGGGTGGGGCCGTCGGGCAACATGGCAGGGCTTCCTGGGTTTGTGCCGGTGGCAGGGCGAGATGTGAGGTAGCTGCTCCGGTATCATCATGACCTCCCGATAGGTTTTCTCGTGGTGTGCGTGAGCATGTGGTTGGGGGGTGGGGGGATGGGTCTGGAGTGTTCAGGCCGATGGACGTGCGACTCACCATGGTGCATGCCCTTGCCGTTGCGTGGTGGGCTCGGGAAGGACTGAGTACCGAACGCTCGTGGGTCGGTGATGTGTGGTCCTGTGTCACGAGGGGGGGGGGGAGTTGGTGGGGTGCGAAGAAAGTCGGCGCGTACTGATCTTGCGGTGCAACCGCTATCGAAGTGTGGGGTGCGCCGGTCTCTGGGCCGGGTGGTTGGGCGTGTGAGGCGGAGGCAGCCTGGCCGAGTGGAGGTCTGTGGGAGTGGCCCGGCTGGTGTGGGTCCGGTTGGATAGGTCTCGGTCAAGCGTGCGTTGTGCGTGGGGGATGTGCAGGGGTGGGCGGGCGGCGTTCTGAGGCTAGGTGGCGGTGCAGAGTCTCAGCGTCATCTCGATGTGGGTTCCGATGGCTGTAGGACTGCGGTTGTGATTGGGATAGGGAGTGCGCGGACGTGGGGGATGTCGGTCTGGGGCTCAGGAGGCGGGCGAGCCGGTAGTGGGTCGCGGGTGTTCGGGTGGGGGTGTATTTCGTTAGCGTGGTGGGGCGGGTGGGACCGTGGACTGCTCCATCGTGTGTTGAGCGGGCTGTGAGTGTAGGCGCTGTCCTCTGACTTCCGTGGGGGCAGCCGGTGTACAGAGTCGCTTCATGTGTGGCAGACGGCCGATCAACGATATGGGATCGGGATTGCACCTTAGATTTTGACAAGGGGTCCCCTGACGCCGAGACCGGGGTTAGTCGTAGCGTTTGTGGTCGTGGCCGGGATTAGTACGCGCGCACACGACGCTGCATCGTGGGGTCTGATAGGACGCCATAAGGCGGTGTCATTGGTTGGGAGACGGGGGTGCAGTCCGCTGGGGGACGGGGAGGCTCGGGGTTACTGTCCGTGTCGTCGGTAGGTGCAGGCGACGGTCGACCGGCATTCCATTGAGCGCGGTCGGGGCCGAACCGACGCCGGGCGTTGTCGGGCTTGCTACGGGGGCTTAGGGCGTAACATAACGTCTCGCGAGGCCGCAGACGGCGATGCGTTATATCGCGCGGGGGTGGTGCCTCTGTTTCCGGGCGGGTGACGTGTGGGTCACTGTACCTGAGGTAGTTGGATCGAGCGTGTCGGTCAGGGGTGGGGCGAGGGTTTTCGGGCGGTGCCGACGGCGTTGGGGGGGTGGTCGGAGCACGCGTGCGTCAGGGCTTCTAGGCAGGGGCTGTCGGCCGGTCGGGAGGGGGGGCAAGTACGGGCGTGTCTGCTGCTTCGGGGGTCTTCGGCGAACGTTCAAGCTGTACTGCCTCGCAGGTGCGTGTAGGGTGTTAGCACCGGGTGTGTGGGTCAGCGCGCGTGCGGGGAGGGCTGGCGGAGTGTGCGTCTCAGGCCTAGCCACTGTTTTGGGGGTCAGAGCATCTCAGCCTGGAGTTTTGGGTGGTGGGGTTGGTGTGGTGGACTATCGGGTGTTCTGTGCTGCGGCGGAGCCGGGTGTGTTTGGTTTGGTTAGTACGGTTTCTAACCACGTGCTGTCAAGTTTCGTGCTGTGGGTGGGGAAGTGCGGGCGGGAGCCCATACTCCGAACGTCACGTGAGGGGGCTCGCGTGCTGTGGGTCATTTTTTTCATGTCACCTGGTCAGTAGGCGGAGCGTGGACTGACGATGCTGGCGCAATGGCGCCGTGAATGCTGCATTGCAAGTCACGCGTGATGGTTTGTTGTCCTGGGGTGCCCGCGGCCTCTATCGGCTCATCCCATGTCCGTGATGCCGCGTGGGGGTTGGCTTTCGCTGGGGTCTGGGTGGGTTTGGGTGGCGGCGTCGGTGGGTGTCGGGGCGGTGTGTCCCGGGACGGATGGCGGAGGGCATCGTGAGAAGGTCGGGAAGTTGCTTTGGTTGTGGGCGTCGAGAGGCTTCCCACATGTGCGGACAGCTTTTCTGGTAGGCTCTGTTGGGGGCCGACCCGGGTGGGGGGGTTGCGCGCCGAGTCTGCCTGCGAATCGTCTTGCGCTGGTCAGCAGCGGAGCTACAGAGCGCGAACAAAGAACGGCACGCTATCCTTCGGTCGCGGATCGCAGCCGGACGCAGCAGTGGGGCGGGGCTACGCGCAATAGAGCCCGGGTGAGTTCGCGAGAAGAGCGTGTGCCTTGAGGGGGGGGGGCCGCGGGTCGAGATTCTCTCGCGCATACCTAGCGGTAGCCGAGCGCTGCGTACCAGTCGGGTGTCGGGCGTGAAAGTTAGGTGACGGGAAGGTGTATGTCAAAAAGGGGGGTGTTGGTGGAAATTGGCGCGGAATCCCGTGGTTCACGGGCGCGTGGCCAGCGCCACTGTAGCCTCGGTGTGGTGAGGTGTCATGGGTTGTGGCCAGGCGCTCGCTGTACCCGCGCCTCAGCCGTCCAGGGGTCTCGGTGTGTCGTTGCGTGGACTGTCGGATTCCGGGAATCCTTCACGGCGGACGAACCGTGGGCAAGTAGGCTGCACCGTCGGACGGCGTTTTACTGCGGTGTTCCGGAAGGTTCACAGCCCGATCCGTTGGCCCATGTGACGTGGTTGCTTCGGGCCATTGGGGCGGGCCTGGGGTTTGGCTACGGGGGTTGGGCGTATGGATCCGATTTGCCTGGGCGCTGGGGATGAGTGGTCTCGGGGTCCCGG
>Ga0179591_1315344_pt1 | contig 12902 bp, 7 predicted proteins | sample CZOMad2_1_08_16f_FD_182891 | JGI IMG/M metagenome (GOLD analysis project Ga0179591, IMG submission 182891) | Vadose zone soil fungal communities from Angelo Coast Range Reserve, California, USA - CZOMad2_1_08_16fungal (PacBio error correction) | ecosystem: Environmental > Terrestrial > Soil >...
ACAGATGGGAAGGAGGAAGATAACCTGACGCAAGAAGGCGACACGAAGATTTCTCAACAAGAGTCAGACTTTTGACCTTTACCTTCTCAAAAAAAAGGGACTAACGAGTCACGAGGACCGGCCCACTCAGGTGCCGGTTTACATAAGCCAGAGAAGGGGGGGCTCTACCAGGGAGCCGAAAAGAGAAAAAGAAGGGGCAGTGAGGGAAAAAAATGCACTACGAGGAAGAGCTGCCAGGATTTTAGCGGTCCCACCATCGAGGGGATCCAGGAGATCGGTGAGCCAATGTCGCGAGGACACATGGAGAAAGCGGAGGGTAGTTACTCAGGAAGGAAGTTGCCTAGCAGCAGACCGTGGATCGGATGTGCTCACCGCCCTCTCAATCGATGGCCTCTCTAAGGACCGTGTGGTGAGGGAAGGAGGAAGGGGCAAAGACGCGGCGAGGGGAAGGATCAAAAACACAGAAAAGAGGGCGGATGAACCGAATACGCGTCAAATCCGCAACTGTGAGCGGTCATGCCGTGCTCATGGAGAGCGCGGGTGAAAATGACTCGGAGGCAGACCCGAAGAATCCCGCAGAGGAGGGAGGGGCGAGGAGACGCGCGGGAACAGGGGGGGGCCCCCGCGAGCGGACCATCGGAAGGAAAGTCAAGAGGGGAAGATCTCTATGGGGGTCGCAATGCTCAAACCTCGATGCGTTTCCCCCAAGAAATACAGCGAGCAGCGCCTCTGAGTTGGCGAGGGAGGTCAGGGAAAGAGGAGAGAAAGAAGGTTCCCGAAGTTGGGGGAATCAACACTTTTGTTATCTACCAGGCCAATATAGCGACCGTCTCGAGAGAGGATCGAGGAGAAAAAGCCCTAGGACTGAGGGAAAGGAGAGAAGAGAGCACAGGTCGGGAGGGAATGTGGAGAATGGCCCTTTAATGATTGGGGGGTTACGCTCACACTAGGGGGAATGAGGGAAAAGGGAAGGAAACAATTGTCGAACGAGAAGAGAAGACTGCGATGATTCTTATGGCAAGGCGCTGACCGCCACTGCAAGAGCAGAGTCTCATAAAAAAGAGCCGAAGAACGAGCACAAGAGGCCGCGGTAACGGAAGAATCAAAGGATTCGAGGCGTGGCGTTCTGGCGTCAAACCCTATTTCTGAAGACTGGGGACTATTCACGAAGTGATAGGGAAATGGGAAAAAAGGTTGGAAGAAAGTTTTCTGGAAAGGGGGGGAATGAAGCGGCCCGGAAATACCACAGGCGATACAAGGTACTCTCCAAAAGGCCCACTCCGGAAGCCTTCGCACGAGCCTGTCGATCAAGAAACAAAAACTGAAAAAAGGCAGGGAGGGGGGCCGCTCGCACTACATCAATACTACAGCAGGTCGCTTCTCGGCGGAGTTCGCTATCGACCCTTCCCCTCGTGGGCGACGGGACGGAGTACTAAAGTACATAGGAGGGGAGAAGGGGACGCTCGAGAATGCCTCCCCGGACGCGGCAAAAAAGGCGAGCTTCGGGGACGGCGCCGCAGCGGAGAAGAGAGAAAGAGAAAAGGTGGACTTCGAAATTCGGAGAAGCCAACGATTCTTACTGTTTTCAAAATATATCTCCAGGGGGTACATGCGCCACAATCGCGGAGGCCATGGGGGAAAAGGCCGAAAAGAAAGAAAAAAGGGCGCTAACCAGGACTAGAAGAGACTTACCGCGCGCTCAATCTCTGTCATGCAGGGAGCGAACCGGCAGGGACAGGTCAGGAGAGGGAGGGGAGAACAATCGGCAGAGGAGGGGGCAATCCTGTTCCTCATAGGGGCCCGATTACTACGGAGGGCACGGAGGGGAAGTCGAGGGTGAAACAGCACCTTCAGCTGTCAGAGCCTCACCCCAGGGACGTGGGCACATACAAAGGAGACCGTTCAATCTCGAGAAAGGAAAAGGAAAGAAGGAGAGCTACCAAAAAAGAAAGGAATGACGATTAATCTCAACAAGCACCGACGATTAGGAGTAAGAGATCATCGGAAGGCGCTTGATGGGGTGGAGTGAAAGAGGCGGGGGGAAGTGGAGAAAAGGAAAAGGGTCCTGTGCCTGCTTGAAATCGCGACGCGGGCTGGCGGCCGTTATAAGTGAGCACCCGACCGTTTCGAAGGGAACGCGAGTAAGAGAGAAAGGAAAAAGAACGGAACTCCCTGGGTATAAAACCAAAAGGAACAGAGAAATTGGTTGTAAGAAAAAAAAAAACAGGTCGAGAACCGAGTGTCCACCAAATTCTAGGCCGGAGCTGCGGCAACGGGGAAGAAGATCTCTAGCTTCAAGTCGACTCACGGGTCAGCGGTGCCTTGGCAGGCCCTCATAGAAAACGGCCTCTCTGCCCACCTTGGCGATCCTCGACGAACAAGAAAAAGTCCTCCGAGGGGGGCGGGAGGGAGGGGGGAGCAGGTGCTAAAACAGGAGGGGGGAAGTAGGAGTCCAAGCCCACATCTTCGCCTCCTTTCAAAAAAGCTAGATAGGTCAAAACATGGTCCCCCGCGATGTAGACAATCAGAGGTTGGAAGGCAAAACCAAGGGATTTGGGGCCACCGATAGCGACGGTACGGTGAAGACCGCGGCTTTAGGAGATATCTCAAGGTGAAGGTGAGAAGCGCAGGTCAGTGGGAAGAACGTCGACTCATGGAAATGGAGGAAAAGGGATCTCGCTTGGGGGATAGAGGGGGGATCTGTAAGGCTTGTGGGGTTTGTTGCTCTCCGGCAGGGAAGCAAAAAAAGCCGGCCCTGTGCCGCACAAGCGGTAAAAGGGACGCAGGTACTGAGACAGTTCGGAATAAGTCGTAGAGCGGAAACTCTTCTCTGAAAATCTCAAACGATGGCCCTACGAAAAGGGTTAGAGGCGGGACAGGAAGAAAGCTGGGCTGGGAGGGAACGGAGGGGATAGGAGACTCTGCTAGGGGCTTTCTTTCTCCCAGACTGACCGACAGCAAAACGATCGCGGTCCATTGAGAAGCTCTGCGGGTTGAGGAGGGAGTATCAAGGTGGTTATAAGAGACTAACGATACCGGTCTCCTGGAAACCCTTCACAAGGAAGGTCGCGGTGAGCTGCGTTCGTCGCAGAGGTGGGGGGGAAGGTGGATAAGAGGAAAAAGAGACGGTGATATGTCCTTCTCCTTTCGGGCTCTTCCACGGGAGTAAAGCGGGTCAAGGTGTGGGGCGAGAACGGGGACGGAAGAGTAGGGGGGAAAATAGGATAATATGCTCGCAGGGACAAGGATAGAGCCGCTGCTTATCCTTTAGCCCAGCCGGGGGCAGAAGAGTGCCGGGGACGGCGAGGTAACGCCCGAGGGGGCGGGAAAGGAGAATAATGGAGAAAGAGTAGCAAAGAAGAGACGCCCAGTATGCTGGCTCCGTAGGTCACACCTCATTAATCGTCACACAGAGCCCGCCAGAACCAAAGACCAGAGCGAAACAGGTAGACTGAGGAGGGGGGAAAGGAACGTGGCTGGTGAAAAAGGAAGGGGGGTCCGCCGAGGCGAAACGCGACCACAGTTCTGAAGAGCGAGGCTCCATCGAGAACCACGCGTGAGGGGAGAACAAAAGAAACAGGGACCTGCTCCAAGGCATTCCCTGACTGAGATACCACAGGGGGGGAGCCTGGGGATGACGAGGAAAAAAAGAGAAGGGCCGAAACTAGACCCTCGTTTTGGAGTCTCAAAACTCCTAATTTCTCGAGTAGGAATCTTCCCCTTCCAAATGAACGGAAGGGGAACGGAGGAGAGAGACAGCCAAGAAGAGGGAGTTCAACCAGCAGGAGGGAGGGTTGAAGTTATCTTCCAAAATAAGGTAGTCAATTAGAAGTTCACGTTCCACTCCTTTAGAGTGTCCTGGTTCAGCACGATGCGTAACAGTGCGCCGTGTCACGTCTGAACCGTTTAAGTATAGAAGAAAAAAAAAACAACAAAAAGAAAAACGGGGGATTGAGGGAATGTCTGCTTTACGGTGAAGCTCGACAGGGGGAAGAGCACGGCCGTGTGAAACCGCCGGGCCACCATGCCATGCTACCGCGTTAAATCAGGTCTCGAATGGAATCTAAAAGAGAGAAAGGGAAAGAAGATAGACTCAGCTGCACTGGGAAAGTAAACGAGAGATAAGGGAGGCTCTACCGATAACTATTACATCATGGTAAATTTTTATACAAACTAAGAAGCGCTGGCCAGGGGCAGGAAGGGGGGAAAAGGGGGAACCCCACCCCTCGTTCTGAAGGAAAGGATCAGCTGGGAAGGAGATAGGAGTCTTCCTGGCCTTACTTTTTCGGATGAGACCAGGCTGATCTGCTGACTCGCCATTCCGCCCGTGAGAAGAATGAGGACAGAGAAAGAGACTGCCGGCGCGTCTGCAAACCTTTCCGTATCAAAGACACTATGGGGGGGAATATTCGTCAGCGGTACGCAAACGGTGATCGACTGGGGGCTAGAGTCGTTGTGGAGGAGAGATGGGTGAAACGAACCGGGAGACTCCGATCTCAAAAAAAGTTATTCTTGAATGATGGAGACGCGCTCGACAGAAGGATCGGAAACAGAAACCTCTTACCATCGCCGTCAAGGACTAGGAGACGTCGTGGTTGAGCGAGGTCTAAGACTGTCGGTTGGAAGGGGAACATAAAGAAGGCATGTTTAAAACTTCTAAAGCAGTCCTGGAGAGCAAAAACCGATAAACGCCATGGAAAGCCCGGTTGCATAGTGACGCCATAAAATAGCTCGGAAGGCTGAAGATCGGAGATAGCACGGGAAAAAACTCAACCGCGAGAAGACTGGGAGACTCCGCAACACTTTCCTTGAGGGGGGACAGGGGGGACGAAGAGGGGAGAACCAGGAAGTAGGTCTCGAAAAACCCTTATCATGAAAGCCAGAAGCCTTCGACGAGACGTCGCAACGACGCGCACTCTTTTTGGGGAGATCAGGGGGGGGGGCTCCAGGGGCGCGAGGAAGGACCAGAAATAGCAGCAGTAGCATCTCTCTCCTTCAGAAGAGCAAGAGGCTGCCGCTCGCTGGCCCAGATTCACGGCTGAGGAGGAATCGTCTGCGTGAAAGGTTAAGGAGAAGAGAGGCAATTTCGAGGGACTAAAGGAGAACTACTGAAAACGGGGAGACATTGACTGACCGTAACTGGGAAGTGCACTTTTCCTGATTCAGAAAATCCGCTTGCGCGGCAACAAAAAATGAAGAAATCCTCCATCCAGACCCAGCAGATCATATCCCAAGGAGTCATCAAAAAACAGTCAACAACTTACCAGATTTCTGCACCGCGCACCGACAAGGATCAAAAGAAGAAAGAAAAGGGGAGCTGACGCAAAAGGGTGTACGGCGAGAGAGGCACCTTCTCCCCTCTTGTTGAGAAGTTTGAGACTTGTCGAGAGACGGGGACCTCGAGCGCCCTCCCCTCCGAGAGAGAAACGGCGAAAAAGGGAGAGGGAGAAAGATCCGGATCCGAAAAAATAGTTTGCTGAATTCTCGAAACCTTATCCTACTTTTCTCGGAGGGATGGCAAAGGAAAGACGAAAAGAAGAGTCGCGAGAGCAAGGGGAAACCTCTCTCAAAAATAAATGTCGGTCAGAAAGGGACGAACATCTCGACCCGTAGCTTCTCAAAAGGGGGGGAGAAAAGATGCGCTCTCGGCAGGATGGGCTCGGGCACAGGGGTCAAAACGAGGGGGCTGGGGGCTCTTGAGGTGGAGATAGCTAGGGCGTTCCTACCCAATTATTAAGGAAGAAATTAATTTTGGGAAGGGAGACTACTCTTATCCAGTTCGAACTGTAGAGTGCACAGAACAGGGAGGGACAAGAGGGATAGGAAGAAGAACCACTCGGCCGGACTAGGTGAGAGACATACCGACCGAGCTTCTCGCTAGGAGGCCTCCTTTCCTCAACTCAAAAAAAAGCGGCCTACTAATTAAAAGAGTCCAAACAACGTCGGGAGAAGAAAGAGATACAGGCGTGATGGGTGAAATACAGGCTGCCTGGGCGCGGAAGACGAAGGGAGAAGGGGAGAAAATGCGCTTCCAAAAGGGGAGGGTGAACGAGCCGGTAGAAAGGCGCTCGTGGGCTCGTGACCGCGTGAAGGCCCCTGTTTCCCCGCCCGGAAACTCCGTGGGAGAGACAAGAAACGCCAGGCGGGGAACAAGCAACGAGCAATCCCAGGAATTGAATTGGCACGGGGCTGTCCCTCGCAGGTCTAAAAAGCGGGAAAAAGTAGAGTAGTATCGGATGGTGAAGGCACATGGACTCGATCAGGGGGGGAGGGAGGTATGAGGGGAATTTGTCTCTCCTATCTCCGGGGTCTATAGCTAAGAAAGTTCCCGCGCCTGGGCAGATCTCCTGACGAAGAAATAATAATAGGGGGATGGACTTATTCTGACACGAGGGGTAAAGATCTTGTCAAAAAGGAACGCTCCTCAAAGGGGGAAGACAGCTATGGGGGGGGCGGCCGAGCAGGGGCCCAGACAAGCCTATTGATAGTAACAGGCATCTTTTCGAAAAACTGGTTGGGGAGGTTGAATCCATAAACGGGATACTTTTAAGTAAAAAGGGGGACGTCTATTTTACTTGAGGGAAGAATCGCGGTCTTGTTCCAGCTTCGACTCATGGGCGTGCAGAAGTATCTCGAGGGGGAAGATCGGGGGGGAGCTTAAGTAGGCCCAGGTTGCAATTTCTTCCCTCAAAAAGCAGCAAGGGAAAAAGGACATCTTCAACCAGGTAGAGCCGTTCGGATAAGAGAAAAAAAAAAAACAAGACTCCGCTTAGCGCTCGCCGGAAGCCCGGAACCGACGGATGAAGAGGATCAATTTAGAGAGGAAGAGTCAGCATGCAGGAGGTACTGATGCGATAATAAGGGGTTCTCGGCATAAAGGAACAGGTTCGACGCAGGCGCCCGAAATCAAAAAGATAAACTTTCAGGGGCGAAGAAGGAAGAGATTCGGGAGTCTGTGGATTATCCATAGTGGTAATCTCCCCTGGGAAGATCCGCCCGGAGCGCAGCGGCAGGAAACATCAAGAGGGGACAGAGGAGTAGAGAAATTACCCCGGAGGGTTGTGTGAAAAAGCAAAGAGAAGCGATTGAGTTTCTAGTTTGGAAAAACTTCCCTTTATATAAACGATGGCCAGGGTGTCGTCACAGGGCCGGTCGAGCGCGGGGGGGGGGAGCGATCTTTAGAAGACGTGACCACATCCAATGCACTCTCTGCGGGCCGATCTATAAAGGGCTCGCTGACAAGCATTCGACCATCGCGACGGCAAAAAGGAAGAAAGGAAGAGTCCATTAGTTGCATGGTGAAACGCAGAACCTAGTCTATCTCTGGGAGAAATCTCTCTCCAGAGGACTCCAGCGAGGAGCACGGAGCGGACTGCTCCATTCAAGTACACCAAAAAGGGGATAGGACAAAAAATAAAAAAAAACCAAGATAAACTTTTAAGAGGGAAAAGAAGGGTGCGGTTTTCTTTGCAAGGCCAGCGAAAGCAGCACCTCCGACCACAACCGGTCTCCGGGAGAGGAGGCTGCATAAGCACTCGAAAAAAAATGAGCAAGGGGAAAGGTAGACACTAGGCAGAGAAGGCGTCCAACGATCAATACCACCTCCTTTCATCCTGCGGACCCCCGCCATTCCCCTCCTCAGGAAGACCCGCGAGGTGGGGATGAAAAAAAAGCGACAAGGGTCAGGGGGAAAGGGTCTAAGGGGGAAAAAAGAGAAGAATCTTAGTCCTAACGGAGAGAAATCGGTAGAGAAACGCTAGCGCTAGGCGGTGGATGGGGATTTCGAAGAGAGGAGGGGGATGGCTCGACGCCTCCTTTAGGGTAAAGGACGCGCGTTCAAGTACTTCCGTTAACTACAAGTCAAACGAAGGATACACGCCGTGCCCGTCGAGCGGCGGACCGTTTAAAAAAAGGAGACTATCAAAAAAACACCAGGGAAAAGAGATAAGAACTGCTTACTCAAGGCGAAACTGAAGGAACAGCCCGTGCTCACAATCGTGGCTCACCAGGCCCATCGCATAAAATGGACCGTTAAAAATCGTCGGGCACGAAAAAAAAAAACTGGTCATTGCTAAGCAGAGAATCCTTCTCTGAGGAAGGGTGGGTTTAAAACGCCGGCGCAGGAGGGGTCTCCGATGACGATGAAGGGGGGGGCAGTAAATGGTTAAGTATCAAGTAATCGCTACTTTGGCTACCAGAAATAACTCCGATCTCGGGGTCTCGGGGCCGCGGCTTGAAGGGGAGGGGGGGAGGGTAGGCTTACAGAGGGGATGGAGGCAGAATTGAAGGATACAATTTTAGGGACTTCTCGAGAAAAGCCGGGGTCGCTAGATGAGTCGCTCTCTAAAGATGTGTAGGGGGAGGGCACTGGGAAATAGAGCTCTCAGATGGAAATTCAAATTATCTTACCTAGACTTAATCTCAAATTTAGGATGGGGTTCTGGCCGGCTCGTGGCGAGCAAGAAAAAGTTGATGACCGGAAATTCCGCCGGCGCGTGGATCTCTTATTATGGGACCTCTAAATCCTAGAGGTGGCGGCAGAACAAATTAGAGACCGAAATGTCAAGCTGGAAAAGTCTCTATTGTCATCTTATAAAGCTCTATCAAAAATTCCGTGGAAAAACAAAGTGAGCAGCGGGGCGGATAAGGGGGACAGAAATTCGTAAGCCCAGCTAGACACCAAAAAAACCGAACACCGAGTTGACAGAAACACCCTTGAGGGGATCCTACCGGAAAGAAAAAAAGGAAATCGACAGTCTCTGCCATCGGGAGATAGAAAAGGGTCCCAGAGAGGGAAGACGATCTAATCCTCTATCAGTGGACCGGGGTTCATGTCCCTATTGCTAAAAAGGTGATGCGGTAAGCTGGGCGCCGGAAAAAAAAACTCAAAAATAACTGGGAGAGGGAGGCCGAGAGAAAGAATCTACGATAACGTTCCAGGGACACGGGGTAAGGGGACGGGGGCGGCAATGGCGTAATAAAAAAAACTCCAGTCGCCAGGGACAAGGCTGATCCACAACATAGCCTCCTTCCACTCCTCAAGGCCTCTTCCGGGCGCTGCCCGCAGATCAAAACGGCTTCGGAGACATCAGTACGCAAGGGAAGGGCCCAAGGCTAGGCCTAGTATTTAGTAAAGGCTACTTCAACTGCATAGAAGGACCGGATTGGAACACGTGGGGAGGGCAAGGGCCGGATGCGGCCGCCTGAAAGAACCTGACGTAAAAGGTGAGGTAGGGCCCAAAGAGGAAACCCCAGAAATCCTTCGAACGAAAACATGGAACGAGGGATCAGAACAAAAGGGGAACCTGGATGCACAATCTCCTATCAATAAAAAAGAAAACAAATAATAGTCCCCTGTGGGGTCGCGCCTCTCGAGGAATTCCCAAGTCGGTGGGGCGAAAAATAGGCGGGAGACTCCTAGTGATGGACACTTCCAGGCCCGACTACTCGAGGACCTTAGGCAGCTGGCGGAATGCAGAAATGCGTATAATAAAAAAAACACCTATTTTTTTGTCTACCGACGGGAAGAAAAGCCAGAACCGAGGATGACCGCTGTTGAACGCAAATGATGAGGAAAACATAGGTGGAATCAAAGAATCTCTATAAGATTCCAATTCACGGAAAGATCACTAAAAAGGAAAGGAAGAGAAAAGAGCAAAGGACGACATAAGATACTGAAGGCCCTTCTCTTCGCGGCTCCCCCCCCCGGATCTCTCCTTGAGGGGGGGGGGAAAGAACAGGCATTCCACATCGGGAGTGCTGACAGGGGGTCGCAAAAGGGGGGGGAACTTGAGAAGAACAAAGGGTAAGAAGGGTATTCTCATCGGGGGCAACGAAAAGGTCTAGTGACAACTTGAAATGACTCGCAACTAAAAAAACTGACCGGTTACGCTGGCTGCAGCAAGAAAAAAACCGTCTATCGGGAGGTCAATTCCACCATCATAACTCACAACACTCAAGTCGCCGATGAAGAAAAGCTCTCAAAACACCAAAAGGGGGGGAGAGGAAAATAGAGGAGGAAGACAAAACATGCTCTTTATGTTCTGTCCGATCGCGACTACTAGGAAAAGGTTGTCGCTTTCCACGCGGCCAACGAGGGGGGTCAAAAGAAGGAGACTGTAAAGGGTCGCCAGGAAAGAACACTTACGGAACTCACAGGGGATCAGCGCCGCGTGCGGGGAAAGAAAGGGCAGGGGGAAAAAGGGGACAGTAAGCAGAAGGCGAGGGACCGCGCGCTGCGCCGCTCCAGGGGTGACTATTGAGGGGAGATGTCCAGGGGCTCGCGCCGAATGGCGCTTTCTCGAAGCCGTGAAACTTCAGGCAGGAGCTCGGCAGGAGATACTGTTCCATTTTAACTCCACCAAGACAAGTTTGAACCTCTGCTTTGTTGAGGTCGCGTCAAGGTCTAGAAAAAGATAGAAGGGAGAACAAACGAAGGGAAAACTGAAGTTCTACCCAAAATCCATCTATGTGGGGAGGGAGCCGGGTCCACCCGCTGAGAGACCCCTGAAGGGGGGGGAAGGACCTGCGCTTTTCTGCATCTAGGGGAGTGTATTCCTCCAGGACCTTCACAGTTCCGGACCGTTGGGGAAAAAAAAAAGAGTCTGGGTGATCGGAGTGCGGCTGGGGAAAACGCGTCATTGTGTGGAACTATCTTATACTATCATATAGGGGGGAGAATGGGATCTGCTGTGGGCTCTCGGATGCTGTATGTCAAAGGGGGCTCCATTTGGTCAGGCCCGCCTGCCGCAACGGGAGAAGGGGATCAAGAAAGAAAAAAAAAAGGGTAATGATAAAAGGGAAAATACGTCCCTGAAGTAAGCGACAGCGAGGATCAGAATCCAAGGAATCGAGCGATTCCTTAATAGGGGGGGGGCCTTCTTCGACCTCGAGAACTCGTATGGATGACGGATGAGACGGGGAAAAGCGCTCTTGAAAAGGGGAGGGGAAGATCTACGAAAAGCGCCAGCTTCGAGTCCCTACTGGAATCGGGGTCTAATTATCGTCGGGGCGGCATGACAAAATAGGTTAAGGAGAGACCATAAAAAAGTGCTTTAATACAAGCCCAATTGGAAAAGGGGTCGGAGCTCCGAATTCGTCCTCGCGGGATGTGGACCTAGAGAGACTTAAATGAAGCCAAGATCCGGGGGGTCCGACTTGCGATCACCTCGCCGTTTTTAATGAAGAGGGGGTCGATCGGCGTGTTTGGGCTCGCAGCTGGACAACAGAAAAGAAGAAAAACTTCCGTCGGAAAAATTCCTAAGAGGTATCCTTCTCGTATCGCCCAGTCCCTAGAAAAGGCACGGAGGGGTCAAAGCTATTCGGGGCCTCTCTCATAACGATCCGCTCAGCGCGCCCGTCAAAGAGGGTGAAGCCCTGCTACCGTTTCCGTAACAAGAGAAAAAAACCCGAGACCCATAAAAAAAGGATAAAAGGGGGGACAAAAGAAACTAGCGTCAGATCCGAGTGGGGCGTTTGCCAGGGGACGACAGCGCGAGGGCCAGGATAACGAAAAACGACCACAAAAGGAGTCCCGGATAGGGTATTCTCTACATCTAACACGGCGGAAAATGTCTATCCCTATCATCATCTGCGGGGGGACAGACTTAAAAAGGGATCACGAACAAAAGCCTGCTAAGGACTCGGGGAAGAAAAACTCGCACATAGAAAGGAGACTCTGTGGGGGGGGCTTTTCCTCACCAGCCCGTCCCCTGGGCAGATCTCTAGTCCAAAGAGGAAAGGCCAACAAGTAAGAAAAATGCCGAAATCGTAAAATGGTAGAGAGAAAGCGACTGGAGGTGGGAAGGACATGTCGAGTTAGACCGCTGAAAGAAGACGTTAGTTCCTGAGGCTCCAAAGCCGGTAGTACTATGGGAAAGGGGAAACTATGCTTGTAAAAGGAGACGCCGGTAGAGAGAGGAAAGAAAATCTAGGCAAAAACGAGAAAAGAAGATATAAGGCTTTAACTTTTCAGGAGAAGAAAACCTGCAACCTTTCACTACACGCATCGTTCTACCAGTCTAAAAGAACAGGAAAGTTACAGTGAAAGCAGAGATCAAGGGGAAGAGGAACTTGCGAAGCGATAACGGAAAAAGGAAATGCAAGTGTTACAAAAAAAAGCAGTCTCCGGAGGAGATTTACGATGGTGTTCAAGTTGGGGAGATCTACTACTCGGAGCTCCTAGAAAAGGACAGGAGAGCAGCCCCCCCCCCTAAAGGGGACCAGATCTCGGGGGGGCATTCTGAGAAACGGAATGCGAGGGAAAAAAGGATTGGGGTGTGCTCTACGTCCTGAAGAAAGGGAAGGGTGCTAGGGCAGGATAGGACATTTGTCCGACGTGGGAAAAAAGCGCTTAAACCGGAACTTGTGGGACGTTCTCTCTGCATAGCCTCCTTCTCTGGCCAAGGAAGATGGAACAGAAAACAGAGAACAGGAAAGAAATTCTGGTCAGGGTTGTTAGAAAAAGAAGGGACTTTGGGAAGCTCGGAGGAAGACACGTTAACCTACTTTATCCGCCCACTAGAATAAGAGCGAGGGGAGAGCATGGGTAAGAGATAACCTGGGGGAAAAACACCTCGCGTACCTCCCTAACAGGAAGAGAACGTCGATAATGTTCAGCTCCGGAAGGAAAAAGTTCTCGATGGAGGCCGGTGAAGCGGAGAAGAGAGTGGCCGAAAAAAAAATTAGTAGCTCTAATCAAAAAGCCGATCTACACGCATTGTAAAAAAAGGTGGCCAATTTTAGCAAACCGGAACGGGTTAAAAAAAAATAATAAACATCCTATACTATAGAGGGGCGGACAAATAGACCAGTGAAAAAAGGAAAAAAGACGCTGCCCGTTCCAGGGGGAGGTGCAGGCTATGCTGTTAAGAATTGAACTGGGAGCGAGCACTCACCTATGG
>Ga0179591_1291043_pt1 | contig 12901 bp, 16 predicted proteins | sample CZOMad2_1_08_16f_FD_182891 | JGI IMG/M metagenome (GOLD analysis project Ga0179591, IMG submission 182891) | Vadose zone soil fungal communities from Angelo Coast Range Reserve, California, USA - CZOMad2_1_08_16fungal (PacBio error correction) | ecosystem: Environmental > Terrestrial > Soil >...
GTGTCATCAAGTCACACTGGAAAAAAAACAGAAAAAGTATCTTCTTTTCTAGAGGGAAAATGTAAAAAAGGGAAAGGAAGGGGGGGGGATATAACTCCACGGAACGGGGGGGCAACCCATTTGGCCGTTTGTTGCTGGGGAGACGGAGGAAAGGGGTGGTCACTTCTCGGGGATTGGGAGGGGAAGAAAAAGTCACCTTCTCTTGCGGCCTACTGGGGGGAACACTTAAACTACCGAACCAGAAAGAAAGGTTAAACCTGAGGAAAAAAGGTACCACTGTGCGATGAAGACTTCAGAGGGGTTCCGCAGGGTAGAACAAGATACCACAGACTACCTACTGGGAGAGTCCTGGCAAGTGAAAAACAGGTGACATACAATAGTGATTGAAAAAGTTTTCAACGAGGGGCTCTGCATTTTGGGGTTGGGAAGGAGGGGGGGCAAAACACTACCCTTCTTGAAAAAAAAAAAGTGGGGAAAAAAAGAAGAGGGATGAAAGTTAAGGAGACCAGAAGAAAACGCCCCACCGGGGAACGGGAGGAACTCGGTCGCAAAAAAATGAATAGATAAGAGGGCACTTCACGGCGGGGTGTTCCGGAAGGGGGAGAAAAGACCCTCAAAGGGGAGTCAAACTGGAGGAGGGAAGAAAAAGGGCAAAAACAACAGTCTTTTTTTAAAGGGTCGAGGTTGGGGCTAAATACCGGTTAAAGGGAAGCCCGTCATGCATTGACACGGCCAGGACTACATGTCACTCGCCGGATAAAAGGAAGAAAAAGACGCTTTCAAAGGAAACCCATGCCGGATTTCGAAACATAGAAGCCTGGGGAAAGAGGAATGGCAAACAGGCCCTTTCAAACTAGGGTTCCCGGGCCACAGAGTGAAAAGAAAAAAACTGCAGTACGGATATAACAAGAAAAAAACATCGACGGAAAAATTGAACCGGACGAGTCGTACACACGGGAAGGAAAAACCGCCCTCTTAACAAAGAAAGGGAAAATCGAGAAAAAGGGCGCATCCCGACCTACCCCACGAACCGGGGCGATACAGAAGAAATCATCCGGATGTGAGGGGGGACAGAAAGGAAGCGAAACGAAAAAGGAAAACCACGGAAACGACCCACCTTCGAAGAATAGAAAAGGAATAGTGTGACAATGAAAGAAGGCACAAAATTAAAGGAAGCGCTGGGGGGGCACTCGGTGGGTTATGACGGGAAAAGAGGGGACGCTAAGCCGTGAGGAGGGGTAGGGGGGGGGGGGCAATGTGGGGTCGGACAAGAAAAAGGTTTCAAAAACACCCAGTAGAAAGGGGGAGGAATGGGGGGAAAAAATGTGGAGGGGGATCATGGCCACGACGCGAAAAAAAAAAAGGTGTTGGTTGTTTAAGGGGGGGAAAAACAAGGGCCAAACGTTCCAGTTCTACAGCCGGAGAGGGGGGGAATGGGTTCCGACGGAGTGAACGGTAATCGGTGGGGAAAATGAGAAGAAACCTTTGTCATTCATGGGGGGGGGCCGTTTGGCCGGTGACGTTCATCTTCGGAGTTGTATACTTATCGAAAACGAGAGGAAGTTTGGGGCGTTGTTACCACTCGACGTCCAAAAAAAAAGGGGGCAAACGGGGGGGGTAGCGGGAAAACAGCTGTGGGTAAACGTGAAGGGTGCACACGAACCCTCCAAAAAATCGCCAAAAAACCAAGGGAAGGAAAAGGGCTGACCTTGTGGGGCAAAACAGGAAAACCGGTGGGATCTGATCCTCGCAAAAGAAAGGAGTCAAAGTAACAAAAACTTAATGGTCGGTAAACACCAAAAATAAAAGTGACCGGATCAACCGGGGGGGGGGACAGGGCCTGGCCTGGGGACTGATCACAGTCATAACATGGAAGAGGGGGACGTGATTGGTTTGCACGCCCACTTCACCGCCCTCAAGGTGAAAGGGTATCGGGCAATCAGAAAAAAATCCATGCCAAAGCGCAATTGTCGGGGGCGGACGCATAGTCGGGGGTAGCAACCAAAGAAAAACTGTGTTAACCGCCAAGAAGGAAAATCTCAAGTGGGGGACCGTTCCATAGTGTGTTTGATTGGAAGGGGGGAGAGGGAAGGAGCCCTTGACGCGGGGAGGGAAAGCGCAATTTGTTCACAGGAAAAATGGACAAAGGGAAAATGTTCTTCGCTGTCCACGGAAGGAGAAATAAGGAGAGAACACGGTAGGTTCCACACAAACCGGCTTGTAGTGTGGGCTCTCCCCAGGGGGGGGGAACTTAGGGAAGTACGGGTGGGGAAATCTTTTTTGGGGGTCTAAATGGTGAGGGAAATAGAAAGGAGGAACATGCTCCTGGAGAAATCGTAAGATTTTGAGGGCAGACTAGGAGGGACAAAGCAGAAGGGGAAGTTCCAAAAGGAAAGAGAAAAAAAAATTTTCCGAACCCATGCGTCCAGAAAAACAAAGAAGGAGGAGGAGATAGGGGATATTGTTGAGAATGATCGACGTAAGGAGGCAGGACATTTTATTAATCAGCTAGTCCGGACAAGAGGAACAACTGGGACAGGAAAAAGGGGGGGCAACACACCACTGAGGGGGATAAAGGACCAGGCCACCCTACCACCAACAAAAAAAGGAAGGGAATCGAAGGGGGAACAAATGAGAATCAAAAACAGAACTGAGGGAAAAGAAAAAAAAAGCTCGTGGATCTACTGTAGTAGAGGCGGGCCAGCCGCTGGAAAACAAGTACAGAACAAGTAAACTCACAACAGTACCTTAAAACACCCACCGGGGGGGAGGAAGACGTGGCAGTTTCAAAAAAACCTCAGCCAGAAGGAAAAGAAAAAAAAAACTACTGTCCGCACCGGGACAGGGAAGGGAGCTTTACCACCTAAGGAAGGGGGCGCCGGAATATGGGAAAGGCAAAAAACGAAGCAATCCGGAAAAAAAATTGGAAACTTCCAACGGATGTCCTTGTGAACTATATGATGGGAGGTGTGTGTGATTTCATTAGCAACACTTTCAGAAAAGAAGGCAAAATAGGTGTGCAAGTTACCACAAGGGTCAGCCACGCGGTTGGCTGTTCGTCACGGAGGTTGGAGGAAAGGGACAGGAGTGTTCCTTGAAAGAAAACGAGCGACCTAGGGGCGGGGGAAAAAAAAACAAAGGGGCCCGCGCACTAAACCAGAAAAAAACGACATGGTTGGGAACGTGTTTTAGAAAACAGGGGGGGGGAACGGAAAAAAATTCACAACGCGGTGGGAAGGGAGGGATCAAGTCAAAACAAACAATGAAAACACGCCAAAACTAAGAAAAAAAAGAGGAAGCAAACGACAACCAGCGGGGGGGGGGGAAAACGGGAAACTAAAGGAAATACAAAGCCTTGCCCAGAAAACCAGCGTCAAAAAAAAAAAAAACAAAAATCCCCAAAGGGGGTAAGCGAGGGGAAACTTGGGATAGCCCGGACTCAAAAAAAGAGAAGAGCAGAACAAAAAACAGTCACTCTATAGACTCGTTCTATCCTATGGGGGGGGGAAGAAGAAAGGGGCTGTCCACAAGGGAAGTAGGGGAAAAAAAAAAGAAAAGGGAATATGAAGGAAAAAAGATAAAAGCCCATATAAATAGGGGGGGAAATTTTGAATTTGATTGGGGTCAAAGAAACACCACTTGCCGAAAAAGACAGAAAAAGACAGGGTGCGAGGGGAAAAGATCAGCCATACCACCGAGGAACTAAAGGGAGGAAGAAGACTGTGGGGGGGGTGGAGGTTGAAAGGGAAGTTGAAGGCGGAATGACGAAGTTTCTCGTTTTTTTGCGTTTTGTTGGACGGGGGGCCGGCAAAAAATGAAAAAAGAGACCGAGGTTGGGTCTTTTGAGAAAAAAGAAAAAATCGCACGGGGTCTGTAATATTTTATCGCGAGGAAAAACCGGTCGGGCGAAGACTTGTTTTCGTAGTTACTTCTTGGCCGGCGAGGGGGAAGACACGAAGGGAATCTGGGGGGGAAGAAAGAGGTGGGTAGATCGCGGGGTCCTTTGCCGTCCCTAATCGTAACTTTTAGGGGGGAAAAGTGACAGCAGAACAAACTAAGGCTGGGGGGAGGGGGCCTGTAATGTTACGCGGACATTCCTATTCTAAACATGAAGAGGCCCACGGTGCGGAGAAAACAAGAAGGGCTCCTATGACCGGTCAACGAAAAATCCAAGACCTCACACAACCGGGGGCCATTTCGTCGAAAAGACGGACACACGGAAGAGAGGGTTTAGATTTTGGGGGGGGGGGTGGGGGGGGGTGTTTGGGGGGGGGGGTTGGTTGGGCAGCCCAGGGGGTGTCGTACGAAAAGAAAGAACGACGGCAAAAGTCCAGGGTAAAAGCGAAAAAAAAAGACCGCCGGCCGTGGCGCTAAATCCACACTCAAAAGCAAGATGGTGGTTCAAGCGGGGGGGGGGAAAGAATGGCACAATCGTCCAAAAAAATCAACAGTAAACGCGTGCCAATGTTATAAAAAACAAGTAACCAAAGGGAGGTTTGTGTCTACGAGGGGGGATGTTGACCGACGGGTTCAAGGGAAGAAAGAGAACGTGGGTGGCATCGGGGGGAAGAAAGGACGGAATCTGCGTGCGCGATGCCAAGGTGGACCGGTTGGGACGAGGAAAGAGAGGGAAGTTCTTGAAGACACGGGAGGGGTAAACACCGGAGAGGGTTACAAAGAATCAGAAAAGTGAAAAGACGGGGTCACCCTTAGCAATAGGAGGAAAAAGAAAAAAACAAAGACGTGCACTCTAGCACGCCTACCACCACAAGACCAAAGTGGAAGAAACGTCCGGAGGGAGAGAGGAAAAAACACCCTTGGCCAAGACTGGCATTTCAGGTCTCATGAAATAAGCCCCCAGGGGGGGGGGTTAGAGGGAAACAGAAGAGGGATGGGCAGAAGGGGAACCCTCTCTCAAAGAAAAAAAAAAAAAAAAAAAACAAGCAAAACAACGAGAGGAGAGAGGGGGACAGGGCTATAACTCTGGCGGCAGAAAAGAAGCAATGATGAAGGAACAGGGAAAGTGGAACCCAAAGACGTGGGGGGGGGGCGGAAGAAGAAACGATAAACTCGAGGGGGAAAAATGGGGGAGTTTGGGCCTCCTGGGAAGCAAAACGAAAGAGTTCGCGACGAAGGAATGTGGGAGAATGAACGACAGGTGCAAGACGAGGGGAATCCTTAACCAGGGCAAGGGGAGAAGACGCATCAGGACGGCCATCGACGTTGGTAAATAGGAGGGGGGCAAACGGCGGAAAAGGAAACTTAACAAAGGTCTTACCCAACGAGGAACCAAAGGGGAAAAACGCTGATGGGCTCTGCTGGACGAACTCTCGAAAATGGGTGGGAAAGAGGAGGAAAAGCAGGAACTTGTCAAACACAACACTAAATTCTGGGGGGGGGGTTGGGGGAAGGAGGGGTACAACGACACCACGAAAACCAAAAAAAAAGTGGGGAAAACAGCTCCGATCTTTTCGACAAAGCCAAAAAGGAAAGGACAAGGAAGGCAATCGCAAAAAAGGAGAGAAGGACAAAAGTCCGGCGTGTCGACGAAACACACGCCTCGAAAAATAGGCTGCAAACGCGTAGAAACATTGCACCATTCTTTGGGGGTTTCGAACGTGGGGAGGGAAAAGGGACACTCGCCCGGTCCTAGGGGCAAAAAAGAAAAAACGGGAATATGCTAATCTTTGCAAAAGAAGAGGAACGAAAAGACGGCAAGTTACACAGCAAAACCCATGAAGAGGGACTAGCATGTCGTCACCGGCAAAAAAACAGGGACAGACTACGGGACCGAACTGCCATATAAAGAAAAACATAGCGGATTAGCCAAATTCCGGATCTGACAGCCGAGGAAAGAAAGAAAAGAATACAGAACTAAGAGTCCCAAAATGAGGCATAGATACGAACACACACTGGGGTCATACAAAAACATCACCGCACCCAGGAGTCTCTGAGCATAACATAACGAAAGGGGGAAAACAGGCACCCCGAGAAAGTAAGGAGTAGCGGAATTCCCGGGAATATCGAGAAAAAACACAGTCCCAAGGAGAGGTAAAACGTTGCCGGGGGGTATCGGGAAAAATGACACATCTAGCATCTGAGGTCCGGGTTTTGATAAGTTTTTTGACGGGGGCCAAAGTAAAAAGGGGAACAAAAAACACACCGGATTGATCATCAGGAAACGGATCGGGGGGACGGGACCGGTCTCGGGGGAAAAAAGCAGCTTTTTGGGTGGAGAAAGGAAAGGGGCCCAGTTAACCCAAAAAAAGGGTGGGGGGCAAAGGGGGCAACAAGGTGGGAAGATGAGTGAAGAGGGGGAAGCGAACAACAGATCTGCCAACGTTGGGAACTAAGAACAGGGGGGGGGGCGGTCTGTGACGTACGGGGGTTCATAAAGAGAGGGGGGGGAGAGTTTAGAACGAACCGATCAAGGGGGGGGGAGTGTGGAATCAGGAGAACTGGGGCGCCCCGGGGGGTGATGGAGAAGAAAACAAGTGGGTGCTTTCAGTCCCATAAAAACAAGAAAAGCAAGAGCAAAAAGAGGAGAAATGGGAGGCACCTGGAAAAAAGCAGGGGCCCGCAAAAAAGAGGAGGCCAGTGCACTTAAAACCTGAACTGTACGGGAATCAAACCGTGGAGAACTGAAAATACAACGCGGAGTTGGGGACAAAGAGGAGAATGTTTGGTGGCTGCTCAACCAAAAGGAAAAAAAGCCGAGTGGAAAAGCTCTGTGGGAATGAAAGTTTGCCCGGGCAGAATCCAATGCAATGGGGCGGCAAAGAAAGAAAGACAACGGGCAACACGGCAATGTTTTAGGGAAGTGGTCGCAGGAAAAAGAGCGGGCGCAAAGAAGTTTTTTTGCCCGCAGAAAGCAGAAAGAAACGCTCCTGGGGTCTGTGGATGTTGGAGGGGCGGGCGGATAGGAACTTTCAGTCTTGGCAAAAAAAGAGGAGTGGGGGAGGAAAGGGCAAATCTCCTTTGACAGAAAAAGAGGGAGAACACTCTTATACACGGCGACGAGAGGGTGAAGCACAGGCCAGTGGATGCGAAGGACTAGCCCTTTACTGGGGGAATTGCGAAGGGGAGGGAATATAAACTGTTCCGTGGGGGAGCCGGGAAAAGAGATTTGCGGCGACTGTCTTCAAAAAGGGAGGAGACGAGAACTGGGAAGCTCCAAAAAAACCAACAAACGGAGGGGGAGGGGGAAAAAAAAGAAGAAAAATTTTGTAAGAAAGTTCTCGAGGAAGGGCCAAAATGCTTGGGGAAGGGGATCATCGTCGCCTCAGTCCGACTGGTCACACCCGGATACTCAAGACTAGCTATACCTCTTGAGGACCAACAAAGCGGGCCACACGTAATTTTGATCCGGGGAACTCAGACGTACAAAGGAGCCTGGGGAGGGAAAAAGAGAGGTGGTTGAAAGCCTTATCGAGGGGCTGGGGGCGCCAAAAAGAGAAGAAAAAAGTGGGGCAGAATTCCCTTAGGGGGCACAAAAAAAAGCAAGGGTTCAAACCAGCACAGAAGTTGGCAAAAAAGTTGCACCAAGAAATGCATTGGGCTGACGACGCCCCAACTGAAGGGGGCAACCTAACATATCACGGGGCTGGGTGTCAAGAGGGAACAAAAACGATGAAGGTTAAGACCAGATTCAGGGGGATGAGGGAAGAGAAAAAGTGAGTTTCCCGTTATGGAGGTCTTGTTGTTCAAATAGTAAGGGACAAAAACCCCAGGTTGATTGAAAGGAAGAAAAAGAGGGGGGACATAACGCGAGAGCCCCTCTACTACTAGGATGGCAGTTGGAAGTTTTACCCAAAGGGACTCCTGGCGGCCTGAAACGAGGTGATATTACCCGGACGGTTTTTTTATTACTTAAAAAAGGGGAAGGGGGGTTTTAAAAGCAACATCAAAAAGGGAGTCATCCCGTGAAAAGGAAATGGGCAAAACACAGGCTCACTGAAAATAGAGGCTTTTTCTATGGTTGGAGAAGGGTAAACGGCATCAAAACCACATCTGTTGGTGTTGACGCAATAAAATCAAAACCGGGGGCGCCAGTAGGGGTATAACAAACAGAAAAAAGGGCGAAGGTTAAACGAAACTATCAAATCAGGAGAAAACAGAAACCATTTCAATCACCAAACAAAAAAAAAAACAAACTGTGCGGATTCCGCAAGGTATAATCAGAAGGGGCTTAACGACGAGGGAAAGGACAATAGAACGGATACGGACGAGAAGTGGGTGCACCCAACGCGGGGGGGAAAGGGGGGGAAAATGAATTTCAAAAAAAAAGAGGTCTTGTGCCAGAGAAGAAAAAGCCATGAAGCAACTATGAAAAACCCTATTATCAGAGGTGGGACTTTTTGAAAGTGGAAAAACGAAAAAAGGGGAGGTCCAAAAGAAAACATCATAAACTGATCGGAGGAATCGCCGAATAACCAAAGGAGGAAACTAAAGGGAGAACGGGGAAAACCTTTTGGGGGGTCCGAGAGGGGGGGGGAAAAAAAAAGTCACTTTGCACTAACGGGTGGTCATAAAGGGGGATAGGGGGGGGGAGGGTGTTTTCCTGAGGCGCAAACGGAAATGTAAATTGAAAAAACCGGACCGGAGGAAGGGTGTCTTTGTCGACAAAGGGGGGGGGGCGTAAGAGGGGAGGGCTGGGGACTTCTTTTCTTGGACGGTTGTCGTAGTAAAGGTGTCAACAAGGGGAAGAAACAGCACCTTATCCGAGAAATAAGGCGATGTTAAGAGAGAAAGGGGGCATTGCCGGTAAGCCGGGAAAAAGGGAAGAAGCACGCTCCGCCTGGAAAAGGGGGGTGCGGTGCGGAGGGGAAGGAGGGAGGACGAATTGGCGGCCGAGGGACTACTCTGAATCCGGGGGGAAAAAGGTGAAGGCAAACCCCCATACTCTAATTCGAAGAACAAGAATGAAGATAAAAAACAAAGCCAAAAGGGGACACATGGGTACGTCAGTCAATCACTACATGTTTTAAGAGTGGTTGGTCAAAAAGGTGGATTCTAACCAAAACTTAGTGAGCCAGAGACCCGGGGGAGAGCCATAAAATAAATCTGGGTCACCTTTGAGGGGGGAAAAGATCAAACAAAGGGGAGACTCAGTGTTTTTTTGCCCACGGGGTCATCTTAGAATGCGAAAACCTCAACTTCCCTACAGCACGAAGAAAAAATTAAGAGGGGTGGCCAAACCTTGGAAACGTCAGGTCGCTCGTTGACAGTGAAAAGAGAAGTTTCAGTGACCAGCATCTAAAGGGGAACGTCGGGGGGGTGTGACACTCGTGGGGTATAACTGGAAGGGAAAGGCGTCACAGCGGGACGGAGATCATTGGATCTTTTAAGCGTGCCAGGGCTGATTGTCCGAAGGTCATAGAGGTTAGGGTTTACCAAGAAAAAAGAGAAAACATGGGACCGAAGGGGAAACTTCTGACAATATAAGAGGGAAAGAAGGGGGGACGATCCATCTCAAAAAAACACAAAAACTAAAAAAAAAAATGGGGGGGGGTACACCAGTCCGCAGGAAGGGTGAGGGAACATCACAACAAGTTCCTTGGGGAGGGGCCAAAAAAGCAGGGTGGGTGGAGAAAACAAGAAACAACGCTTTTAATTGGGGGGGGAACGACGAAGATGGGAAGTTCAAAAACAAAAAGATAAAAAAAGAGCAAAACAACCACAAGATTATTAAAAAGGATAAAAAAAGGTTTCACTTTGGTGTTTTGGGTGGAACGAAGCGAGGCAGGGGGACATCACTAAGGGCTGAAAATGTGGACTAAAAGAAAGGGGGGGGGGCCCATGACTTTTCGACACGAAAACGGGGTAGCAACGGGCCACCATCTTTTGTTGGCAGGGCATGGGGATAAGAGGTAAGAAATTGTGGACTGAGGATTGCGACGTAAAAGCAATCCACGGGGGGGGAAAGGGGGGGGGAAATAACTCACCTTGGGAAGAAGGATGAAAGCAAGACATCGACCGCTTCTCAGCAAAAGCCGTTGCAGAAATGAAGTCAAAGTCGTCGAAGAACAAGGCCAACCACAAGCACTCTTTCTCTTTAACGAAAAAAGGACAAGTAAAACATGGAAAAAAAAGGCAGTCGTACTGTCACCATTGGAAAAAAGGAGGTTGAAGGGGCGTGAGGGGTTTGGTGGCGGGAACACGAAAGAGTCTTACCCCAAATGAAAAAAAAAACGCAACGAAGGGGAGGTGGATGTGAAACTCAAGCACCGGGAACCGTACGGTAATTCGGGAGACTACTCGAGAGATCATGACAAGAAAGGACCGCTTTTTATAAACTTTGGGGTGGAGCCAAAGGGGACAGGGAGGAAAGTCCGTCCAGAAAATGAAAAGAAGGGTGATTCTACTGGGGTCATTACGTCCAAAATAATGGAGGGGCCGAAAAAAAGACCTGCTAAAAGCAAAGGTCAAACCCCTACAGTTAAGGACGCGGAAAGAGAAGACGACCGGGAAAAACAAGAAGGATTGCAAAAGTCCTGACCTCGGGGGAAACAGGAACGGAGGTCACGCAATACACCCAACAGTAACGAAAGGATCGAACAACAAAGAGAGATGACCGATTCAGGATGAATACATCACTCCAGGTACGCCTAAGAGAAAGAAGAGTAGGACTCGGGGCTCGCCGACGCGGACGAAAAAAAAAAGCGCCATTCGAAAAAAAAGAAAAAAAACTAGACGTCTGAGTTTAGGGAAGACGCCGACCCAACCCACAAAAACCCACGAAGACTTCATAAACCGGCAATGAAAAAGGAAAAGAGAGGAGTAAAAGAGGTCACCGTCTCGAAACGTGAGTAATCGGGGTTTACTGGGTTAGAAAAAAGTGAAACGAGGAAAAGAGTCGTCTGGGGTCGGGGGATACTGGGGTGGGTACGTCCCTACAAAGAAAAACCTGGTCATACAGACGAAAGTATAAGTGGGGGGCGCAATTTTTGGGTCAAAAACTGAGTGTGGCAGCGAAAAAAAGTTGGGGAGAAACACTGTTACCATGGCACCCAAAGCGGGGGGAATGAGGACGTCCTTAAAGGGTGGTGGGGGATAGTTCCAATTGAGAGGAGAGGGCCGTGGTGGGTTAACAATAAAACAAAGGGGGGGTGACGTGATGGGGGGGGTAGGTGACCGATTGGTCGCGGGAGAGGGGATGTATCTTGGTACATAAAGGAAACGAAGAATGAAAAGTGGTCAAAAAAGCAGGTATAGAAAAAAGTGACAAGGGGGGGATGTAAGGAACAGCCTGGGATGCGGGTCGTCCCATCCAAACAAAAGAAGGGGAGAGAGGGCACGGGCCAGGACGCGGTGAACCCGCACAGAGAGGAGAGAAAAACACCCATTCGCGGTCCGTTCATCAAAACATACATCGAATAAAAGAACACAGAGGGAAGTAGGCAGGGGGGAGATTGTGAAAAAGGAACACAAAAAGGGCAAGAAGAATGTCCCGTCTTAATGCCCGTTGGATCCCTGGAATTCACAACATCCAGTAGATGAGGGGAAAAGAAGGCCGTAATGGACAGCCCCAATTTTTCTTGCACAGGGAAAGGGACTAGAAAAGATGAGGCAGCAAAATCCATCCTTTGGACCCGCGAAAGAAAACCGAATCCTGGTCGGGTCATGAGTGTTGCGAACGAGGAGAAAAGAGTGATTGTCTGTGTGTGGCAAAAAAAAAGGACGAAGGGGGGGGGGGTGCGAAAAATGACTTCTGACCAACTTGTCGGGGGCGGAGCCCTTCTAGAAGCTGATCACGAGGGGATCTTGGGAAAAGACAGGCGTGTAGTTAATCACGAAAAGGTAAATCCAAGTAAAGGGGGGGGGGGGGGAGGGGGGAGGATCTTATCGAATTCGGCGAAGAGGGGAGCCCGAGGAATGTAGAGTAAAAAAAAAAGAAGGTGAAACTCTTCAGGAAAGAAGGACTTGACCGGACTCAAAGAATAGGGTCTTCAAAAAAAAAAAAAAAGAGGGGAGGAAAAGAGAGATTGTGTTGGGGGAAAGAGTTCGGTAAGAAAAAAGGAAAAAGTTCTGGAAGTACAGCGAGGACTACAGGCACGAACGAGTCTAGAAAGCGAAAAAAGTTGGGCCCAACCATCATACCAAGTTACGAAAAATCTGATCGGGCAGCGCACGATACTACAACGCACGGTAACTCGAAGTGGGGTCTGGTATGAAAGGCGAGCCAGGACCACAGGGTTCAAAAGTTCCAGTAGAAACCGAAAACCTGAAGGGCAATCCTCGCGTCAGACCAAGGCAAATCCGAAACAGGGGGCCGCAATCTACAACACACCGTACTCTGAAGGAGAAGGAAGTCTCAAACTACGGCGAACACAAAAAAGAAAAAAAAAAGGAGGAAAACGTTTTGCAGGGATATGGGGAGGCCGCAACGAACATTCCTGACCGGGAAAGCTGGGGAAGTGGGGCTGAATAACTCATTGAGGGGGTGTGAAAGGGGAAGGAAGGAAAAAGAAAAACATCCACTCTTACAAGCTACCCCTCGGATTGACAGTGGAAGGAACAAAAAGCACTCACGGAGGCCAAAACGCCCTAAGGGGCAAAAAACCCGGGAAAGGGGTTTTGAATGGAACAGAAAGGGGGAAAGGGGTTGTTTGTATCAACTCAGATGACCGACTCTTGTGTCTTGTGAGGCGTAAAAGGGGTGTCCTTCCACACCCCTTCAAAAAAGGGTCCAGTTTGGGAGGGTTTAAGGAGAACGGAAATCACAAAAATCAAAGCTGGCGAAAAAGCAGAACACTAAAACACGAAATCCAAGGGAGGGAAGCCGGGGAGAACGGGACAAAGGCGCGCGGTTCATGCTAAAGGATACAGATAGGAAGAAAACCGGACTTAACAGACAAAAATAGACAAGAACCAAACAACATGTTGATGGAAGAAGTGCCCC
>Ga0179591_1339464_pt1 | contig 12900 bp, 10 predicted proteins | sample CZOMad2_1_08_16f_FD_182891 | JGI IMG/M metagenome (GOLD analysis project Ga0179591, IMG submission 182891) | Vadose zone soil fungal communities from Angelo Coast Range Reserve, California, USA - CZOMad2_1_08_16fungal (PacBio error correction) | ecosystem: Environmental > Terrestrial > Soil >...
ACGTCGTCCGCAGGTCCGAGAAAGAGCAGGAAAAACTTCTCAAGCACGGAACGCTGAAAAAGCGCCCACAAGATTGGGTAAGGGGAAAATAAAGGTCGAGAACAAACGAGACTGGGCAATGGGACGAGAGAGGAAGCTGAAAAGGAGGAAAGTTGTCGAAGAAGAAAAGCAGGAAAGGGAGGCCTTTCCACAGGCCCCGGGGAGGACAGAACAGGGGCAGGAACCGAGCGTCTGTCGCGAATAAGTTAAAAAACCTAGGAGCCGCCCCAGCGCGGAATGAGAATCGGCAAAGCTTAAAGGGTGGAGAGATAATTCGCAATTCGAGAAGGGAAATTAGGGGAACATTTGTGGATAGACCCTTCGGGAAAAGAAGGACTCCGAACGATATCAGAGGGGAGTCGTCCCAGAGTCGGAGGTGCGCCAAAACATGCACTACATCTAGAGGGACTAGAGGGGGTCAGTGTTATTATCAGAAACTAGAGTACCCTCTACCACAAAAAGCGTTCATTCCTCTTCTAACCAGAGAAAAAAGCGCAGAAGGAAGAAAAGCTTCTTATCCGGCCGGAAGAGGAAGGAGAGAGATAGATCGTCAACGAATCTGACGATCCGACTTCAATCTAGGTGAAAACGAGCGTTTTACGAAATGCCGGACGCAGCTCTTCCACCTGCACTCAAAGCACTCAGAAGAACACCTATAAGAAATTCTACAGAGGGGGGGAGCCGGCATGGAGCTGAGAAGGAAGCTGGGATAAAATCAGCGAAAGATCAGGTTTATTCATAAATTCGGGGGACGGGTGTGGTTAAACTGCTAATAAGGGAGAGACTTTAGGGCATCATCGCGAGCTGAGTCGGACCGCAGAGGGGGGTATAAGGATCAGAATCCAGTTAGGGCGAGGGAACACCGTCGCACAGGGTCTTCTTCCAGCAAAAAGGAGCGACGTACACCTGAACCCGTGTCTGAGCGAAAAACGTCCAACTGGCGCGAAAGCTAGGGGAATTCCTTCTGGGGGCTCGTGCGCCTGTTGCACATAATGAAGGGGATAGCTCCGTCCGACGGTCAGAATCCACAAAGGAGGGGAAAAAACTCTTCTGCGGATTCAATAACGAAGTGAAAAAATTCCAACGAAAAAAGGGGAAAACGTATACTGCTTCTGGAAAGGGAAAAATTCGAGGAACGCGAAAACGCCAAGCGAGCCTCCGCAATGCAGAGAAAAATCAGCGGTTCTCACGGACCACGTCGGATGCGTTGTTGGGGCTCCTCGAGAAAGGAAGGAAAGAAAGCCTATTCGCGAGCAGTTCGGGTTCGGTGCTGTAAGGGCTAATGCTGTTGTCTGAAAGACAGGTGAAAGGAAGGGAAGTCCAACAAAGAGTCGTTCAAGAACACTCATTCGATGCATTTCTTTAGGGGAAGGAAGAAGTAAACAGGTACTTAGAAACAAAAAAACAGACTATCTTGTTCAGGAAGGAGTCCGAACGGGTCAACGTGAGAAAAGAAGAGGGTTGCCTTACATTTCAGAAATTCCTTGAGAAGCCGGACCGCAGTCGCATAATCGAAGACCAAGATGGGCAAAAAGAAGAGAGAAAAAAAAACTGGCGTGACCCTCGGCCAGCGGCGACATGAGTAAAAGGAAAAAGGATATCTTTCTCCCTATGGCTACCAGAAGATCTCGACCTGTCGAACCAAGTAAGTACGAGAGAAGAAAAGCGCACGCGGGCATCGACGGATGTTTGTGGTCTGTTGACGCTAAAGAGCTCAGAGGAAGGAAAAAGGCCGGCGAAGGCAAGAAAAAAAAAAAGAAAGGCCAAAAGACAAAATAGTAACCTGAACTGCGCGAATGGGACTATTAAAACTCAGATGGAAAGGGGGGCGAGTAAGAAAAACAGCAAATCGACGGCGCCACGTCAAATAGGGAATCGGCTTTGAGAAGGGAGAGCCGGGAAAAAAAAGGGACGTCCTCGACGTCGTTGGCGTCAAATACCAGGGCGGTCTCTCTTTTCGGAAGTACACGGGGTCAAAGCTTGACTTCTAGAAACGCAAAAAGGAAGGGGACTTGGGAGCGCATGCACCGTAGACAGAATCTTGGTCATGGACTTTTCAAACATGTTGTCGGAAGAAAACCCACTCTCATTGCCTTGAGACTGCGATGTCGCGCCAGTGGACGCGATAGGAAGAGGACGAAGGGGGGGGTCATTACCACCCGTCGCACAAATGGAGTTGGAGACGAATGTCTGCGACGGGTCGAGCAAATTGAGGTGAACTTTCAACCGCGACGGAACTCAGGGCCTGCTCGGCAAAGTACTTCAGGAGCTAACCGGACCCCTCTGGCGCGCCCTGAAGAGGGTCCGAAGCGTGGAAACTCTAGCGCGCAGAAGGAAGCTGCGCTGCCGATAGCGTATCAAATCCACGTGTAGGCCTGATGCCTATTGCGGGCTCAAACAGACTGGTGGGAAGAGGGGGGTAAGCAACCGCGATCGTTTTAGCCTGAATCACACCTATCGAGGAACACAGTAGGGAAGGCCGGAAGGGAGACCTTAAAGAGTCAATGTGGAAAAATCGATCGCCGATTTTCGGAGACGGAGAAGGGGGATCATCCTGAGGAAGGGCAGAGAAAAGAGTCGAGTGCGACGAACCGTGGACGTAAACTCTTAAGAACAGAAAAGGGTTTAAATCGGCTCCTCACAGGGCCGGCCGGTCTTAAGGCGCAAAGATGGGAGTCTGTGCGGCTCCCCTCACGATGAGCTCCGGGGGGACTCGCGAATCGCGAACGACGTAGCAATTTCTCGCAAGGTTCCGGTTGCACGTAAGTAAAAAAAATTCTCATAGGACACATACAAACTTCTTCCTAATCTCTCGGCACATGAGGCGGCAGCCTCGGGGGCGAAGTCTCACCCGCATGGGAAGAAACGGAAAGTTCCTCCTCGGTTCGGGAAGCGGCAGGCCTCCGGATGAAATGTTTGATTTCTCCTCAATAGGGGGGCCCTGCCGACCGGAGTGATACCGCGGCTGCGAAAGGTCGCTTGAAGGGTCAAAAAAACATGTATCCTGTCCATTGAAGAAGATAGGGGGGGGGAACAGACTGAGATCGTGACCATCGGGGTTGGGCAACGCTGGTCCAAAAAGAGGCCTTTCCTGCGTTGTTAGAAGGTTCGGCTCGGAAACTGCGGCACTAAAAAATCTCTCACACAACACGAGGAGAAGGGACTAGATCGCAAGGTCAGGGAGACCGACACGACTTAGACGAGGGGGAGAAAAAGCCTTACGCAGCCTCGCACAGGACTGAGCCTCGAGACCACGATCTTCTGTGGGTTCCCAGAAAGAAGGGGAGAAGGAACGACGGGGGTCGCACAGCGCGGTACACGCAACTTAGTGAAGGGGGCAAACGTAGGCCGGCAACTCTTGGAGAGCCAGAAGAATAGCGAGAAAAACGGTTCTCTCCTAGGCAGAAGCAAGGGCAGGCGGGAAGAATCGCACTAGAAAAAGGGAGGGGGAAAGGTGAGAGGAGATTCGCGAGCTTCGAGAGGAAAAAAGCGGACTTGAAAAGAGGAAGGTTGGGTTTCGAGGGCCCGCTCCAACGCGAAGAAGAAAGGTGCGATCTCGCTGACCATGGTCTAAAAGGGGGAAGCCGCCACAGCACAAAAAAAAAAAAGCGAAAGACGCCGAGAAATGTGAAGAACAACAGGCGGGCTCCTATTCCCAGTCGACGAAAATCTCGTCTAGACTCCGGGGAAGAAGGGCCTCGGGCAAGCGAATATGAACAAAGCGCAGACGCCTGAAACGAGCACAATGTGCGGCCGATTAAGGTCAAGAGACGACTTCCATCGAGTGGATGGAGGTGGGGCCGGCAACGATCTGTCGTATAGCACCGAGGACAGCAGCGCGGGGAGACAAGAGAATCACCTAGTGGAGGTTGGGGGGGGGGGGAGCAGAGGATTCCAGGGGGAGTCGGTGCGCGCCTCTAGAAACCCAGAAAGGGTGGAGGAAGCAAGCGGTCTCTCAAGTTGAATTCGTAACGGACGGAAAGACGACGATGGCCGAAGCATAAGGTTGCCGAGCGGGGGGGAAGCTGGGTCGACAGTACGGAAACGCGCCGTAAAACAAAACTCGTAAAAGACGGAGCCATGAAACGGCCCCTATTAACCGAGCCTGCACAAAAGTAGAGAAGGGAGAGAACGCGGGCAAGGCGCGTTAAGTCGCCTCAAAAAAGCGAAACTTAGCTGGGACGTCGCATGCTCGGAGGGGGAAAAGGAAATCGAAGCTCGGGGAGGAGCCCTTCAAAAAAAACTGAAAAGAAAGAGAGGAGATTCGCGACGACGTCACCAAGGCGACCTTTAAGGAGACGGTGTAGCTTCGGTCAGAAGCAGAACGAGGACGCGAAGGGGCCAAACTTTCTCTCGGAGAAAAAAACATGCGCGCTCCCCTCGGCCGAGCAAGCAACAAACGGGACTCTTGGGGTAGGGTTTTCTAGCTGGGACCTCTCTGTCATCTTAACATTAAGGGAGAAGGGAAGAGGGAGGAAGGGTTCTGGGAGCTGCGAACGGTTTCTTGGAGAAAAAAGTGCCTTGAAAAGCCCTGCCACCAAGTACGGGTCTGCCTTCCACAAACGCACACAATCGACGGTTCGCGTGCGATAGAGAAGGAAGTTCGGAACTGGTTAGCACACCGACGAGCTGTGAAGCTTCGGGTCAAGATGCTGGGAAAACAGGAAAAGTGAAATAAAGGAAAGAGTCCCCTTCAAGGAGGTTGGAAGAAGCGGTCTCCTCGCTCTCAAAAGAGGAAAGAAGAGAGAGAGCGACTGCTTACAAGAGGAAAAAAAGAGGGGAGAAAAGTGATCAGGAATCGCCTCTACGCACAACAGATGTTCCGAATAGGGCTACAAAAGCCCCTGACAAGATCGGTGTCTCCTTGGCATGCTAAGCATGAAAAGGAGAATCTCCCTCCATAAAAAGCGCCATCGGGATTAGTTGAAGGACGACCGACTAGAAAAGGGGGTGGGGGGGGGGGGAAGGCATGAGAAAGAGGTCTCCAAGAAAACACGCGACGGCAGTAACAGACAAGCCCGCACATAACCTGCTAGAGAAACTATAAATCTGCGAGGTGGCCTGGGGCGGAGAGCCAAAAAGAAAGGTCCTTCGGGGGAACGGGCGCCACTCTTCCACTATTCGAAGATGCGGGACAGTTTTAGAGCCGATAAGGATCGAGGCCTGACGAAAATCTGGAGGAAGTCCTACGTGGTCAAAATCACAGGTTTAAAAAAAAAGCTGAAAAAATATACATCTGTCGACGCGAGAAACCTGCCTCCGCTCTTCTCGGGTCGGTGAACCCGTCGACGAGCTTCGACGTCATTACTTCAAAAAGAGAAATGAAAGAACCAGCTCGGCCTGGACGGGAAAATGCAATAGACTTGTCACACGCTCCCAGGGGGGGCTCGGCCACGCCACCGGGTGCAGGTGTACCACGTCTCCCGGGAGGAAAGAGACTTGGGGACCACGAAGGCGCGAGCTGGTTATAGGAAGCGCCGTGGGCGAGCTGGAGGCGGTCGCAACACTCGCGATTAGAGGATTTCGAGAAGTCGCTGTATAGGAAGAACTCCGAGCGAAGAAGGTTGGGGGGGGGGTCCCAAAGACTTGCGGCTCAGGCGCAGTCAAAGATAGGGAGAGGAAAATCAAAAGATCCTATTATCCCCAAACGAGAAAAGAAAGGGAGGGGAAAAAGTCGGGAGTTAAAGCTCGTCGCAAAGGCTGTAAAGACTGGGGGAAAGCTATAACTGTCCTGCTTCGTCACCAAGAAAGCATCCACTTAGGAATAATCTTCAGTAAATGCATCTGGAGCATCGCGATGGGACTTCGCTCTTTTCTCAGACCGCAGATCATCCGCTTCGTCAAAACAGAGAGAAAAGGGGCAAGGACCGAAAGCGGGCGAGAAACGACGCTCTTCTACGGCGTTGAGCGCAAAAAGGCGGATCGCGCTCTCTTTGGGAGTGCTTCTGGAAAACCACGAGCGCGCCGGACATGCGCGCCACTCTCGTCGTGGCGTCGCTAAGATTCGGGTAAAATGCCCTCCTTAGATTCAACAACTGAAGAGCAAAAAAGCGGGACTCTTCGAGAAACTCGAAAGATAATAGCTGAGGGGCTCGTGTTCAGATGTAATCCCGCCAGGGACGGTCAAAAGGGCGGACTAGGTGCATCTTAAAAGGGAGGGGGGAGGGGTTCACGTAAGGTCCACGGAGGGAAAACAATATGCGGGGCCGAGGGTTGAAAGAGTTACAAGCGCAGCTGCAGAATTCAGAATTATTCATCTCCCGTAAAGGGGGCTCGTCCACTTTCAGAAAGATCAGGGAGAGATGATTTACCATCTGGGTTGTCTGATCGGGCTTCTATTCCGTTCAAAGCTAAGGGGGGGAGTCAGGGGGTGACGGCTGTCTCGAAGAGCGACTTCGAAAAGATCTCGAACAAAGGATTAGGTGATTCAAAGTGGGGGGGGGGTAGAAAAAGTTGCCAGACGAACGAAACCTAACGGAAAAGGAAAAAAAGTTACGAAAAAAACGGAAGAAAGCCACGAATTCGGGCAAAAGTCTTTTTCCATGTTGAAAAAAGTTCGAGGAGACGGGCAGCAACGCGTCCCGTAGTGAGTTCAGAAAGGAAGGGGAAAAAAAAAAAAAAAAAAAAAAACACCAAGAGACCTGAAAAGCAGAACAGGTGTACGAGCCGGCAAGTCATCGGGAAACCTGAGTAGACTAAAAAAAGCCCAAGAATTTATAAAAGAATCGAAGAAAGTGGAACGAGAGATTCGCTAGGACGGAACGGTCCCACGGTTGATTGTTGTAAGATCTGGGCTCTATCGAAAGAAAAACTAACGAAAGGAGGGGAATTCAAGGGAAGGCGGCTCGGTCGGTCTCATCCGGAACATCACAAAAAACGATCTCTGAAAGAAACCGGGCAGTGAGCCGGAAAATCTTTTCGCGACTAAAAGGCGCCCACGTTGTCCTCGTCTGAAACACCAGAAGAGTCCTCAGGGGAAGAGCGGTATATCAAAGTGGGCTACAAGAAATCTGGGTAGCAATGAGAGAATGAAAAGGCACAGGGAGCCCGATGACGGGTGTCGAGTTGATGACGAGGGGAAGAGAAAGGTCCGTATCGCGGGCCCGGGGGTCGGACCGCTTAAAGAACCAACCAGCAAAAAAAGGGGGGTAATTTGAAGCCAAGAGCAAGCACCAGGCGATGGAGTTTTTAGACACCAGGATAAAGGAAATGAAGGAGCGGGCTCTCTTTGAGGAGAGACGCGACAAACTTTTTCTTCCTCCAAATCGGGGAAAAAAAGAGGCGCGTCTCGATTACGTGAAAGGAAGGGAAGAGAAGAAGGCGGGTGAAGGCGGTGCCCGCGCGGGGGGGTACCGTCATCGATCGAAGAGCTCCGTTCTGTAAGAAGGAGAACAGGACTCGTGCTGACAGAAATCCCAGGTCAGACCGCAGGTACACACCGTTCGTCAAGAAGTAGAAAAGGGGGAACCAAAGCCAAAAAACCTGCGCAGGGACCTCTTCAGGTTCACGGAAACATGTCGTCGTGGACTCCACACTGGGTGCCCAGGACGTGTAAAGGGTACATCTCTCTGGTCTTAAAGAAGCGACCAACGGACCCGCGCAGCTCTGGCAAACATGGGAGAAGAATTCTAGGGGGCGACAAACCGGGAGAGAACGTGGGGTACGGCTTCAGTGAAGAACACATTTCGCTTACCGAACCGGTCCAGCCTCGACCGCAAAAATGAATAGCGCAGCAAAAAGGCTAGCGACGTGGTCGTGCGCGGTGGGTCCGAACTCTCCTCAAACAGCGCTATTTGGAGAAGTAGAGAGAAGGGTAAGAGTGGGGGGCGATGCGAGGTTAGTGCGCAATTGTGGAGCAGGCGGAAACCTCGAGAGGAAGGCCTTCACCAAAGCCACAACATCATTGAAGAGTGCTGCGAGGCCTGCGTCGGGGTCGGAAGTGGGATATAAAACGACAGTCTTGTACGGGATAGTCAAAAGGACCAGGAAAAGATCCAGATCCTCGTTGGGAAGTACAGGAATCACTTCTATCAGAAGGAGGGGAATAGTCACCGAAAAGGAAAAGGAAGACAACAAAGGAGTGGAAACTATAGAGAGCGACTGAGGGGAAGATTCAAAAGGAGGAACCGTCATCAAGGTACGTGAAACTCGATTACGGTGCAACAAAGGAAGGAGACCTCGAATAGTGGACACCCGGACATTGGGGGGGTCTAAAAGACTAAAAAAAGGCGAAGTAAAAAACCGTCGATCGCACGCAAAAACCAAGAGAAGAATAGTTGGGAGGGTTGAGGAACGAAAAGGACTGCGTGGTGTCATTAGAGAAATCTCATCAAACAAAGAGCAGACATTCCATCACCAACGAAGTTACCCGGAGCGAATGTCCGAGGCCGAGTTCCCATAGGAGCGGCGCTGACAGCACCTGGAACAGACTGGAAAACGTTTTTTTCCTTGCTCAGAGGACTAAGATTTGCTTAATGAGCAGGCTGGCTCGAGAGCCGTTTCCGGGGGGACCTCGAGAGGCTGCAGAAATTACTAAGGATTTCCTTCAGAACGTTTCTCCGCGTACATGGGGTCGACTCGTCTATACTATGCCGAAAAGGGCGGCGCTCGTCGACACGCGCTTCTAAAGGAATTAGGGAAAACATGGGGAGGGGGAACACTCGGGGCGACGACCAACTCAAGGCCGTAGGAAAACTGTCGGCACGGGAGCCAGGTGATGGAGATAGAGATGGGGGGTACACCCAGCTCCTTGAAGGGGTGTGGGGGACGAAGGCTGGTCGCCGTCTGTTACCAGAAACTTGGAGCTTCGCTGTACGGGTTCGAACACACCGGCCAGAAGACGGAGGAAGGGGAGAAGGCATTAGACTATAGGCGTTCCGAAAATGAAAACTATGGCCGGGAGCCGATTTGGCTAAATACTGGTCCGCTGACGGAAAAAACGGCTAATTCACGAGTCCAGTGCCGGGGCTGGGGGTCCCCCACCATCCACGTTGGGGGGAAAAATCGTGGCTTGCGTCGCAACCGGCTTTCAGGGGAAGGAGGGGAAGAGGCAGCTATGGCCGGACTGCTACTCACTGGGAGGACATCCACTCTCAGTCGTCATTCAATCTGGGAAACTGGGGTAGGAGAACTCAAGCTCTGATTCGCGGCCGTCGAAGCTCAGCTCTGGGGAGAGAAAGTCAGAGGGGTGATACTATACCCGGGGGAGGAGACTTGACCTGGAAAGGGCTGGGGAGAGAAGATGCTCAGACAAACAGGAATCGAAGGGGGCTTTAGATTGTAGCCGCACCCTGGGACGCGCGAATCCAAGGTAAGGCGTCTCGGGCAGTCGTTACCGCTCGGGGGGCAAACAACGGCTTCAAGCCATCTTACGATAGACGAGCAGAAAGAAGAAAAAATCTCCGGCGCTCGTACGAGTAAAATACAAGGGGAGGTATAGGGTCCTACAGGAAGAAGGGGAGAAAAAAGCGTTTGTAAGAAAGGAAATTGGCGGCTCACATTTTTCCCTTCCTAGGAGGGTCCACGAGTGCTCTTAAGACGCTGCGACAACTTGCGGAGGCTTAGAGAAGAGAAAAAACATGACAAAATATCTTGTTCAGAGATCTGTATTCTGCGGGACCATCGTGTTTGGGGGGGGCGGGCATCTGAATATATGGGTTGTTCGCTCTAGGGTACTCGGAACTGGACTGACTAACTGAAGATAGAAAAAAAAAAAACTGAGGAGGAAAGGGCTTCAGAAAGAGGGACATTTTCCCTAACACGAACCTAAGAGCTAAAAACTCCTGAACTCAGAATCCCAAAAAAGGAAAAAGGGGAAGAAGGTAGTCGGAGAAAGTCTTATGTGAAATGGGAGAGAATTAGAGGGAGCTGAAACTACTCAAAGGGCGAAGAGTAACTCACGTAGTCCTGGACAAACAAAGTGCCGGATCCATACCCTTGGGGGAGTAAGTCCTCACGCTGAAAAAAAAAAAACAGAGTGAGGACAGACCCCCAGAGAGGGTGAAAGAAATCTAAAGCGGCGTAGATAACGGGTTTCAGAGGGAGGAAGATATTAGGGGGGACCGCGTTGCTTTTGGGGAGCATGTGTGCATAGCTAGCGCGACTCGGAGGGAGACTCAACGAGAGCTAAAGGGGCCCCAGGCGAGCATTTGCGGAGAGCACAAGATCGAGCGACAACCGAAATGCATTATTACCCTATCAACGAGGGCCACCACCGGTTCATTTCTCTGACACTCGACCTCAATACGGAAGAGTCGAAGGGCGCGCCGAAATCAATCACATAAGAGGAAAGGGGTCACAAGGGAGGAATGACCCAATTCCGGGATGAGAAAGAAGAAACTATCGGTGTTACGAGCAGAAGACACTATCAAGCGTACAAAAGAGACGACGATGATCCCACCTAGAACAAAGGGGTGGGGATCACGCCTGCAAGGGGGGGAAAGGAGAAAGGGGACTCATCTGCGAGAAGCAGCGACCAAAATTTTTATCATCCATGAAAGAGCCAGAGGGGTACTGGATACCGCTAGAGACGTGAAGAAAGGATTTCTTAGGAGGTTCCAGACTCAAAAAGAAGACCGGTCGAGCTCCACGCTCCAAAAAAGTTTCTGCTAAAATCAGGAAAGCCTTCCGGGCAAAAAATATGGAAGCAAAGCGGGTGGAAACCCAGGGGCAATATATCCCTCTTCACCAAAGGTCCCGTTAACCGCTGAGCTGTCGTCGCAGTAAGTCCATCAAGGGGAAAAGGAACCTTCTAAGAAAGTAGTAGACGGTGACGCCCAACCGCTCTCATGTCAGAAGAGGATCACGAAGACGTAAACCGGGCTCTGACGAAGATGAGTACGCGGTCACTCCTCCTCCTATAACGAAAAGAAAAGCTCGATAGGGCACTGCGCGCGCACCACCTATGAGAAAAACGAAAAACCCAAACCGATTGCGCGGTTGGTCGCGCTAGACTCCAAAAGGGAACCTCGCGAGAGGGAAAGACATTAGAATGGGAACTAGTGAGGAGGTACTATGCTGGGAATTCACTGGGCCCGGATTCGTACTGGGAAAAAAACGAAGGTGCAATTGTAAACATCTGGGAGATTCGCTTTTTTTGACGTGCGATAGAATGAATGCGGAAGGTACGGAAGTTCCCAGGAAAAAAAAAACACGACGATCCTTGAGAGGGGAGGGTAAGGAGTGGGGATCCCGATCCGCGGTGGGCTAGTCACTTGCTTCAGGTCGCCGAGTTAATATGGGGGAAGGAAAAGAGCAAACAAGGAGGGAGGGACAAAAAAGCAAAGGGCTACTTCGGTGGACAGGCCAACCGCGGACCTTAAATCCTTAATTGACTAGCTGATACCGAGATTTACTACCCTCCTAAGAACCCGACCGATCTTGGGACCGGGCTGACGCAGGCCTTCAGCTTCTGACAAAGAAAGAAAAAACGTCGAAAACGACAGGATGTGTGGGTCTTGGTGAAGGACGAAAATACTAGAGGGGGGCGGGAAAGTCCAAGGGCGAACCCCTCCTTCTCATCATGAAAAAAACGCCCCACTAGGACCCAACGCTCGAACAATGACCTCGCGTTGGAAGCCAGTGAGAGCGACGACCCAGCGTCCGGGACGGTGGTAGGGGAAAAGAGCTCTTTGCAACGCGAGGGGGGCAGGAGAGAGAGATGAAAAGGAAAATTCTCGGACGCGGCTGCAACCCTAATCGGGTAAAAAATCGGGGGAGACGGGAGACGGTAAATCGGGGAGACAGGAAGAGAATCTGCCACGCCGAGAGGGCCCGTCGGAACACTTCGACGCTTTCAACCAAAGGGGCGGGGAGAAAAAAAAACTCAGGCCGTACCCGTGAAAGGCAGAACGATTGGAAGCTGCCGACTCGAAAGAGGGGTAGAAGGACCGTTCTAAGAGGGGAACTGAAAAAAAGAGAAAAAGTTGCTTCCAAGTCGGTCGAGAAAGAAAGGAAGGATGAGGTACGCCCCAGTCTGCCAGGGCACTCAAGCTGATCACACGTTCGAGAGAACTGGAACGCCGGAAAAAAAAGGAAACGCAGCCGGTGCTCACCTGAAAGGGGGGATATCGCAAAGATAAGCTCATGTCAGGATGGATCGCTTACAAACGCCAAGGTGAGCCGTCGTCTAGGTGAGGTCTTAGGGCGTCAACTCTCTTTGCGGTACGCGGTTTACTCTAAAGCGATCGTACCGCTCGTCCACGATGTCAAAAACGAGAAGGGAAGGAGCATAGGAGTGGAACACGTAGAGTAGGGGTGAAAAGATCTAGGACCCTGTGCGAGGGGGAGAACGTCTCTGGAAAGTCGATCATCGAGGAGGTCGAGCATAAAAGGGGGGGTGGCTCGACGGGGGACCTCTTATAAAGCTGGGAGGAGCCGCACAGGGGGGCAGTCGTCCTCGGGGAGGCGTGGTGGTGGCAGCTGGACCAAAAAGAACTCGATCGCCTTGGGGAGCCACATGAGTAGGAGAAGTCTAGAGGTGTGAACGAGAAAGGGACTCGACAGAAAGTTCTCAGAGTCACCTCAAACGCTTTAGTCTCGAATATGCTCATAGCTCCGCTTCTCGAGGGAGATGCTCATCCCGCTGGTTCTTTCGGGCCTCGTGCTCTGATGACGAGGAGGAGGGAGAGGGATCAGATGAAGTATGCTCCGGAAAAACAAGAGGATTGACCCATAATACGAGGAGCGGCTGGGCGGGTACGACGTCAAGAAACGAACTTTCTAGTCCACATTTGCCCACAAAGAAGTCTACCGACGTGAGGAAGTCCTTTGGAAAAGGGGGGGGGTGGAGGGGAGAGTAGGAGTGAATATGCCCTTGGGAGGTTCAGGAGGACCGGGAGAGGGGGAACGGGGAACGGGATC
>Ga0179591_1251787_pt1 | contig 12899 bp, 23 predicted proteins | sample CZOMad2_1_08_16f_FD_182891 | JGI IMG/M metagenome (GOLD analysis project Ga0179591, IMG submission 182891) | Vadose zone soil fungal communities from Angelo Coast Range Reserve, California, USA - CZOMad2_1_08_16fungal (PacBio error correction) | ecosystem: Environmental > Terrestrial > Soil >...
GGTCAAATCGAGGCGGATCAAACGGTGACTCTCAGGGAAGGAAACGAAAAAAAGGCGAATCTGAGTGGGGAGTAGGACTTGGAAAAAAGGGACTATAGCGAAGGAGACCAAGCGCGTATGAGAGGATCGGCACCGAATGGGGCCAAAAGAGAAGGAAATAGATAGACCTCCATTGTGGGGATAAAATAACAGTGGAGGCAAAAAAAGAAGCTCTGTCATCTTCTCAAAGCCAGGAGTGGGTGGGGAATGATTGTTCCTTTCAGAGGAAGGAAAACGGAGTCGAGGACTAAGCTTGCGTTGAACGGATGCACCCAAGTGAGGAAAATGGGAACTAGCCGGGGGTGAAAGGGTATTTCAAACCTTTAGGGAAAGTTATCGTTGGGGAAAACTACTTTCTGGAAGACCAAACGAAGGGAAGCAGAGGGGTGAAGCCATGGGAAATACCTAAGGAGGGGAAATTATAGGGTATAAATCAAAGGAACCATGAACAACAATGGAGGGGTGTGGGCTTTATATAGAAACAGGCCCGAGTGAAACTCAAGAAAAATAGGAAAAAAGAAAAAAAAAAAGGGGCGTGACCATCCGACCAATCACGCAGCAGGGGAATGTGAAGATGACTTAAACCCTACTCCTGTCTAGGTGACTCCAGGCACGAAACTTAAAGGGGAAAGCCTTGGTTTGAAAAGAATGAAATGAGATATGCGGAGCTATCCTCAGTTGAGATGTGGTCATGACAAAAGATGTGGGCTTTGTTTTGGGCATTTCCCACTATACAAAAAAGCCTGTGCGTTTTGCAATAATTCTAAAAAAGCAAGGGGCAAAACTTTGGACAGAGGAAAAAAAGACAACCAGCGGAGGTGGGGGATTGACGCACTACGAAAAAACAAAGCGAGAAAGAGGGGGTTTTGAACAAAAGAAAACATTCACGCATTTCAAAGAAATAACTCGGTCGGAAGGAAAAGGGAAAGTAGAGGTTCGCCGAGGCGACCAGAGACACTCTTTATACGGGGAAAAGGGGTGAAGCAATCACCGAATATGGGCGGAAAGAAGGAGCTGGTCGTTTTTGGACGGAAAAGCCAAAAATTGGGAAAAACGGGAAAATAATCCGGGAATCGCTGGTGAGGGAACTTGGGGAATAGTGGGAGGCTATCCTTCGGCATCGCGACCTCTACGCGTCACTAGAAAAAATGTTGTGGGGGGTATGGTCCGATGTAGGCGTCTCTATGATCATTCTACGTGAATACTTAAATCGGAACGGGGTTTATGGATCCTTAAGGGGGTCTAAGACCAATGGGGAAAGACTCTCAAAGGCCTTGCCGACCTCGTTTAGGTTAAAGGGAGAAAACTCAGATTGGGTATAGAAAAGGAGTTGAAAAGGAATTCACAAAACAGCTCTACCACTAAGAAAAGCCTCGCGAGAAACAACGGAAAACTGACCGACCCGTCGGCTAATTCCCATCGAGCACGGACAACCTGAAGGGATGCGTGAGAACAAGAATTGAAAGGCGAACACCAAAAGTAGCGGTTCGTGAAGGGAACAGGAGGTCTACCTCACAAACTACCCATCTGAGAAGGAAAGATGGCGGAGGAGTGACAAAGCGGCAGTCCGGAGAAAAAATATCTGACCATGCGCGTTGAAGGAGAGTTGGAGGGAAGAACGAGCAATAACGTTATAATCACAAATACATGGGAAAAAGTTAGAACAAAAGGGCTGAGTTGGGGGAAACCATCTAACATGAGCAGCAGGAGGGAAAATGTACGTGACACAAGTACTCTCTCCTCATACGAAAAAAAAAATTTCACTAGGAACCAGACGCGAAAAGTGAGGCTGGTATACGGTCGAAAAAATCTGAAAAACCGGGGGGGGGAAAAATTTACCAAAAGAGGGGAAAGGGCGAGAAGGGAGGGCTGCTCAACTACGGTGGGCTCACGCGAAGGAAGGGGTGCAAGATCACTTCAATATGCGATAGTTTGGCAGAGTTGAATAATGACCTCAAAAAACGATGTAAAACATGCCTGCCAATCAAGAACTCTAGAGAGGATCCAGGAACATTTTTAGCGGGGGACTTGGGGAGAAGGGACAAACAACAGTTCAAGTGGGGGGGACTCATATGGGGGAAGAGGAAAGATCTCTAAGAAACAAAACAACGGGATGAAAGAGATGCGGTACATCACCAAGATCCTCAAAAGGGGGAAAAACTTTGTGGAAGAAAACCCATTGATTAAGTCGGAAGGGTGGGACAAGGGTGTACACTATCTCTCTCCGTCTGAAAGTGTCGGGAAGTGCAGTCCGGAAGGAGGGGGGGGTTCAGCCGAGGTGTGAATCCTAAGTCACTGGATCAGAAATAGGATTTCCTGCGAACAAAGAGGGGAGCAAGGCCCTCCTGGAAAAAAAGACTTATCCTGGTAGGAGACTCAAAATGGGGTGTGAGCGGCCTTGAAAAAGGCAAAGAGAACAGTAGGAAAAGGAAAAACGAGGCTGGGTCTATGATGTTAGCCGGGTATGAGATGCAGAAGAAAAGGCACCGAGTTAACTATGGGAAAATAGAAAGTAATTTAGATTTTTTTAAAAACTCATCCATTGGGGTATAGAAAAAAGGAAGCCAAAATCCAAGTTGGATAAAAGACAGATGGTTGAGCAAAAGCGGGGGACGGCGACTGTCTGCGGAAACCTGGCGATATGTACTCATTCAAAAGGGGGATCATCCAGAAAGGGGGGAAGGGACGAAGAATGGGTAGTGGTTGAGGTTCTAATTAGCAGTTCAATTGATCGATCAAGATAGGGGGAGGAGGTAGGTCGGGGGAAGAATAATCAGGTTGCGGATGAAAAAGCAGCCGTAAAGGGGGAAACCGAGTAACTGGGAACAGTAATGAGGGAAGGGTCGGAGGAAAAAATCTCCGTGAGTTTAGTATCTAACAAGAAAAGAATTAAAAAATTAAGCTTGGGGAGGAATCACGCTAGGGTAAAAAGGAATAGAGTGCAGCAAGAGGAAGAAGTGCTCAGTGTGCAACCGGAATGAGGCTGCAAAGCTAGCAGGAACTGGGGGAAGGAGAACCCGGGGAATAAAACAAATCTTTGGAGATAAACGATCGGAAGATTAACCCGGAGAAATAGATAATAATCTCCGACATCGGAAAAAAAAAGAACCAAAACATTGTGAATTCCAGGACTTCGTCTCCGGTGAAGATAGGGCCAGGAAGAGGAGCAACGAGCAAGGGGCATAGATTCGTATTCTTTGCAGAAGGAGAAAGGGCAATGAGGGAGGGGCGCAGACCCACAGGATCCAAAGGACGTGTTCAAAATTCGATGGAAATCACAAGGAACTGGAGAAAAGGGTGGAGCTGCTCAGCGGGCGGAAACGTAAAAAGAGGTCGAGAAGAGGAAATTCGGGTTTTCAAAGGAAAGTAGGAGCAAAACGGTGTAAAAAACGGGAGGACGGGGTTGTGGGGGAAAGGTTCGGAAATACAAAAAAACGGAGGTATATTAGGGGCTGGGAATCTGGCCAAAAGGGGGGGGCCGTTGACAGTGGGTCAGCCAGCGATCATAACGTCTGTAAAGCAAAACCAAGCAACGGGAAGGGGTGGTAAGAAAGAACTCAAACTGGGTATTGGGTGTATATCAATAATAATGAAGGGGTTGGAAAAAATCAGCTTCGATGGAAGGCAGTGTAGGGGGGAAGGGATCTCACGATAGAAAAAATGACTTTTTAAGTCATCTTCATCTCAAGGGGGGGGGGGAGGGGGCAGGATGGGAAGCCCGTTTTGTTTTCATTCACTCTGAAGGGGAGGAGTATGGGGACGGTGATGAAGGAAAAAATCGAGGAAAGGATTTGGAATTTCATTAGTTGTCTGTCTCAAAGAACTCAAAGAAGTTACCAGGGTTCCAAGAGGAAGAGTTGACATGAAGGTCAAAATAAACGGCCAGGTGTGGGAAAAACTGAAAAAAGGAGCGTGTCAAAAGATGGTCGGAGGGGGGGGGCAGTCAAGGAACCGCATGAGGAAGACAATCGTTTCCTCTCCTAAGGCCATAATGTAAAATAGAAGGACAAAAGTTATCCGAGCCACAAGAAGTCGAGAGGTCAATGAAACGTTAGTTGTATCTAGAAACAGTGAAAGGGGGGGTCTAAAATCAGGGAAACCTACTTTTATCTAAGAAGTAAGAAAGGCCTGGCTGTGGTAACTGAGATAGAGGCTGACCAGGAAATTGGAAACTAGATTGCAGCAGGAAGGGACGGAAAAGGGGAAAATGGAAAGTCCCGGGGAGGCGTTCCCGAGCGTTTGCAGGGATCAGAAATCACCACAAGGAGACAATAGAGAGAGTAATCAACCGAGGAACGCTCCAACGGGAAAGCAAGGGGGAACAAAAAAAAGAACACCCTTGAGGGGTATATGACTGAAAATCGGATGGAAAGACGAAAACGGCGAGTCGGGGCCTGAGTCGGGAAAAAAGTGCATGCCTCTTCCGCCGATAGACCATAATTTCTATATAAATACAGTTATTCACCCAGAAAAGGCGAGGAAGAAAACAGTTAAGATCGTGGTGACGGAGGGGAAATGGAGGGAAGAGGGGGCCGCACCGAGACTTCGGAGGGAAGGGAGTGGCTTTAAGGCAGGCACACAATTGCAAAGGTGGTGGCCCCGAGACATTGTTGACAAGGAGTGGAGGGCAAAAAATACGTGATAGGGTGGGGGTACACCGGCTTTCTTCAATGCGCAATCAGTATCTTGGGAACCATGGATACTACGTAGGTGAAAAAAGGTTTCTTTGAAAAGGCCAACTTCAACTGCCGGGAAACACTATACTAACGGTTTGGATGGGAGAAATCAAGGCCGAGACAGACTAATTAAAGTAATAGATAAGGAAAAACACGTAAGAAAAACCAAATCATCAATGGTGGGGGAGGAAAAGGACTCAGTGGATATCAGGGTGAGCTTCAAGAAGGAAACGCCTGGTAAGAATAAGACGAGAGATTGGTTGTCCGTACCTTCCGTACGGGGCTGGTCTAACTCATTTTGATGCTTGATGCTAAAAACACAAGATGGTTCTGGGGGGGGTGTTCGTCCCGAAGAGGCCCAATCCTTGCGTGGTTAAAAAAAAGGACGACCATCTGTCATCTGCACAAAAAAAAGGGGGCCGAAGATTGAAAAAAAAAAAATCTAAAAAGCGGTCGACTGTTGGTATGGGACGCAACGACTGCACCCAACAAGCAAGAGCGACCCGGCGCACAGTGAAAATCAACAAGAGAGTGGAAGGAACAGCTCTAATGACGAACGGGAGAAGGGTTCCCGATACACTTTACAGAAATGAGGGCACTTTGGAGAAAGAAAGAGAGTGGAGGCCAAGCAGGGGAGCTTCTTTGGTAAAAAGACCTCTCTGAAGAGCCGGGTGAGAAAAAAAAGACCGCAGCGAGGGGGCTACGTGTTATCTCGCCATTACGGAGAGAGATCATAAGAGCTTCCCTTGGAAAATTAGGCCAGTGGGATGGTGAAGAGGTCAGTCGTCTCTTATCCTAGTGTAGAGGGGAATCTGCCGAATCCACGGGAGTGATCAGGAAGAGGGAGACACTTGAACGACGCAATCCTTTTCCGCCGCAAATCTGGGGATCGTCGGAAAAAATGGGGCCAAAGGAGACAGAGGGGGAGTATCCGAAGTTAAGGACCCCGATGAGTACACGAAACAAGCTCAGTACGATATATCGATCAATAGAAATAACGGAGACGGAACAGAAAGCAACTCATACCTTTCACCAAATGGAGAACGGAAACTAATGATTCGTTTGGGAAAACAGTTCCTGCTCAAAGCGACCTAGCCGACATGAGGAAGAAGCACGGGGGGGAAAAAGGGGATTAGACATCAAGCTAAAAACGTCCTAGCAAAAGAGGGGCATCCGGAGTTAAAGATTGACTTCAGGGGGAAAATAGATCCAGGCGGGACGGAAAAGGGAAGTATCGCCTGCTCATCGAGACGTTATCATCAAAAACAGGAGGGGGAGAAGCCGTTTAAAGTAGAAAATGAGTTTGGGGGGGGTGGGTTTTTCGGAACCCATACGAAAAACAAGTTCTACCTGCTTAAAGGGGTACGAAGCACCTTCTTGATGAACGAATTCGTGTGGGTTGGTGTGGTTGTTTTGGGTCTAAGAACGCTTAAGAAAAGCAAAAAGACGCGGAAGTTACCAAAAAACCCCAAACAAAAAACCAAAAAACCCAAAACAAGGATATAAGGGCTCAACTTAAGGATTAAAGTTGGACCAAAGGGGAAAAAAAAAAAACCAGGAAAATCCGGTCTGAGGGACATTCGGGCCCTCAAAAGGTTGAGCAGGAAGCCTATTGAGAAATCATGGGAGCTTTGATTACGTAAGAGGGGGGGGGCAACCGATCTGGATATTACAAAACCCTGTGCAGCAGAATGCCACTAAAGAAAGGTTCGAGATCGTCGTAAATGGGGTACACATTTGGGGGAAGCGGTTTACCTGAACAGGGCGTTGGTGATCAGGAACAAAGGGGACAAAGTTACTCATATGGAAGAGGTACGGGATCAACAAAAAAAGGGATAGGGGGAAAAGGGAGGATGAAGAATGACGTATTTCCTCCATTTGAACTTGGCTGATCAACCCCACTCAAAGTGGGGAACGGAAAAAGAATTGGGGAGACGATCTCGCCCGGAGGATTGGCCGGGAGGAGGCCTTGCCTTTGGGGGCAATGACCGAGTGAACACCTATCCGCAATCAAACGGGGGAACACATTATTTCAGAAAACACTAGATGTATGCGATCACCGCTTTGACTCCCAAATGGGAAGAATAAACGGGGAGTTCACTGTTAGGAAAAGTGGCAAGGGGGTTCAACACGCTCCCGTTGATGCCTTATACAGCGGGAAGAACATGCGGAAGCAGTGATGGAGAAGTAGTAGGGACGAAGGAAATATGGGGGAACCGGGGCCCGAATATCAATTTGAACAATTATCTAGTGTGGCGAGGGTTTACAGGAAAAATCATCCAGTTTGGTCTAAAAAACCTTTAAACTGGTCTGATAACGGGAGAGTATTGAGCATCGGAGAACCGCGAGTGGAGGGAAGGGGCACCGGCCTGATTTGCTCAGTAATAAAACCAGAAAAACGTACCATATTTGGAAAAAAACGAAGAAAGGGGGGAAACGGGGGGTGAAGGTAATTCTCCAGGGCACTCTGTAATAACGCGAGGGAAGGGGGCTGGGGAGAGGCAGTAAATCATGGGGTTCGAAACGGGAGCCTATTTGTCAGGGATAAATCGGGAGCATGAGCGGTCGAGAGAGAAGAGAAGGGGAGGGGGAAACGGGTCATAATTCTGGTGATCTTTTTTTCGGTTAAACGATGGAACCATAAGATCAGGAGCAGACCAAGAGGAAGAAGAAAGGGCCTAAGTACTCTTTTCGGTCGGAAAAGGGCTGATCAGCGTGGGAAGCTAGAGAAAAAGGAAGGAGACCAGAAAAAAAAGGTGGCTCCGGATCTTACTTAAAAAGAAAGGTAATAGACCACAGAAAACAAAAAAAGAACAATGGGTCTCCTTGAGGAGGAGGTCCTCCGTTTATATATAAGCAGAAGAGGAATAGCTAAGCAGAGATTTCCTCCAAATCAGGGAGTCATTCAGACAAGCAGTAAGGAATGGTCTTGACTCAGAAAAACGATCCGAGAAAGGAGGGGGAGCACAGGCCTGATAACAAGGAAGATAGTAATCTGTATGCTAAAATCTGGCAGGAAAAGAGAGAAAAGTCATACTGAAAAGGGGGATAACAAATAATGGGGTAAGAATTGAGAATACGTTAAAACCGAGGGCAGGCGAGGAGGGGGGGTTGGTGGGCAAGTCTTGGGCTGAATACACACGGACAGAAGATCTTTGAGAACTTGCCACTTTTTGCCGAGAGGGGGGCAATCTGGACAAGAAGAGGTGGGCATAGTCGGGGGGACTCAAAAAAGCCACGATTAAAAAGGGTGTTCATCCAATCACAAACTAGAGGAGAACGTCACGAGAAGAGGAAACCACCTACTTCAAAAGAGCAGTGGAGAGTTAGTTGCGAAAATGGGAAAGGGGAAACGATAGAAACGGAGGAAGAGTGCGTGTGGGGGGAGAGACAAAACCGGTGCAGGGATTGGGGTGGTCACACGTGGGGGGTCAAGGGAGATATTGACCGGAGGGTAGTATCCTAATCAGAACAAAAATCCTATGATGGGGGAATGGCGAAGTGGCGGGGTCCCAAAAAGAAAAGGGCCACGACTTGGGGGGGATTCCTTTGAAAAGAGGAAAGGGGAAGGTTAGGGTGTCGGTGACAAAACTAGAGAAGGCAAAAAGGGTCCAAACCATGGAAATCCGCGGGGGGAAACCTTCTGGCAAACGCGTGGGGCACAAGGTCCAGAAAAGTGCGAAACATCAAATGCCAGGCGAAAAAAATTACAAGAAAGGAAACACGATAGCAGGGGGAGGCATGCAGGAAAAAATGATTGAGCATCAAAGGAGGAAGGAAAATTGATGTGTAATCAGTCAGAAGGGGGGGACGCCAGAGGGGGGGGGAGCGAGCAAATAGCCGCGGGTTGATAGGGAAAGAGGATATAGATATAGATCAGAATAACGGATTAAAGATCTTCGCGGAAATAACCTGGAGGAGAAAGGGCAATAGAGTGCGAATCTAGAGACAAAAAAAAAAAGGAGGAGAGAGAGAGGAGAAAGCTATGCACGCACTCAAAAGTGAGTAAAGTATGAGAGACAACTAAGGAGGGGAGCTTCTGGGTATACATGAGGAAAAGAGGGAGAAGAGGCAGCGACTATCAAAGAGAGAGTCGCCTGCTGAGGCAAAAAGAGCTGTCACGGGATTCAAAACCCACAAGGGGATGAAGAATACCCTTTGTTGAACAAGAATAGCTATGGGGGGGGAAAGGAACCACAGTTCCAAGTATAGATGACTATTGGCAGGAACCGGAAAAAGGGGGATGCTTTAGGGACGGAACTCAAGGGAGGGGGAATGGGGGCTGCACACCCCATTTAAAAGAGGGGCACCCGAGACGTTGGGGAAGGGGGTGGAAAAAAAATTGACGTCGTTATAGGTCAATATGGAAAAGAAAAATTGCCTCTGGACCAGGGGAAATCCTTCGGAGGGGGTCTTTGAGACAGCAACGTACATGCCATTGAAACTCTACTCTCCGGGGGGGGGGGTGCTGGAAACCTCCAGAACTAATCCCTATCAAACCAGCTTGACAAAAGCAGCCAAAAAAAAAAATCAACGGGTTACTGGGAAAGGGGGGAAATCCGCCAGGGGACAAATTAGCTGTAAAAGCTTAAAAAAAACAGAAGGTATCCCTCACCTGATTGGTTTTGTCCGACCCTTATATAGCGGAGCAGCTGAGGTGAAAGGATTCTTAGGGAACAAAGGGAGCCGGTGGGGGATGTTGTGGGGGGGCGGTTCACTACTTCCCAATCCGAGTGGGGGACAAACCCAAAAAACGTTGGAAATACAACACAGAAGAGAATCAGAGGGGGGAGAGGTGGGGGAAAAGGGAACAACTGAACAAAAAACTGAAATCTGTTTTACCAAGGGAGAGGAAAAGGGCAACAAGAGATAAAGAACTTCAGACGCTACGGTTCGACAGGCTCCAGGCGAAAGAGTTAAAGAAAAGGGCATCCCGACTAAGGGAAAAATCGATCGTGTACTAGCAGCAAGAAGGGAATCGCCGAGGAAAGAATACCAAAAGAAGTTGGCTGAACTTGATCGCGTAGCAAGGCCTTAGTAGGTAGAGAAGATACCTGGCGCCTAGAAACGAGAAAAAGGGGTTGTGGGGGGGAGTTGGGCAGAGGGTCGGGGGGCGACCGAGAAGAAGTGCTAGCTGACTTGAACTATCGTGGCAACAATCTGTTTTTATGGAGAAGGAGAGGAAAACATGAAAGCCTTCGCAAAAAGGGGAAGTACGGTGGGTAGAAAACCAAGGCTGCAAAAGGACAACTCATAGTGGGGGGGCGGCTCAACGGGAGGGAGGGAAAGTAGCCCCATATCGATCAAAACGCTACTGAGAATCGAGCTCAAAAAGGATCTAAACGGGGAATAGAGCGACACTTCCCGAAAGTATGGTGACACAAAGGTAGCAGTGAAAAATGAAGAGGCGGTGAGAAACATGTAAGAGAGGACCATCAACGCGACAGAGTGGGAAAAAGTGGCGAATTAGACAGCACCAAACCAAGTCGTCCTAGCAAAGAGGGGAAATCCGGAGTAGGCAGGGACAGGGCCGGGGAAGGCGAATTCGGGAGGCAGACGGGATCAAATCGATAGGGGAGAAAAGACCAACATGAAAGGGGGGGACGAACGCGTGGTACCAAAGGCTGAGTTTGGAAAGGAAAAAAAGCGAAACATGAAGATCAATTATACTGAGGGAAAAGGGTTCCGGGCGAAGAGACGGAGAACAGGGAAATACCCCAGACTCGGAAAAAAGTTACAGAGGGTGATCTCAAGGAAAGACATTGCCGCACGTGTTCCTACTCGCAATCCAAAGCGACCGGAGGAAGGAGGAAGACGTGTTTTCTGAGAAATCCAGATGACCTAAATAATCGTCGGATAGGTGGGGGGGAAAAAAGGAGAAGGACCCAAAACGAGGTGTGACCGGACCGAAACAAGCAAGGCGAGAGGAAAATGTTTAAGCTGTACCTAAATTGATCAAGACCAAAGTTCAAAGGGGGGGGAAATCGGAGGCGGGGTCGAGAAAAACACCCGGGAGTAAAAAAGAGATGAATCAGGTACGATGCAGGTATTAGGGGAAGAAGGGGACTTGTCAAGATCACCCCGCAAGGGGAAAGGGCATTTGGGAATGTACTACGATCTCGCCAAACGTAATGGTCCTGGCATTTTCTTCCGGCAATTCGTGGGGGGGGGGGGGGTGACCGATATTTTCCCCAACCTATCTCAAGGCACCGAGCACTGAGGGGGAACGGGAAGAGGGTCTGCTTTCCTGCGAGAAACCAAGGACGGGGAAGCCAAGGCCTGAAGAAACGCATTAGTATGAAGTAAAAGGGGGTGCGATGAAGGGCCGTAGCAAGCATTTAACGGAAAGAAAAACGGGTAGTGACTGGGGGGGGAAAATTACTAAAAGGGGAGAGGAAATGAAAGACAGGGCACAGGAAAGGAGTCTTTTGTCAGCCGGAGGAAAATGTGAAAGGGGGTAAGAGAGGACATTTTGGTGAGCTCAAAAAAAAACATCCACTGTCAGGGAGGCAGAAAATCGATTTGAGCAGCGAGGACTTCGAATGGGTCACTCAGGACCGGCCCGAGGAGATATATTGGAGGAGAGAAACTTCCGCTTCCAGGACTAGGACGGGGGGAGAGGGGGGTAAAGCGTGTGGATTGTCTAATGACGAACAGGGTTCAGCTGATCGTAGCTAGGTGCGCGTGGCTGTACATCATGGGGTTCGAAGAAAAGTGCCTTGATTACCGCTTTGAGGGAGAGGGCAGGTCTGAAGAAGACGGCTAAGGGGAGTTTATCAGGAAGGTCGAAATTCTGTGAGCTTGTGTCCGTGGTGAATCGTATGGGGATACCTGAAACTCAGAGAGGGGCATACAAATATGAGAGAAAAGCAAAGGACCGTAAACGAGGGGAAGAGAAACTTGAGAGGGCGGGTTCAAAGGGGGGGGTCTAGACCAGAGGAAAGGAATAAAAAAAAAGAGTTCTGGGCCAAGATCGAAAGAATTCAAAGAATATGATATGAGAAACGCATACAGATAACACGAAAAAACACAGTGGAAGACTGAAAGCGTCTCCTGGAGGAGATCCCTAATACTTAGAATAAGCGGAAAGGGTCAAAAAGAATTCTGTATTCGTGAATCCCGAAGGCAAGGGGGGGCTGGAGGCAGACCACGACAGAAAACTCCTGCTGCGAAATCGTAGGGGGAGGCTCACAATGTCAGTAGGGAAGCGTGGGGAACTGCCGTAAAGGGTAACCGGAATGAAGGACTGAAGCAAAAAGAGTTGAGAGGCAGTGGGTGCAATAGATGACGGGTACCCAGTAGGAAAAGGGGTTGGGGGGGTTGGGCAGTCAGAACAACGAAACGCTTCTCTGAAGGGGTAAGAAAATCAACAAAAAGTGAAGAGGACATTGGGGGGGGTCGATGCATTCCCAAAATATGGAATAGTCTGAATCAGACAAAAACCAAAAAAAGGGCCTTGGTGGGGCAGCAAGAAGCAACTGTATGTCTAAAGTGATAGGAGGGTCGAGTGAACAAAAAAAATCAAGCTTAGCTGGAAAAAGGTCCGGGTCCAGGTATTGAAAAAAGGATCAAAAATAGAAACGGCGTGATGGAAGTGGAAAATATCAAATCCGGTGCTTATTGGGAAGGGTCACTCCAAAAAGTTTGGGAAGGCGCTCTTCCGGAGAGTAGTAGGGGGGAGAGTCCGAGAGAGTCCACACCAAGGAAGGGGAGGGGATACAATGGAAAAGGGTGGGGCTTTCTAAAAAAATCAACGACGGATGATTACAGGGTTCCAAGAGGAAAGGGGGCGGGGGAATCCGATACGGTGACCAACATAAAACCATGACCATCAAGAGGGTAAAAACAGGAGAGGCAACCTTCGGGGGACACTGGGGAAGAGGGGAAACAACAAGGGCGTCAGCCCTAATCAGAGGTGGGGAAGAGAAGAAACACGAAGTGAAAATCTCCTTTAAATGGGGGGGGGGTAGATGACTGAAAAAAAAAAAATGGGGCACTCACACCACGGAAAGGATGGGCAACAACTTTGAGTGTCTATAATACAGCCGACATCTTGGAGAGGGAACGCGAATACAGCAGGGGTATTCGATCTAGATCTACTGAAGGAAAATAAAAAGGGAAAGATGCGCATGCTTCGGAGAGGAATGAAAAAAGGGGAGTCACAGGGAGCGTCTCGCCTGAGAA
>Ga0179591_1337624_pt1 | contig 12898 bp, 18 predicted proteins | sample CZOMad2_1_08_16f_FD_182891 | JGI IMG/M metagenome (GOLD analysis project Ga0179591, IMG submission 182891) | Vadose zone soil fungal communities from Angelo Coast Range Reserve, California, USA - CZOMad2_1_08_16fungal (PacBio error correction) | ecosystem: Environmental > Terrestrial > Soil >...
AAAAATTACAACGCATATCTGGAAGAGGGTAAGACAGTCCACCAAGAGTTAAAGATCTAGAAAAAAGAGTCACCGCTAAAGGGGAGCCGAAGAAAAAAAGGACTGTCTGAGGCGGCGGCGAAGAAAGACTTGCAACTATGACATTCACAGGCGCGGCGCCGGGAAAGAAAAAAGGGGACACTTCAAAGCTCGACGGGGGTAGGGGGAAACTTTTCGGAAAAAGAGCTCTTCATTTCTTAAGTCGCAGGATAGGAAAAAAAAAAGGACCAAAAAGAAGGTAATTACTTGCAAGGACTGTTCGCTTGTCGGGGGCAGAGGGAAAGAATTCAAGCGACAGGAGGACAGGGGAGGACTTTGTAACTAAGGAAATGCTACCTGAAAGGGGACCAGGGGGAGCGCCAAGAAAAGATACTAACATATTGGTCATAACCTCGGAGTGGCGGGAATGGGCTTGAAGATAACTTCTGAAAGCGGAGACTCTTCTAAAAAAACTCCGGAAGTGGGCAGAGAAGTCGACAAAAGAGCGGAAAAAAACTTTTACAATGCCACGAGAAGTAAGAGGTGTCTACGGGAAGCTATTGCGGACTCTGTTAAGTTAAATGTATTGGGAAAAAAATTATAAAAAAAGCCGTAAAGAGTGGGGGTTTCGCAGGTGAAGCTGTGGGAAAAAGGTGTGGAAGGATCAATGTAAAAAAGGGGGGGAACCAAGCGAGTCATTTCATAAAAAATGCCGAGTCCTGCAGCCTCCAGGGAATAAAGGCAACCTTTTAGGCGATTAACAGGCGCTTACGTGTTCAGGGGGAAGGGAAGTGAAGTCCTACAAATAATCCTCACAAAGGTGTCTACTTTTCTGTAAAGTAGCGAAAAAACAGGAGAAAACAGAAGAGGGGGGAAGTTGAGCTCGTTCTTGTATGAAAAAGCGCTTCAAAAAGGGGAATCGGCCACGTTTTGTCGGAAGTGGGGCGAGGAGCCATATTATTAAAACGTGAGGGGCCAATATCGAGAACCCACCAGTCAATGCTTGGAGGCAGGACGCGCAAGGGGGCTAAGGGGAAAAGGCCTTTTGGAAAAAAAGAGATATACACTGGTAAAAATCGTGGGATCTCTAGGGGAAAAAAACTCTCAGAGGACGTGGAAGGGGGAGAAAAACTGTCGATGCTCTCGAAAGAAAGGATCCGCAAAGGGAAGGAAAGGGGGCCGAAAGGGGGAAGGAAACGGAAAAAACATAGGTGGAGGGAAACATCAGTAAGAGGGTCACATAGAAAACACACTGACTAACGGGAAGCTGGGAAGGATGGGTACTAAATTCTACGGATAGATAGGAAACAGGGAGTGACAGACTCATGGAAAAGGAAGGTGACCTAAATCAGAACAGAACGTTAGTAGGAGCGCGGAAGTGAGGAGATTTCACTGACGCTGAAAGAGGGAGTCATTTAAATGGGTTTGTAAAACCCCCCACAAACCTATTATTAAGTCTTCGACCTAAGGGGGGGAAAAAAGAGCCAGTCGCCAATTCAAAAGGAGGTAGGAGCGGAATGGGGGAGAATACCAGCTTGTCGGCAAGCACGAGTTGTGCTTGATGTGGGAACCCAACTTTACGCCTAACACTACGCACTTCCATGAAAACAAGAGAAGAGGGCAGGTTCACAACAGAAAAACTGGGGGGAACTGGCTACACAAGGGGGTCTACCTCTAGTATGTTACCTGCTTCAGAGGGAAGTTAAAAGATCACTTCGTTAATAGTGACAGGGGGTGTTGCTTATCGAATTTTTTTCCGTGAGTCTTTAACTCCGAGACGACACGATTCGAGGAGAGAATGTAACCGCGCAATAAAATCAAAAGGAACAGCGATGAGAGGATACAAATGGGGGTGAGGGGGGGGGGGGGCAGTCTGGTACTCGTAAAAACGTGCAGAAACTTTGTTAAGAATGGACAGGATTCCATTCATACTTGGGAAAAAGGGTTCTTTTCCTGAATTGCAAGAAATGATCCAACGAGTGCTGGCTGGAAGGGGTCGGGTCAAAAACGGAAAGAACCATTCTCGGCGCAACGCCGCGGGGAAGCATAGGGAAGGGGGGTCGAACGATGGTATTCTTACCGACCTTGAAATTCTCAGGGAGGGCAAGGGGGGAAAATATTGGCAAATGCAAGGACCTGCTCTTCAAAAAGGAAAAAATAAGCGTTTCCTCCCAACGGGTTAAATTAGGCTTTGTTCTCAAGCCCAAGGGGTAAAAAACTTACGTGAAAGATGGGCAATCAACTACGCTACGAAGCCTCATGATTCACAGCCCGAAGAAAGGTGTAACAAGGGCCCTCGTGGTCGAAAGGGAAGAGGTTTCCGAGGGGGGGTTCGATTGAAAGCATCACGTCTGCGACCCCCGGCCAGGACAAAAAATATTCCCAGCAGTTGTATGTTTCCCCGCTTTCGCAGGACAAGACCGGGCACCGATGGACAGTTTGGCAGGAAAACCCGTTGTAAACCCTTCCTGCGAGGAGCGTAGGGAAACAACGAAGAGTTCCTGTGCCCATTCTCCCCCCTGGCGGATCCGTCGCACCGATCCAAGACAAAACGGAGCTCACGACAAGCTCTAGGGGATCGGTGTTCGCAGGGCCAATCGTCCTGATATTTGCGAATTACTTTTCCGGAAAATTGCCGTCTATCTTGCAAAACACCATCTAAGCGGCTCGTGGGGGAAGTCCTTACCCCGAAGATTGGCGGGACCCGGTGGGTCGGGGCTGCGAAACGGAAAAATCTCCGAGTCGGGGGGGGGGGTTTCGGTTTGGGGGGGGTTGATCGGGGCAGTAAAGATTTTGGGACCAGCGTGGCAAAATGCGTAAACGCTCGACAGTGCATAGCGTCGATATGGCCCCTCCCCCAGACCTTAAGTGTCTTCTAGTTGGAAAAGCTCACACTCAACCTTGGACCAGAGATCAGGAAAAAAAAGTCAGACATAATTCAGTTACACTGTGCTACATAAAAAAACGGAGGATAAGCAACGCCGGGTTGGAAAACCTATCGTTTATAGAAAAAAGAAAATTCTTCCTAACGGAACCTCCTCAGGCTCCTTATGTCTCATTAGCGTATCGCCGACGCTTTGGCTCAACAAATGAGACCCCAATTCTAGGTAGCCGACGGCCTCGATACACGTAATTCAGTGTCGGGAATGACAGTCAAAAACATGAGAGAGACGACCCTAAGTTCTAAGGAACCCCTCGTTTCTTTGTGCCCTGTCCTGGGGGAGACGCCCCTGGAAAAAAGAAGTGAAGGCCAATGAGCAAGGAAAAAAAATCCGAATGAGATGGTCCGAAAAGGGGGGGGAGTAAAGTGAGGAACTGGAGGGGAACCGCAAGAAATCCCAACGGTACGCGGGCACTTTCACAGGCTTGCGGTATTACACTCGTCGGGGACCTGGGGAAAGGAAGGGAGGGGGGGAAAAGGGGTAGAGAAGGAGCACCATGACGAAGGTGCAAGGGGACCGCCACGGGCTGCGGGAACCCTGGTCCGGGGGAAGTCTTAAGCGAACCTATTTCGGGAAAAAAAAGGACTACGAAGAAAAAAATGATTTTATTGGTGACAAGGGAAGTGAAAACACGGAGGGGGTTGTCTCAAAGAGGGGATCAGAATCAAACACACCACAATCTTCTGAGAAAGAAGAGAGGGGCAAGAAGAAGAAAAAAAAACCTTCTTCCTGTCCTCACATAAAAAGCGAACTGGAGTGGGAATAATCTTTGGGGGAAAGTCCAAAAAGAGAAGCCTCAAAATTGAGGACAGACCTTGGGAAAGAGGAAGGGGAGAAGGACGGATTGTTTGATCCTTTCCGGAGCACGTTCACCGCCATGGAGAGAGGGGAAAAGGACAAAAAAAAAAAAGTAAATCGAAAGCCTTTCAAAACGTGAAAAAGCGAAAAGTTTTGCTTCCCTTGCGTCAATACATTAGGCTCCAGATCATCTCCTCCTTGGTTAGGAAAGGACAGGCGGAGGGGGGAATGCAAAGGAGGAAATGCAAAAGGTTTCAAAGCCTTGTTGGAAAAAAGCACGGGGAAGACTAAGGGCTTCAAGTGTGAGCAGGGTTTCTTTACTGTATTTCATGTCTGGGGGAGAGGGAAGAATGTTCAAAAAAGTCGGCCACTAGCTAAGAGAAAGAAAAGGATCAGGCGCTTGGTGGAGCGCCCGGGAAGGTACATTCTCAAGGGCGATCCAAAAAAAGATGGGAACCTGGTCGATCACAGGGAAATGCGAGCACGTGTAAAACTGCAGGTGGACGATACCTGTTGGGGTCGGGTCTGGTAATTTTTCAGAGAGGACACCGGATAAGAGAAATGAAGGGGTTATTTAAAGTGAGAGAGAAGGATGCCCTTCTCGTGAACATAAGAGGGGGGGGCAACGCTTGGGGGTTAAATGGAGGACCCTGGGAAAGGGGAAACCAAAAAAAAAAAGAATTGCGCAGGCAAACTAAAGACCGAAAAAGCGGAAGGCCGACTCACACGTAGAAAGGTCTGGGGTAAAGCTACGGCACGATTGAAATGAAGGGCAAAATCAGGGTGTGAACTGCGACAACGAAAAAGATCTCTGGAGGAGACAGGAAGAAGGTCGTTGAAAAATTCGACGTCAACTTGACGGTCCGGAACGTAGTCTCAAAGACGCGAATTTTACGAACTAATAAGCAGGGAAGGGGGTAACTTAGGGTGTCCCTCAACAAAATTGGAAGGAAAATGGGTATAAGGAGTTGGCAAAAAGGAGTTGGCACTTAGCCATGGGACCTTTCAAAGGTTGACATACCCAAAAAGACAACCAAAAAAGGGCAAACGATCTTCGAACACAAGCTCCGATCGGTATTGGCAATCCGAAAATGTTAACATCTTCGGGAAGCGGAGTGCGGGAAAGTCATGCACGATACTTTCTGTGGGAAAAGGGGTGGGCGACCGGGCCTCATGGACAATTTGTTCAAGAGGGAGGGGGGGAAAGAAATGGTCACTCATGCCAACTAGGAACTTGGCAAAGCGGAACACACTAAGAGGAAACGGGTTTTGGTTCAACAGAAGGAGGAAAGAAAAAATAAAAATCTCACACGATGCTTTAACCAGGCGGTTACCTCCTGTTGCTCGGGTGGGGTGGGGAACAAAGGGCGAGCACGAAAGGGGGGTGAAAAGCAACGGAAAAATGAACACACCAGCGGAAAGGCCTTTAAAAAAATTCCTAAATCTTTGGGAAGAACCGGTGGGAGACGCGGACACCACGAGGGGAACTCAAACGAACTTTTCTTAAAAAAGAAAATCGCTTGGCCAGCTAGGCGTCTTCGGGTAAAGCTGCATCTAGGATAACTGGCTAGAGGAAAGAAGCAAAATCCGAGGTACGCCACCAATTCCGAGGGACCGCCAGGTGCTAATCACATGAAGAAGAGGCGAAGGGGGGAGCGAAAAAGGGGCGGGTCCGAGTTTCACCTTGGGTAGGTGGCCACATTCCGCGAGGGCGTTTCATCATTGAACTTTTCTTTGACGGAAGGGGGGGAAAAAGAAAGAAGAGGGGGGGACCAAGAAGGGTCGTCGAACAGGCAGCGACCGTGGGCTGAAAAGTCTCTTGATAGAAGAGTGGAGAATTCGACTACTCTTTCAAGGGATGCCTTTACCAGGTCTAAGCCGGGGGGGGGAAGTTAGGAATCTTTAAATCTTATTAAAGGGAAGTCAGGAATTACCTCGTTAACTTTGGGGCCAGGGCTAGGCCGGTTCCATCTCTATCCAGGCTTTCAGCTACTGTTACTATGGAATGCTTTTCTTTAAACTGTGGGGAATTCCGATGCTCTTTCGGGGAGGTAGGGCGACAGAGGGGGGGGGGAGATTTTGAATGAAAACGCGTTTTCGAGGACTTGCGGCTTCACTTAGAAGTGGCGTTCTCCCGATTTTTAGAGGGGCGCAGTTCGAGTAGTGGGCAAGAAGACACTCCACAACGTCAAAGATCACAAGAACCGGTAGGAGATCGGAGAGACTTTTCTGGCAAACGGAACAAGTATATCAAGTCAAAAAGAAGGGGAAAGAGGTGGGGGGGGGGGAAAAGGCGGCTCCGTTTTCAAGAGAGCGGTAACCAAAAAAGGAGAACACTTCCCCCTTTGGGAAAAAGAACTAGGACTTTTGTAAGACTGAGGAAAAACGGAAGAGGGAGAAAAAGTCCGGCGGTGTGTTTAGGGACGGGGTCGAGAAACGGCTGGAAAGACTCCTCGATCAAAAACCGGGTAATTAGGTTCCGCCATGCGAACGACTTGAAACCGTTTCCCAGGGGGGGGGGTCTAAGGAAAGGAAATGAAAAAAAAAGAGGAAACTTTTTGCAGGATAATGTCGTCTGGTACAATTGGGGGGGAAAGAAAAAGAGGGGGATGGGGAAGGACTTGGGAAAGATCAACCTACCCATCTGGACAACTGCCGACAAAAGATCCAGCGAATGGGACGTATCATATCGAAGAAACGTCCGGCCGGCGCCGCCAAGAGGGCCCTGCAACCACTCCTTCAATGTGTACGGTAAGTGGCAGAGGGCCAGCACTCATTACGGACTGGGGAGGATCCAAAAACTGGTAAGAGCGGCCGGCAGAGGCTGTGCGAAGTCCCTATGACGAACGTGTTCTTACCCCGGGGACCTTACCAGAACAAAGGATCTGGTGATAAAAAAAATGGAGACCCCTGGGGTGTTGGGGGGCAGAGGGGGGACATCGTTAAAAAGTGAAACTGAATGAGTAAAGGGGAGGAACCATGAAGAAAGGTCTTCATGGCGCCATAGGTCCCCTCAAAGAAAGAAAAAGTCTCTCCTTTCTTGTGTTTCATTTAACCAACTAAATGTGGGGGAGGGGGAAAGGCCGGAAGAAAAGAACTGCTAACTGGGCGGGGGGGAACGCCCGTACGTCCCCAGAAACACTCGGAGATTAGGGGATTCCCTACTCCGTCGTCGATCCAGCGGGAAGGCCCAAACTCAAAAAAAAAAAAACAAATAAAACACTACGCACAAACTGACCAGAAAGATCGAAGAAGAAGACGCGCTGGGGGTTCAGGGGAAGGGGAAGATTCGTTCTCCCGCTATATATTATGTAAGGGAAGGGACGAAAGAGGCTTAACTTAGCGAGCTGTAAGAGCCTCTAACCAACAACAAACTTGTAAATGAGGGCGAAATAAGCTACTTGGAAATATCCGATCCCCTTCTTCCAAGAAGAGCCGGAAACCCAATATAGAACCGCGCTACTGATGTCATTCAAACGTCAAGGGAAGGAACGGCAGCGAGAGGAAAAAAGGGGAGGGTCTTGGAGAAAAAAAGTCTTTTTGCATTCAGACGATTCCAAACTAAGAGAGCTCATGTCCATCAATTACCTCCCTAAGAAGGGGAGAAGGTTTAAGAAAGAGCGGAATCTAAGTATCAGGGATTGGAAAAAGAGTCATCCAGCTAAGCACAGAACAAATACGAAGTGGAAGTCAGCCTTCGGATTAACTGGTTTATGACGGGGGAGGGGGCTCTGAGCCGATCCAACGTGCGTAAAGGGGGGGGGTCAAAGAAATTATCGAAAAGGCAGGGGAAAAATGTCAACATCAAATGGAGCTACGGGGTTGGTCTAAGAGATGTTCTGGCTGGGGGACTTAGAAAATTAAGGAGAGCGGCCCCGAATCCGTACGCAACTCTAGAACTGAAGATAAGCGGTGGAAAGGAGAGGACAAGGATTGTCGCCGTGCAACGCGCCAGAACGACGGGAAGGGAAAATTGGGGATGTTCCTAAAACTTTGAATCGCAGTCGCTAGATCTTTGTGAATTGGCAAGCTTGGTGTTCAGAGACGTGCATTGGTCCACAACTCACATCTTGTCCAAAGTTCAAGAACCAATTTAAGGCGACAGGACAAGAAAAAAGGGGAGAAAAAAAAAGTTCAGGCATGCGGACACAAGATCCTTCAGAGGAAACCTGTTGTGAATTGTACGTTTGGAGTACCAGAAGAAAAACGTTCTATAGTCCCGTTTCAGCAGACCACCCTGACTAAACTGAATTCCTAGCACGCATCGGAAAGGGCCTTAAAAGGGGCTTCCAAAAATCTGGTATGGGATGACAAATGGGGAGGTGGTCTAAGGTAGGGGGGGGGAGAGTCTCCCGCATCATAAAAAAGAATGCCCGCTCGGGGGCTACCCCAAAATGAAGGAGGGGAGCAGGAGAAGAGGGGATTAAAGTGTGGGGGAGCACATTGTTCTCTGAGAAACTAGCAAACGGGTCACTCTTTTGTCACGAATTAAAAAAAAACTCGAGGAAGGTATGGGAAAAAAAATGGCAAAAACGATGCACTAATCGGGACACAGGACCGAAATCAAGAGCAAGGCGAGTTTCAAAAAGCGTTATTCAAAGAAGGGAAATCGAGATGTCGCTACCCCGAAAAACAAAAAAACCTGAATGACGCTTCCATAAACTTCAAACGCGGGAAAACCGGGAAAGACGGCAACGTACCGTATCGGAACCTCCGCCGGGCGTCACGGTAACTGGGGTAAAAGAGAAGAAAAAGAGAAAAAGAGAAAGAGAGTGTAATCCTAGTCAAGCGAGACTTAAAAGGATTCTCCTGGTCAAGTCAAAGGGGTAGACTGCGAGGAAAAAAAGATCCAGAGGGAAGTCCTACTACCAACTTATGTCTATAGCCGCGCGACAATCAGGGAGCAGCCGCGTGGTCATTCTTTGAAAAAAGGTACCCTCCAAAAAGAGGGGTAAATTTGAAAAATGAAAGAGCGGAAAGGGGAAAAAACCACACTGTTAACAAGCCGCTCCCCGCCTGGTGCTAGACATATCTGGTAGGCCTATGAAAAGAATTGGCGAATCAAAGCTTCGAGGACAAAACAATTGGGGGTGGTAGGTAAGGAACGTCAAGGGCATGTATCCGCCCTCAGCAAAAGACGACGCGTCTAAAAAGGCACAGACATACCTTATAGATCAGATCTTCTTACCAGGGGGGCTGGGAAAAAAAAAGCGAGGGTTATCGTTATAACCCTCTCAATAGTGAATATGGTCGCTGACAGAAAACAGGGGAAGAGGTGGAGTGAGGAAGGTAAAACTACAGCATGAAACGGTCGTGCGCAAAAATGTCGTTACAAACCCTCCTGAAGAACCCTGACTCGCGTAGTGGGTTAACGAGATTGGGGACGCAAAAATCGGAGGAATCCCCTTCGAATAAACTTTTAGCATTGACGGGGCCGAGTTTGAAAGAGTGCGAGGTTCAATTCGGAAAAGTCTCTCAGAAACGCGGACGTTGAAGCAAAATGGTTTTAGCTTTCTAAGACACCCGTTCCCACACGTGCTTGAAGAAGTGACTTTGGGGATCGCACTACGAAGTGCACCGGAATTGGAAGCAAAAAGAAAGTTGACAGAAGAAGGGGAAGGGGGGGACGCTGGGGGGGGGGGTCGGGGGGCGATCGGTGCCGCTTTGGGCTCGTGTTCTAACCAGGGGTATTCCACAAAAATGATTACGGAGGGAAAAAAATGCAGCAGTGGTAAGCGGTTTCTAACCAATTGACCTTGGTGCAGGGGGGCAAAAGTTTCCGGCAGCCTCTTAGCACTTGGGGTCCCCTCCGCGGAGGTGAGAAGGGGGGGGAGGCCCTATGGAAAAGGAGGGGAGTTCTGTCCGCATTTCAATGAAATGGGGGGGGGGGGGGGGGGGGGGGGGGTGGGAGGAACATTATAAATTCTCTCCATCTGAGTGAGGGAGCGGAAGAGTCCAATGAAGTGACCTTAAGGTCGCGTGCGTAGCATGAAAAAAAGAAGAGATCGTAAGAGGGAAGCGTCATTAAGGGCTAATTTTGAGAGGAAAAAAAAAAGAGAGCTTGGGGTCTTTTTAGTGCAGCCGAAATCACAGAAGTTTTCACAGGGTCCTGAACACTAAAGTTCCGAGAAGGGGGGGAAAAAAGAACAAGGATAGGGGGGAATCAAAGGTGGGATCCTACTCAACCGGGGTGGGGGGAAAAAAACGCCGAACCCTTTAAAAAGTACATAATGACATTTACACTTTGGAAAAAAGGAAGCATGGACGCGGGATAGGAAAAAATGTGGTGTCCTCCTGTGGTGAAATCGCAGTCTTCCTGGACTTGATGACAAGCGGACTGACTGAATCATAGCGATCGAAACTAAAAGCGAACACCCATTAGTGTGTAATCCGAAAATTCTTCATTTCACACAACTAACTGGAGGGGGAAGGGGAAGATGACTCTTGTAGGTTGCAAGGCATTGTTGGGCTCCCGGTCATTACATATAACAGGAAGCAAAGGGGGGGGAAAAAATAAAATCGTAGAGTGGGATCCCACATGGGAGTCGCTGAAAGGCAAAAAACTAGTGAAGAAAATGCCTCAACAAACAACTTGGACAATTTGGAAAAATGCAGTAGGGAGAGAAAGCACGGAGGAAAGGGTGCCGATATAAACTTCTTTTAATAGCGAGCACAGGCTCACAAACCATCAAAGCAGTGTCTCCTTTGCCGAACACTGGTTTCCTTCCAGAAGAAGTGGAGCTAAGGTGGAGACTGAAAGGAGTTCGCCATACAAAGGGGATGGGAGGGCCAGGTAAGTACGTAGTTTTGGCTAACTCTGATCACTCGCGGAGGGAAGGAGGGAAGAGGTCAGGAAGGGAGAAAAAACGGAAGGAAAAAAAAAAAATAACACACACTAGAAGGAGGGGACGTCGTGGCAGAGAAGGAGAGGGATGCGGCTCCAGGGTGGGGAATCCGAACGGGGGGAGTAGAAAGGATTTTGGAATGGTGCCTGGGACTCAAAGAACTTTCAAGGGGGGAAAGGTCACGCGGATCCGCTCGTAGACCGAGCAAGTCAAACGGAAAAAGAAGACGTTGTTGAGAAATTAGTCAACACTAAAAACCTAGCTCAAAAGGTCAGAAACGGGGGGAAGGCCGCGACTTATGGTTGCTTCTGCATTGGGGGGAGGACTTCCGAACGTGGATAAAAGGGACAGTGGGGGGAAACTAAAACGATTTAATCTCAGAGCAAGAGCTGGGTGGATGACCGTGGAAAATTTTTCGGAGTCTCAGTCTGTTGACACTCTCGCAGTGACAAAGGGGGGGGAGAGGGAGAAGAGGGAGAGAAAAGCAAACTTACAGGACCGGTGAATGCTGCAACTTTAAGAAGCGAATTTAAAATCCAATAATAACCCCGCGGGTCAAGATAAGAGGGGAAATGAAATGGAATTCTGAATGATGTGAGAGAAACCTGGGGGGGGGGGAAAAGAGCGTGGGCAAACAAAAAGGGTGCTGGGGAGAAGGGAAAAACAGAGGAATACAAGACTCGTGGGGTGTGTTTAAGAAAAGAATCTAGAAGTGACCACTTCCATGAAGACCCGGGTGAAAAAGGAGGGTTATGTTCTGAAGGACCACTGTAACGAATAAAACAAAAATCAGTCAGGGACTTTCGAGAAAGAAAAAGAAAAAAAAGGAATGCTAACGCCCCGAAGACTTTCTGGGGTCCACTCTCAGAGGCAACTCGGAAGGAAGTCAAGGGAGGATTTTATTCTCAAAAAAAATTAGCAGGGGCGGCGAAGGGAGACAGGAGTTGAAAAGAACTTCTGCGAAGATAAAGGCCCTTGACGCCATTTACCCTGACCTCCAGCCCGCAGAAGGGGAGGGGTCACATGATAAGAGAAACGGCATTGCCGAAACTTTCTGGCCCTTAACAAAAGTGAGCGGTCAGGAAAGAGAAAGCAAAAAGGCCGTGGCATAAGGAAGCCGGGCTGAGGAAGCACGTGTACTGTTCCACCATCAAAAAAGCAAAAGGGGGAATGTGGGGAGACCAATCGGACCTTCCCGGGAAAGTGAATCTCTCGCAGGGAGTTACCAGAAGCTAAGAGAGGGGGGCGGGAATCAAAAGGGAGTCTGGTTTGGGAAACGGGCGGGCGACACTCCAGGTGACACTCGTGGGGGGGGGGGCGGCCCCGGGGAAGAATCTCAAGGGAGAACTTGCCAAAGAAAAATTCAATCGAAGAGGTCACAATTCAAGAGAAGGGTAGGCAGCCAGGAAAATTGTACGAAAAACGGGGGGACTCATATGATGGACAACGCGGCGGGGGAGCAGGAAGGGGGGGGGGTTTATACTGGCCTGTTTGTGTAAACTAGCGAGCAAGAAAAAGTTGCCAAGGGCTGTCAACCCTTGTAACATCCATCTTCGCTGAATTAACTATAAAAAAACTAAAGGGGAGCCAGTGAGCGACACCACGCGAGACCTAAACCGCGAACGGGGGGGCGTAAAGAAGACTCTTGTGATTCTTAAAAGGCAGGTCGAAGGGGAGGAGGAAGAGAGGAAACTAAATCAGGTCCCGAGCCAGAACGGACTCCACACCTGGTACTTCCAGGGGAGGTTCATTCAATGACACGGCATAGGGGGGAGATGTGACGGGGTCGCCCCTGAGGGGGGTGGGGAGACGGAGTACCTGGTTGGGGTTTCACCTTCACCGGAGGGGGGGGCAGAAAAGGTTTCTGGTTCATTCCATGGACCAAACACGCGGCAGGGGGGAGCCACGTGGGGAATCAAAATTAAGGACTCCGTTTAGGGGGAAGGAGGGATCCTCACTCGGGAGTAGTAAGTCGGAGAAAATCTTGGCGTAGATGGAAAACATGTGTCGACAATGGTTCAAGGCTAAAAGAGGGCAAGGAAGCCCTCTTCCTCATGACTGGGGGAGGCTAGTCTATTCCGGTAGACAGCGCTTGAACAGTCTCGGAGAGGGGAATGGCGAAAAAGAGCTTGTCTGGGGGAAGCGTTTCTTTAATGGGGAAGATCGAGTCAAGGGTTGTGAAAGGGTATGGGGCATCTAGAGGATGTTGTGAACCCCTCGGGTCGACCTTGCGGAGACTTTATCCGTGGGTACTTTCCCAGCGGGGAGCGCGCGAAGGGGAAAGTGTTCTCATAA
>Ga0179591_1448091_pt1 | contig 12898 bp, 3 predicted proteins | sample CZOMad2_1_08_16f_FD_182891 | JGI IMG/M metagenome (GOLD analysis project Ga0179591, IMG submission 182891) | Vadose zone soil fungal communities from Angelo Coast Range Reserve, California, USA - CZOMad2_1_08_16fungal (PacBio error correction) | ecosystem: Environmental > Terrestrial > Soil >...
AATGAGTAATCTGTACTTAACCTAGTTAGTGAATTAAGCGCAAGGCGCGTAGACATCACACTCGGGCGCAAACTTAACTCTTATGTATGCCCCCAACCCAATCTTGACCTAACCCACCCCCTACAACAACTCGGGTCAAATTACTTCCCGAACGCCTGGTGCCGTTGCTATACAATTACTAGGTAACAGCGCAGCAGAGAGTATCGCTATACAGGATTACAGAAATAAGAGCAATCGAGTATGGCACGCAGATAAAAGTAAAGCAATTAGAAGCGCGAGCAAGCCATAGACCAAATACCCTGACGTTATAAACGCTACCCCTACCACAGCGTATACACATGCAGGACTGCCGTTCCAGATTTACCGCTTAGATCTCGAGGAAATATAATCCCCTTGAAGCGGTGAATGGAGGCACAAAAACCGAAAGATGCTATTACACCTAGCAAGACTCCGAGCAGTGATGAGCCAGAGGACGTCTCAACTATTAAACCCTGGCGACTAAACAAAGAACCACGACACGTGTAGACTACCTGCTGGCTTAATCAAGACAAAGGGGAAAAACAGGGAAACGTACTACTTGAGGGACCGGAGACAAGATCAACTATTTAATACATAACATTATGGAATCTCAATGTTCTGAGCGAAGTCAGTACTATCGACCATACCAAGGCGCAACGCGAGGATTCTCAGATACAAATCGTAACAAAGTCAAAAACAACATATCAAGACAACAGCACTATGATGCGCCAAACAATATATTACGAAGTATCTTGTCTGTCGTCTTCAGCAGCTCGGTCAAGCGGGAAGGAGCAGTATGCGTACTTTTCACGAGCGGACTTAGGTCCATCACCCGAATTACAAGGCATAAGGAGGTAGCCTCTAATGTAAGCGCATAAATCTGAAACCTATTCACGTAGTCAATACTTGGACGATTAACGAGCTGGTACCAAGTTGGAGTACGATAAGAGTTCTGAATCAATAAGACTAATTAAATCGATTATCGACAGCACTTGCCGAAACTACTGAAAAGATAGAGAAAGCGAAAGAGATATTCCACTAGAGGTGTTACCTATCCATACCCTCCTACCTACAGGGCTAAACGCTGCGCGAGTAACACACTCTAATGTTGAGACCGCGTTCCGTACCTCAAACCCGTAAGCACACATCTTAGTTGTGTACCTCATGGAACTAAGAGCCGCAGCTCCCTAAGGAATCAAAGCCCACTAATAATGAATGTAATGCACATTATTAAGGCCCCACCATGTAGGGAGAGATGACTTTAGAATCCAAATCACGCGTAAAGATACCTATTACGAAACCGTGGTACCAACGAGGGCCCTACCATATAGCAGCAACACCAGCCCGAAAGGCCAAGAACCCACGTCATCATAAAAACAGGGTCCTATGTAGATTTCGGAGTAACAAGCAAAAAAAATTACTACAATAATTGAGTTACATAAATGATTTTCCACACTGAAGAAAGGTAACATTACATTTAGGGGACGTAAGTCTACAACGGTTCGAGAACCCTGCACTCAGCACATAATATATGGGATCACGACTCAAAAGACAAATATTGCGAGATGCCATAAGAGATGCCACACACAAATAAAGTCCTACGATTAGCAGGTAAATGAGAAAAACGGCAGACCATTGTCTAGGAAATATTTAAAGATGTTATAGGGGCATGACCAAGCGAGAGTGTAACTACTAACCAGAGCATAAAATCGCCAAGAAATACTTGTCCATAAGGAAGAAGTGGACAACACTAGGTTCACTCCTATAAGGCAGCTACATCACACAGCTGGATCGAAAAAATTTATCGAACCAGTTAGTCAGGATACAGCCTGTCAGGAGCGATCACGGGTTCAGTTCAACAGAAGAGATATAACGTGAATGAGGAATGGGGAGAAAATGCGATCATCCAGCGGGAGTTAGCGTGCATCATATATCGCCACTCTGAAGATAACAAAAGATGTAGGTTGTATAAATAGTCGGTCCTGAAACACATAAAATCAATGCCCTTTGCAAATATCAGACTGACGCATGCCCTGATAACATAAAAGCAAAGGCGGGATTAACATATGAAGTTTCAGCTTCAACGGAAATCGCCGATACGCCTTTAGAACTGGCCTTATTACAAGCCTGTGCAACCAAACTCAGCAGAATCTCTAAAAAAATAATACATGTGAGACCCGACGAACCAATAGGCAAATACTAGTCTACGTGTAACTGCACGAAATAAAATAGTACTCGAACCTCTTTTAATCTTATAGAACGCAGCGATCCCAGCCGACGGTTCGCTTGATTTAACTCTGCGCAATTATTGATGCCCGAGCGCAAAGTATACCCAACCAGCCCCATAAGAGCGGATCACAGCGAGATGAGGAACAGTGGAGACAACCCCGAGCTGACTGAGGAGAGCATCTCAACATGGAACAGTATATTATGATGACCCCCTAGCAAGGGTCATACAAGCACCCTCTCAGATCCTGGGACAGATAGTGCAGCACAAAAACACAAGACGGAGACGTATCGTCCTAAACATCGCAGCTAACGAAATAACAGTGACCCAGAAAACTAAAGGGCACGCGAATTGAAAATAGTTTCGCTTTATACAATATACAGCCCAAAACACCAGGCAAGATATAAAGAATCGGTGATAAAGCACAACACAGACAGACTGATGAAAAGTGCCACAAAAGCCACAAGTGCCAGGGAAAGTAGGAGTCTTTTGTTTCAAAAATGCCTGGAGAGAACTCTAGCACTTAATCTAGTCCACCGTAGACAGTCTGGTATACATTACACAGTCAACTTACCCGTCCCACATTAGATCTCAATTAGAAATAAATACATGCTGGACTTTAATAGACTGAACATGAACTTCGTGCCCACATGTTCTACTAGATTCGGCATAGATAGTATGTAAATAGAGGAGGTGCGAGACAAAAGAGCTATTATGCTATAACGGGATTGCACTAGTGCGCAGCTTGCCTATGTCATTAGAAGTCACCCAAATAAGGAGTAGGTAGTATGCTATTGCCCTCATGTATATACGAACAAGAGCCTCATCAGGACACACATACTTTCATAACTGATTAGATTAGTTACTTCTGAAAATAGGGAGCGCACATAGACACAAGAAGAGCCAAAAACAAGCCTAGCTCGTAAACAGCAAAACAGTACCTTAGCAGGATAAATAAACATGCAGCCTGAAGTCTATCACGGTAATTGAACGCCAGCAGGGTTAACCCCTACAGAATAGTATCTAACCGCCCAGAAGGAAGGTTACTAAACCAAACAATGGGATGTGAACTCCTAGGAGCAGAAAACATCTAGGCGTTCTAAGAATAGGTCATAGCCATCTAATCGCTGTACCAGACTAGGGAAGACCACAAATACAAAGACATACCCAAACGAAGCAGAGAGGGCAAGGTACTGTGCACCAGCAGGACGGCAAGCAGTCGATGTAACTTGCCGTAGCTCATCCCGAATGGCCACATTGTACGATGCACATGTGTTCCGGTACCAGTCTCTCCCGGAGCGAGCCACCAATACTTGCGTATTGTCCTGATTCGCGTCTTTAATACATAATTAATAGAACTAAAAAAAGGTAACCACGATTCGGCTGGGGACATACGTCCTTAAATCAGACGCTGCCTTGCGCAGAGTAGTAAGTCGACAGGATACCGGGTGCCTATAATTACCAGGCTCTGCTACAAACAGCATATCGACGTGTCTTATGTTGTATGACTGCGGTGGGAAACGTACTGAGCGTGGTAAGATGGTATGATCTCAGTAAACAGGAGAAAGAGCGAAAGCTTCGAAGCGCAGAGACACAACGCAAGGTATCAGTAGCGAGCGCTGACTAATAGCAACCTAGTCCTCAACAGTAGCTAATAAGTGACGAGGCTGATCGATAACATTGAAGCAGGTGAAAAATCTTTTGCATGATAGAACCCATATGTCGGGCGAAGAGCAAGCTGGGGTCGAACATCGGTCCATAGGGAGAAACAAGTCACCTCATTATGTCGGCTGCGCGTACAGTACGCGTACTGACTGTATCGCGCAGAGCTGAAATCGAAGACAGAATGGGGAGACCCGAGTTCCCATGATTGGGGGTGACTAGACGATTAGTCAATAATTGGCAAGCTCGGTAGCAACACATTACCGTGCCCAAAAGGGGACTGATCTACAACGAGGAGCGAACCGCCAGTAGAGTGGAAGACAAACCTGGTACCTATATTGATGGTTATCACTTTGAACCCGCGGAAATGATCCAATGCCCAGGAAGCCAGCCTTTCAGTCAATATCCTCCTACGACGTTAAGTATAATAAGATATGAGACTGGATGACCTAGTTGACCACAACAGGAGAAAAACACCCGCGACAAAATTAATTATATATCATATATACCGAATAAAAAAGTAATCCCACCAACATAGACCTACAAAACCTGGGGAAGAAAAGACAAGGCCCAATGAGAAGGTGAGCCCGCATCAAAAGTTGCGCAGAGAAGTCGATGTACATACACACCTCATCCAATGTTGTCCCTACCGGATTTGGCACAATCAACCGGATGGAACAGAGATGTCGACGAGAAACACGTGGGCACGAAGGGCTTCACCGGGCAGCAGGATAATGATTGATCAATGCGTCGAAGTCTATCGAACCGCAAGTAACATTTGTAGACCCCCGAACAACTTAGTATAACGGAATCGAGTATTCGCAGCTCTACGAAGAGCAGTGTATAGTTTTGCAGTTATGAATAGCGCGAGGTACGAATGTATAAAAATAAGTCATACAAGATGGGGCAAGTGGCTTCTGCAACCGCCCAGAAAACAAGCGTAAAACCGACACCAAGGCCGATGCCATAAAACAAAGAGAGGAATTATAACAGATTGCGCTGAGCTATTACAGAAACCACCGTGGAGTGAGAGTCATAACCGTACCCCAAAAGAACACCTTCTCGTGGAGAGTGATTAGTTGTGGAAGAAATTGTATGTTAAGTTACCCGAGAAGCTATGAGAAGTCTTGGTAAGTGCATAGCTAATGAGAGACATAACCTGGCGTGCGATGATGCCACAAGCTATGTAACGTGTCCCGGAGATTGTGTGCTTAAACCGTACGAGAAGGCAGACTGCAAGTTGAGCCTACATACCGTTGCCAAATGCCAACGCCTCGAATTCAACCTAGGCTATGAGGCCCGGACAACGGATAATGAGCAAGTAAGGGGAAGGACGTATCGATACTAGCATCTGTAAGATTAAGAAGTAAAAATAACATTACCAACACAAGACGAGACTTATCATATAACAATCGACATAGCAATATCTAAAAAATCAATGAACCCATAAGCCCAGTAACAATTGTTTCTAAGCGTTTCAACTACAGCCAATCCTATTTTAAACTCGAGTTAAAAGATAAAGCCAGACCACTAAATCCGGCCTAGAGACTCAATGAATTCAATCGCTGCCATCCACAGGTGCATGGCAAACTTGCTCATGTAGAAGAGAGCAGAAAGATCGCCTCTTCTCACCAAACCTAATGGGGGCAAAAGGTAAACTGCAAGTATACCGGGCACAATCAAGCATGCTTGCTAATCGTGAATATAATGAGGGGCTGGTAGCCTGGTCATTAAAGCCGAGAGAAGGGCAAGCTAATCGGCCCGCATCGCGAGGTGGTCCGGACGAGCGCCGAGTCACATATTTAGCAACCACTCCGTTCGACCAGGTTGGATGGAGTGCCATACTTGCTGACTAATGATTTGGGCCTTAATCAGACAAATATCGGACAAGTAAGCCTATCAGTAGCCTTTGGTACAAGCTGAAGACAATCTCGCCGGAGCCGAATCACACCTAATAGGACGGAAGAAATCTCCGCACCATGAATTCTACTCGCTACTGCTTTTAAGTCGGAAATATCCAAACAAAATAAATAGAAGTCACCACCCACGAAGTTACAAAACCCAACAGCTAATGTAGCTTAAAACATGTACGGCCAGCAACCCTATTCAGTCCACAAAAGAACGACATTGGCGTGTATTACGGCCCAGTTGGACATGATTAATACACGTACCATAGCACAAGTTGAAAAGGTTAAATACATGACGACAACAGACAAGAATGCCCAAGGACGGGTCAACCACAAAGTCGATATCTCAATATAAGGTCTTATTAACAAACGCTGGATCCCTAGAAGGAATAGAGCTGTCAACAATTTTATTCTGTAATCGGCTGCAAAAGAACAACCGGACCTAGTCCTGAAAGTGCACGTCCTCGCCTCTTACGTACAAATAAGTCGACCAAACCATATCAGCATACGAGCAAAAGTCGGTAAACTGGAGAAATCAAACAGTCATAAGGGGCAACAATGCTCCCGACGGAAAGCACATTGGGACAAGCAACAAGGCTTAGTTAACTTTGTTCAAAAAAGTCCGAACTAGACGCCGGTAAAAAATAGTGAGGCACAGAAATTTGAAAAGAGTTGACCAACGACATCCGATGGCGTGACAAATCGGGGCAATGAACGTATCAGACATGTAAACACCACAATATTTATTAGTAGAACAAAAGGACCAAAAACACAAGCTGGTCACTAGCCGCAGGAAAGGCACCGAAATTTCGGTTTTCGAGGCGTTAGTCTCGCCGCAAACACGAACACTACGTAACGAGATAGCTGGTGGCTAGCACCATAAATATAACCAAACACGAGACGGCGCCTAACACGGAGATACGGGGTGAGGATGCTAGACCCAATTCAAAGGCTAAGAGTCGTGGGGCCTTGGGAGCACCTGGGTATCAACACGGGGCGGGTGATCCCATCTTTATAATTTAGTTCGTAATCACCCAGCTTTTAAAGTCACACTGCCAGGCGTACTTACAGAATGAATCAGGGAGTGCGCCAGACACACAGAACCCGATGTCAAAGAATTATGCCATAACACGACCGCGATTGAGCAAACCCACAGGACAAGAGATACACGGGCGCCGAGTCGGTCGAGACAATGGCGTAGTACCTTGTTACTAGTAAAGGCACCCATGACACAAGGGAGCCACGATAGCGTGACGCTATAAAAAGGACACGATGTGGAATGCAAGACGTTTCCAAACAACAGAGCACCTACATGGGCACAACATGCTAGTGGGTGAGAGTACGAATACAGGATCAAATATAAGTACTTAGTAAGAAAGACACTTTAATATTAGGACTACTCCCAGGAGATCATTTAGAGGTTAGGCGACGCGCCAAAAATTTCAGGAGCCCTTTGCTGCCCAAGGTGATACATAATGACAAAGGCAAATTATAGCCTAATTTGATACGACACGTGTCATAGTCAAGTCGTGAATTCGGAGGCCCTACTGAACACTAGCATAATCTCGAAGGTGTGTTTCGCATAAGCTGCGACCTAGCCAGAAGTAACCTGCTCCAGTCGAGCAAGTTTTGGAGGCAGACATGTTGGTACCATACAAGGCGCGAAAGCACCGTTACCAGAGTAAGAGGGAAAAAGGATTACTTCGAGAATTGCGCCCCGCGGCCTGCATAGTCTAGAAAATCACCTACGGGAATTGGTTTAAAATTTAAAATCTGGCCTTAGCATGCAAGGACCTTCTTACCTTTATTTCAGCTTAGAATAAAAAAAGACCTAGTAGGAAGTAACACATCGACATCCCTCCGGCGCCAGGGGATGCAAGATCAAGCAAGATACCGCGAAATCCAACTCGCCACACTTGGACTACCATAAAAGCAGAGCCGCAAACTCATAGGCAGTCTAAAGATTATAAGCTCCGATGGGCGGATACCACTGTGCCAATAAGAAAAAAACGTCGACGGATAATGTAGTAGGAATAATCATAAAAGGGTCTCCAAATTAAATCAACCTCAGAGAATTACGCCGTAGTACTGGAAGAGCTTACGAAAACTCACGAATAAAATTCCCAAGCCATATCACAAAATGAAACTAAAGTACTGCCTGATGTAACTTTTACGACCGGACCTAAACAATCCGTAGCTGCGTAGTGATAGAAAAAGCCAGATTCCAACATCTACTACATGCGAGCAGAGCAAGACCTCCGTTATGAAGACAACTCTACCCCGAGTAGCTAGACGAAGATCGTTCTGAACAGAAGATCTTCGTGCTCACGCGCTCACGGAGACGCAAATAACCGAATCAGTGTGAAGTCTCCCGGGGCGAATGGGCAGCCCCCGCACACAGCCACTTTCCAGCACTCGCATTACCCTTATCACGAACGCACGAGCCACAGCCGGAATGACAAACTACCTGGAGTGTTGAGCACAAAAACAACATCTCACGAATGTTGCGGTCAGACGGCAGTGCCGATTTTGGTCAGTATACCTTTCGGGAGTTGTGATATATAAGCATGCTCAGACACCTAAGTGCTCATAAGTGATCCTAGCAGCGACCCAGACACAACACCGCAGCGTACGTAAGGACTCCTATAAAATCACCCTTATGCGCTAAATCAGAACACTAAGATATGAGCTTACACAACAAAAGCCAGAATAAATCGACTAAATACGAGGAATTCAAACACTGCTGAATCCGCTTCACTACAAAAAGGAAAAATTAATATGTAGTAGGTTAGAACCGGGATCAAATAAGAAATACTCCCCTATTTCAAACAAGTCCACGCACCTGCTGTAACAGGATAGATAGGAAATGTACAATAGGTGCCTACCGAGAATAACATGAAATCGGGACCGACAGCGCTACTTTTTGCGCCAGGACCTTACCAAAGCACTTAGAACTTAGTACCCCTTCATCTTAGAGAAATGTAAAGAGCTTACGGAGACTGACAAGATCTAAACCAAACGCTACCAGCGGTGATAAAGAGTAATTACGAAGATCGCGTCGGCTCAATACACATACTTAGTAACGAATCCTAAATTAAGTCACTTGTTGAGAAAATTTGGTACTCCACAAGCTAGCACACCGATTCGGATAGTAGATGGTGAAAGAAATTCAAACCGGCGGTTTGAAACAACCGTGCCCAGAGATTGACCAGTATAAAACTCTTTGGAAAGACATGACTTGTTTAAATGACACAAGTTCGGGACTAGCTCACCACTAGGAATTCCTGCAGATTTATCGATCAGGATATATCAACTTGGCCAACAAACTCACACCAGGCCACCAATCAAAATAGAGGTTCCATGAGAACAATACGTAGTTTTGTCTCAAATCTTCAGCAGAAAGGGTCAGCGTCTGACATGCAGGTACACAGCAGTGTCGACACGCCTGCGAGTCTTTACCAGTGGATGAGTGTGGATAAGTATCAAGCGATCGGATACTCAAAAAAAATATTAATCGGGAGTACCTCCAAACGCCTTCGGAGGTGATAGAAAACTGTCTCTAAAATGATAACATTATGCAAATGTTAGGGAAGCGTAAACAAGATAATATAATGGTATTAGATTATGACACGATTATAAATTGCACCTAATAACAGGTACTTCTAATGGCTACTTTCATTTCAATCTTCCACAGCCGAAAAGTCACTGCGGTCATAACATAATGAGCACCGACATAGCAAACTAAGAATAAGGAGGTTCTCAAGTGACATCCACTAGCCTCGACTACAAGAACCGGTCTAATATCATTTCTAATTGAATAAGACGTTGATTATGAGGACCAGATTGCAGAGGTGGGGACATGCTGGCTGATGTGAGTCGAAACAATGAAAATATTCACCTTATAATGTTGTAGGTGTGTGCCAAGAATACTATTACACGAGGATATATGTTAATATATTAACCACTGGTCCAAAGAGGCCACAAAATCAGGATCAACTACCAGGAACTCAAGTAATGGATGGTTAATTTACTACATATACATTGCGTATTGACTAGCCGGCCATGAAGTGGATAGGCCTATTTCCTACACCCTGTTGAATACAACAGGCCTTAGTAAAAAGCTGTGAGTTATTTAATAAATACTGTTGGCAATGGTCAAGCTTTCATTAAAACACTCACGCCATAAAATCCTCACAAAACTTGATATGAAATATAATCGGTCCCCATGCGACTGCAACTAAAAATTCAAGGAATAAAGAGGATCGTACCCTAAGTCCCCTGAAAACGACCCTTGAATGCTCCAATGGTAATTTATGGAGCCCGCGAGAGCAATTTGTTAAAATAGGAACCAAACCGGTTAATCTGATTTGACCTTTACCTAGAAAAGACCCCAAATTCTCACCGTCCAAATTTCCTTGTTGCTAATATGATTACCCATCAACACTAATTATACCCTACGCCTTTTTCCATGTGACCAACGCTGCGGTACCCCATTCTCTCCAATAGCGACTTTATTTTCCGCCCCGCCTTCGCCCCATTCGCACCTTATCGCGCGTCCCGTCCAGGCTCTGCAATCGTCCTCTCCCCCGCGTTTCTTGCTCTCTGGCATGTTGTAGGTCAGCTTTGCAAAACCAACTGTACGAGAGTGTTGGCTATCTTACGACAGTTTGTGGCCACAACCGGACTCTCAAGGACTATCCTACGTCCGCTGCTTGATAATTAGCCGGCCCACTAGACGGCCCAGTAGAGAAATCTGTCTACCGACTAATGTTCCTATAAAACCGACTTATCTCTAACGGTCAATACTTTGGATGTGACCATGAGTGGTATCTTTCATAGGGTTTTTGAATGAGACTTAGTTTTTTTCTTTTGTCAAGGTAAGATCACATCATAAACGATTACGAGGGTACTCTTTAATTTGAGCTGCTTATCCTCTGTCCCCTAGACGTTTTCACTGGCTTTGTATGCACCCCATACTGATAACAATTGAATCAAATAAATTATACAGTTAGAATTCACAAATAAACGTCAATTAGAAGCCCCCGCAAAAAGGATTGATACAATTCTATTAAGAGATTGGTAGGTAAATTCGAATGTTAACCATAAGACCCACGTTGCTAGGTTCAATACGCAATCCTCGAGTACCAATAGAGACCTTAGACTGGCCGATCGCCGAGTACTCAGCTAATAACTCCGGCCACAATATTTGTTACTAGAAAGGTGAGCAGGGTTTGTCAAGTCATAAACAGAGCATCCACTTTAAAAGAAGATCTAGAGTCTGGACCCTCTGACTTATATATACACAAAACGAGTTGTAAGAGATAGTAAGGGTGTCACAACAGAGTAGAACAGTGACAGTTTTCGTGCTGTTAAACGAATGGGACTATAGCGCCTGAGTCATATAGGCGATTGCACAGTTCGTGCCAAGCTCACTAACCTTGACAAATACTTAAAAACCAAAGGCGCTGCCCAAAGCGAACTACTTATACGTTGAAGTGATAGAAGTACAAATTTACTTTGGGCGGTAACAAGCAATGTTGGAACAGGTATTACAGTACGCGACTCCGTCGCCGAGCGTAGCCTAGCGATGATCGGTTGAGCAGTGAAGTCAGAGTGGACGATCTGTGTATCACAAGCTGACACCACGAGGGTATGCTGGCAGAACTCGTACACAGAAAACGCGCACAATGAGCGCCGTAACAAAGATTGAGCTACGTCCTCCATCAGGGTTCGCGGCACAACTTGCAACAGGCGCATCTTGTCCTTATAGTAGATGTACAAAAATTGGCCTCCCATGACTAGCTAGCTACGCAACTCAAGAAAGAGATAACAGCATAACCGTAATCGAAGACAACAGAAATACTACCCAATAAGGTCCGCGCGTGGGGAATGAAGGATCAATGGCCATTTAGCTAGAATACTTCGATCACGGAATGACACCATTGAACCCATAGCTAATCGATCTGGTGCTTAACTTCGCGCAGTACTCGAACAGACGGCATCCCGTCTGAGTCACAGAAACCCTCAGAAGACCGACTATCAAGTGTAATAACAAATATATAACTGCTCAACAAAACATTATCCACAGATTTAAAAATGAACGTACACACATTCATTAAAAGAAAACATTGTCATGGATTCTATAAATCATAACCTGGACCTCCCTACGTCAAGAACCTGCCCCTAAATATCGAGAAAAAGTAGCATTAGTAGACATATAGCACTTGAGTACAAATATGATAAATAAGGAACTTCAATAATCCGGACTATTTAAGCGAAAGGCGACGGTGTTACCTATATTCTAGTACCAAAACTAAGTTAGGGTAGAAAACAACAGCCAGGTTGCCAGAACTTATATGCAGTCGAGCGGGAGGTCCGAAAACTATGAGACCTCCACTCAGAATATACCAACCGGCAATCGACAGACACTTCAGTAACAACTATTTAAACCGTCCGTCTCCCAGGCTTTGGGATGTATGACCAGGCTACTAGAGCAGAACGGTCGTATAGCACTACCACTATCAACAGGGTTACCCGTCAGTGTGCACCACGTGACAAAACATCTCCTCTTAAACAAGTAGGAATCGCAAAAAACAGCCTGTAACTCAGTCCTTGAGGGAAAAGAACATCTTATTAGACTGCCATTAATTCCCGGACACAAAAGCAGCCGTCCTCATAACCCATACCTATCATAGAAAACACAATCCCCAATAGTAATGCAGAAATGGGGAAGAAAAGTCAATTGACAGTATAAGTCATATGTCCCCTCTACACGCAAGTCCACTCGTCAACTTCGCCCACTGGTAGAGGCAGGACAAGCTGTCCTCGTGCTCAGATTAACTTACATACGGTGACACGCGAGAGATGTCGCGCGAAAGTTTCGTATTACTCCCGGTAGGGCCATAGGGAGCGCAAGGAGAAGTTGACGCACCAACCGGGAAATCTAGCCACTCCCGACGCACATACAATTTCTAGGCCTGGACCTATACGTTAAGTAGTAGCAGAAGAGAGCTCGCAAGAATGAATCTTCAGAGGGTACAGGAAGATTCACAAGCCCTAAATTGGAAGCGCCCGTAGTCCCCCA
>Ga0179591_1271251_pt1 | contig 12897 bp, 9 predicted proteins | sample CZOMad2_1_08_16f_FD_182891 | JGI IMG/M metagenome (GOLD analysis project Ga0179591, IMG submission 182891) | Vadose zone soil fungal communities from Angelo Coast Range Reserve, California, USA - CZOMad2_1_08_16fungal (PacBio error correction) | ecosystem: Environmental > Terrestrial > Soil >...
CTCACGGTCGCCGGATACAGACTGGCCCACCGCTGGAGAAACCGAGGGAGAAAAAAGAGACAAAAAAGAGATAAATTTTTTCGGGTTCGGAAAATCAGTCCAGAACAATCAATCTTCGGCTGAGGACCTCCTCGATCCGCCGCACCGCGAAAGGCGACGCAAAAAGACAGGCAGGGGGAAAAAGGGTTTGGGTAAGGAGAGGGCATCAGTACTTCCCACCAAAAAGGTAAACCGGAGAGGACTCCCGTGTTGGAGATATCGCAAGGAGGGACAATCTGGACCCGACACTACTTTGGAGGAGAGAGTTGGGGATCGGAAGAGGAAATAGGCCGAGCGATATCTCGTCCACCAGTCACGAAAAAAAAAAATAAATCAAAAAGAGACGGCGCGCATTAAGATCCCGCTGAGGAGGGAGAAATGAAAGGATCAAGGACGCACGAAGACAGCCCATCGAAGACTCAATTCAGAAAACCAACAAGAAGGAACAGTACCCTGGTGACACCATTGGCTTTCTCTGCGCGAGGAAACTGGGGGGAGACAAGAAACACGCGCGGCAAGATGGCGCCTGCAGAAAGTCCCAAATAGCCAGTGGAGAGAAAAAAACAACAACCGGAGAGAAAGATAGGTATAGGAGGACACTGGAAAGGAATAGAGAGCCGAGGGACCCTATCTTTCTTATGAGGAGCAATAGGTCAAGAAAATAGAGAAGCAGGAAAAGCCCTGGGAAAAGAAAGCCTGGGTGGGGGAGCACGAGGGGAGTGCCTTCAAGGGACGATCGGTAGGGACGGAGGGAGGTAGCAGCTGAGCCAGCGCGTAGTCAATTCAAGAGTCCTGAGCCTTTTTCGACGTGGTACTGGGGGGGAAAGAGGAATTGAAAGGGTGGCCCCGGAAAAAGAGAATAGAGTACCGCTGCAGGAGGGGAAGGTGAGAACACCACCTCGCCCCCGAGGAGAGAAAAAACGATGAAACTTCTCGCAGAAAAAAAACTAGAAGAGAAGTTCAAAGGAGGGAGGGGAAGTACAGGGAGGATCTCGCCAGACAAACCAGCAAATGAGGGAGAGGGGCGACTCTTCCCCTCGAGGGCGTAACGAGGGGGGAGATCTGAAACCAGAGGCTCAAGCGGGCAACGGAAAAAAGAAGTGGGAGACGAGAACCGAAGGGTGTCGAGAGAGAATGCGGGGACTGTTGTTGGCAGACAGTTCGCTCACGGAGACGTCGTCTTGGGGGGTCGGTGGAATGGCAAGAAAAGGAATAAGTAAGGGGTCTCTTCGGGAATGAGCCCTCCCGGGATGTCTTCGTTATACCAGCCGAAAAAAAAAATCATAGAGAAGACCAAGCTCTTCCTTCCCGAAAACAAACCCTGTCAGGAGGGCGGGGTGTTGGGGATATCTCGGAGGAACCAACGTAAAAGAAGGGGGGTATGGCTGAGGGGGGACTTCCGTACACTGGGAAAGACTTTCCAGTTAAAAAGAAAAAAAACACATCGGTAAAAGAGGAAAGAAGGAAACTCTCAGGTGCAGTTCAACTACGTCAACCGCCGCGGGGATAAGTTTATAAGCGCGGAGTGAGGAGGGAGTTTTCGAACTTGGGAATGGCGACTGGTAATGGTACTGGTGTGAGGGGGGGGGGCCAAAGAAAAAAGGCCCGACTGGGCACAAAAGTCGGAAGGTCCCCGCGGGGGGAAAAGACATGGGGGAACTTAGTACCTCCATAGACCGAAACAACACGATGGCGCTTCAAGAGCACAATAAAAAAGAACTAAGACGACTAATCGCTAAGGGAAGAATAGAGCCAAGAAAACTAAAAGGGCCAAGGAAAGAAGGGTCCGAGATGGCAGAGAAGGAGTTTCGAGCGCTTTGACGCCCCCGGGATCCTCAAGAATCTAAGATGGGGCAACAGGGGTAAGGAGAGAGAAGTGCCAACCATTTGAACTTCAGCCGAGAAATTCAAGACTTTTTAATACCCAATTAAAAAATAAAGAACTCGACTATAAACAAGAAAACCTGGGGGCTTAAGGGTCTGAGAAGGAAAGGGTCGGTGGGCTGCACTTGGGAGGGCTTTCTTTACGCCCGTCAGGCTCACGGGAAGAGGGAAGGGATGGACGAAGTAGACTGGAAAAAAGGAAAATCAAGGAAGGGGGGAAATGGTCGGCAGTAAGAGACACCGGAAAATTGGACTTGGAAAGAAAACGTACATAAGGGTCAGAAATGCGGCTAAGAGAGAAGGAAATGAAACTAAAAGAGGGAACGGTAAGAGGATAAGCAGTGCCGGCCAAAACAATGGGATCTCATGTGTCTTATAACAAGTCAAGGAAAAGTCAAAGGAGACTATGTCGAGGGACAAGGAACTGCAAGGTCGATTAAGAGGGGAAAGCCTCAGGAGCTCCAACCAAACAGGACACAAAAGGTCAGGCCGGGGACGAATAAAAACGGACGCACGCGATCTGTCCAAAGGCATCCAACCTTCTCAAAGAAGGCTGTCAGCGAAGCAGGGGGCTGCCTCGGGGGAAGTCGGGGACGCATTCGAGGGGGCTCCAAACTCGCTCCTCGAGGGCTAGCAGGAAGGGCGATTTCAGGGAGGCAGAATGCCCAAGTAGCAAAAGGGGGTAAGGGGTCAACCACACGACGAAGAGCTAAAGAATAACAACTGCTCCTCGAAAAGAATCAAAAAGAACGTTGGGTCCCCAAGGTTAGGGGTTTAGTTCTGACCTCTTCTGTAAACTACGGGTCGGAGACAGTAGGAGAGAAGATTAACATCGAGAAGGCCGCAAACTCTCCAAAAAGATCCGCGCTATCAATCGAAAGAGGGGAAACCAGGGGAAAAACGCAAACCTCAGCAACAAACAACGGTAGGATCTTAAGAGAGAGAGTAATAAACGGGAAGGGAGGGGGATACATTCTAGTTGGGGAGGGACCTTCTCAGAGGAAGGGAGGATCGGAGGCGGAAACCAGACCACTTTATCCGGGCGATCACGCGAGCGATTCGCAGAGAAATATGAACACGAACGTCACTGAAGAGAACAGCTCGAGGGTCGCACGTGTCTCAGTTGGCGGCCGGATATCTGGCTCATTCAGACGGCTCGTCGCGCCACCAGAGAAGAGGGGAAATCAGGACCGGGTGCTAAAAGAGGAGCTCTTTCACGACCTCAGTTGTACCCTGCAAAAAGCGGATTGATAGACTTGACCCTTTGGGGGTGTTCTTGAGGGAAAAGAAAGAACCTAGACGGCCGAAGAATAGACGGATATGGTGAGAGGGGGGGCCCGTCAGCATTTGCGTATCGCGTTCAGCGTCCGGAAGGCCGACCGGAGGTTGTACCAACCTAGTGATTTTTGGGGGGGAAAAAAAAAAAGAGAGACGCCGTGTGCCACGAGGGGGGAGTTGAGGGCCTGGAAAAGGGGAGGGTCCGATCCTAGAAAAGAACGTGTTCAGCTGGTCGCAATGGGCAGGGTTTAATTCCGGCTTAGATGAATAGAACCTTCGTAGTCGAGAGAAACGCAAAGGCAGCGGGGATTAAGTCCGTCAGCCGCAGCGTGTCGCAAAGAAAGATGGGTCCTCATAAGGGATAAGGGTTCAAGCTCTTCACATCCCGACGGGAGGGGGAAGCTAGAGGGGGAGTCTGACGGAAACGAGACCTGCGCAGTCACGAGTCGACCTCTCCGTAGAGGGGGGTCACAAAAAAACGCTCAGCAACCTTGATCAAAAAATAGCGAACTGACGGGGTGGGGAGGGGAGGAGACACAAAATGGAACGGTCTTGGCCTATTCCATAGGTGGTAAAAGACAGGGGATACCGCACAATAGCCAACCGGTTGTCGGGTACGGGCTGGCAGGGAGGAAAAGAGAACTCAGGAAACGGGGGGAAAAAAACCTTTGATTAGAGCCCGCGGTGCCTTTCTATCGCGATTGATGCAATGCTGACTTCGGGATGTCCTGGGAAGTAGGAGATTAGGTCACGAGAGGGAGAAAAAGAGAGAGGGCTTGGTGGAGGAGCGTCGTCCAAGGGGAGTATCTTTCTTGGCTCCAGCCTGGGAAGCCCTCACAGCTTCCTGCTCCGCCGACCTGAAAAGGGAAAAAGTCATTCCGTTGGGAGGGGCGAAAAAGAGTTACCAACAAGGGTACATGCGCGGGAAAAAAGAATCCAGGCAAATTTGCAGTCGGACCCCCGATGGAGGGCAAGGAAATACATTTGATAGGGGGGGGGGCTGGAAGACAACATGGGCCAGGTTAAGCAAGTCTACTTAAACGGATAGGGAAAAAGCCTGCTATGCATCAAAAACGAAAAGGGCAAAGGGAAGCATGCCCACCTGGCCCGCAGTGTTTCGTGGCCCGCTATTACAAGAGAGCCTATGGTTCTGCAGGTGGAGGGGGGAAGAGGGAGGAGAAGCCAAACTAGGGCGGTCTTTCCACGGAAGACTTACCATATAGACTATTGAGAAATGCAAAAGGACAATCTAGGGTAGGGAAGGGGGGTCAGCTAAGTGCGATATAACCGATCTCTAGAATCTAAGATTAGCTGAACCAAGGGGGGCTTGGAGAGATAAGCAGAACGGAGGGAGGGAGCATCAATCTCTCCCTATCGCCCCCTAAGCATCTACCGCTCCTAAGATAAACGACCGTTTGCTGGCCCTGTTATAAGAGGCGCCGAAGGAGCCCCCGAAAAGGGGAGAACGAGGAATCAGGAAGGAAAGTAGGGGTATTGAGGGGAACTAATGTCCTCTTAAAGGTCCACTCTTTTCAGTTTCGTATCTTCTGTCCGATAGGGGATAAAAGGCTATAAAAATACCGAAAAACAGGGGAGGAAAGAGAAAAGGGGGAAAGCAGAAGAATTGTGAAATCAAGGGAGACCTCTCTCCTCAAACCGCTCTTCCCACATCTTTGGCTCAAACAATCCGTTTACAGGGGGGCGGGGGAGAGCTAGAGGGGAACTGCGAAAGAAAGTCCGCACGAGAGGCGAAGGAAGAAGGGCCAAGGAAAAGAAGAGAGAGCGAAAACAAGTAGTATTATGAATAGAGATATATTTTCTCAGAGGAAGTCCCTCATATCCTCAAATCTGGGGCTTCGTCAGCCTACCCGAGAGAAATCAAGTCAATTGGAAAGAGCCTGGCAATGGGGGGGAGCCTGGAGGACCAGGGACGAGAGGATTCTTAATGGATGGTATCCTAGGCTGCCGCCCGCGGATGCGAACGCTAGCCGTAGCAGGGTGGGGTTTTCGGATGGGGCATGAAAATCAAAAAGGTCCGAGTCCTAAGAGAGGGGCCGCGGCCAGCGGAAGAGAAAAAAAGGACCTAGACACCAGGTAAGCTCCTAGTACTCGGCTACCACCTACTTATCGATGTAGCTAGGGGGATCGGGGGCAGGAATGAGACTGAGACAGAAGAAAAGCAAGGCTGAGAATGGAGGGGAGATTCGGGAAGAAGGGGAGGGCGCGGAAACGGTGTGTAGAGGCTCCGCTGCTTCGATACTATGAAAAGTGACTCTACCCTCCACCTGGACGACCTAGTCAAAAATCTGAAGTGGGCACAGGGGGAAAAGGCGCTGTAAAAAAGGAACATCAGGTGCTTTTCCTCGAACTCCACACAAAACATAAAGAGGGAGAGATGGGAAAGGGAGCACAATCATTAGTTTTCAGGGAGAATCCGTAATTTCACCAAAAATTAAGATGAAAAACCTTCTCTGGGCGCCGGGGACAGAGTATAAAAAAAATGCTGGCAACGGTGCAAATGCAAGGGCAAGGGAGGTGTTAATCTCACTATTCGTCCCCCCGAAGGAAGTATGTGGAAAAAGAAGTGGCCTGCCGGTCAAGTGTGCCAGGAGAGAGGTGGAGATTTGGCACTCAATAAGGAAGGGAGCCCGAAGGGAAGGAGACTTGGTCTCTACTGAAATAACGTTTTAGCCGGGTGAAAAGTACTCGGAGTGTCTTGAATCTTTGGGGGAAGGGATGGGAGGGAAGGTAAACGGACGGAGTCAGGGCTGGTAAAAAACTGGATGGGTAATGTTTATGGGACCTAACCACCTTTCAAGGAAAGGAAAGGAAAAAGAGGGTCAAAAGGGCAAAGAGGGAAAAGAGGATAAGCAGAAATGTCTAAACCCCAAGGAGAGCACCGAAAGAAAAAACCTTCAAAAATGTAGTGCAGAGAAACCAACAACGAAGAGAGCACGGAAAGCCCGAGAAGGTCATCGGTCCGGATCTTCCCATCTTAGCACTGACTGTGAAAGTCAGCCAGACAACCGTCACTCGAGTGACAGGTTCGTTAAAAATCATGTCCAATCGCTCGAAAGGAAAAAGATTGCGAAGAAGATCGGATAAGTGTGGACACTCAACGGGGGTAGGAAATCTCCCAATTCAAAATTCCCACTGGGAAGAAAAGCAAGCACATGCGGACTGGTTCTACCTTTCTCTGGTATCGTTAGAAAGATACTCCCAAGAACCTACGGAAAGAAGAGTGGATGTGGTCCTGAAGCACCTTCAGAATTTTAAGTTCTGTACTGTAGGTTTTAAAAAGGGGTGGGCGACAAGGAGTTGGAGTCAAATTTTTAAACTGGATCGTTATACGATACCGCCGAATTCATGGACGGGAGAGGGATGGGATCAGTCTAAAGGGGATGCAAGCTCCCCAAGTGGAAGGAAGGGGAGCCCTATAGGGCAGAACCACTCACCGTTCTTCCCCTACCCGAGGTAAGAGTTAGACTTAGAAACGACTTGGGAGAGAGGAGACCGAGACGCCCCTGACCCGCTGCGGGTCGACTGATTACGAGGGTGCGTAGGAGGGCCTCTACAAGGGCGGCAGAAGGAGGGGGGAGGGAGGGGAAAAAAAGAAAAAGTAAAAGACCCCGTGAAGAAAGAGTCATCTACGGAGAGGGAAAGATACGTCTTATTCTAATTTCAATGGTGAGAAAGACAAATTATTAAAAGCTTAGCAACAACAGAAAAAAAAAAGGGGGGGAAACACAAAGAAGGGGGGAAGGACGGCCCAAAAAAGGCGATCGCAGAAACACCGAAAAAAATTCAATTAAGACGAGAACAGAGACCATCTAGTAATTTCAAAGACTGAAGGCTCTCAGGGGGAAAAGATCAGACAAACGAAAGGAGGTCCAAAAAAGGTCAAAAAGTCCCTCGAGGGCCTGTCAGGATTGAGAAAAACGAAAGTTTGCTTTCGCTAGTGGGATCCCCCCGTCAGAAAAAAAAACGCCTGGGAAATGAGGGGGTGGAAGGGCTGAACCAGGGCTCGGGGGACGCGCAGCGAAGGTTAAAAAGCTCACACTTTCTCAAGGAAGATGATCTCCGAGGGAGGGGGGACAGCTCAAACCGACTACTCTGAAGGCCAACAGGGGGGGGGATTTTCACGTCGGGCGAATAGAAGGTGGATAGGAAAGCTGTTCTCTCTAAAACGATACTCGGCGTTATAATCTTCTCGGAAAGAGGAATCAAACAAGAAACGGACGACATCCTCAAAAAAAAGAAGTAAATTTCTTAGTCTTCCCTTCAGGGGAAGCTCATATAGCTAAAAAAAGCAAAAAGGAGGATAGGGCAAAGAGAGGACGAGGAACCGGGGCCTGAGGAGTTAATCTCTGGTTTTGAGTCTTGAATTTTAGCTAAAAAGGACAGACGTTTAAAGGGGGGGCCGCGCAGCGGAAGAAAAGCATAGGAAGAAGGGAGAGCCAACTGCTTCGCCGGAAAACCCCCGATCGAACGCGGACGCTTAACCCACACTCGGTTCCTTCAAAAGGGGGGAAGAAATCGGCTCTCTGGGGGAAAAAGCAGCGATTTAGAAAGGGAGGACTGACGAAGGTTGAGAGGGGAGTAGAACGTACCAACAGCCCCCGAGCCCGGGACGTCGACCCGCGACCGTAGGCTCTCATCTTCGGGTGTGCTCCCTCTAGGAAATCTCAAATCTTCCTGGGAAAAGCCGGGAAATGCCCTCTATTGGGTTCTTATTCCGCTTGCAGGTATGAAAAAGAGAACTGTAGAAGGAAAAGGAACGGACGGAGTGTCCCTAAGCGCACGTCCTCGCCGGAGGGATCGTTCAAGGCAGAAGTACATGTGAGGTTGGGGGGGTGCTTGGAGGGCGAAACGCGGGGAAGAAAGTTGGGCAGGGACGACCTGAAAAAATTGTGGACCTCGGGGGGGGGGGTGAGGTGGGTGGGTCAGGGATAAAGGGGGAAACTATGGAGGACAAGCAGCCACTTCACCTGTACTGGAAAGGTCTCGGGCTCTCATAAGATCTGAAGGAATCGTGGAAAAAGTAAGCGTTCAGGTGCGGACGAAGTCCCGCGGAGCCCATTATAACTCGGACCGTGGGGGAGCCAGCAACGCGAGAGGGAGGAAGATAAAAGCAGGCCGAGTAAAATGAGGATCAGGACATAGAGGCAGGTGGAGCACCCCCTATCCTCGGAAGAGATCTTTGGGCAGGACGAAGTGGGATCTTTGTCCCTTTTTCTAACACCGTCTAACTTCTGACATGTAGGGGGAGAAGTTAGTAGCTCTGCGTCCATCAAAGCGCAAGCGCCACAAGAGCGGTCGATCCCTATATTTCTGTTCACTAAACTATAAAAAAGTTAAAGACCGGAAAAACTGTATCAGAAAAAATGGGGCCGAACTTCACCGAATTCGGGAGGGGGTAGGCACAATACTCCGCGGGCGGGGGCAGTAAGGGGGCCCTTCGTCAGCGTTGTGAAAAGACCTGGCTAAGGCCCGAAACCACGTGAAGGGGGGCAGAAGGAAGGGAAGGTTACGAACTGAGTGGAAAAGAGGATTGTGCTATCTAATCACCTTATACACCGAGGGGAGCAAAGGGGATCCTGAGGGTGAAGGCAGAAGATGGACAGCCACGTTCGCGGAACATACGAACTATCTTACACTATGCCTGTGCTTCATTTTCAGGGAATCCTCTTAAAATCTAGCCACAGGAGAAGGAACGGGGGGGATGAAGAAGCGCTAAGTATTGGTTGCCGTGCGCGGAATCGCCATTTCGTAGGATCTATGGCGCTTCTCACTCAAGGGGGGGGATGGCTTAAAAAAAAGAAGTCGAATCCCGCGGGGGAAGACTACGACCGAGGGAAAAACACGAGCAAAAGTCCCTTTAAAAAGGGGGCGGGAAGAAAAACAGCATTAATTTGACCAGTCTGAAGCAACGGGAGAGTAAGGAGGGAAAAGCAAGGAAAAAGACGAAATGAAGGAGCTAAAATCCCATCGTTAATCACCCTTCAAGCGTCAGTTTGAGATGGGAACCGGATCGGGGAGGCGTCCCGATAAGAAAGTAGAAGAGAATGGGAAAGTGGGAAAAACAGGGGGGGGAAACAAAGTTACGACTCAGACCGTTCAGGAGAAGGGGACCCCGCGGTGATATCTCCCCCCCCGGGGACAAGGAGAACGAAACCGCCTTCAACCTTTTTTAAGGACTCGCTCCCGTGAAAAAAGGTCAGAAGAACTCTGGGGGAGGGGGGGACTCGCGGACGGGGTGCCCGCGGAGGCTCAACGCCAACTCAAGTGCATCTACTATCCACCTCTCTTACCTCGATTCACCTGAGGTAAGAAAGGACAGGAACGGAAAACTCCTCGGGTCGCCAGATCAGCGCATGGCCGCTGGGCTCCAACAAGAAGAGGTCAGGAGGGGGGAAGAGAGCTCCAAGGGGGGGGGCGGGACTCAAGAATCAAAGGTCGGAAAAATCAACTCTTCTGCTTTACCCGCCCTCTCTATAAAGCACTATAAGGCTAAGGAAGCGAAGAACGAAAAAAGGGCCCTGGGAGAGAAGAAAAAATTGGCTGAAGAAAACTAAACAAAACCGAGGCCCATAAGTAGGCCCGTATGTGATAGACTCTCCCGAGGTCTGGCGCCGGGAAAGGAGCGTTTATAATAAAAAGGAAGGTAGCCGCGGACCCGGAAGGAAGAGGAGCAGGGTAAAAGGAAAAGGAGGAGCGAAAAAAAGTCACGGCCGTCGCGAGCGATTAGGCCAGAGCTTCTAAGCTGCTCCTCCTCCTCCTCCAGCCTCGACGGTCCAAAAACTTTGCAAAAAAAAAAATAAACGCCCTGACGCGGCCAACCAGGGAGTTGAGAAGGAGAGATGGGGGTCAAAAGGCTGAGAGAAGTAAAAGCGAAAGTGAGAAAAGAGAACGTCCCAGAGGGATCCTGAGCCGAAAAAAAAAAAGAGGAAAAATATAGAGATCTGCGCAGAAAAGGACTCAGGCTGGGCGCCCTCTTGCCCTCACGCGGACCTGAAAAAGAGAGGGGGGAGGGGGACCAAGAGAGGAATCGGGGAAAAACGACCTGTGGCCAAAAACGAGGGATTGGGGGAGCAGAACACCTTGACGAATAGCTTCTGCTTATCTTATACCGAGATACCTAAAGAGAGTGGAAGATTTAAGGAAGTCGGCCGAGCATTTGAGGAATGGGGGGGGGGGTAGGGGGGGTATAGGTCTCGGGGGGGACCGGGCCACGAGATCACAATAGGCCGCCCGTCTTCAGAGAAAAAGATCGGAGGCGGACTGGAGCCTTCTAAAAAATCGGCGCATATACCACATAAAGGGAATCAAAAGAGGGGTCGGCGTTTCGGGGAAGGAAGATAACGGCGCGTGCCAGCCCTAATGCCTTTGCGTCTGCTCTTTCAGATTATTTATGGAGGGAACACTGTCTTAGGAAATCCGCAGCTGAGATGATGGACTTAAAGGGAAGAGGTGACTCGACCCCAGCCAACACTGGATATGCAAGCAGAGTCTATTGTTTATTCCAATCTTAAAGTAGATTAGCACTTAAGGGGGAAAGAGTTGGGGAAGGTGCCCTATGACTTCGCCTACAGATCGAGGTATGCGATTTCGTTTCAAACGAATCGAAACGTAGGTTGCGGCGGAGACGAAAACAAGGGACAGATAGCAGAGCCAAGCCCGCACTTGACTCTTTTCAGTGTATCGTACATCCAGCCCCAATATAATTGTTGAAGGGGAAGACCAGTTCGGTGGTAGGAGGGGGACAAGAGAGGAGGCACCCCCGTCTAACCGAGGTAAGATAAAGTGCCTGACTCTCTCCCAAATTGACCCATTAGCCTACTGGCTTGATAGGAAATAGAACCGCCCTAAAGGGATCCTGCCCCGACGTAAGAGAGGGGGGGAAGGGACCTCGCGTCACCTTTTTAACGGGGTTTACGTATGGAGTTAAAAAAGCATGGCAGGGAGTGGTGCGGAAAGGGGGGGGGGAACAAAATTTACGGTGCACTTAAGCGGTCTGAACTTGTGTGAGGCCTAAGAAAAAAAAGGGTCCAGGACTTGGCCAAGCCGGAAAGGGGGACGGGATGAGGAAAAAGAGGGGGAACTGAAGGAAGCTGATTGCAAGAAGACCCTCCCAGCGCGGAGAAGACGGAAAAAAGTCTCCTCCGGAATGGCTCTTCCATCCACAAAAAAAAAAAAAAATAGGGGCTTAGAAGCGCTCCAAACGGCCTCGGGCTCAGAGAGAAATAGGAAAGGGCGAGGGGGACACTAACCGGACCTCTCTGACCTCTGGATTCCTGGAGTCAATCTAAATAATTCTGGATAGAACGGGGGGACACAAGAGGCGAAAATCATCAAAAAAGACGAGGTTGGACAACTCCTTGGATTATCTCCTACATAAAATCTCTGTCAACGGGGGACCCTGCAAGCCTGCAACATTCGGCCACATGAGATAAGGGAGAGGGATACAAGGGAGAACAAAGATGAAAGAAGGGAACAACCGCCACGGGCTTAAAGGGTCAATTACCCTTCACTCCTTCCCGGGAATTTAGTTTTAGCAGGTGTCAGGGTGGGAAACGGAAATGCTTTGTAGAAAAATCGGTGCATAAACTCCCTTCGATTCATCTACCATCGGACTGGAGAGGGGGGGCGCGGAAGTGATTCGCGAAGGAGAACAGGCAAGAGGCAAAGACCCTCTCCAGGTAAGAAGGAAGGGACAAAGTGAACCAGGTCACCAAACGATCACCTTCGCCCTCTAAACGGAAAAAAAGAGTAGAGGAATCGAATTCAAAGGAGAAAACCGATGCAAATCCAGAGACTAAGGTAATTTCCCTACACCCGGTCCAGGAGGGTGACTGGAGCGGGAGAAAGAGCTGCGGTGCCGGGAGAAAGTAGTTCAAAAAAGGGAGTCATCGCGGACTTCGTACAGTAACAATATGAAACATTACCCAGGCACTCTGGACATTCAAGTACTTGTAGTGGATAGAAAAGGGAGGGCCATAAGGGAAGGTGAAAGGAGGGGAAAACTCCGACCTACCAGTAGGGGAAAGCTCAGTCCTTCGCCAACAACCATCAACACCATATTGTACACGCACAGGTCCTGTTCCTGTGAACTGGAAAGTACCCAGGACGCATAACTGAGACATGAAAGAAAACCGCAACCAGACTCAAGGAAGGACGAGAAAAAAGAGAGTCTATTGCTGCTCGTGCTGAAGGAATGGACTTCTCTGTTATCTGGACGACAAAAAGGCGGGGGGCAGACAAAGGAAGAGGCAATCGTAAACTCTGGGTTGCCTTTCAAGTAGTTCTTGCACCTGGAAAGGGAGATTTCTCGAGGAGCACAGTAAGATGCCTCCGTCAGGGTAGGCGGTACACAGCTCCCGCGGACGACTGCGGAAAATGCGAGAGAGAGGTCAACAAATGGGCTAAAAGGAAGGAAAACTGGAGAAAACGGAACTGTAAGTTAACTCTAACTGACTGATAGTTGGGGAAAGGGTGCAACCAAATGGTCGGGGGGTGGGTAAGAGGCTGAGGGGGACTAGGGGAGGGTGGTCTACAGAAGTTATGCGACCTACTCTTCGGTTGGCAGGGGGGGTTCGACTTAAAATAGAAACAAGAGAAGAGCCTGATCTACCGATTGTAATAGACAAAACTATGAAAGCGCTTGGGTATCCGTCTAACTGTCACTTGGTCTATTAA
>Ga0179591_1293608_pt1 | contig 12897 bp, 18 predicted proteins | sample CZOMad2_1_08_16f_FD_182891 | JGI IMG/M metagenome (GOLD analysis project Ga0179591, IMG submission 182891) | Vadose zone soil fungal communities from Angelo Coast Range Reserve, California, USA - CZOMad2_1_08_16fungal (PacBio error correction) | ecosystem: Environmental > Terrestrial > Soil >...
TGAAAAGGGTGAAAAAATGGAACATTGGGGACAAGAACCCAAACCTGCTATACCCAGAAGCGATTACGACAAGCTGAAAAAGCTAACAAAAAGAAAAGAGCCATAGAAGATTAGGAGATGTCCATACAAGATCAGCACTAAGGTTTCTCAAGTAAGGGCAAACCAAGCAAGAGGGAAAAAAGAGGGAAAGGCGGGGGATGAGACACGAGGCAGAGGCAGCCAGGACAAAAGAGTCCTGGAGAAAGAAATTAGGAGCAAGGTCTAGAAGGGGGCCAGAACCAAACTGCTCATAGGGGTGGAAATATAATTACTACGGTACCAGACCTGCGGGATAGAAAGAGACATAATGGAATTGCAAACCACCAAAAGATTTAAAAGAGTAACATAGGCAGAAAAAGTGGCTCGAACAGAAAAAGCAGTTAGAAAAGGGGAAGGGTCTAGAGAAAGCTTGCCACTACTACCAAGGGTAAAGGTCGACCTTCTAAAGAGAAATAATGCCAAAAGAGCAAATTGAGAAACAAGACAGCCTAGAAACACGGGTGTCTAAATGAGGAAACCGGAAAAAAATAAAAATATCAGTGGAAAACAAAGAGAGCCAGAGGACCCAACTTACCAACTTGGTAAAAATCCTAAGGAATTGAAAACAAAAAAGAACAAAATCTGAGGATCTAACCTACACCGAAAAATGTGAAGGAAGGAACAAAAACAAAAAAAGTGATCCCCTCTGTTAGTACCTCTATTCATGGACAATAAATACGGCAAATGGAAGCTACCCGGTTAAAAGAAACCAAAAGAAGGAGAGAGGAGGACGCAAAGGACGAAAATAGGGGTACTATGGGAAAACCAGAGTGAAAGAAAAGAAATACTACTACAGACGAGTGTGTTTTGGGGAAGGATATCAAGAAGAGGAAGAGAAAACAGAGGAACAAAAAACAAAAAAAAGGGAATGACGAGAAAAGCCATCAGTAGACTCCATAAAGTAACAAATTAAACCAGGAAATAAAGAGGGAAAATACAAATTATATAATTGCATGTCCATTGAGCTGGTAATCTTCAAAGGAAACCTAAAATATAGGGCACTATGGGGAATAGATAAAACCGAGGAGGGGAACCCCTTAGCAAAGCAAAAGATGGAAAGAATCGCAAAAAACTTAAATTTTTCAAAGGCGACATCAAGGGTGGGCAGGTAATGATTCACGACACAGAAAAAAAAGACATAACTTGATGGGGAATGGGGGCAGGAGAGCAAAAGGACCCAAAAAAAAAGTCCTCTACATAGTTTTACCAAGAGCCAGAGAGGATTAACCGGTGGTAAGCAACTCAAGATGATCAGTGGTAAAAAAAAAGACACTTCAATTTTAAAAACCAAGAACGAAAAACCAATGTCCCCAAAATAAGGATGAAAAAATTTAGAAAAGAAGGGAAGCCACCAGAAAAAAGAATAGTTCTTACGCAGGGAAGAAAGAAGAAAAAGGGTCAGAAGTAATAATTGTGTAAACATAACTGGTCATAAAGTAACCCACATTCAGAAGAGGCGAAAGAACCAACATGCTAGTGAAAGTGGAGCTACAGAGAGGCCTGGCACCCCTATTGAGGAAGCTGAGAATATTTGAAATAATCCGATCACGTTTCAGTCCGGAAGACACGTTCCTAGAAGCATGAATGGTGATGTGGAAGTGGGAAAATAAAAACAGACTGGTCACAAGATTGAGGGACCACCCTGAAGGAAAAAGGGCAGTTGAAAGACAAAGAATACATAGCATGTAGGGGGGGGAAAGAAAGGAAGCAGGTATCAGAAATGTGATTGGGGGGTGGGAGGGGGGGGAATAACCAACCCCAGTGATCAGAAATTTGGAGGTAAAAAAGGGAAAATCAATGCAGACGCATTTGAAGAAGGACAAAACAGACTGAAAAAACACAGCAAGGCATGCTAGAGATGAAGGGTATTGAAGGAAAACCACAAAAGGAAGATGAATAATAGAGTGGTCCCTAGGGAATCAAAGACATCAAAAAGAAAAAGAATTGGGGGGGTAGAGGAAGAAAACACGTTTAAAAAAAAAGGAGACAAAAAGAAAAATCAAAAAAAGAATCTTGCACTAGTCCTTCTCAAAAACACCGGAGAATATATAGTTTTGTAAGATAAATAGTATCTTGTTGGAGGGGGGGGGTGATGGCTAGCCTGGGGGTGGAGTTTTGCTAACTGGGTGTCTCTTACAAGAACCAGGCTTTGGTTCCTTTATTGTTGGGGGGGATTTATAAGATGGCCCAAGGAGTCAAGTTCTTCAATGGCTTTTGGGGGTTCTTAAAAAAACAACTCTAGAAGGGCGGGGTCATTTGTTGGTTGAGATTGGAATCAAAAAGAAAAAAACATGACTGGTCCCTGACAGAAACAGTTCAAGGGGTAAAGGGGTATACCGAGGCTCTTGATAAAGGGGGGCGGAGAGGGAACGACAATGCTCTGGATGGCGGGCTCACTTCCATTTGGGGCTCAAAGTGAGGGAAAAATGCTGGAAACAGCAACCTGGGGTTGGTTTTGGCGGTAGCATGCAAGAAATCTTACTTCACTAGAATTGGGGGAAAGAGGATATATCGATTACCAAACAATCCTATCTCTCATCAATGAAGGGGGGGAGAAAGATAAGGAGACGCCGAATCCCAGGGTGGTATTGCTCGTAGGAGGGAAGTTTAAAGAAAGGAAAAGGGGGGGACACCTTAAGATCAGATCGTTCGGAAGGTGACTTAACGCGGGAGAAACTCAAGCTTGAACTTTTTGTCTGTGGGAGGAAGGGAAGTCTGAATTTTTGGAAGGGACCAGACGTCGGTTTTGTCAGGGCTCTGGTGTTCGGTGCTGAGTTTTGGGAACAAAAAAAGGTGTGATTGATTTGACCTTCGGAGGGTGGACAAAAGGGATCAGTTGGAATTTTGGGTCAAAAGTGTCCTCAACGGTCATAGAAGAGAGCTCGTGTACAGGTAGAGATCTGTCGAGTTGCTGGGAGGGGGGGAGTCCGCAAGAGATCTTGGGAACTCAAAGGAGGAAAGGCGGAGCTTGGAAAGCACTGAAAGAAAACAAGGAACTTATTTCCTTGTCGTTGACCATTACAGTAGTGGGGAGAAATTCCTTCAAGAATTGATTTGTGAAGAAGGGGGTCTCAATAGATCGGAGCATCAAAAAGTCACCTACATATATTGGGGAGGTACGATTTTCAAAGCGGATTTACCTGTCCATAATTCTGGGGGGTCGGTTGGGGAATATATTGGGGGGGGGGGGGGGGGGGGGGGGGGGGGGGGTGGGGGGGATCCAAACAATTCCCACGAAATTTGTCCTGGTGAACCTGATGGGAGTCTTCCAACACCTTTCCTTGGTGGGGGGGAAAGGGGGAGGGGGTGGGGAAGTTAGACTGCGCGCGTCGTCTGGGGGGGAGAAGGGAACCAAAGCAAGAATATTTCTCTCTCGGGAGGTTGAGTGAAGGAAAGGGCCTCTTTCGTGGTTCCTAAAGAAGAAGGTCTTGGGGGGGGGGGACTTTGGGGGTAAAGGTGAGTAGCTTCCAGAAGGTCGTGTCTCGGGACATAATGGGTGGCAGCAAAAAGAGGGGGAGAATGAAACCCTTGTTGGGAGGGGTCTGTCCTGAAGGTCCTGTGGTCACCTGGAGTTGGGGGCGTTAGTCGATCATTGGGAGGCGGGGGGGAAAACTCATTAGGAAGAGCCATTAACAATCTTCTGTGGGGGCATCGGGATGCTCTGGGAAAAAACTGGTTCTTTAAAAATGCGATATAGACGGGGGGGGTCTAGCGGGAAAGTCAGGTCAAGGAGGGTGCTAGGGGATGTACTGATTGAGCAGGGAGAAACTTTAGAAAGGGGCTACTGGTGAATGATTGGATCTCACCGACATGGTCGAGGCTTGTCAATTTTGGGGGACCCTTTTGTTCAGGGGGGGGACGACCTTGGGGGGGGGTGGGGGGGGGGGGGGGGGGGGGGGGGGGGGGGGGGGGGGGGGGGGGGGGGGGTTTAAAGTTGGAGGGGGTGAAAAAGTGTCCCTGGGTGGTCGCCTTTGGGCGAGAAGAACGCATTGCCGATTTTGCGAGGAAAAGGAAAAAAGGTTTCCGGGGACCGTTGTTTCTCTATACATGATATACCGGTGCTCTTTTTGGGGGGGTCAGGGAAAGGAGTCAAAGGGGGGGAGGGGAAAAAATAAAGGACCAACAATTCTTTGGGGGAGCCAAAAAAAAAAGGGGGGGGTGGCTTGGTTGGGCACCAGTCAAGAAGTCGAGGGTATGATGAAGGGAGCGTCCATCATGAGCCCGTGGAGGAGTTCGTCATGACAGTAGCTGGACTAAGCTTTCGTATCGCTTCGGGTACTGGGCAGGTTTCTGCTGGAGGGAAACACTTTGACGTCACCGCAAAAATCCCAGACTCACAACAACGATGGAAGATAGATATAATTTCGGCACAAAAGGGAAGGGAGTTGGTGAAATGGCGAACGGCAAATCAGACAAAAAACCAAGGAGCATTAACCCGAAGCGATCTAAACAGAGAGCTATCGCTCAGGGTGGGATAAGAAAAGAATCATCGGGAGAATGCTAGGGGAAAATACAAAATGAACGAAGGAGGCAAATTGGTCAACACCAAGAACACTAAATGGGGTTCTAAAAGGCGAGGGAAAGGACAAAAAAAATAGGAAGCAGAAAAAGCAAAAAAAGAGTGGGGTCTTTACAAGAAAAGGCTCTAGGCACGGAGAGAAGAAAAAAGTCCTGAACCCCTGATCAGAAAGAACGGGGACTACTAAAGAGGGAAAACTAAATGCTTCTGAAAAAGGGAACATAAAAATTGAAAAAAAACAAAGTCAAAGATTAAAAAGTCCCCTAGGAACGAATAAATGGACAGCAATGAGACAATGGAATGGGCAATACCTGGTCAAAGAATTTCAACCATTTAGCAATGCAGAAGAGAAAGTCTCAAGCGAATAAATTAAACCATAGCAAGCAGGGCGAAAACAACGAGAACAAGTGGGAAAGGGACGAAAACAACCCGTTCAAAGTTTTCAGAATGAACGTTACCAAATGATTGGGAAATGAGAGAAAGAAGGGGGAACAACGGGAAAAAAAAAAGGCTGAGGAGCGGACAGAGACCCAAAAACCGTCACCTTTCCAAACGGAATGGGAACAAAATCATCACAAGGATAGCACATTTGATGGAATCTCTAAGGAGGAAAAGTGGAAATACAGACAGGGAAAGCTCAAGTGGAAATAAACCAGAAAAGGAAGAGGAGGACGCACAGGGGAAGAATGGGCCGACCATAGAAAAGAAGGGAGAGAAACGAAGAACTCCTTCTTGGAAAGGGGGTCCTATCCATGCAAGACGCTATAGAAAAGGGGAAGGACAACAGCCCCGAAAACAAGAAAAATATGAGGCAACCATCCAGTTCACAATGGACCAATGGGGTGGAAAAAGGGGGAAAAAGAACTTAATTCCATTTAGGCTTTGACTAGAAAAAAGGTTAACACTAACATATATGGGCCCTATGGGGATATTGAAATAAAACAAACCGGGCAATCAGATTAAGAGGAAAACTAGAAAGGGGTGCAAATGTGTTGGTCACATCAAAAAAAAGCCGATAACCATGAGGGGGGAAAAAGGAGAGGAGGAGAGAACAAGGAAAGAACAACTACAGAATGTATAAAAATATTTATATGAACACTAGCAAGGGGTAGAAATGAGGATCCCTGGTCCAAAGAAGAGGAAACAAGTCGCCAGGGGTAAAACACGTAAGCTCACACAACACCCTCATCTAAACCAAGAGTTCCGGGTGGGACAAAGTGAGCACCTCCTAATGGTTATAGCGTTAAGCAAAAAGAACTATGAGCTCAATGGGCAGAACTGGAGCAGGAAACCCAGAATAGTAGCGAGGCATGAACAGTCTGGAGGGAAAACGGAGGGAGAAAGTCCAGGACTCACCACCCTTGGTTAGGGGGAGGTGAGGGTTAATAAAATCAAGGAGGAATTGGAACAGAAGCTAAAATCTAGAAGGCAAGACCTTAAGACGTGGTGAAAAAGAAGGACGCAGCTGTACTGTTCCCCACCCGTACGGAAAAAATGGAATGGGAAGGAAAAAAACCAGACAAGCTTGTCGGACCCTAAACTGAAAGGGCAACCTGGAAAAAACCGAACGAGGGGTCACCCAAGGAACACTCAAAAATGATTTCAATTTACATCATGAGTCAACTTGAGGTCAGACAATCAAAAAAGACACACACTGTAGAGAGCGGACGGTTAGTAAAACAAAAAAGCAAAGAAATGAAGGGGGAACAGCCATCTTAGAAATCACCCTAAAAACCTCAATCACAAAAAGGTGGGGGGTAAGGGAACCTCGAGGAAGGCTAGTCAAAGAAAAAAAAGAGAGAACATCAATAGTACGAGGGAAAACTCTTACAAAAGGACTCAAAACACCCACCGGAAGATATAGACTTTGGTTGGAGGGCCGTCTGTGGCTGGAGGTTGAGGGGCATGAGCTTGGGTCGGGGGAGCAGGAAAGAAGGTTTTTCTCTTCCTAGAACCCCCAGCGGTTTGCTGAAGGTGATGGGGGAGGGAAGATGGGGGGGGAACAAGGAATCTGATAAGAGATTGGGTTGTTGGTTCTTAAGACATCCTCTCTGAGGGGGGGCTGTTGTGAAAGGGGGGTGGCCTCTCGCAACGGAATCTGGTGACAGTCAAGGGTTCGGGGGTGTCAAGGGTGTGACCATATACTGAAGTTTGGACATATAGGGAACGGGGTTGCATAGGGGGTTAGGACGTGTGGGCTTTGGGGCGTTAAAGGGGGGGACCAGGGTCTTCAAGGGTGGAACGGGCAATAGGGGGGAAAAGATCTTGGTGGTTGAGTTGGGGACAGGAACAACAGAAACCATTCCGTTCTGGACCTTTCCTAACTGGGGAGGGAAGGTCCAATTAGGTCTTTAGGATTCCAAGAATAAAAAGGAAATATTTTTTTTAATGAAGGGCGAGGGAAGGTCCATGAGAAAGAATGGTGGTGGGGGGATTGCTGGGGACTGAATTGAGGGTTCCGGGAGACAGGTGAGGACCAGGACTTAGCCAATTATACGGGGGGGAAAAATAGTTTTGTTCTTGGTTCAAGTCAATTAGTAAAATGTTTGTGGGGACAAAAGGAGGGGGGACAGGGAGTAATCTGGTTGTTCGGGGTGGGGGGAAACATGGGGAACTTTTTCTGGAACGTCAGGCCTGTTTTCCCCTAGTGGTAAATGAGAAACAGGGGATTTTACATCTAAGGGCCCTGAAAGAGTAGACTGCTGGAGAGAAAGGGGCCTTGGTGGGGGGGATCAGAGCCTACTCTGGTCCAAGAAGATGCTTAAGAGGGGGAGGGCAGGGTGCGTGGAAAATACCTCTGACAAAAATCGGATTTAGGGAAATTGGACCCATTTTCAGTAGGTGACGGAGGTCTGTTCGAAAAAAAAAAAAAGGGGGGGATAAGGATGAAGGTCTTGAGTGCAATAGTTGTAGGACGGTTGCCGAGGAGGTAACTGCCAATGAAAGGGGGGAGTTTTTATCTTTATCAAAAAACCAAGCGGGGGTAGAAGTAACCGGGAGGGACGGAAGGGGGATGGAGTGTCCTTGGGTGGGGGGGGTCTTGCTGGAGGGGGATCGGTAAACGAGGGAATCTTCCTGACCAGATTCCAAGATCGTGAGGGACTTCTTTTTGTCAAGAGGGGCAGGGGGAGTAGCGTCCTACAGAGCATTTCTGGGGGGGGGGGTTCTTGCGGGAGGCAGGGGGGGAAGGTACGTAGACTGATCAGGAGGATGTCATAAGCGGGTGAGATTTTTCCTTGGATTATTTTTGAGGGGAAAGGGGGAAGGGTTTTGGAAAGTGTGAAGGGTGTGCTTAGGTCCGATCAGAGTGGTGAGTATTTGGGGTGGGGGACTATTCTACAGTGTGTTAAGGTCGGTCATCTGAGCAGCGGTTTCAAGGGGGGGGAGAGTTGTCAACGGGAAAAGGGAGACAGTCAAGTTGGGAATCCTGTGGGGTGTCAGGCTGTCTCTAAAGGTGACTTGCTTAAAGGGGGGGCCATATGGATTCGCGAACTTTCTAGTCGAATACTGGGTAATTCTGGTAAGCTGTCTCGGGAACATTGAAAACTTTGCGGGACAATGGTAAATGAGCCCTTTCTGGGACCTAGGGGAATACTGTTGGGGAGGTTTTTTGAGCAGGGAAAGGGAAGGTTAGAAAGGAGGGGGGGAAAAGCCACAAACAAACCCAAGAAGCAAGTAGCTAGGGATCCATCTAGGGAAACTGCTGAGCAGGGTTTCAGGTGGGGAACGAGGTTTTTTTCTTATCAGTGCAATAGAAGAGGCAAGCCTTGTTGGCGTCGGAAAGAGGACAAGGGGGGTCTCCTTCAGCAGGGGAGGGTTTTCGCCAGATGTGGCATTGGCAAAATCTTGAAGAGGAATGGCTGCCGTGATGGCCAGGCAGAAAAACTGCTTCCGGAATGTCCTAGCGGGGGCTGTCTCATGAGGGGAGGAATCGGCTCTGGGGGGGGCTGAGCCAAGGGTGAAGGTCGCTTGTCCCCCGGGTGGGAAGCCAAGGGACACAAGCCTTTCGACTCTTCAAAAAAACGGGAGAAGAGATGAGATTGGACGAAAAAAAGGTTCTGACAAGAAGGCAGACCAAACACTTGGAAAAAAAGGGGGTACCCAAAGACACAAGCTGAGAAAGCTAGAGTCGAAGAAAAGAAATAACCTTAAAAACGACAGACATGGAACGGGCGGGCAGGCAAGGGTCAAAACCAGCAAACCGGAGAAAAAGCCTTTGCTTTGAAAGGGAGACTAAAAAGAGGAGCAGGAAACCAGCACCACAAAAGGTTGGATCTATGCAAGAGGAGAACACAGGAGGTACGGAAACCCCTGCTATTAAGAAGAGACTAATCGCGCAATCAACGAGAAGATTCTAAACAAAAAGGATACAAGTCCCGGACAACCAACACAATAGGGAAGGGGTCCCCTAAGGACAGTTATCAGAAAATGGACAAGAATGGAAGAAACCTGAAGGGTCTCTAACGACGTGCCAAGTTCAAGGAGGGAAGAAGAAAAGAAATTACCACTAAAAAAGACCGCCATAAAAAGAAATTGGAGATGACTGCTAAAAAAAAACGCTTATCGGGGTAAAAGAGAATCAAGAACCAGAAACTGGATTGGTAAGAACCGAGATTACCAACCATAGCTTAGATCGCTAACGACAAAAAACTCAAAACAAGGTTACAAACGTACCGTAACGAAGGAAACAAGGAAATCTCCCCACTCATTTGGGAATGACAGAGCTTGGAAATAGCCTCAATTGAAAGGCAGACCGGGTTGCAATGAACACCACAAGAAAGGTAGAAAGGGAGGAGCCAGGAAGAACAGGGTGAGAATGTAAAGAAAACCAGATGACCATCAGAATAACGAATACTGAGGGAGGGGGGTACTTATCCGACGTAGAGTCGAAATAGACAAAGCAAAGGAAAAAAACGAGAAACCCTCGGGAGCGACCATCCAGGGTCAACCATTGGGAAATGGGTCAGGAGAACCGAAATTATCAATGTATCGGCGTGGGAAGAGGAAAAGGAAAACCAATAAAATATATGGCACTATGGGGAAAAAAAATGAGAAATCCTAATCCAAAGGTAAGAATGGGGGAGGACAGGCACAGAAAGGAAAATGGGTCAAATGCAAGAGCGCGGAATGGTGAAAGGAAGGAGACAAAAAGAAAGCCACGTTGCTCATCTAGGGGAACAGGCTAGCTCTCGCAAATTCAAACGACGACAGGAAGAGAACAGAGGCAGAGCATATTCGATCCAAGAAAAAAGGGTAGGGGGAAGAAGAAAATCACGCAGAGAAAAGTCCTAGGAGAAACACAAATGTTGACACCCCCTCACCAGAATCAAAAAGGAAGCGCAAAATAAGGGAATTAATAGACAACAGAGGTTATTAAAAGCACAAGGAGAGCAATAGTTCTGCCGTTGTAAGCAAAGGCCAAACAGAGATAGATGATCGGGGGAACCGAAATATCAGCTATCAAATGCAAGATAAAAACCTTTTGTGGGGATGAATGTACAGCCAGTAGTAGGACCTCACAAAAAACTCTTGATTGGAGAGAGTGGGTGATGGGGGGGGGGGAAGACTAAAGAAAAGGGTCACTGCCAAAGGCAACTAAAAACTTTCATAGAACAGGATGTGATTTGAATTGGGTAAGAAAAAAACTGAAATAGGTGATGGGAAATTAAATGGAAACCGGGAATGGACTGGGGAAGTTGAAAGAAGCCAAGAAGAGCTTCGGGAACCTAAATATAACACACAGTCCTAGGGTTTCATGTGACACCTTTCACTCATAAAGGGAGAAGGCCAAAGAAGGAGGGGGATATAAGGAAACAATGAAAAAACCTACTCACTTCTAGCAGGCGGGTATAAAGAAACAACAAAACTAAGAACTAGGGGCCATCTTAGAAAAAACCTCATCACCCCTCAAAAACAAGAATGGGTAATAAGATAACAACAATGAATGGGGCTCAGAAAGAAAAAAAATTTAGGCCACAAAGCCAGCAACGATTAAAACAATCTCGAAAAAAAAACAACGGGGAGAAAGTATATAGATACTTTTGGGGGGAATATTCAGCGTCATCTTTGTGGCTGTTATATGGGAGAGAAGTGTGGGAGTTTGGGGGAAGGGTAGGAGGCTGTTTGGCTCTCTCTACCCCTTAACTGGGGGCTTGAGGGTGATGAATGGGGGTTAGTGTCGGAATTCAAAAGGGAAGCGGCTGGGGTGTGGGTTCTAATACAGGATGACTTGGGGATGTTTTAGACTGGGGGGGGTCGGAGAGGCAATGCGACTTGAAGGTCCCCGGTGACCTACCTTGACTGAGTTGTTGAAAAAATGAAAGGGGGGAAGGGGAAGGGCAGAAAACCTCCGATTGAAGACGGGTTTGATGAGATGGTGGGGAAAACAAATGCTCTTTCTGTCTTGGCTGGTCAACTACGGGGGGGTGCAGCAAGGGTGGGGGGAACATTCATTGTCCGGAGTCTGGGTTGGGAGGGGGTGGGAACAAGGAACAGAACCTCTTCCTTTATCGTCCAGGTAGATAGGGTCAGGGATAAAATATCAGGATTAGAAAGAGTACAAAGAGAGGAGCTCGAGGGGGGGGGGGTGAGGGAAAAGAAAAGGGATGCTGGAAAAAAAATGCGCCGGTACCTCAGCAGGGGGAGTGATGACTGTGCTACTATTGTGGTTAATTCTCCTTCCGGGAAACTGATGGAGAGCTAGGAACGTTCGGGGATGGAAAGGGAGGACTGCTTAGTTTGGGGGGATGGGGGGATTCAAACTTCTGTCTAACATTTTTGGGTGGACCCGGGAAACATGTCTGCAAGCTGGGAAAGGAGCAGGAGGGTTTTTTACAAAGGTGTAAGGAGTCTTCTTCAAAGACGTTGGGGGGAAAACGGATCCTCTGATCTGGGGAGGCGCCTTTGTCTCATGGAAGCGAAAGACGGGTAAGACTGTAGGTAATGGGTGGGGTGGGACTTTTGCTCAGAAGCAGAAAGATTGGGGGTCCCCCCATAGAGGACTCGGCTTGTGACAGGGGGGCGGGGGAGAAAGCCTCTGCAGCGGATGGAGGGCCCGGGTGACCCAGTTTCCAGTATGGTACTTGCGTTTGGGAGGGGGGAAGAGATCGGATTGGATAAGTGCCATTAGTATTTTTGGGGTTCATGGAAGGGAAAGAAAGAATGTCCCTGACAATTTGATAAGTTCAGGTGTCACAGTGTCAGACTGAAAACAGGCAACTGGCATTTGGTACCATGGGAAACAGGGACTACTGGTTCTCTTGGGGTGGCTGCATGTTTGTTGACTCAGGTAGAAACGACGGAGACGAAGATGCTGATGGAATGAAAAGCAGAAGTATTTTTAGAGTACTTCGATTATGGGCAACGGTTCAGGGACATCTTAGGGGCCCAAGGGCGTGCCAAACTCTCGACTTGGTTTGTGGGTTTTCTTTGAACACAGGGCGTACTGGGAATGGAAATGAACGACTTGGCTCAAGGGAAGGGAGTGAAGGACAAAAAGAAGGTTCCTGGGGGATGATTTGCTTACCTGCCCGGGTTTACTTTAAAGTTGGGGGGGCTTTATGTCGAACCTCAGCTTTGTCGCGTGTGGTGAAAAGCGACGGAGGAAGTACAGAAGGTGGTTGGGAAGAGGGAGGGAGACTGGGACCAATGGAGACTGGTGCTTGGAAGGGCTTTTAGAACTTTGTTGTGTGGACGGGAATGGAAAGGCCTGCTAAGGAGTGTTGGCTTTAGTGGTATAACGGGAGAAGGCGAAAGGGCAAAAAAAAATGGGGAAATTTAAAAAAAAATGGGGGGGAGAGAACCAGGCTGGGCTAAAAGTGAAGGGCGCCGTTACCTAATGGTCTAGGTTGAAGGGGGGGGGGTTAATTCCAGTTAAAGGCGTAGGCCGCAAAGGGAGCAGCTTGAGGTAAAGTAGTCCTTCTCGAGCGAAAAAAGAAAAAAAAAAAAAAAAAAAAAAAAACAAGAAAACAAAAAACAGGTCATGTTTTGGTTCGCTACGCCTGAATTAGATGGGAAGAGTGGGTTGTGGACCGGAAGGAAAGGAGAGGGTGAGGTTCTCCTAGCAGGTTGTTGTGTGGTTGGGTTTTGTGTGTAACGGGGGGGTGCCAGTAGTGGTGCTGGTTTGGGAAAGAAGCAAGACTTCGTTCCATGCTATACTTTTGGAGGGCCAGAGGAGCACTCGGAAAGAAGGGGGATTCTTGAGAAATGTCTTTTCAGAGGGGCGTATAGATGATGGGATGAGCAAAGGGTGACGGGTAAAAAACCAAAGGTCGAAAGGCACATCCGATCTTTGGAAATAG
>Ga0179591_1247019_pt1 | contig 12895 bp, 18 predicted proteins | sample CZOMad2_1_08_16f_FD_182891 | JGI IMG/M metagenome (GOLD analysis project Ga0179591, IMG submission 182891) | Vadose zone soil fungal communities from Angelo Coast Range Reserve, California, USA - CZOMad2_1_08_16fungal (PacBio error correction) | ecosystem: Environmental > Terrestrial > Soil >...
GTCTAAAAGAAAAAAAGTCGCTAGGAAACGAGTCTTCTAGCTGCTCATGGGAGCGGTCCGCGTCTCGTAATTTAAACTAGTGTATGGATGCCAGGAGGGGCGATGTTCACATTCAAAAAGGGGGGGGCCCCAATGGTCAACTAGGGGCAGCACAAAACGCCACGAATAGTGGTTCCAAAAAACAAGACGCAATCATAACATCACGGGCTCGGGACGAGAAAAACAGAAATGGGTTACAGGCGTGCTTAACTGAGGGAAATAAAGGGTGCAGTCCAAAACTGGCCCCAAGGAACAACGCAAAAGAAAAAACGCGAAAGGAAGCACTGACTAAAGCCCAATCCCGGCCCGCAAAATGACTGGGGGGAAAGAAATCTCAAGTTCCCGCGATGGAGAAAAAAAAAAGAAGGAAGGGGGGGATTCGAGGAAAAAAAAAACACCACCAACAACCGAAAGGTAATGGGGGAAAAAAAAAGAGCTTCTGGTCAGGGGAGCAGGAAAGGGACAGGAAATGAAGAGACACAAAAGGGATGACATCAGAAAAAACAGCCAATATGGCCAAAAAAACGGGGGTCACGGCGAGAAAAGGAAAGGGCACTGGTTGGGCAACCTCAGGGAAAGAAGAAGGTGGGGAATGCGAAAGAGGGGGGCGACAATCGAACGAAAAAAAAAAAACATCAAACCAACGTAAAGGGGGGGAGGGCTGCGTGCAACTGGGTCAGGGGTGCAGGCGGGACAAAAAAAAAAACTTGACCGAAGCGACGCAGGGAGAGTGTGTCGCAGCGAAAGTGCGTAGGAGGGAGAGGGACGAAAGGCAGAGGGGGTGGTAGGTTTGAAAAATAAACAAAAGTAAAGGGGGCCCTGGCGACAAAACGGAAAAAAGGGCGGTTGGGGTGCGAAGGGGGTAGCTTTTTATCGGACATTCAAGTAAGGGGGGCTGGGCATTTGTGCAGCGGGATAAGGAGTGAAAGTGCCCGTCATAGTGCAAGCGCAATTCATGGCGAAAAAAAAAACACTTGTTTAGCGACCAAGGGGACAAAAGAAGGAAAATCCTGTTCCCCAGCACCAGCGGTGGGCGCCAACTAATGAAAAACCGAAAAAAACGTGGCACGGGCAGCGAAATGAGGGGTGGGAAAAACGGGGGGTTCAACGAAGCAGGGGTCGGGGCCGAAACAGGCAAGGAATGATAAGGGAAAGAATGGGGAGCGGATGCCCAGCCCCATTGCAACAAAAAAAAGGCAAAAAAAAAAAAAAAAAACCGAGAGCACCTTGGTGAGGAGGAAAACGTTTGTGAAGTACGGAAGAGGGAAAGTTGGCCTTTGGGCACGCGGGGGGGCGGGGAAGGGGCTCTCCCTCCCCAGAGGGTCGTTAAAAAAGACAAGGAAAGAAGGGGGGACCGAACACTCTCGCGCCAATTTTGGTGGAAACAAAAAAATGGGTCAAAATGTATGGCATGGCGGGTAAAGGAAAGAATCTAGCGGTGGAACTTGGGGGGTGTGCCATTTGCCTTTATAAGGTAAGAAAAAAAAACGTCGAAAAGAGAGGGAAAAGGAGGGACAACTTGACACACCTAATCCGGTGTGTTCGAACAGGGAAAAAAAAAAAAAATACATAAAAAAATTCCTCGGGCATCTTGTCGGCCAAAACTTTGATCGGAAAAGCCGCAGACAACAAAAAGACAACGGACACCGGGGGGGAGAGGAGGAGGGAAAAAAGAAGAGAGGGATCAAAGTGGCGACACATCTTCCTCGGCCCAAGGTTCAAAAAAGGCGTGGGTATTAACGGAGGTAACGGTAAAAAAGGTTTCTAAACCACTCTATTAGGGGGTGACCAATGGGGGGCGAGAAGGTCTTGCGATTGGTAAGAATGGGAAAAAAAAAAAAAACTGGCTGCATATTAAATAAAAGACCGGAAAAATGGCCACAATGGTCACAACAAAGGGGAAATGGAAATTTCCTTACTCCCCTAGAGCCAGACGGAAAAGGGCGTAAAACAAAAAATTGGCGTAGGTTGGGTCCTTGTCCAACTCGGCCCTTCGGTTATTACTGGGAACAGAGACGCACAAACAAAAATCAAAAAAAAAGAAAGACGTAACGAATCCAACAACCTTTCCGACAGACGGAAGGAAACAAGGACCAGACGCAACCAAGTTGAATAGAAAAAGAGGGGAAAAAGGGGGGAGGAATGGAACCGAAAAGGCTCCCGGCATGGGGGTCTTTTTACAAGCCGCTCAAGCGCTACAAAAAAATGAGGGAGAAGACAGAAGGGCGTACCGTGAAAATGGAAAAAAAACCAGAAAGCCGAGCCCGTAAAGGGGGTGTCAGGGAAGGGCGGCCCAAAAGCTGACACGGGACAGAGTTTGGGGAATTGTACCCGTAAAATGGGGGAAGAAAGGCCAACTTTCGCTCCTAAGGAGGGGGGAAAAACGAATAAAGGTACAACCGCTTAAAGACAAACAAATTGCAAAAGGGGGGGGGGAACACAAGCCAGGGTTAGAGACGGCCAACCGGTGCGCCAAAAAACTTTTGCGGGTGGGGTGGCGGAAGAAAATGACGGGGAGGGGAAAACAACACACCACCGAGGAAAAAACAACTTAAATAATCGAAACCAGAGAATCGGATCGTAACTGGACCGTAGGACCGAAAAAACCAGTTATCAGTGCTCCTAGACTGTTTCCATAGGGCAAAAAAGGGTTGAGCGGGGACCCTTGAACACAGGCCAAAAGAAGGCAACAGAGAGGGTTCTGGAGAACGCGAGCAAGAAGGAGGCGAAGTGGCACAAAATCAGAGAAAGGCTGGGGAAAAAAAGAAAAAAAAAAGAGGAGGGGGTAGGCGGTGCGCACAATCCATTAGGGCTTCGGCCAAAAGCCTGAATAACAAATCAAGGGGGGGGGGAGAAAGAAAAGTAATGACAAAGAAGTGAAGGGGGGGGTGTGGGAAATACGAACAAGGAAAAAAAAGGGAAAGGGGTCAGGGGAGGTGACCATCGCCCAAAAATAGCAAAAGGACGAGGAAAGCAACAATAAAAAAAAAAGGCCGTTTTTGGGTGTGGGGTGGGGGCCATAGACGCTGCAATCTCTTTTGAAATACGACAACAGCCGCCCATTGGGAGAAGGGAGCCCCGAAAATCCCCCAAAGGTCCTTTAAATGTTTGACAAAAAGAACATTTCCGAAACGGAAAAAGGTTTTGCGTATGACCTGGGTTAATAGGGGGGTGGGGACTCACGGAGGGTATTCCAAGAAAAAGGCAAGCACGCCGTGAATGGGGATTCCGCGGGGAGCGTAAGATAAATGTGGAGGGAAAAAACTTAAGAAAAAACTTTGACTTAAATATTCCCATTAAAGGCCGGGTCTTTTGTGGCGCAAAAAAAAAAAAAGGGGGAGGCGCCCTTTGCCAGCGTGGTGGGGATACCCCGACTACGAGAAAAACCTAACGTGTCCTATCAGGAAACGGTGAAAAACTCAGAAGCTCCAATAGTCCCAAAGCCAATCAGTTCCGTAGGTACTACGACTGGGGGTCAATGGTTGTCCGTGAAATGTAAGCAACAATAAAAAAAAAAAAACGCCGGCCTCTGCCGAGAGCACAAGCACACCCCCGCAAATGGGGGAGGTTAACTCAGCAAATCCGCACCAAAAAAAAAGAGGACTCAAAGACAAACAAGGTTCGGGGGATGGTAGGAAACTCAGCAAACTTCGTTGGCGGCCAGACCATGTGAGAGTGCAGTCTAAAGGGGGGAACTCGATGATGATCAAACAAAACCACACGCGATCTCCCGACACTACCAATAAAAAGATACCGGGGGTGGTAAGGGGACGGAAATGAAGGCAACCCCGAAAAAAGGGGAAAGAGCCGGTTTCGGAAATGGGCTTGCCCTTGGACAGAAAAAAAACAACGGACGATAGAGAAGGACGGTTCGGAATCCAAGAAAAATCCCAAGCAAAACACATGCTGGTTGAACTCTGTTTTCGTGTCCAGACCTCGCAGCCGAAAATTTTCGAAAAAGCAAGGGTCGATCACACCAAACAAGAGCGGACTGAAAAACAAACACAAACCAGAAGAGAAGCGCTAATGGGGTTTGTCCGCAGAAACCCCGTGCCGTGAAGAAAAATAGTCTACCACAAAGTCGTCACCCCCCAAAAGATCTACCCGATCCCTGCTTCCCCTCTTAAGCTTCTCTTCTTCGCCCACTCCCACCCGTTCCGAAATGTGCCACAAGCCTTGCACCCAAGGAAACGGCTCTTGGTAGTGGCTCTTGGTGGGGGCGCTCAAAAGCGGACTCCTTCCCTGGACAGGGGTGGGTGACTACTCCCGCCCGGAAAACTGCAACACGGTACACTTTTCAAAAACAAGCTAATGACGCCTCGCCGCGTGGACTGTTCCTTGGTTAACGCACCGGGAAGTGAGGGCAAATACAGAGCCCTGGGGAGAGGGGCACAGGGCAAATTAACAAACTTAAATTTGAGACCAGAAATAAGGAAAAAGAAACAAGGCGCCGGGGGGGGCTCCAAGCTACGAGTGGGACATAAGGGGGAGTCACCCAATTATGAAAAGGACTCCCCACTTGGCAGCATTGAAGTTGGGAAAAGGAGAACTCCTCCATCTGGAAGAGCGACAAAATGGTAGGAACGCTGGACAGCCGATTCCTCAGGGAAATGGTGTTCACGTCCTGGGGTTCCGCCAATCTCCATCTGGGAGGGAAGATGGTCCTGGGTAAACCCCGCCATGGGAGGAGCCATTTGTGCAGCCCTTCACGAAAACGCTACTAAACCAGTAAATAGATTTGCAGGGGGGGGCATTATCAAAACCGAATCCGGGGGATTGTTCTCAAAGCCGGTATCTCCTATCTTTGGATGACATCTTAAGCAAGTTTGTGACCACTCTCCTTTAGGGGTTCATTCTCTATATCCTTCTCTCAGCCCTGCAATTGAGGAACAACCTTCTTTTTGATTGTCTGTAATTACGTCCGGCCTATGTACCTGTCCCAGCTGGGCCCTCATCCCATGCATCAACTCTTGTGTCCCTAGGGGGAGAATAGCTCCAATCTTGGTTGTGCCAGCCACTCGCCTTCGTCTTTGTGAAGGGGTCCCTCCCTGGTTCAACACACTGGCCTCAAGGGTTAAAAAAAACCAGTAAAAACGGGTTGAGACGACGGAAAAAAAAAAGAGATCAATGAAAATCTCACGAGAGGGGGGGGTGACCTTGGGGCAAGTCGCTGGGGGGGAAAAGAAGCATCAGCAGGGATGGGAAAAAACAGAGGACTATTTAATGGGGGGAAACCTCTCCAGAAAGAAGAATAAAAAGCGTTCAAGTGGGCCTGTGCAAGAGAACATGCGGAAAAATTTCATAAAAAAACTTCTTGCATCACCGTAATCTCTGCGGGCAGAAGGGGGGTTCATCAACTGGGTCCACTTGGCAAAACTTCCTAAAAAGTGTCTGGAAAGTGGGGGGGTAAAAATCTCGAGGAAACACTACCAACGAGAAGCTTAACAAGGCAAATACAACATGTGAGTCAAAAACTTTAGGTCAACTGGACCCCACACTGGGATAAATACTATTTAGGGGGGGTGTTTGTCGACTCACATAACAGATTCCGGGGGAAAAAGGGTGTGGCGTAAAGCTCACTCAAAATACAACCAAAACAAAACAAACAAAACCACCTTAGGGTTACAAATGGGGGGGAGTTATCCACACTGTAGAAGAAAAACAAATGGGGGCTAACCAACCAAAAAGCCAGATAGAGAAGAAACTTGGGGAAGAATTGTCTACCTTGGAAAGGCTATTTCTTCTGATGTTTCATAGGGGGCATCCACACGTCACTAGAAAAAATCCAGTCCATCACTCCAGGGACGCTAACTCCGACTAAAAGCCCGAAAAAAAGGGGGGGGGACTGCCCGAATCTGCAATTTTGGCCCAACACGAAACGGACTACAATCTACAGACGGGGAAGGGGGAAAAAAAGCTCGTTCGATGCAGACAGGCCGAACGGACAGACAAGGAAAGGCGAACGGTAAACTCGCCTGAAAGGTGGAAGAAAGGGGAGGGGAGTGGTCTCTTTTCCAGCCGAGAGGCGGAAATTGCAAGGTGGACGTACGGGGTGGGGGGGGAGGACGACTGCCAGTAAAACGAGTGGTGCATGACCCATCGGGGGGGCCACGGGCGGTGGTCAAAGGACACCGGCCTGGAACGGACTGCAGGAAGCAGTCCGGTGTAAGGAAAGGGGTAAAGAGCAACTTAGCCATAAAACCGCCTGGAAAACCGCAAAGGCATGAAAAGGGTGGAGTGAGGGGGGGGGGGGGGGGCGGGGGGGAGGGGAGACGGGAAAACAAGCCTTAAAAGATCTCAAAAATCCGGTCAGGAAAAAGGGGAGCGTCAACTCGTGTAAAATTAGAGCAGAACAAACAAAAAGGGACAGGGGCGGAAAAACACGACGGAATTTCTAGTTCATCCTGACGCTTCTCGCAAATCGCTGTGAACCAAAAATGGACTGAGAATCCTCGGGGAGAGGAGACTCGGAGGTTAACTCCGGACGAATCTGTTTGACCGAAAAAACTGGATGGAAGGGGGAACACCAGGGGCCCTATCACTGTGTAAAAAAGGGGAAAACTCTCCTTAACCTAAATGACGAACGGAATTTGGTTCCAATGGCAGGAAGGGGACGGATAAGAGAATCGTCACCCTTTAGGTGTTTGGAATTAAGTGAAAGGTCCTAAACTCCAAAAAGTCCATCAGTCCGGACCCAGGGGGGACTCCCGGTGGTATCAGGGGATGGGTCTCCAGTATTCATCGGGGGAAACAAATTTGGTAGTATATATTGGTCGAGGAGGCCAAACTGGGGAAGCAGGGGTGAGGGTGGGTCGGGGTTTCCAGGGGCGAGTTGAAGGACAACGGACTGTCTTAATCGGGGCGAGAAAAAGATTTAAAAAAAATCCGGGGGCATGCTCTAAAAATTGTGGTTTCCAATGGTGAAGGGGGAATAACTCCTAAGAAATTCAAAGAGGAGAGGTTTCTGTCTCAAAATTCCAATGGGGAACTAAGTCGGGGTCATTTAATTCCCGAAGGGTCAAATTAAAAAGAAGTGTTTTCATTGAGGCAACGAACGGGGGTCAGGGGAAAAAAAAAATGCGATTGGGTCACTTGTGGATCCTGACATCATCTGGAAACTACGAACGGGGGAAGATACAAACAGAACAAAAATGGTTTCAGGTTGATCGCCGATGGATGAGGGAAGGGCAAAAAGAGGAATGGAAGCCTGCGCCCTCTGAACTGATGGGGGAAGCTACACCGGGAGGAAAAACGAAAAAGAGTGTATTCATCCTGCCAAATGAAAAAAAAGGGAAAAAGGCGGGGCCGTGAGGGGGGTTTAACTGTTCTGCCAGGGTACCAGTCCGTTGGGAAGGAAGGGTCAAGAAATAGTTGACCAAAATTTCTCTCACTGGTTGGCAAAAAGAAACCCAAGAAACCCTCGTGACCCCACACACACAACAAAAGATGTCACCCGAAAGGGGGAATGAAAAAATTTTCCTCAAAAGCGTCTCTGAGGATAAACTCGAGGACAGAAAGGGTGGGCGGTTCCTAGGGAAATTAAGGGGGGAGAACAAGGGGGAAAAAAAAAAGGCAAGGCTGAAAACAACCTCCGTGGACTGGGCAAAACACAGAAAATACAAAGTCCAATGCCATCCAGAAGGATACTGCGCCAAGTTTACTGAGGACTGGGGGGGGTCGAGAAAGGAGGATGAAAGGGGTAGGGGCTGGCCGCCACAAAAAACCACAAAAAAGGGGTAGTTAAGGGCGGCAATAGAATCCTCGGTTCAATCAGGAAAGCCCTTCAAACACGGTGGATGTCAAGGAAAAAAATACAAAAAAGTCCGGAATTGAAATCAAGGGGGATATTAACCTAAAAAGGGGTAGAAATGAAAATGGCGGTGCCTCAAACTCCACAGGGACAAGAATCAAGGTGAAGGAATTCAAGAAGGGAACGGGGACCCTCGACGAACGCCTCACGTCAAACCCAACCTGAGGGGCGACGGGGGTGGGCAAAAACAAAAAAAAAAAAACAGTCAAGAAATGTCAACTCCCGTGAACACAATAAAAAAGAAAAAAAAAGACCCCCACTATCATTTTTAGGCGGCGCAGGAAGGAAAAAAAAGCAGAGGGGGGAAAGGAAGGAAGGTTTGGTTTTTGACCAGAAAAAAGGAAGGAAAAACAGGGCACTTACAAAACCGAAGAAGCAAACGGGGGGGGGGGTGAAAAAAAAGACCAATGGGGAGCTTGGTCTTACTAAGGAAAAAAAGGGAGGGGCAAAATTGGGTTCTGTGCCGGGCACAGGAAAAAAAGTGGCAACGTCATCACGGGGGCACGCATAACGAAAACACCCGTTTGGAAAGCGGGAGAAAAAAAAAGGACCGTAAAAAAAATACTACAGGGGAGGCTGTGCCCCCGCATCTGGGCAACCTCCTGGTAAAAAACAGGGAACTTGCATTTCTCGGCTGACGAGTGTGGAAGTGTTTTTCACTAAAGGTCCATTCGTAACCATAAACGATTACTCGTGGAGCGGAAGTGGACCAAAAATGACCTAAGCCGGTCCCATCTCATAAGAAAAAAGGACAGGGGGGGTCCAGTCTGTTTGACAACTTCTGCAAGAAATTAAGGTTGGAGGAAAAAAAGGCAAAGTAGCATGGGGGGAGGGGGGGAGTCGCTGAAACAAAAGGGTCCATGTCACGGGGAATCTTCTGGTGAACAGAAACGGGAGAGGAGGGGGATGAAAACGAAAGGGGCCATTGATGGGAAAAGAGGACGGGGGGTAAAAGGAAAAAGCTCCGTCAATGAAGCAGTGTTGGCCACTGGTCCTGTATAGGCCCGGGAAAGGCAAGAAACAGAAAAAAAGAAAAGGTCATTGCCCTTGAACACCTCATCTTTGTTGGTTAAAACGAACAGGGAGAAAGGACAGTCCGCCGAAAAAGCGAAAACAGTGCTATTGAAGCGGGTCGCCAAACTTGATCAGGAAGAGCACGGAAAAAAAGAAACAACCAAACAGGTAAATGGGGGTGAGAAAGGGGGAAAAAAAGAGAGGTGGGGGAAAAAACAAGTCGCAAGTCTTTGCTACAAGCAGTCAAGAAGCTTGGGCCAATTGGAACAGGAGGGAAAAAAAGACGGTCTGAGGGGGGAAAAAAAAACAAGGTTTGAAACCACCGAATCTCTGTTTTTGACACAAAGCAAAGACGACAGGAGGGGCGGCGGCCGTGCCCGGACCTGAAATCAAAAAAAAAACACAAGAATGACAACAAAAAAAAACCAAAAACCGAAAAACGAAGGCCAGGGAAAGGAAAAGGCATCGCATTCAAGGGGGTACACCAAAAAATCAAAATACGTAGACGTGCGTTAGTCACCGAAGAATTCACACATTGGAAACCGGGAAACGCCTGCTCTCTGAAAACATACCAAAGCAGCAAGCATTTGGACCCCTTACTAGCCCCGACACACACCCCATACACCAACAACCCCACCATGGTCTTCTTACCTCCCTTCTGACGCACAACAGATTATAAGAACAAAAAGCGCCTTTCCCGCCCACCCACCTCCCCCCTCCCACTTCCACTCGGTCAAAGGTTTACTCCCACCAGCCTCCCTACAGCCATCACACGCCTCACCTCCACAGGAAACCTCCACATTACGCAACTTAGGGCGTGGCGAGGAAGACAGCGACCGAAACTCGAACTTGCTAGCATTGGAACACACCCATGACCGCCCTAGGCATGGACTTCGCCCCTATAACGACCGCGGCGATACCCATCCTGGCTTCGTCGACGTACCAACAGTTTCTGACGATTCGGTTCGGCCCCGACCCCGGGAAACCCCCCCGCCAACCTCATTAAGGCATTCAGAAACCCTCCGAAAAATAGGCCTGCTATCGGGACGGCATACCGGCATTTGAGCCGGGGGCTTGCCAATTCCCCATCCAACGTTTGATGGACAGTAGCCGCACGCTTTCAGGAGGATACACCCTACACGGCCGAACGTTCCGCACTCTTGTTTACCACTCCTTCCCCATACATGCCTCCCTCCCTCCCGGCACGCACAGGCGCCATCCGCAGGGACACTAACATATCCTTTTGCACGATCCTACATCCCCTGGCGGCCTCCATCTCTTGCCCCCCTCCATTGCTTCATATGGAGAGCCTAGCCCGTCAATTCATACAAGTACTGAGAGCAAAAATCACTACGCCACCCCTTAAAAAAGCCTAACATGTCACTGGCAAATTCAGAGATTCATGGAGCTGGAAGGAATTGGGAAAAAAAAGGGGGAAAGGGTAAAATCGCACGCGCACAATCGAAAAAAAAATACTCGAAAAGGTGAAAGAAGGGAGGGTTAAAAATCAACAGCGAATCCTCGCCACAATGCGGAAAGTTCCGGGGGTAACTGGGATCTACACAGCTGGGGGCAGGGGGCAGAAAGGGTAATTTTGTCCCTGTCATGGGGACTAAGAAAAAAAAAAGGGAAAACGACTCGAAAACTTGGGGACCGAATGACAGGGAAAAAAAAAAAAAGGAAAAAAAATTGGTGCAAACAAGACCTTGGTAATTGGGGCAGGCTAGCGAAACAAAAACAGAACCCCTCTGGGGAAAAAAAAACAAAAATAACTATTGGGGGCCAATGGGGGGGAAAAAGGCAAGAAAGGAGGTCACCACTACACATTCAACCCGCGCCCTCTATCGACAGTCTGAAGTCGAGAGGGGAGGGGACCAACTTATGCGGCTCTAACAAAACCAGAATGTCTTGTGGTCCTTCGAAACGGGACGGCGGGAAACACACTTGAAGAAAAACAGGGTTGGGGAAAACGGCACCGTCGGAGGGTTGGAGAGAAGCGAAAAAAAGAGTTTAACACAGCTCGGCAGTGACACTGGGACAAACCCTTGGATGGGTAAAGGCAAAAAAGGCACATACTACATTATATCTCCACTTAAAGGGCAAAAACGTGAAAAAAAAAAAACGTCAAGGGCCCATGACGTACATAGGGTTGGACTGTCTTGGTAGAGAGCGAAAAACGGTGAATGTGGCGTGGGGGTCATGGCTTCAAAAAAACAAAGAGGAAAAAGAGGCCAGGCCATAAAATTCATTAGGGGAGGTTGGGGTGTGGGGGAGGGACTCCCTTTGAAGCTCCTTTCTCAAATACCCCTAAGCCGGAAAACGGGGAAGAAGGGTTACTCTGGACACCATCAGAAAAAAAAAAGGCACGAAAAAAAAAGGACCGGAAAAGTCGGTGTTTCTTCCTTAAAGGGTGGGGGGCAAGCGGGGGGGGGGGACTCACCTGATTTACAAAATAGGAAAGGACGCAAAACCTTAAAATCTCGGAGGAGAAGGAAGAAAAGAAACTTTGCGGGGGGGGGAAAATGAGTCCAGAAGCGGTCTTACATATTCGAAAGAAAAACGGTCTGGTCGCACCAAGAATACGCCTGCTGCACAGTTGTCGAACAGCTACGCAGGCCCAAAGAGAGCTTAACCGGGTACTCTCACGCAACTAGAACAGAACAGGAGGGGGCAAGGTCGGACATGCACTCTGGGAAAGGAGAAGTTGCGCAAAACCTAAGGAGGTCAAGTTTCTCGTTTGCGCCCCAAGGGTAAAGGATAAGAAAAAAAATTCTGCCCCGGGCAGAATTTTATTAGTTGAACCAGCGAAACGTAGGGAAATCAAAAGCAAAAACAAAAATGCGTGGGAGATCAGAATGAGAAAAACGCTATATTCGGCAACAAGCCAAGGTGGTCAATGCAGGAAGAAACTTTTCCTCGGGGTGGTTCGCATGCAGGGGTCCCAAGGGAGAAAAGCAAGCCTCCAAAGGGAAAAAACAGGAAAAAAAAAAAAAAAAATTGGGGGGGGGGGGGGGAGGGTACCCATCTTCAAGGGGACTTACCCTGCCGAATTGCGGGGGGGAAAAAAAGAAAAAGCCTAAAAAATTCAGTCGATTCTCGCGGTGTCTGGAGCAATAAGAACAAATCGCAAAAAAGCCGCCCATTCTTGACACTTAGGTGGGATCAAGCCGCGACAAGGGAACTTTTCTAACCCGCACTTCCAAGAAACGCACCACCCCCAAGAACAAAGACGCGCACCCGTTTCCTAGCGTACCAAAGGGGGGAAAAAAAAGAGTGACGCACCCAGACATATTCTTTCATGAACAGGAGGGAAGAAACGGGGGGGGGGGGGGGACAGACCTACAGAGGAGAAATGGAGACGTGTCCTGTGCGCGGCATACATAAAACTCCGGTTAAAAGGAAAAGGGTGATGGTTAAAATCATCCCGGACAAAAAAAAGGAGTAGAAGTAATCGGAGCAGGTCTTGTCTTCAAAGGTAAAAAGGGGAAAATATACCGACAGGGGGGGGAGTTCACCTCAGGTCAGCCCGTGCTAGTTGCACAAGCAAAGAATGAGGACCCAGGAAAAATTGCATTTTCTGCCATTTTTGTGCGAAGAGCTGTGGTTGAATATAGTGCTTCAGTATTAAAGAAACCCGAAATAAGAGGGGCAATCAGTGAGTTTTTGGGGGAAAAGGCTCCGAAGGGGTCGTTGATCACCCCAATCACTGCGCGGGAAGGGGGAAAAATCTGGGGAAAAGGAAAGTTATTTGAGCTAACCGAGCATCTGAAATGTGGGGGGGGGAAAGGAATGAACCACAGATAAGTGTCTGCCGAGGACTTGAGGTTTTAGACGGCGCCATGGTGAAAGAGTGAATCAAGCAAGATTTGTAAAAACTGACACTTATGGGGATAACTAAAGAAAAAATAGACTCCTCAGAGCCCCAAGGATGACAGCTGGGGGGGGAAGAACCCTTTCCGGAGTAGGTACGACCCAAACCAAAAAAGGGAAAAAAAAAGGGGGGAAGGTAGAGCATCAAAAAAACTTCCATAA
>Ga0179591_1263954_pt1 | contig 12895 bp, 16 predicted proteins | sample CZOMad2_1_08_16f_FD_182891 | JGI IMG/M metagenome (GOLD analysis project Ga0179591, IMG submission 182891) | Vadose zone soil fungal communities from Angelo Coast Range Reserve, California, USA - CZOMad2_1_08_16fungal (PacBio error correction) | ecosystem: Environmental > Terrestrial > Soil >...
GAAATCTCCAGTTTCTCCAGCTCGGCGCAAAAGGGGTCCCCCGGAGGGAGGACGCAATGGCCCTCAAAGGACGAAAGGGGCCTTATATCTGGAAAACGTGAACTAAATCATCGGGACTGGAAAAGTTCTTATTGCTCTGCCATCAGGGGATAGGGGGACGGAATCAGGCCCGGCAACTGAAGTACCACGACCTAATAGCCTACTCACCTATAAGGGAGGTGCAAGGGGGGGGTCAAGCGAGGGGGGGCGATATCGTCGCCGATGACAAAAACTGATATCCTCTCGTGTTCCTGGATTTGGGGGGGGGCGGAAAAAAAAAGAGACGCGTCAATCGGCCTGTCGAAAACTACACTTAAATGACGGACAACGCGGCCAGAAAAGGGGGCCACTGCGAACGGATTGATAACCACTCAACCTCGTCATCAGAGGGTACCGGTTCTCACGGAGGTCGGCGGGGAAAAACATACAGGACGAAGATGATAGACCAAATGCCGCGGCAACTTTCATTAGGTAAGTGCGGAGAAAATCAACTAAGTGGTCGAAATGAGACGTAACGGTTCTCAAGGATCCTGACCGAAATGTTCTCCCTTTCCATGGAGGCCCGGGTCAGGGCCTCTTCTGGGGACATGATCCGTCACCCCCAGAGATGTAAATACGTTCAGGGGGCGTGAAAGAGGAAGTATCCCATATGGGGTGAGGAGGGGCTGATGGGGGGGGGGGGAACTTGCAGGTGTCGCTCCACCAGGGGAGGGGGGTCGTCTGAGGCGACTAACCTGGAGCACCCGGGGTGTCTTTTCCAAGAGATCATGGATGACGCAGTCATATGTTGGGGGCAGACGACGCGAAGAAAGATCGAAACTGGGGGGGAACCTCTCTACTACTGCATCCGCAGAGGCTCAGCCCCAATCTCGTCTTCGGAAAGGTTCACGACCTGCGGGGTGGCTATATATAGCGACGTCTCTCTCTGAGCAGGAAAATCAGTCCCGGCGCGGACAACCAGGCTGCGTCCCCTCTTCGGGCTTGGCCGAGCGGTGCCTAAAATGAGAAATGTGGGGGGGGGAAGCGGCTTCGGTACATCTAAAGAAGAGTATTTACCTTGGGGGAAAACCATGGGGAGGCATAGGGGGGCGCCTGACCTTATCCGGGTTCCGCAAAGGGATCTCGAAAAGGTTGTCTGGAGGGTTCGGTCATGCTGCCCGACATCTTTCACTGCAGGACCCTCTGGAATCAATAGGCGCGGCCGACAAGATTCTATTTACAGACGGAGATGGTGTTCCTGATTTGTCTGAAATCAAACAAGCGAAAGGAGCTTAAGAAGTCCCTCCGAAGGTCGCGTAGAAGTCGCCCGGCTCAAAAAAAAGCGGGGACTGAAGGTGCCGCGCAAGCAATCGACAATCGCGCTCGCCTGAAAGCTGCGGGGACGAGAAATAGGCAAAGACCAGAAAGGGGGGGCCCGGGGATGGGCGGGTCATATCGAAGGAAAATTCCCATCTCCTGGGGCGGAGAAAGGCTTCACACTTCCGGGGGGGGGCGGGGCCCCCTACAGGGCCATGCACCCGAGCAGGTCAAAATATCTCGAATATAGGGGCATTATCTTGGGATGTCTCTTTCTTACCGCGGCCGACCGGGGGGGTCGCTACCGGCACGAGAGAAACACTTCAACTGTAGCCGTCCGGGAGCTAAAAAAAGAGAGAGAGCGACGCGGATCGAAAATGTTCTTCATACCGACACTACGCAAAAAAGGGGTTCATCGTCGGTCGCAAACCGAGTAGGGAGCGAATGGAAATCGTCACTCTACGGCATCTGTTGCAGAGCCTACCACTGGCCAGGTCAGATTCTCCATTCCGGACGGGGCATACCTTGACCAAGGGCACGGGGGCTGGTGCCGCTTTGGGGAAGGGGGTTTTCACGGAAGGCGGCACCGTCACGTGGAAAAAGCTGGTAGGGAGCTGATGTGCAGCAGGGAGCTATTGGTTCCCGGGAAGACTAAAGCCCCCGATGTTCCCGTCGTGAAAGTATCACGCTGGCCCGACCCGATTCAAGTCGGTGAAAGGGCTAGGACGGCGCTACTTCGGTCACTAGAATGCAGGGCGACTGCGGTCAAACCTACCGGCCATACCAACCCTTTCATGTTCGGTCCTCCTGCTCACGCTCACATGAAAAGAATCAAGTTGGGGCGAGGTGGGATCTGGCAAGCGAGAGGGGTGCCGACCGTTGCAAACTTCTAGTCAACCCACAGCAGATAACAGGATAAGGATGATCAAATTCCTGGCGTCTATCTACTTGGGAAATCTTTGTGAGAACAGCAATTAGGGGGAGATCTGGAGGCGGGAAACGCATCCGTCTACGACCAGCCATAAAGTTCCTCGAGCATGGGGGGTGTCGAGACAGAATAGGTACATGGCGATGGACGTTGGAAAACAAGGGCAGAAGACCACAGTGCAAGTTGAAATGGGGGCAAACCAACCATGGAAAGTCACCCGGGCCCTTGGAAAACATTTTGATTAACCAGATGATCGCGTGCGTCAATTCACGAGGGAGCGTGGGAGAGGGCCGGGCTTGCAGGGAGGACGAGTTTCCATCCGAGGGGGGGCCGAAAGGGGATTGTAGCACGGTAGAAAGAGGAAAAAAATAAAAGAGAAACAAGGGGGAATTACGCGCTTTGGGTATCCGTGCCTGACTGCGGGGCTGAATTCGAGGAGGGAGAATACTGGATGTTCGACAAATTTCACGTACCGCAAGGGCTAAAATGTTCGTAAGGGCCTTGTGTAAGGAGTAATAATAGTTACCACACACTTAACCTGCCGGAGCTCGCAGAGGCGGCGATGGTGACCTATGTGAAAACGTGCGCGACCGGCCCGCAAAAACTGTGTACGTTCCGCCGCCTGCCCTGTTAAGGCGGGGTCCCCGAAGTATCGGGGACGTAGTGCTCCGGGGAAGGCCTCTTCACCAGGCACCCTGGGTATTAAGCTAGGGAGAAAGCGCGCCGGGCGTGGGGACATATCCTACCGGGGTTAAGAGCCGCGAGCTAGCTTGTAAGCGCTTGGTTGGGGAACCGGCGAGTGTAAAAATTAGCCAAAAGTACACTTCCAGGGGAGACGTAAAAGGGGGGAAGGCGAGCCAATTAGGGTCTCGAGGGACATGCTAATTTAGCGTACGGCTTGAGAAACGAAGAGAAGCGCGCGAGAGGAGTGCTTACGCGCTCCAGGTGAAGGGGAGAAAAGGGGGGTACCTGATCACATAAAAACCATCTCCGGGACAACGTGTGGAAGGCTAAAAGGAGAAAATCTTGAGAAGTTGTCATCGGGAAAACGATTGAAAAAGTAAAAAATAGGGACGGGCCTTATCAAAACGACGGGAGACCACTCTTGATAATTCCTATTAGAGCCACCCCCCGGAGTGTGGAAAGTAGCTAAGGGACCGTGCCAGGAGCGTGAGCCGGAGGTGTAAACCGCACAGCAAACTAGGGTCCGATCCGGTTGCCAGCGGCAACGATGACGGAAGACCATGAAGACCGTTCGACTGGACGTCCACCATGGGGGTAGGCCGGTGTCGTCACAAAAAGGCCGCCGACCCACGGTCGCGCGTGCAAAAGAATGCTCGCGGCGAGTCAGCGGCCATCTCCTATCGTACGGCGGGGTAAAGGCAGAAGACGAGAACCCGCCGCTCTCGCCTTCAGCGCCGGCTCCTTGCCAGGCTGTGTCGGTAAGGGAAGAAGGACACCCTAAACTATTTCACCACCGCCCGCAAAGGAGTCAGGTCTGGCTCGTAACGGGGTTGCCGAATGTCAACAAGGAGAGCTCTGATTCTCGCTGGTCACCTACCAGGGGCGGACTCCGGGGGACGATCACCGTGATAAGGGTAACCTCGTTCCTTGCTGAATTTGGGAAAGACACTGAAAAACAGGGGAAAGGAAAGGACAAGGGTGGAGACCCTAGTTGCTTCAAGGTATTCCTCTCCAGAGGTTGGACAGCGGTTCACCTCCCCCCCGCGTGTACGAGCGGGCTGTGCATTTCAAAAGTCTGAAGCACATGACAAACCGGCCTCAATATCACCTTTAAGGGGAGGGCCCAGGAGTCCTGAAAAACAGAAGATACCTCCTAAAAAGTGAAAACAGAAGACATCACAGAGGCACGGACGGTGCAGTGTTTAGCGGTCCTTGAAGTCCTCGAAAACCACTGTTACGAACGCAACGGCCCGCTGACTAAGTCGCAATGCAACGTCTTGACCCAATGGGGAGATTGAGGACACCCCCTATACATGCTAATCGAAAATGACCTGCATAAAACAACGCACTGCCGAATTGGTCGCAAAAGCCGTCATCAGGGCCAGGGGTTCCCTTCGAGGGGGTCACCCTGGTGAGGAATGATTATGGACACTTGACACCGGGGAAAAGAAATCGCCATGCCAGACACTCGGCTCTTTAGTTCTAAACCTACAAGGGCTCGAGACCCGTACTTGGCAGGAGGGGAGCGAGCATTATTCGTCCGAGTAAGCTATACCGAAAAACTTAATCGAGACCTGTTGAGAGAGGGCCGGCAAAGGGACTCTCCATATCCCAAAACACAACAGGAGAAGAAAAACAAAAACCAAGCACACATATTGTTTGGCTATCCAGTGTGTCACTCTCCTCTTAACACCCTTCGGAAACATGCCATCCAGCTAAACCTGGGGGGGGCTCAACTCTGGCCTAAGTGCGTTTTCAGATTCTCCATTCCAGGTTCATCCGATCTGGATTCCGCATCAAAAGCACAAGGCAGAGAAAAACGTGACCTAAACAATGTCGCTCAGGTAGCCCTGACCCCCGGGTGGAGCCTGTCGACGGTCATTAGGGGCCGCTCGTCTGAAACGGCACACTAACGAACTCGAGGTCAAGAGACAGGCCGTCGAAGAACGCCTGTGCAAGATCCTTTTGGGCCCGGGCCAAACTCTGCCACCATCAGATGCCAGAAAGGTGCCACGTGACCAGGTAGTCCTTTCTGGAAGAAAAGGTAGAAAAAGATGAATGCAGGTCCAGATTGGAATGAGGCCGTATCTTTCGATCATGACGAGCCAGACCAGTTCGGGGGACGCCGAAGCAAAGCTGGATGAGGAGGAGGGGGGCTGTTATTTCTACTAACAGTTCTCGATCAGGGTCTATCTCTGACGCGAAGTCCCGGTCCGGGTAACCTGGGGAGGCGTTCCGTGCTGAAACCCATCGAGTTCCGGCCTTGCCTCCCTCAAGTCATCATCCAGAAGTGAATCAGCCTAGGCTGGGCGAACGTGCTCCGGGGGTTGTATGGATTTGTCCTTCTGAGGGAAGACTATTATAGGAGCCCAGTCGAGGTGGGGCGCGAAGGGTTAGAGGTTGCATCAGAGATTAATGACGGGCATCAAGGAAAACCAGTGACGGGGTAGCTGGAATATATCAGTCCAGCAGCATCTATCAGAAAGTTTGGAGGTTCAGCTTTCTCGAACAAAATGCATGAAACCGACCGCTTGTCTTTCAAAGGGGCCTTTCTATCCCAGAGAATAATGGGGGGATCTTCAGCCCAATGCGTTCGCGTCCATGAGAGGGGGCTCGCTGAAAACTAGATCAAACGAACTACGGAATCTCGCCTGCCGCTCGTGCCTATGGCCGTACGGCACGATGAAGAAGGGACTGTAAACAAGTACAACGGGACATAATCCCCATTGGGTTCCTATAGTACCCATGTGCGGCCAAGACTGTTCAGGATCCAGATAAGTGGACTGATGGGCACAAACACGGTAAGGAACGAAGAGGCTATGTTTGAATCATGCGAGAAACCTAGGCGCTTAACCACAATATTGCGGTCCAGATCAAGCAGGGGCACTCCCGGAGCCGGGCGGCACGTCTCCTTTCCGAGCGGGCGATCGAGAACTGCTCATAAGCGAAAGACTGATATACCTAACCAGAACTGTACTTTGATCGGGGGCGAGAGAATGGGATAGCATCCCGGACGTATGCAGCGGAGATTTATGTTCTATAAGGATCGACGTCGCCCCATAAGTGGGAGCAGAATCTTCCAAACCGACAAACCCTTCTTGATAACAGGGGGCAAGGATAAATCACAGGAAACGACAGCGGGGTTTCTTACAACCTGCCTCCCAATATATCCGCGAAAATAGGGCGACCGGCTATTTACAAGCAATCCGCCTTACCAGGATGAAGATCGCACGCCAGGGGGGCGACAGGAATCAACATTAGCAGCCGGCCCGGCATGCCATCAAGCTCACCGGGCTCAAGGTAATGGTAACATGTAGCAAGACAGATCACTTGTACGAGACATTTCGACCTTCTCGGTTAACGTAAAACTCTCAATAGGCAGATCCGTTCTGGAGAGTCATTAGTTAGCGAATCTAGTCGCAACATATACTTCCATCCATCAAGCATCACCCTTGGGGGGGGGATGAACATTGCATGTTTTTATAAACATGGGCGTAATCTGCAGAACGGTCAGCCGTTTTTAAGATTTCATTTCGTGGGGACAAAAGGAAGCTAGCTCCCGGCCCACAAAAGGGGCGTAGTCTTATTCGTCATAAGGTCTCTAGATGCGCGACGAATGATGGCACCTTCCGTCTCTAGTCTCGGTATGGAACGTTTTGATTCGGGGAGGGGTAACTTGGGGGAGGGATGTAGCTTGGTGCCTTACAACTGGCATTATCAGCCATGACCGGAATGAATCCCTTACTTCATAGCCCTATCCGGTAGGTTCGTCCCCTTCCCCTCATCCTGCAGGTTGATAGTGGACACCGGTTAGGGACTGGGCCCTCCTTCTGACGAAGTTTCTTATTTTTGGCTAGAGCGGCCTTATCGGCTTGTAAGATCTCAACAACACAAGGAAAAAGGAGGGAGGAGATGGAGTGGACGGGAATTTCTCTAAGAGAAAACGGAGCCTCACTGAGTAAAACATTTCCCTCACGGAAGGGGGAACGGGTAGAGCCGTGGAAGGGTAAGAAAAAAAGAATCGGCTTCTGCACATCATTCTTTATACGGAGGCCCGGCACCCTCGTCCTAAAAAACACGAAAGATATAGGGACTAGACACTAGCGAGGGGGAATGGGGAATCATATGAGCTCATTATCTGGCCGATACGAACAATATCCGCTTCTGACCACCCCCGTAGGTCCGGCGCTCGCAAAATGATACTAAACTTAATTGAGGGGCAGGGACCCAGGGGCCAAGCAGCTCTCCTCAAATGGAGACCTCTACCTCGGTTAGGGGAAGGAGGGAAACGGGGGGGAAAGGTATGCTAAGGGGAGGAGAGAGAAAGGAGGGGGTTAGTGCGGGGGGTTAGGAGGGGGGAGGAGTTAGAGTGGTGGAGTGGGTGGATGTTGGGGGAGCGGGAGATGAAGGGATGTAAGGGGGTAGGTAGGGGAGGTGTTTGGGGTTGTATGGGGGTGTGGGTGGGATGAAAGGGAAGCCTACGCTACGACCTGTAATAAGGAGGGTCGGCGGCATGCAGGACATTAGGCATCTGGACCATCAGAACGCGGAAAGCCGGACGTAAGCGTTCGTCTCCTAGCACCCGGGCTAAGGCGAAAGTATCATGGGTAGTAGAACAGACTTAAGACAAGGAAATGATCTGGAGAGTATGGGGACGCTGTTTGCCGGGCCCTGTCTCGAGAAATGCCCCCGGGAGGATCATCCTCCGACGAGTTTCCCCGCCGTCGCCTATGGACTCTGAGACGGTCAAGGGCGGTTTCTCCACACAAGCGTTTCCGCTATTCTAAACGAAAAAATATCACGCCGGGGAGATTGTGGTAACTCTTTTAGGGCTATCGCCTCCGTCTGGAGTACGAGTCTACCCAAGTCGACATCATCGCCGCCGCCTCCGGCTATCATCCAATAAAAGGGGGCTTCAGACTGACAAGACCGTGCGTGTTATGTTTCGGAAAATCTCGGCCGCTGAGGCAGTGAATTCGCAAAGGAAGCGGCACCACGAGACGGTCGTCGCTGCCGTGCAGTGCAACGGGCGGATGGACTACCTCCGAGTGTCGACAAGCGGGGGGTACTCTAATTCCACCTCGACATCATCGCATGGGACCAAGGGGTTGCCCCCCCGAAACCGTTCCGGAAGAAACTGACAGCCGTAACCAGTAAGAGACTGTGGGTCCGAATGGAAAGCGCGGCCCCACCCTGTGGCTTGTCATGGTCATTTAAGGCGGAAAGCGGGTCAGTCCGGTCAGACGTACGGCAAGGAACGGCCGGCCTAGAGGAGGGCGTAATTAACATGATGGGTTTTTGCAGTGGTCTGGGGGGGAGACAGCCTGCACGCAGGAGGCGTACCTTACCAAGTGTAAGGGAGTAACAGAATCGCCCCAGGATCTAAAAGGGACGCAGCTTCTTGGCCGGGTTCCGCGCACCATGACGACCCCGACACAATCGCTGGGCCGTCCGTAGGGGACGTCGAGCGTGCAAATCCAGCAAGGGGGGGAATTGAGAGAATCATAGGCGCATGAAAAACCTCTCCGGAAGATCCGACCGGCTCCACATCGTCTCCCCCGCTAAATCGGTCCTGCACAGGATAAGGGCGATCCGGTACAAGGCAAGGGGGGAGCTTCTTACGGACTGGGGCGGCCCCTTGCGACCGGCTCTTTGCGAACACGCTCGACTTCACCTCTCTTACCGGAAAGCTCGCGCATGAGGCTCGGGGACTCTCGGAAATGAACGAGGTTCGGCAAAAGACCTCACGAGCCAGCACAGACAGCAGCGTCATCGCTGAACTTTGGGGAGGGGATGGGCGAAGGGCTGGCGACATGCCTTCACTGAGATGGGGCACTCTTTAAGAAACTCGACCATATGCTTTCTGAAAAAGAAAACTGGGAAAAGAAGAGGGAACGGGCGGTCACGGGACTGTACTTGGCCGAGGGTGCCGAGAAAACGGGCCGAAATCGGGGAAACTTCAACAAGGGACGGGCCGCCTATCAATAAGTCTATCGATTTGGGCCCGCTTTTGGGACAGCTTTCCACCTTCGGCGCAAAGGGATATCATCCGCGTCACCAGAACAGGAAAGGGGAAGGGGCATCATTAAGTCTAGCCGGCGGAAAATACGTGACTAACGGTCAGGGCTGCCTGACGTGTGGGCGACGTTCTCATCAGAAAGACCTATCTTCGGGTACAACCCGTGACTGGCATAAAGTCTCCATCGGTCCTACACAAGGTCTGCTGAGCGGGACGATGGCTGGCGCGAAAGTTTTCACGAGATCCTGCTTCGATGAAAAAAAAACCAAAAACTTCAGAACTACTAAACAAGCGAAGGACGCGGGCGTCGGGGTAGACCATTTCTCGGGGCTCGTCGTCTGGGAGGGCAGCCGGCCGTAATAAATCTCTTCATCACAAGCGCCTGCAATCCGGTAACTGGGGAACATAGGTGAATGGGAGTGAAACGAATCGATTAGGCCTTTCTCTTGGGACCGTGTCACGCAAATTGGAATCAGCAGCAGTTCATGGGGAAACGGAGGTGGACTGCAAGCGAAATTACCCTTTCCGGAGGGACCAGTGGCACGTCATCACCAAGGATCGCGCTTACCGACAACCTTTCCGAAGATGAAAGTGGGAGGGTGCCGACCTTGGGACGGGGAGCCCTTTCCTGGCCTACATTAAGACCGCAGCAGGCATTCTTCACGGATACAGAGTGGTGACTAAGACAGCTACAAGAGGACAAGGGGAAAAGTTCAGCTGAGGGACTCGTAAAGCGAGCGGTATTTGGAAGGCTGTCATACTGGACCCTTGGCCGATTGCTTAAGGGTGCGATGTGCGGACTGGAAAAGGGGGTAATGCAGTAAAGGGCTTAACGAACACTTTACTGCACCGTTCTGTCGGTGTATGACCTTGTCCAACAGGAGTCATCGTAAAACGGGGAACGAGAAACCGTGAAGGGACGACCAGAATTATGCCCTAGGCTAGATTCCAGACGGGGCTCGTGGTGGGTGAAACTTTGCGCCTTTAAAACCTCGGACACGCACGCAAATGGTCTGTGAGACAGAGGTAAGCGGGGGCGCCCTTCCGTCGGATAGGGCGCCGAGCGACCGCTGATAACAATCTTGGGAAGGACGAGTTGGTTACCGGGAGGGGGGGCACGGGTGGACACATGAAAACTCCCATCTTCCGGGGTCAAGGACAGGACGCGGGTAAGCAGAAGACAAGAGGGGGGGGGACGAGTATGCAGGGCGAGTGTCACCGTCCGGCTTGGTGAGATTATAGGTGCAAGACAGGGGAAAGAAGGGACAGCTGGTGAAGGCCGACAGGGTTTGCCGCCTGATCTGGAAACCCCAAACCAAGGGGAAGCAAGTATTCGAGTTTTGAGAAGGGCCTGATCATCGGGGGCACGCTGCCAACCGTCTGCAATCGGTCCTTCATCCCTCGCACACGTCTCCTATTCGACATTATCACTTCTAGCTAGAACCACACACGGGAGGAGAAACCAGCTAGAGAAATCAAGGGATCCTTGGGAAGCTGGTACGTCCTTTTCTCACGCCCTATGGCATACGGTTGTTCCCGCTTATCCCCGTGGAACGACAAGGCGTCCGATTAATTAACCAGTTTGAGCGGGGTGCCAATATCAGGAGTAAAAAAAGGTCCTCCTTCACCGACGGAATCTACGTGCACAGCGAGAAAATATCTCGCGAGGGAGTCTCAAGCCGTATGGGAGTGACCTGCTCCAGTACGAGTACACCACAGGCGGAAAACTAGCACGTCACCCTTTGACTGCCGTTCCTTGGGGAAAGAGGGGCGTGACTGCTCATGGTCCCACGCAGCAGGGAGGGCACGCCGCGGCAGCTTGGTCACAGAGAGGACAGATTAACGAGCAGATGTCCCCTTACCTTCTAGAAACTCTGCTTGTCCATCACCTAAGGGAATGTCTCTGAAAGATTAGGAAACAAGCAACTGAACCGCGGGGGTGACGGCGCCTTACAGGTTCGGAACGCGGGGTGCTGGCTTACATAACCCCGCTGTTCTTTCGGTACGGTCACGCACCCTCTGGGGGGGGAATCGGGAAGCCATCAGTCACCGCCCCGGAGAACCAAACACAACCTTGCGTGGCAGGTACTCCGTCTTCATCTAATGATGCCGAGCCATATCAACCTTTCGCAGGACCTCAGTCGGACGGAACTTATTGTCAACACCATGATAAAAATAAGAAACCAAGTGGAAAGGGACGACAAAAGGCCTTCCCTGTAGGGGGTACTGTCTGAGCACAGAATACAATCCTTGCAGAAAAACGGGAAACTAGCCCGCTGCGGCTAACCATGTACGGGAAAGTCAAATCAGAAAAAGCACCAGGAAAGGTACGGTCCCCCTCGAAAAAATTCTTCAAAGGGAGAAAGATGTTCACACAGCATAGGGGCAACTCCACAGTCACCTGACAGGCCATGGAATCGTCTTCGTAGAAGAAAGACTTCAAAGGGGGGGGCACTTGGGTAAACCTGGCCTAAGGAGCCATTCACTAAAGCGAGGAGTCTACACCTGAAGACTTCCGGCAAGTAGCAAGTCGGCGGAGCTAGGCCTTATTCTGCGCGGGCAGCAGGGGGGGAAATCCTAATGAGGCGACGCCACTTGTCGAAGTCGAAGCCGGCCCCGGAACTTACTGATTCGTTTCTATCAGGGTTGTGGAGGAAAAAACGAAAGCCCCACCGTTCCCCTTACGAGGCCATCAAAGAGCACCGCAAGCTCGGGATCCGAATAAGAACCAGCCGTCACTGGAAGAGTCCGATAAGGTGGGTATCCTTCATTACGACCACCGCAGGAAAACCACATGGGGGGGGAGGCCATCTTGCCCTTCCTGATGAACCAAAAACGTTTATACTGGCTGTCGACGGCATACCGGACGTCACGTCGCCACGGGGGCAACCACTAAGATGAACTCGCTGCCAGAACTCGGCAGACGATCTACCTTGAAAAGTGCCCTGGCCGTGGCCCGCGGCACACCGGAGGCCAACATCTGCTGTCCCAGCCCTGGTAAAGACCAAGACAGAAGGTACTCGGGGCCGGTCAGACCTTCGAAGATTCAGTCAAATGGGGGGATTACCTGGAATACCGTGACGCCCGTATCTTTTAAAGGCCGCAACCCTTCGTTGCATCCGGTCGTGGGGACCGCCACTGGAGGGTCGTGAAAGGCGCTTGTATAAGACACTTTAAAAGACAGCGAATAAGATCTCTAAGAACTGGAAGTCCGCTACGGGGCTTGGTCAGCGTTCAATGCGCCAGCGGATGAGGACACGGCAGCCAAGCGCAGAAACAGAAAAATCTCCTTTACCCAGCTCGTCGAGTTAGCCGGCTAAGGGGTGAAGAAGGAAGTGGGGGGCTTCGTCGGCGACGTTGGAGGAACTGGAAATCAGGCCAGGCTTGGTCCGCTCGCCGATGATGACCAAAGCGACATACAGGTTGAACATCAGCAGTGTTAACCGGGGGGGCGAAAAACTCAGACGGGGGAAGATAGGAGGCCTATCGAATTGTTCGGTTCGCAAGATGGTGCGGAAAGCAGGCGAGGAAAAGCCGCTGGTCGTTCAAAAAAATGGAGTATCTTCTCCGGGCGATATTGGTAGGCGAAAAAGTGCCTCCGGCTGGCGTGCGCGGGGACCAATAATCGGGAGAGGGAACCAAATCGCCATCAGCTGTCGACGAGCTCGGCTCGGAAGGCCGAGCTGTGCATTGCGTACTTGAGGGCCCGATGGTTACATGTCCCGGGCGATCAGCTACCCACGGAACATAAAGAACTGGGCCGAGCTGCCCGTTCGAACGGTAAAAGTGGTCCTATCCATATAAACAGGGGGGATGTTCCAAACCACGCATTACGAGGGAAAAGGGGATAAGGTATTCAGCCGAAAAACAAAACTTACCATGGTAGACGCACAATTTGCTTGGCCCAGATAGAAAGGTACAGCCCGGAG
>Ga0179591_1328269_pt1 | contig 12895 bp, 14 predicted proteins | sample CZOMad2_1_08_16f_FD_182891 | JGI IMG/M metagenome (GOLD analysis project Ga0179591, IMG submission 182891) | Vadose zone soil fungal communities from Angelo Coast Range Reserve, California, USA - CZOMad2_1_08_16fungal (PacBio error correction) | ecosystem: Environmental > Terrestrial > Soil >...
GGGAACTTTCGTCTTGAAGAGGAAAAAAAAAGTAATGACTGGGAAAAAGGCGGGTGGGTCACTGTGACAGTTCTTTCTAGTTGCACGGAAGGGGGGGAAAAGGAAGCTATCTGGGAAGTCATCTCCATTATCTTTAAAAGGGAGGGTCGATCTACCAAGGGGGGAACCAAGCCTATACTACCCATTATTCCTTCCGAAGGTGGCTTCGCCTCAAAAAAAAAAAAAAAAAGGACGCTTTTTCCGCAAAAGGGAGAGACAAATCTACTAATCAAGGAGAAGGGGAACTCACAAATCTTCTACGGCAGAACACGGCGCGGGGGAAATTCCCGCCTGTCATTATCTTGACGCTAGCTCGTGTCCAAAAGGGACTACTGGGGGGCGCCTAGCGGTTGAACGGGGAAGGGAGTGTCAAAATCTTCTCCGAACTCCTACTCCAGGGGGGGAGAAAGAGGCTCTCGAGCCTGGCGACAGGAGAGAGTTGCCTAAAGGCTTGATCGACGCGAGCTTTTTTTTTCTCTTATTACTCAAAGCCTCGGCAGGGGCGGGAAATATAATTCGAAGAGGATACTCCACATATCCCGCAAGGAGCGCATCACCTCGGCAAAATCATTTCTGAGAGGGACGACCTGCTTGCCCTGGGAATCCAGACCGAGAGGGGAACCGTTTTCTAACAGCTCTGAGAAGAGGGCGGTGTCGAAATCGCGGCTCCCCGGGGGTAGCTCTTTGGGACGGGAGGGAGGGGGGACTAGCTGGGAACTCTATCAAAGCATCTCAGGAAAGATGTTCTGCTTTCAAGTGAGGGATAAGTACCGGCTCTATTTCCTCCTGCGAAGGGAAGAAAGAACAACAAGGGTGACCCTCTGTAGAGTCGTTTTCTCTCATTAAAGAAAACATTTTGTTGAGGGAAGAGTAGTCAGAGGGGCCAATTACTAACTCAAGGAGAATTGTCTTGAAGAAAAACAAAGTCATTCATACTATTTTCGGAACAGTCGGCAGAGGAGGCTCCCTTTTTTTGCGAGGGAGATTGAGGAATGAGATATACTCTTGGTGCCAGGGGGAGTTGATCTTGAAAGAGAGGGTTCTCTTGAAGGGAAGCCCTTCAGGAAAGGGTGGAATGGGCGATGAAAAAGTTCGGGGAGGAGAAAGAATAATTCTGGGGGCTTGCCTACAGGAAAAAGGTCCCTGAGGGATCTCCCAAAAGATTCCCATCGACAGGGGGGCTGCGCTTGAAGGAACTGGGGGGACGATCAAAGAAGGAGGCAGCTTTTCTAAGAAGGGGTTTGCCTAAAAGGAGGGAAGGCACAGGAGCTCTTTCAGAAGGGCAACGTACACAACGCTGCTTTGGGGGAAATGTTTCTAGGAAGAGATTTCACAGACGTTACCTTAAGAAGTGAAGTAGAATTCGTCGGAATTTGGGCATCCTTAAACAAAACCTGAGTTTCCTCTACAGGCAAAATAAGGGGGGGGACAAAGGGAACGTTGCCTGGGATCGCAGGTTTGTCGAAAAAAATATATAAAAGTGAGAGAAGGTCCTCTGGGGAAGGTTTGGCTCTGGGGGGTAAAGACTCTGCTGGGAGATCTCTGAGGGGGGAAGGGAGAATATCACTGTGCCCCTTCTGAGGCTTCTCACTCGACATGCTGAGGAAAAACTTCACCGGGGAGAAAATGATTCCCTTCAGGCCTCCATCTTACTTCGTCAAAGGGGAACTTGCTTCTTTATCTTGTAGGCCTTTCTTCCGACCTGGGGGGGGTTTAATATCTCTAATTGCAGGGAGCTCGCTCTCGTGAGGGAGCACATACCTCACGTCATCAAGAAGAACGCTTGTCCAAGGGGGGGGAAGCTCCGCAGGGGGGGGGGATGCCCTCCTAATATAGAGAAGTAAAATATATATAATGCGGGGGAAAAACGACGGTACTCTGGACTGGAAGAGTCCACTCTTAAATTTTCGGGGGGGCGGTAAAAGTGAAAAAGGACCCCGCCGCGCTGCGGGGGGAGTCACTCCTCTTGCATATGAGGGGAAAAAATAAAAAGGGGAAGGGCTTCTCATTAACCATCAACCTGGATAGGATAGCTCTTTCGTTGGGAAGGGGTCATTGGGGAAAATTTTTACTGGGGGACAGCAAAGGGCTCTCGCGCCACAAAAGCCGGGGGAAGGATATTCGTGCAGACCAAAGGAAACGTCTTCTCCCAAAAAAACAGCTACGGCTTGGGGAAAGAGGAAAACTCGACGTGATAGTGGGATACGGCAGTGACCGCAGTCGTCTCCTAGGGCAGCAGGGCTTCGACTCCATCATGTTGGGGAGTAAGGTCTTCCATACCACAAAAGGGGGGGCTCCGGATGTTGGGAAGTGCATTCTTCGACCCTTTTCCTCGAGAAGGTAGATAACAGAAAAAAGGACTCACATCATCTTTTGGGACTTCAACGTTGGGGAAGCGAGTAAAGACCTCGCCTGCGCAGCGAAAAGCTAACATCGCGGGGGAGTTTATCTTTATTCTTGATGAGCTCGAATCCAAGGTACACGTCAGTGGTGCTAATAGATAATGGGGAGTATCTTTATGCCCATGGAAGAAAATAGGGGAGTTCCTCCAGAGGCACAATAGGAAAATAGAACATTCCACCAGACCAAAAATCGAGGGAGATCGCGGAAAGAGAATAACTACATTCTGAAAAGTCAGGTAGGTACTTTCAGCGGGCAGTTTCCCATTAAGGGATCCTAGTGGAAGCTCGGGCTTCCGGGGAAGGGAAAACATATTCGACCTTTGGTGCGGAAAATCCGCAAAGGGACACTGTTTGAGGTATTCGAGACGCACCAGCGCTCTGAAAAAAGGACGCACTACGAGGGGGGGGGGAAGCTTTTGGCGCCCTGAAAAAAGAAGTACTGTCTCATCCAAAAAAAATCGGACTCATGGGAGGCGATTCGTTCATAGTGGGACATCGAAAAAAAAGCCGTCGCCCTCGAGAGTTTACGTTGCTCAAAGGACACCGACAAAAAAAAATGCCTATAGGGAGGGGGTAACGGAGGGTAGGGAAGCCATTTCAAAAAGGGACACGCAACTCCTCGCAATGAAAGCGGGAGGGAAAAATTCCGCCGAGCCCTAGTCTGGGGAAAAGAAAAAAAAGGAAGAATGGTGAATTCCATGAACGCGTGTCTGTCATCAGCGACGAGCGGAGAAACGTAGAGAAACGAAGAACAGGTACGAGAAGCGCAAGAATTGAAAAAGGGGAGTCTATCAGTATTCACCTCTCTTCCCGAAGAACGAAGGGAAGAACAGTATCGGAGAAAGGATCTTACAAAGGCGGAGATATCGCCGGCAGGGGGAAAGTACCGCGACGGGGGTTCGTAAAGAGGAGAGAATACGGCGATCTCTTTGGAAGGGGGGCTCTCTTAATCTTCGGGGAAAAAGGAAAAGAGCACTCTTGTCGGAAAGGGCCAAGGCTTCTCTACTTGTGGGTGGGTAAAAAGGGTGGAACAAAATGCGGTTCGCGCCGGAAAGGGGAAAGGGCGCTTTTACTTGTCCAAAAGGAAGGGAAGGAAGTTAACTCGTCGAAAAAGGGGAACCACTCCTGGTCCGCGGAAAGGCTGGCGCTGTCAAAAGAACGCAGGGGGGGGCCCCGTCCCAGAATAAAGAGAACTCGCTGAAGTTTTAAAATCCTAAAGGGAGGTCTATGACATGGGAGGAAGAAAAGATCGATGAAATATACATCCTGCTGTGGAAGAAGTCGAAACAGAAGGAAAAAAATAGTCTGGTCCGGAGGTCAGAATTCTGAAGCGCCATCGCGTTTGGGGAAGAGTGCAAGGAGGGGACGAGGCCGTACGATATTCCGCACATGAGGTCCCGTGAAGAAAAAGGGTCGGGCCGTAATGCCGTCTACTCCTTAAAAAAAAAAAGCAACACCGCACTGGGAGGGAGGGATGGGTCGTGTCTCCGGAGACTACAAATGTCTGAAAGTTGTCAGAAAAAAAAACTCGGAGGGTTCAGCGCCTCGTTCATGCAAGGGATTCTACTATTTTCCTCCAAGAGATCCTGTCGACATAGAAGGGAGGAAAGAGGGAAACCAGCTTGCGGCCACGATGCAGGGGACGAGGCAGGCATTCAGGGAAAGAAAGGAGGAGGAGGAAAGGGGGACGCTTTTCAATCCCTTCCCTCATCAGGGCGGAGGGTTCTGGGAAAGGGTTCGTCGCGTCTCCTTGCTCACTAGGCCTTCGGGAACGAAGAGGGGCCTTCCCGATGAAGAAGGGCCCTTCTCTACACCTTCGAAAAAGAAAAAAAAGACTCATCAAGGGACAGTCAAGAAGGAGGCTCTTTTTCTGCAATCAACGGTGGGATTGAGTCCAGGGTGGAAGGGAAAGAAGAAGTTTCGGAGGAGCCCTCTTCAATCTATTGAAAAGAGGAAGATTCCCAAGAAGATCAGCCGCTTCCTACCTTACAGGAAGAGGCGCCGGAGAGAAAGGGTCGGGGTATGGTGAGTCCAACCTCCTTTCTTTAGGGGGAGGGAGAGAAAAAAGGAATCAGCAAGGGGGAGAGGGGGGAAAGAGCCGCTTTCTTTATCGGGAAAAGGTGTACAGAGGAGACGGCGAGGGAGATGTTCGGGGGAAGGGGCTCAGCTACATCTAACACCGGGAGGCGTTACCAGAGGGGGGGAAGGACTGTCGTGCGACGGGAATCATGACTCTAGGGGACCTGAAAGGAAGGCAGCCTCCTTACCGTGCAAAAGAAAAGCTCTACTGAAAAAAAGAAGGGGCCTTGTCAGTCGCCTCGCTGCCAGGCGTTTAAGGGGGGGGAGGATCGCGACACCAAAAGAGGAAAAAAAAGGAGGGGCGCCTGTATCAAAAGCCAGCATAGCGAGGGACGCAGACTGAAGGGGAGCATTATCTGCTCAGAGGGGGTAAGAGGAGGGAGATACTATCTAGCTGATTTAAAAGGGGTGAAACAGGGCGTGAAGGAAGACGATCTGCTCTACCGAAAGGGGATTCATCTGTAGAGGGGGAGAAGATGCGCAGACCGGGTGTGACTGGGAAGTGTACTCCGGGGGGAAGGTGTCTCTGATGACCATACACTCCGAGAGAAAACTTTTTCACCATAAATTAAGAGGGAAAGAAGACGAACTAGATCCAGGGAGGCCTCACAAAGAAGAGGGGGGAGCTGAGGGGGAAGGTTGCCTACCTCTCAGCACGGGAAGGTTCTAAAAAAAGAAAGTTCCTGCTATTTCTTTGTACGGACAAAAGACTGGGAGAAGGGGAGGAGAAGATCTGTTCGGAGGGAAACCAAACAATTGATTCCAAGATGGGAGGCACATCTTGCTGCGCACTACGAGGAACGGGAGCATTCCAGCTTCTCTCGGGGAGGAGAAGCATTTTTGCTGGGGAGAAATAGATAATTCATTCTCCACGGGGGTAGTACGAGAGAAGAGACCCAAAGAGGGAAGACTATTTTCGCTCTGAAGGGAATTTTCTCCCTTGTGGCAATAGGGAAGGGTCTTTACCCTGCTATTCACGCATCTGGGGGGATCTTTCCATCATGTCGGGGAATCTCTAATAAAAAAAGTACTTCGGGATCATGGGAATTTGCGTATTCCTCGATGTAATGCGGGAGAATAAATATGAGGTTGGGAGTCTTTCCAGAGGGAAAGCTTGGAAGTGGATCATACCCAACATTGAGTGAACAGTTGAAAAGGGGAAAGGGGCGCCTGGAGAGGGGGAAAAAAGATTTTCGACTGTTGTTCCTCTGGAAGAGATGCAGAAAGGGGGGGCCGGCATCAAAGGGAGCAACGTAAACGAGGTGGTCTATTGGGGGTTCTCAGGGGATGGGAGAGAGGGAAAGGGACTTGTCCGCCTCAAGGAGCCGGGTTCGCCAGGGGGGGGAGAAGGAAAAAAAAGGGCTTTTGAAAAAGGAAAGCGTTCTCAAATTTACTTCTTAAAGAAAGGAAGTCTGCTGAAAAAGAGAGAAAACGACGTCGAGGCCTCTGGGGGAATCCTTTGGGAGTGGGGGGGGATAAGAAGAAAAGGAATCTTTCTCGTTATTGGGGAAAAATTCTTCCGGAGTCGTCTTCTAAACCGCATAAGTAGAGACGTAAAACGGGGGAGAACATTATTCCCTTGAAAAAAAAACCATCGAGAGAAGAGAGATCACGGCGCGCAAAGGGGGGGGTGCTGAAGAACATGAGGATCCTGACCGGGGGATCCCTAATATTCCAGAAAGGTGGAAGCTCGTACGGATCTGGGCTGCACGCGCAAGGGACGGGAAAGGGGCATCAAAATACCATTTAAGAAACACTCAATAGTTTCGGAGAACTTGCTTGCCAGCAGAATCTCTATAAAAACCCAACGCTGAGGGAGGAGGGCATCAAAAAGGGGGACGCACTAATTCTTTTCCAAGGGAAGGGATTCAGGGGATTATGTGACCGGCATTGAGAACTTCGAGAGATATTCTGAGAAACCATTGACAGGAAAAGACGAAGCATGAACGCCAAATTGTCGGTAGAGCCGGAGAGAAGAGGGGAACAATGTCGAAGGGAAAAGAAACATTTTTAAGGGGGAGGGACTCGGGCTGAGAAAGGGGAGGGAATACGCCTCTTTCAGAAAAGGGGCAAATAAGGAAAAAAAGAAGAGTCTTATACCCCCATCGCGACAGAGGGGGGGAGGAATCTTCCATTCTTCCTCTGGAGGGGGGGTTCTGCATACGGAAAAATTGAGAGAAGAGAATCAACTTAATTTTCTCAGGGAGGGAGGGGTAACTAACCATAGAGGGGAGAGGACCCCCCCCCTTTCTCTCCGAAAGAGGAAAAAAGTTTATGCCAGAAAAAAAAGTTGCCTGGGGAGGGAAACATCAAAGAGAAACACAGAAGGGGACTGTACGGGGGAGACTTTTATGGCATCTCTAACAAGGAGAAAGAACTCATCTCACACAGGAGAAAAAAGGGGAGGCGCTCTTTGTAGCCGGAATTAGTGATCAGGAAAAAGGTCGATTGGCACGGCAAAAGGGCATCTATAAGGAAGACTTTATTCCCAGACGGAGCAACATATTACGAAAGGGAGGTTTCCACACGGGAGGAGATGGAAATGCCATCCACAAGGGGGGAAAAAATCAAGCGAAATAGAGGAAGCCATAGACTACTACCATTAGGGGATAATTAGGGAAGGGGGGGGAACAGCGTAGATAGAAGGGGAACCTTTCTCAAGGAAAAAGACCAAGGGCCTCCAAAAAAACACTGGGAAAATATTATTAAGTGCTCGTCAGCGCCGGAGAGAACTGTGGGGGAGGATGGGGTCTATGCTGCGCGCGGGGGAAAAACCCCACGGGGGAAAGGGAGAAGGGGAAAAAAGAATTAAGCATGGGCCCAGTTTTCTTAGGAAAGAAAGGCGGCCTCTCTACGGGGGGAATCAAAAGAAGGGCTAAATGGAGACCTGGCGGGAAAGGGGGGGGGGGAAGTGATATCCTCTAACAGAGAAAAGAAACATCTCTTACCGGGAAAAAAGGGGGGGAATCGCCGCCTCTACACAGACTAGGAAAGGCTTTGGGAATCGGGGGAAAAAGGGAGAAAAGGTGACTCATCAGTTCCAAAAGGGACAGCAACTCCCTCAATTATGGGGGAGGCTCCACTTAGAGGGGAGGGCTCTCGTCCCCCCCCCAAAAAATGAGAAACTATTGGGTAATTACCTGGGAAGGGGGACTTGTCATCATCGCCAAGACTTCCCAGACTGAGAAGAAAGAGAAAGGGGAGCTGCATTTCTCTCAAAAAGGAGTCTTCGAAAGAGAGGGAAGGAGATTCGTCGGAAAGGAATCCACTCCCGTAACACGAACTGCGGCAATCCAGGGACGGGAAATTACACAGCGAGCAGAGGGAGCGGCAGCTTTGCTTACCTCTCCCGTGTAAGGTTCACTTAGCCGGGAGAGCGCATTCTCTTTTAAAGAAATGGGTGTCGAGAAGGAACAGCCGCACGCAGGTTAGGAGGAAGAAACCATTCTGCTTCCTAATTTTTAGGAAAGAGTGTACCCCCAGGAGGGGAGCTCGCGTAAAAGCTACAGGGGGAGGGACCGATAGCAAGGAGCGGGGGAGAAACTCATTCCCGGGGAAAAGGACGCTTCCCATTATCAAGGGGGGGAAAAGGGGCGTCCACTACTCAATTGGAAAAGAAAAGGCATCCGCTCGCTAAGTTGGGGGCACAAGAGCTAGGGAAGGAGGGGGAGAAATAAGCATAATAGACATCAGGGAGAATCCCGTTCCTTGCCCTACATCGTTAGGGAAAAAGTCTGCAGCATTTCGGGGAGAAGGTGGGCAGCGGAAGGGGGGGAAAGGACAGGAATATTCCGAAAGGGGGTCCCTTGCCTACCACTCCTGGGAGGAAAGGGATACGCCTTCAGAAAAAGAGGGAGAAAACAGCGCCGCACGTTTCGAGGAGGATTGTCAAAAGGTCGGAAGGGAAAAGTAAGGGGCCTCACTGGGGGGAGGGGAGGGCATTGCCCAGATTAGGAATCAGTCTCGAAGAGGAGGCCGGCGACTCGAAGAAAAACACCACGGCGCACGATGAAATGAAAAAGGGAACAGGGGAGAGGCTATCTTCGAAAAAAAAAGGAGGCAAAGAGATATATATAATGCGCAAAAGCCCTTTCCCTCTAGGGGGGGGGGAGGGGGCCGCTGGTCGGAAGGGGAGAAAGGGAGGGAACGTCGGAAAGACGGACGATATAGAATCTGGGGGACTAAGAGAAGGAAACCTCCATTTTTCCCTGAGCGCCTTCGCACATAAAAAGAATCACTCGCCACCGGAAAGGGGGGTTGACTTCATTGAAAAAGTGCTTACTACGGAAAAGAGTCAATGTACAATCCCTCATGGGCCTAGTGAAAGCTTCCGCCGCTGCTATGAAAAGATTGGGAGAAGGGAGCGGAACATACGGTTATTTTTAATAATCGGGGCAAAAGAAGAAGGTTCTATCTTTCCTCCCTCGGGAATCAAGAAAAGACCGAAAGAAGGGGGGGGGGGAAAAAGGGTTATATTTACAAAGGAGGGGGAGCCTCTCTTATCTGGAGACTTTTCTCAGAGAAGAAAAGGGAAGGTATACTGGCCGCTTACAAGGCGTGCCGAACGCTTTCACGGAGGGGGAGAGTCTCTATCTTTTATCCCAAATTATCGAAAGGAGATGTAAGAACGTCCTCGCGCGAACCGATGGGAGACGAGACTGAAAGGGGGAATTCGCCTAGAGAAAGTGGCGCTGTACTCGCTTTTTTCCTTTCTCGCTAACAAGAGAAGAAAGCTGCGAGGTTCTCTCATCGCGAACGGTGGCAAACCGGAGAGGGCGGCGCAGGAGAAGGAGAGCTTTTACGAGGGAAGTTTTTCCTAAGAATATAGGTTGAAAAGGGGGGGCACGCTTTGAGAAAGCTAGCAGACGAAAAAGAGCTCCTGGATAGACTTTCCTCTCTTCTGAGGAAAGAAAGGGTATCTACATCTCGATGGTGGTAGGCTGGATGACCATACACTCAAGAGGAGTCTACTGAGGAGGAGAAAAAGAAAATTACTACGAAGGAGGCATTTTCTCCCTCACCTTCACAAAAGAAGTAGAAAGTTGCTTTGCGGAAAGATGGCAATGGATTCCGGGGGAGAGCGAATTAGATGAACCGGGGGGAAGTTTCCTGCGATTTCGGGATCTGGGGAAAAAAGCCGAGGAAAGCGCGGGAGGAGACAGCTGTGTCTGATTAGAAGAAAGAGAAACGAGGAAGAAAAAATTGAGTGTCGCTGTTGAGGAGGGGGGAAATCGTGGCTGCTCCGGAAAAGAAGGGGGGCCTCATTCTGAGTCAGGAAGGAGAATCTTCAAGCGGAGAGAGGGGACTCAAAAAAAAAAGGACGGGAGGAAGTCGCTCGCGAAGAAAGAAAAAAAGGTTATTACTGAGAATAAACAAACCCACGGAAGCTTTGGCAAGGGGAGAGTTCCGGGGGGGAAAGGTTTTTCTCAAAATGCTGGCAGGAAAGAGTTACGCTGCCCGACGAACCAGTTATCGGGGGAGAGGAGGCCGCCAGCTATAAGAACGGATCTGTTTTCATGGAAGTCTTGCAAAGGAGAAACAAGAATAAATATCTGTTTGAATGGAAAACAAAGACGTTCCAAGGGAGAGAGGGGCTTCGCGTTCCCATCTGACAGAGGGCAAAAATGTTTTCGCTTAAGAGAAAAGAGGAGGGGCTGTGGTTAAAAGCGGGGAAAGCGAATTGTGACGCAAAAATCAAAGGAAGTACAAACACCCGCTGGGGGCGGATTTTTAGGAAGAGAGAGGCAAAAGTTACTTGGAAGGGAAAACTTTCTTTATCAACTCCGAAAAATTGGGAGAAAAGAAAACTGCTTTCTTTTTCTCCGAATAAGGAAAGAGGAGAAAATTTTACAGGGGGAGGAAATCTCTGGAGAAAGTCCTCAGGAGGAGAGGAAAAGCTTACATCCTTATCTGAGGGGAGACGACTGGCTGGGAGGGGGTAGGGAACTTTTCTGGGAAACGTCTGCTCACTCTCTCCGGAAAAAAAGGGGGGGGAAAAATGTTTCGAAAAGGAAGGGGGAAGGAACTTGGAAAAAGATCGAGTCTAAGAAAGGGGAGGAGGGAGCTTTTCAGGGAATGCGTTCCTTCCGGGGATATCCGAATAGGAAAGAGGAGTGGGATAAGCAGAGAGCGCGGGACAAGTCACCTACAAGGAGAAAAAGGGGAAGAGGGTCCACTCTAGTGGGGGAGAAGGAGGAGTTCTTTCTTCCCGCAAAAACTTATTATTAGGAAAAAAGAGAGAGCGGGCATCCCACTACGTCAGGAGGATAGTTTGGCCGGGGGGGGGGAATGTGAGGGATTTTAAAATAGATGGGCCCTCCTCTCTCGAGAGGGAATCACTCCTGAGTGTCAAGATTAGGTAAAAGTTCTTCATCCATCATTCTGCAGAATGCCCTAAAGGTAGGAAGAAAAGACGCTGGCGTTCAAAGGAAATTTTTCTAAACATTGAAGGGGGTCCGAAATGGAGAGAGCAGACGACGCCGTCCGGGGAAAAGAAACTGGAACCCCCTAAAGAAAGAAGTAGTAATCCCACAGAGAAAAGACACAGCTGCCATCTTCCTCTACTCTCTTGAGAAATTTTCATCGGGTAGGAGAGGGGATTTCGCCGATGAAGGGCGGAGGGGGGAAGAGAAGGAGGAAACCCCCAATGGAAGAAAGGGATACAGCACTTTTTCATTGAGGAGACTCTCTCTTGAAAATAGGAGCAAATCGCCACAGCATGAAAAGGGTGAAAATTAACTTTGGAAAAAGGAGGTGAAAGCTCATGGAGAAGAGGTAAAGGATCTAACATCTCCTCTCTCGGGAGCCATTTCTTGAGAGGGAAAAAAGAACGGACGAATGTGGGTGGAAAAGACTTTTGCAAAAATGGGAAAAAGGCGTCATTAGCAGGAAAGGGAACAGTATTTATTTCAAAAGATGCTCAGGTGAAAGAAGGGGCGGCACTTTCATACGGAAGGAAACCAGAGGCCTTTCCCAACAGACATAGAAAGAGGAGATCCACTTTCTAAGCATCGTATAGGGATGGGGTCCCAGCCGCATGCCACAAAAAAGGGGGGGACCAAGGCCGAGGAATAACATATTCTGCAAATGCAGAGACTCCTCCGACGGAGAAAAGGGTGGTTAGTCCCTTTTGAGAGGGAGAGGAATCACGAAGGGTCAAGGAGCGGGAAAAAAGCTATAGGAGGCAGCTCTCTTCTCCATCGAAGGACATCCACTATTTCAAGAGAAGCAGAGAAAAAGGGGGATCGAGATTTTCTTTATAGGGAGGGGATAAAAAGGGAAGACGCCTGCCCTACCTGAAGCGTCCAGAAGAAAAAAGGAAAGGAAAAAGAATTCCTAGAGGAAAATCGAATTCTTCTCTAGGAGGGACATCCTGTAGGAAAAAGCAACTCCTCAGAAAGGGGAAGGTATGGGGCCAGGTCTCTCGTCCGTAGAATGTCTTCTAAGAAAAGGTGAAAAGTCCTGATAAAGGGGGGGGGGAGGCTTTTCCTCATCTGAAAAGGAAGATCGCCCGGGAGAAAGCCGAGCGTCACTTCCGGAGAAAAGAGCATCAACTGAAAGGGGGAGAGTGACTTAGGAAAAAAGAGGGGAGACAGCTCTGCTCAAAAACCGTATTCTTAGGAAATAAAAAGAAAAAGACATTGAGCGTAAAAAAAAAAATGAAGCTAAGAAGAAAGGCGCAGGGTGGGATGGAGAAAACGCTTTCTATATACATGCGAAAAAAGTCGTCTCTAAATCGGAGGACAAAAGAGGGGAGCACGACGGGCCGCGAGGCTCAGCGGGAGGAATGGAGGAAAAACATGCGTCAGGGGGGGAAGCTCCTTTCTCTTACCTGGAAAGGATGCTAACAATGACGAACTTCGCCACTCAGTAAGGGCACCCGTAAAAAGAGAAAATTCGGTGTCTCTGGGAGAAGAACACTACTCATTGGGGAACTCCGCGCTAAGAGAGAGGGGGATCCTCCCCTTTGGAAAAATTAGGGCTATAAGGGGGAGAAAAGAATAGGAGGAAAAAGGACACAGGGGGGCCCCAGCCCTTTCCTCCACATCTTATTTCAGATCGGGAAAAGAGGCCCCCGCGCAGGGAGGCGAAAAAAAAAAGAAGCGTGGAAAGGAATCACATGCTTTCTTTTTTTCCCTGGAGGGCCGTAATACAGAGAGAGAGGGAATCAGAAAAAAAAGGACAAACACTAGCGGGAAAGGGGGCGGATGTCCCGGTCTCCGGCGGGAGGAGAATTTTCTATCATGGAAAAAAATCTCATAGGGAAGGCAAAGACGAGTATTCGACGATTGGCGAAAGGGCGCGTGAAAGAAAGAAAAAAGGCCGCCATCGTTCAAAAGGGAGGAAAAAGGCTTTATACATCTCCCTAAAGGACT
>Ga0179591_1254575_pt1 | contig 12893 bp, 23 predicted proteins | sample CZOMad2_1_08_16f_FD_182891 | JGI IMG/M metagenome (GOLD analysis project Ga0179591, IMG submission 182891) | Vadose zone soil fungal communities from Angelo Coast Range Reserve, California, USA - CZOMad2_1_08_16fungal (PacBio error correction) | ecosystem: Environmental > Terrestrial > Soil >...
AAAAAAAGGAACGCAATGTGGCCGTGTTTCGTGGGGGGGGACTCAGGAAAAAGGGGCACAAAATGACGGGGGGGGGAGGCGGGAGCCCAAAAAAGCACCAGTCAACGAAGGGGGGGAGGGTGGGGGGGCGGCTGACCGACATCCTTCTCAATGACACAAGGAAGCGGGGAGGGGGGGAGGAGGGGAAAATGTGTCGTGCTCAGGCGTTTGTAGAAAAAACTAATAGAAAAAATGCAACAAATCGACACAAAAAAAGATAGTGAAATCACACCCGACACCAAAAAAAAAAGAATGGGAGCAGTCGCGGCGTCCTCATGGACCCATTTCGCAAACAAAAGAAAAAAGCGGGGAGACACTGGGGAAAAAAAAAAAAAAAGGGGGGGGACAGGGACTGAAGCACAACTCGGGGGGGGGGGAAAAAAGGGGAGGGATGAAGGGGGACAACGTTCTCTTGGGACGGACATCACCTACAACAAAAAAAACAAACGGAAAAAAAAACAAAAGAAACAAAAAAAAGGGGATACCACGCGCAATCTTCAGGGGACTTCCCAACAAAAGGGGGGAAAAAAAATAAAAAAACAAAAAAAAAAAAGGGCTGGAACGAACAAAAAAAAAAGAGAAAGATAAAGAAAACTAAACAGAGAATGTGGTGGGGGGGTGTACCAGGGGGGGAGAAAAAGAGGGGGCTGTCAGTGGTAACGTTGCGGAAAATGGGGGGGACAATTTGGAGGACGGGGAAAGGGGGGGGTAAAACCAGAAGGGGTTTCAAACCCATTTCCAAACCCCGATGAGAAAAGCTGGTGTGTGCTGTTTGGCCTATGAAGGGTAGGAAACGAGAAGAGAAGAACAACAAAAAAGGGGTGGGGTTTTGGTTTTTTTACCCAAGCACATCCAACAGAAAAAAGGTAATGGGGGGGTGTTTTTGGCAGCATGGGTGCTGGGATAAAAAAAAAAAAAAAAAACCCGGGGGGGGAGGGTAATCTCTCCCTTTTCTCTGCAAATTCCTATGATGTTTCGAAGGCGGTAACTAAACTAGTGGTAGGGGTAATGAAGGGGGGGGGGGTAAAAACAAGTACCCTACCCCAAACAGGACAAAAACAAAAAAAACAAGAGTACAACTGGGTCTCAAACACCACATCCACAAAACGAACAAAGAAAGAAAGAAAGCCACTGAGAAAAACCGGAACCACCCTGGGAAAAAAAGAAAAAACAACAAAGCGTGGTGGAATAAGGGGTGATGTAAAAAAGAGAAGAAAACTAGGGAAAAGGAAAAAAAAATACCACAAAATGCGGGGAGAAATTATGGGGAGGGGACTTTTTTTTCTGAATACCAAAGAGAGGGGGACCGCATCACCCGCTCGTCAACCATCGGGGACACTCTACCACAAGGGGGAGGCCGCCCAAAAAAACCCCCCTCTTGCCATTGATCCCCTTCCACCAGAGAACAAAAGTGCAAAACAGGGGGGGGAAAGGGAAAAAAGGGAAGCCTACCAAACCCGATATAGGCCAATGACGGAGCAGAGGAAAACCCCCCCCAATGGGCAAAAAACCAACCCACCACCAAACCCCCCAAAAAAGTCAAAAAAGTCAGGTTTTTGCTCTGTTGTGGGGTAATTGAAGAAAAAAAGGGGATGAATGAAGCCGGTTCAACACACTAGGGCAATAACCTCAGACCACCAGGAAAGAGGGAACACAGCCGTTGAACTCGCTGCCTTCCCCCTCGCAAACCAAACTAGTAAAGGGGGGAAAAAAAAAACAAAACGCAAAACATGGGTGGACTGGGGGCACCCAGGGGGAATTTGAAAGGGGGGGGGGTGTGACAAAAAAAAAAAAAAGCAAAAATGTCAAAAAATGAAACAAACAAAATCCAATATATAAGTGAACAAAAAAACACAGCATGTCGAAAATAGATAAGGAATTGGGGAACGGGGGGGGGGGAACGGGGGAAGGGGGATGAGGTATGTCAACCCGACTTTTGAGAAGTGGGTGCAGGTTTCTGAACTGGAGGGGGGTCGGATCTTTTTTCTCGGGGATGGGGGGGGGTGGGGGGGTTGTTTTGTGATGTATGGGGGGGGTGTCAGGCAAAAAAACCAACGGAAGCCTCAACAGACACATACAATCACAAGAAAAAAACACAGGAACAAGGGAACATCAGGGAAAAGAGGAAAAAATCTTGGTGAGAGCTGGGGGGGGGGGAAGAAACCCAAAAAAAGCAAAAAAAAAACAAAAAATTATAACAAACCCATCCAACCACGGGGGTGGGAGATGAAAAAGCAAAAAAAAGAAAAAAAAAAAAAAAAACAGACAAAAAAAAAAAAAAACTACAAACCCGCAAATCAATGAAAAAAAGTCAGCCGAATGTCTCTGGGGGGGGGGGGAAGCAACTTAAAAACAACAAAAAAACGTTGCTTTCGCTCCTTTGAGGAGGAAGAAAAGAAAAAACAGGGGAAAAAAGTTGGGTGGATTTCTGGTCCCCACCAACAACACTGTGAAAAAAGAAGCCGTTATGCAACCTCCTGGCAAAAATCAAAAAAAAACAAAAAGAAGAAAAAAAAAAAGGGGGGGGGGGGGGGCAGAAATCGATACAGAGAGAAGTTGGTGACCACCAAAAACAAAACAAAAGAAAAAAAAAATGTGTGTTTGGGGGGGGGGGGGGGTGTGGGGGTCTCTCACAAAACAGAACGTGAATGGGGGGGCATCAACAACAAGGGAAGGGGGGGGGGGGGGGGTCTGGGTGTTCCCTCCCCAAAGAGTTTCAACACATGAGGTGCGCGGCACAACCCCGCGAGCTGATTGGGTACAAAAAAAAAAAGGGGGGGACCAAAAAAAAACTCAATTTTTGAAATGAGCTTTCGTGTCAAAAAAGCAACTGCCCCCATCGTCGGAAGGGGAGTAAATCAGGAACCTCCGCCCCAGGGAACCTTGGGGGAAGGGAAAAAAAAAAAAGCAAAGTATGAAGAAAAAGAAAAAAAAAATAAACTCAACGTTCAACAGCTCCCACAAAAAGGAAAAAAAAACACGAGCCGCAGGAAACCGTGGGGTGGGGGCAAAAAAAAAACAGAAAGTGTTAACTGATGCTCCAAAAAAAAAGCAAAAAAAAAGCGCAAGGGCTATTGATAATGAAAACACAAAAAAAAGAAACCGAAGCACTATCAGGGGAGAAGGCGGGAGAGCAAACTTGAATGGCACATTCTCAAAAAAAAAACAAAGAAACAGAGAAAAATTGGGGGGTATTGGGTTTCTTCGGGGTGGGGTTGGGAACTACAACATCAGCGGCCAAAACGGGGGGGGGGGAAAACAAAAAAGATAGCTCCATCTATAAAGAAGGGAGGCAAAAGAAGAAAAAAAACGTCAAAGAAACAAAAAAAAAATAGGAAAAAGTCTCTCAATGCACTATAAACCAAAACAGTTTTCCTTACAGACAGGGCCTAAAAAAAAATAAAGAAAAGCAAAGTACGGGTGTTTGGAACGGAAAGAAAAATAAAAAAAGAAGAAAGGTAAAAAATACTATAAAAAGTAATAAAAAACAAAAAAAAAATGTCGGGAAAAGAAGAGCGGAAAAACCCGGGGGAGTCAAAAACCGCACACGGGGTGCAACCGTCAAAACAAAAGAAAAAGAAAAAAGAAAAAAAGTTGAAGAAGTATGGGGGGGTGGGGAGGGGGGGGGGGGAAAAACATGCAAAGCACAACAACAAAAAAAAAATGAAAACAAAAGTGAGGGGAAAGGGGATCTTATTATTGTAAGGGGGTTTGGGTTTGGGGGGGGGGGGGGGGGAGGGGGGGGGTGGGGGAGGTCATAAAGAACCCTCAACGGGCCACTAAAGTGGGGGGGGCTGTGTTTAGGTTGTGACTGGGGGGGAAAGGGGACGGGGTGCAAAAGAAAGCACTCAGCTTAGACAACCCCCAAAAGAAAAGAGGTTCATGGGGACGAAAACCTTCTAAATTTCTAGGAAGGGGGGGGGGAGAGAAAAAAAGTGGGCACAGCCGGCTGGGGGAAGGAAAAAAATCACCCTGGGAGAAGAGAAAAAGGGGGGGGGACGCTGCCGGGGGGGTGCCTTACGGGGGAAATGTAAAAAAAAAAAAACAGGGAAAAGAGGGTGTGGGTCGGCTTATGAACAACTCAAGCAAACGAAAAAAACGGCCAAACATACTCCCAGGGCAGTCACTAAAAACAAAGAGGTGGAGAGAAGGGTCAAAAACGTTCCAACCACTCCACCCGGCGTGTCTCTGTTCCGGGGGGAGAAAAGAAAAAAGAAAAGGGTGTTTGCCGGGTCCAAAAATAGGAGGGTGCGCCAAAGAAAAAACCCACATCAAAGGTTGAGCTCAGGAAAGGGGGCTTAGGAGGTGGTGACTAGGTTACCCACAGAAACAAGAAAAAGAGAGGAAACAAAAATCAAACCTAGATGCAATTTTGCTTTTTTTTGTAAAAAAAAACGAGTGGAGAAAGGGGGAGGTGGGGGGGGGTGGGGGGGGGGGGGGGGGTGGGGTGGGGGGGGGGGGGGGGGGGGGGGGGTGGGGGTGGTGGTGGGGGTGGGTGGTTGGGGGTGGACGGACAGGCCCCGGGGGGGGGGGGTTTTTTGGGGGGTGGGGGGGGGGTGTTTGGTTTTTGTTTGTGTGGGGGGGGGGGGTGGGGGGGGGGGGGGGTTGGGGTTTTGTTGGGGGGGGGGGTTTGGGGGGGGGGGGGGGTGGTGGGGGGGTGTGCACCGCGGGCGCCCCAAAAAAAGCAGAACACAAAGAAAAAAACACAAAAATGAAAAAAAAACGTACCAAAAGACCGGACCAGCCAGCGGCCCCAAACAACACCGGCGCGGGGCTCCAGCACGCAGTCGCCCGCCTGCGGGAGGCAGAGGGGGGGGCACCCTTGGGGACAAAGAGAAAGAGTAAAAATAAGTGGGATATTCATGGGGTAGGGGAGGGTCGGCGGGGGGGAAAAGGGAAAACAGGCAAGAAATTAGATAAAAAAAAAAAGAAAAAAAGGGGCGAAGACGACAAAAAAAAAAAAAAAAGGGGGGTGGCGGGGGGGGGGGCGGGGAACAGACACACCCCCCCCCACTCCCTCCGACACACAAAAAAGGTACAAAAAAGCAAAAACAAAACCGAGGAAGGGTGGTTCACCAAACTGTGGGGGTGGTTCAAACGGAGCAAAGAAAAAAAAAAACAAAAAAAACTACGAAACTAGCAAAAAAAAATCTCAAAGGCAAAGGGCAAAAAAAAAACAACCAAAATCACGGACACACAGCAAAAAATGGGGGGGGGGGGGGAGGAAAAGTGGGGCAAAGGCTGAGCAATTGCTACCCTCCAAAGGTAAAAAAAAACAAGAAAAAGAAAGAGTGGTGGAGTGGAGGGCAAAAACAAAAAGAGGGGTGGGAAAAAAGAGGGGGAAGGGGGAGAAAGGGGGGGGGTGGTGGTGTGGGGGGGGGGGGGGGGGGGGGGAGGGGGGGGTGGGGGGGGGGGGGGCATGGGGGGGGGGGGGGGGGGGGGGGGGGGGGGGGGGGGGGGGGTGGGGGGGGGGGGGGGGGGGGGGGGGGGGGGGGGGGGGGGGGGGGGGTGGGGGAGACCAATGGGGTGTGGGGGGGGTATTGGGGACATGGGGGGGACCCAAAAATCAATCACCCCCACCACCACACCGAAAAAAAAAACAGAGGTGTGGGTGGGTGTTGTTTTTGAAATTTTTGGGGGTTGTTTGTTGGGGTAACCCAACGACCTTGCACAACACACACACAAAAACAAAAAAAAAAAAAACGTTTTGTCTTGGGGGGGGAACAAAAAAAACAAGGGGGGGGGGGGGGGGGGGGGCAACCAGTGTTGGGGGGGGGGGGCACACCAAGTACAGTAACCAGGAACAAAAAATCGAAACAAGACTAACAGAAGAAAAAAACGAAAAAAAAAAAAAACCAAAAGGGGGGGGAAAGAAAGACCGCATAAAAGAGAACACATAACTTTTTTTTTCAAACACTAGGGGGGGGGGACAAAAAAAAAAAAACCAAACCCATATTCACAACAACAATCGAACGGGCAAAAGAGTTAGGGGGGGGATGACCAGTGTTCATGGGTGGGGGGGGGGGGGGGGGCAAAGAAACAAAAGGTAAAAAAAAAAAATGTGGGGGGGTTGTCTTTAGGGGGTAAAAAAAAAAAAGAAATCCGAAAAAAAAACATGGCCCAAAAAGCCTTTCAAGGGGGGGGGAAAAAAAAAGCACACAAGTCACGAAGGGGGGGGTCTTTGGTGCCCCAACTCCCCCAGCACCAAAAAAAAAATAACAAAAAAAGGGGTGGTTGTGGGGGGGAACAAAAAATAAAAAAAAGTGGGGGGGACAACAAAATGAAATGAAATAACTTCAAAAAAAGACAACAACAGAGGGAAAAACAAAAAAAAAAAACCAAAACAAAAAAAAAAGGGGGGAGGGGGGCGCAGCAGTGGGGGGGGGGGGGGGGGGGTTGAGCAGTGGTGTGCCCCCGAACTGGTACAGAGACCAAAAACCAAAATCAACAACGAACAGCAGCAAGAACAAACTCAAAAAAAGACGAAACAAAAAAACAACACAGCCCCGGTACCCAGGGCTGTTGGTGGCCGTGGAAGGGGGGGGGAACAGTACAACCAAACAAACAAGCCAAAAACAAAGCGTACAAAAAAGAAAAAAAAAAAACAAAAAACCTCGTAAAAAAAGGTTTGTTGGATTAAGCGGAAGAGCAACCAAAATAGAAACAACAACCCCCAGGGGGGGGGTTGGGACTGTCTTTTTTTTTTTTTTTTTTTTGCATTGGGGAGGATGGTCTTTGGTCAAACCTGCACAAAACCAAAAAAAAAAACCAAAAAAAAAGGGTTTAAGTGTCTCGTTCCAAAAAAAAACAAAATCACAAAAACCGAAAAAAAAGAAAAGACCCAGACCCACTTCTTGGGGTAGCTTGTTTGCTTAAACACTAAAAACAAAAAAAAAACAAAAAAAAGACAAAGACTGGGTAAAAACAACAGTACACACTCTATTCCATTTATGTGCCAAAAAAAAGAATAAACAGACACAAAAAATGAGTTTTAGTTATTGGCTCTTTTTTGTTTGTTTTTTTTGGAACAACCCATGACCTGAACCAAACAAGTGTGGTGTGGCCACCCGAGGGGGAAAAAAAAAGCAGGGGGGCAGAACCAAAAAAAAAAAATTAACAATAAAAAAAACAACAAACAAAAAAAATAGAAGGGGGAAGAAAAGACCACGTGGGGGGGGGTGGGGTGGTGGTCTGGTGTGGAGTGGGGGGGGGGGGGAGGGGGGGGGCACAACAAAAAAACCACTCAACGTGGAATACGGTCTGTTTGGCCAACTTAGGGAAACGGGGGGGGGGAGGGGGTTGGGGTTGGAAGGGTTTTTTTTTTTCAGTGGGTTAAAGGAGTGAAGGGGGGGGTGGGACACAAACAGACCAGTGTGTGGTGGTGTGCGGGGGGGGGGGAGGGGCAGGGGAGCAAGACCCACACTGGAAACAAAAAACTAAAAACAAAAATAAAAAACGGGAGGGGGGGGGGAAAAAAAGGAACCAACAAAAAAAAAAAATGGTGGGAAGTCAAAAATTTTTGTTCCCCAGGGGGGCAAAAAACAAAAAAAAAAAAAAAAAAAATAAAACACGGAAAATGTCAGACACAGTATTTGGTTAATGGTTCAACACAAAAAAGAAAAAAAAAAAAGATACAAAACAAAAAAAAATTCCAGGGGTAAAAAAAAATACAGGGAAAAAAAAGGAAAAAGAACCAAGAGGGAAAAAAAAAAAACACAAAAACTCTAACAAGAAAGGGGAGGTGGAATGGGTAAAGAAACAAAATCCCGAAACCGGAAAATCAACCACGCCAACCACGTCTTTCTCGTGCCTGGGGTGGGGAGGGGAAAACAGCCAAAAAACGGACCACACAACCCACCCCCCAAACGGGAAAGGGGAGGGTGTTTCCACCCCCCCCTCACCCACAGAACTCCAATCCAGTTTGGAAGCGAAAATGGGGAACCATCAAAACAACGCTCAAAAGGGGCTTCGTGGTGGGGGGGGGTTTTGTTAGCACAAAAGGAAAAAAGAGAACAACCAAAAAAATCCCCCAACTACCGTTGGTTTTTGGGGGGGGTGCAAAAATCAAAAGAATAAAAAAAAAAAAAAAAACATCAAAAAACCAGGGGGGGGGGGACGTAACACCCCCAAACAAACAACGGGGGGGCATTCTGGCACAGATCAAAACAAACACAAAATAAAATCAATACATTGCCAAAACATGTCAAAAAAAGAAAAAGAGAGGAAGACAACGTTTCATATGGATGGGATCGAGCGGCGAGGGATCGGTTAAAAAAAATAAAAAAACCACCCAAAAAAAAACTAAGGGCGTGGGGGGTATTAAAAGCTCAAAAAAAAAAGCAACCAAAGTTAACAGGCTGACAAAGCCAAAACACACACATAAAGACATACAGTTCAATCAGAAAAAAGAGAAAAAAAAAAAAGAAAAAGGTGGGTGTTCTGTGCGCGTTGCGCTTGGAAACTGCGCAAAAAAACAAAAAGAAAGTATGGGGGGTTGGGGGGGGGGGTGGTTTGGGGGGGGGGGGAAGGGTGGGGTTGGGGGGGTGTGGTGGGGGGCGGGGGGGGGGGGTGGGGGGGGGGGGGGTGGAAGCTAATAAAAAAACAAACACAAAAAAACAGCAGTCCCAACCAGAAACCCAAACTTGAAAGGACAGGAAAAGGGGGACACACCAACCCCATCCAGTGGGTTTTCTTCTTGTTTGGAGGGCTGTGTGGTGTGACAAAAACACAACCCTCAAGTAAACGAAGAAAAAACCTGGGGCTAGGGGTGTGAATAGAGTTAATGTTTTGGGTGGATGGTTCAATAAAAAAAGAGGGCAATGGGCTTCTCCCAACCGCCGAGGGAGAAAAAATGGAACCCCGGTAAGGGGGAAAACAAAGAGGGTGGGAATTGAGGGAAAGACGGGTTTGGGGGTGGGTGGCAGATTACTGGGTGAGGGTCCAACCTGGGTGGTGGGGGTTGTTGGTTGGGGGGGGGGGGGGCGTCGGGGGGCGGTTAGTTTGTTTTAACGGGATCCCCCTATGGGGGAGCGGGAACAGCAACCGTCGGGTTGGGGGGTAAAAAAAACCAGACGAAAAACACCCCCCCCAACACCAAAACCAGTTTACAAAAGGTAAACAACAAAGAAAAAAATGAGAAAAAAAGAGGGGGGGGGGTGAGGAGACAAAAAGGAACGGGGGGGGGGGGGGGGGACCAACACTCTATTAAAATTCACTCCCTCTCATGGGAGGGGGATGAAACCCCTCAAGCCTCCTCGTGGGATGTTTAAAGGAACAACCTTGGACCAAAATTTTAATAAGGCCCCCAAAGAAATGGGGACAAAAAAAGAAAAACAAAAAGAAGGGGGGGTGTGTACTCCCCAGTCAGCCCTGTTAAAAAAAACCAAAAAATCTAAACAAAAAAGTACATACAAATGGGGTCATACTTTTGGTGTGCAAAAACAAGGGAGGGGGGGAAATTCTCAAAAAAAAAAAAAAATTACATCAAAGGTACAAAGAACCTCGGGGGGAAAGTTTCAAAAAAAAAAAAAAAAAAATGAATAAAAAAAAAAAGAGACACAACAAGGGAAACACAGGAAAGAAAAAGAAACAACAAAAAAAAACGGACAAAAGCAGGGGAGTGGGGGGTTTAGTGTTGGTTTTCGGGGGTTTTCAAGACCAGGGGGGGGGGGGGTGTGGAAAACAAAAAAACCAACAAAAAAACACCAAAAAAAAAGAATGGAGGGCTGACCCCAAAAAAAAAAAACCGGCCGGAGCAACAGAGGATTGCGCTAACTAGCTCCGGAGGTGGAGGGGGGGGGGGGGGGGGGGGGTGTCGGAACGGGGTGTTCTGCGGGGGCGGAGGGGGGAGGGATATTGCTCAATTGTATGTGAGTCGAACAGGGGCAAGAATTCCCCCCTAAACCCCCCCCCCAGGAATCAGAAAACTGCCAGACTCAACACCTTTTTCTTATGTTTGGTGTTTGACATAACTTTTTTGTGTTTTCATTATGCTGTGTGGAGGGCGAAAACAAGGTAGTTCGTGTGTCATGGCAAAAAATCTCCACACACGTGGAGGTATATGAAATGGGAATCAGAGAACACAAGAGAAGAAGAAATACCGGAACAACACTCTGTCTCAAAACCTGAAACAAACTAGGGTCCACGGGAGATGTGCTGATGGGGTCAGAGGAAAAAAAAAGTGTTGGTGAGTCTTTCAAAAGAACCAAAAAGAAAGAACGGGGGGTGGGTGTGGACCATAAATGTAAGGGGTCAACACTAAAAAGAGGGGGGCAACAACGAAACAAAAAAGATCGGGGTGGGGGGGGGGGAACACCCCTAAAAAATAAAAATAATAAAAAACAAAGTCGAATAAGAAAAAACACACTGAAGAAAAGAAAGAAAGAAGTCCTCTGTTCAGACGGTTCAAGGACTGGACGGAATGGGGGAGGGAGGGGGGTTGTTCCGGGAATATGGGGAGAAGTAAGAAAATAATACAAAACTGGTGAAGAAAAAAAAAAATCAATACAAGAAAAAAAAAGGTGACAAACCCCAAACAGGGCCCTCCCACAGCATGCGGGGGGATGAGAGAGGGGGAAAAGAAAAAAAAAAAAACCGCACTACATACAAGTCCGCCGAAAGAATAAGAAAAACATAGAGATAGAAGCGGCCTGCTCGCTCATCTTGAAGCTCCAGAACAAGATGCAAAGGGAATTGAAAGGGAGAGAAAAGGCCAAGACACTAGCATTTGGGGGGGGGGGGGAACACTTTCAAAACAAACAAAGAAATAAGGAAAAAAAGAAAAAAAACAAATAGAAAAACAAACATAATAAACAAATAAATCAATAAAGAGTAAAAAGAAGTGGGGAATAAAAGTGGGGGGGGGTGGGAACACTCCACCCAAAAAGACGACTTCTAATGGAAAAAAAAAAAAGGGAAAAATTGAGGGACCCAGAGCACCAACCCTTAAGGGTAGAAGCAAACAAAAAAAAAGAAAAAAAAAGAAAGAAGGGGGGACAACAAGAAAAAAAATGCAAAAAAAAAGATTCAAACACCCAAAAGTTAGAACCAAAAAAAAAAATCCAAATCAGTGGGGCACCAAAACTTAGGGGGGTAGGATCAACAAATAAGAAACAAAAAAGTGGGGGGGGGAAAAAAAAAAAAAAGAAAAAAAAAAAATTGTCACGAAAGAACAATCAAAAACACAAGAAAGAAAAGGGGGATTATCAACCAGAAAATTTAAGATCACTCCAAGAACTCACGTCTAAAAACAACTGAAAAAAGAGCACAACCACACACACACCCCATTACACGAAGCTGACTATCCACAGACAAACATCATCAGAAATGGGGGAACGAGCCCCTGCTACCGGGTTCTTCAAAATGCCTCAAAGTGAATTCTTTGGGGGGGGGGGGGGGGGGGACCATCGAAACCCCCTCGGAGAAAGCCAAAAGCCAAACTCAAGGGGGAAAAAAAAAAAAAAGAGACACACAATTCGAATCCCAAAAAAATAACAGTGGGGGGGGAACAAAAACCACAAAAAAAACCTCCCCACAAAAAAGAAAACAACCTCGTTGATGGGTCTTAAGTAAGAAAAACAAAGAGGGTTCAAAATTGTAGTTATGGCAGAAACCTAAAATCCTTAGAACTGTATACTGGGGACAATGGGATAGACAGTAAGAAAAAAAACAGAAAAAAAGGGGAAGTCCTAACCAAAAACAACACACTCACTCCAAAAAAACCCAAAAAGTGAAGATAACAAAAAGAGGGCTGAAGTACAACAACGCTGTCATTCTGGCCGTCGAAACCCGGGGGGCAACCCAGGACAAGGGGTGGTGCGCACAAAAAAACACTGGGGGGGGGGGGGGGGGTGGGTTAAATAAAAACACAAACTTTTGTGAGGGTAACATAAAAAAAAAAAAAAAACAAAAAAAAAAAGGAAAGAAGAGTACAAAAAAAAAACACAAACCCTCCTCACTCCAAAACTTAAAAAAAAAAAAAAAAAACAAATGAAAAAAAAGTCGACAAGGAAACACGGTGCTTACAAAAACAAACACCTCACCACCTCAAGCATGTGGGAGGGGGGGGAAAAACAAACAAACACTGAAGAAGATGTATGCACACCGCGTCACAAAAACCACCGAAAAAAAAAACGGGGAAGATATCTGATAGGAGGTTGACTCAAAAGATCTCTGGATTGATGGGGGTGTATGGGGGGGTGTGGGTAAGGGTGGGATGGTGGGGGGGGGTGGGGGGATCTCTGGTGGTGTTTGGTGGTGGGTTTTGTTGGGGGGAAAGGGGGGGGGTTTTGGGAGGGAGAGAGGAGGGGGGGTGGTTGTAAACAGCTTGGGTCTGTCTGAAAAGGAGAAGGGCAAACTCCAAGCTCATCAAACTCCACTCCACTCCAAGAAGGAAAGGGACACGAAGGGAACCGAAGCCGGCAAAAAGAAAGGAAATAAAAAGGATGTCTTAGGGGAAGATTTAAAAACACAAAAAAAAAAAAATGCGGGATTGACCACACTCAAGAGAAAAATACAATAGTCTGTAAGAAGCGGTAATGGTTTTGGTAATGCTTCATATTAGTGGGACTTTAAAGGACAACCTGAAACTGGGGAAACATTAAATGGCGAGAATGGGAGTAGACCCTTGTCGGGGCAGCCACAAGGATGATGACTTGAATGAAGGGTCTGGGGTCAAATACAAAAATTGGGGGCTAGGGGGGGGAGTTAAGGAAAGGAGTGTCTGTTTGCTTGAGCGTTGTTAGGGGGAGGGGGTCGGGATGGGGATCTGCGGTTAATGCAGGTCATGACTCAGACGAAAAGAAGGGTTCCGAGCACTTGCAACAACGGTGAAAAAATACAAAAAAGTAGGGGGG
>Ga0179591_1280859_pt1 | contig 12890 bp, 12 predicted proteins | sample CZOMad2_1_08_16f_FD_182891 | JGI IMG/M metagenome (GOLD analysis project Ga0179591, IMG submission 182891) | Vadose zone soil fungal communities from Angelo Coast Range Reserve, California, USA - CZOMad2_1_08_16fungal (PacBio error correction) | ecosystem: Environmental > Terrestrial > Soil >...
CATCGAGATTACCTCCCCAAAATCAAAACAAAGGGGAAGCGGTGGGCTTGTGCTTGAACGGAGCGGGACGGTAGCACCGGTGAAAAGGGAAAAAGAAAACAACGGGTCCAGAAGCAAAAAGACGCGAAAACCCGGGGGGGGGCCATCCACAGACGAAAAACGAAAAGGGGGGGGGAGGGTTCTCCTACAGGGGGCAGGTCGGCAAAAATTTCCAGAAAAAAAGGGGGGGAACAATAGTCAAGCCAGTCCAGGAAGGAACTATAAATTTGCAAAAGTGCCCCGGGGGCCTCCATCAACAGAGGGGAGTCTGGGCCGAACAACGAAAAAAAAAACCAAGATTTGGTTCGAAAACGCTGGGCCTGGAAGGTTCCCATCCAAAACAAAACGTATTGAGTCAAGCCTACCAACACACCCCCTTGGTAACCTTTGGGGAGAAATTGGGAAACGAGCGCGGTCGGGATTTCAACAAATTCAGACAACAATCAAAGCAAAAAAAAAGGGGGTACCTTAGGTGGCCCTACGGCTGTCGGAAGACACGAGAGGGATTCGGTGAGGGCCAACATGCCGGGGGGTCGACAGAAAACCTCTGTGAAAAAAAGAAAAGAGCCGCGAAAAAAAAGAAAAGAAGTCCATAAAAATCCTTACTCCCCACCCCGATCTCGCCCTCTCGAAAGCGGGGGTACAACGAATGACTCCAGCAAGGCCAGAATCAGCCGATTTCCCAACTACCAAAGCAAAACGAGGCTTATCAACATCAAATCTAGAGGCCTAGTCTACTTTACATAAGGGTGTATACCGCGTCTAAAGGATCCACGAAATTATTCGTCTGTTATGGGTCATTGGAATATAGGAGCTACAGGAAAACCAGGCCATGAGTCTTCCGAAAAAGAAAGAGGACACCCCTTTCATCTTCATTTGAAACATCGGGGAGACGAAAACAAAAAAACTCATCCAAAACCGGGGAGGGAAAGGAAGAAAATAATACCGGTCGTGTAACTGCCATAGGGGGAACCACAAGAGAGACACTCCGGACGCGGAGCGGGAGGAATTATGCTCTCAAAAATTTTCTTTGAAGAGGCGCGGGAAAAGACGGAAATGGCTAGAAGAAACCAGTACTCGGTGTGGGACCTAACCTCCTTTAGAGGTCAAGCGGAAAGCGTTCCCGAAAAGGAGTTAGGTGGGAAAACCGTTGAGAAATAGGACAACAAAACACGAAAAGAAAACCAAAAACCGAAAAGGGGGATATCCGGGAAAAAGGAAACACAGGCCGGCACCCTTTGGGCATTTCCAAAAAAAAAAAAAATGATTAGTTGGAGGTCGTGAAGTTAATTCCACCCCTAAAGAGAAAAATTTGGGGGGCCTAGAACATAGAAAAGAAAGAATCACCTCACCAGAAGAAGGAGTATTGCTTCGCAAAGCGAACACTGGAATCACTCTGTGGGCCCCGGACGGGTGGAATGGCAGCAGGCGGTGTTCAAAAGAAAGGGAACAAATACATACCCACGTATGATTGAAAGGGTGGAAAACGGGGGGGGTCGGGTCTCAAAACAGCGGAAAAGAATCTCCGTCCAATCCTCTAAGAAGAAAAACCACAAAGAGGAAAATACACAGCCGAAAGGTAGACGCGCGCCCAAGGGGAAGAAGGTGCTTCGCCAAATCACGAGAGTTCCAAAAAAAAAACATCAGTGGGGGGGGAAAAAAAAAGGAGAAAATGCAAAATTACCGAATACCCAAGACCAAAGGGGAATTCTTACAAAGGAGCAAAAAAAAAAAAAAAAAAAAAAAAACGTTCTTCACTTCTTCTTCCAAAGGAAACACAAAATTCAAAATCAACGATTTGCTCGCATCTGTCTACCGGGAATCAAAAAGAACCCACTCAAACCTCTCACCCAAGACACAGATCCCCCAATTACGAGGGAAGGCGAAAATCAAGACCTGAAGGTCGGGAGAAAAGATAAAAAAGGACTGCGCCCATATTGCATCTGATTGTTAAGAAGGGAAAGGAACTCCAGAGAAGAAAAAAAGAACGGAAAGTCCGCGATCCTTAAAATATGACGGGCCTAGATTCCAACGGAAAGTTGAAGGGACGGGAGTGCGTGTGCTCAGGCGGCATTGGAAAAGCTTAATATAACCTGAGAAGGTCGAAACGGTCAAACAGGGCTTTTGGAAAAAAAAAAACGACTAACGCGCCCCTTTGTCTTAAGGACAACGGGAGGCCAGAAGCAGAAGATTAAAAAAAAGATCGACTAACCGGAGACGATTGAAAAAAGGCCAAAACCACCGCTAAAAAAACGTTAGAAGAGTCCTGGCCAGCAAAAGGGGGATAGAACCCTGGAAGTCTTACCTGACTCCCCCAACGCGTGAAGACAACCAAGCCCGACTTCTGATCTTCCCAAAATAGAGTCAACTGACCGTTTTGGCGGCTGTACGGATAAAGGAAATCAGGGGAACGCTGGAACGTCTGAGGGGTGGAGGTTCAAAGGCAGGGCGTCGGGCGACAACGAAGGCTTAACGTGGGAAAAAAAAGACCGGTACCAACAGCAAGCCCTAGTGGGGTAGGGAGGAACAAAAAAAAGAGGGGGACAAACCCTGCCCCAACCCCTTTATGTACGCTCCCCTTTAGAAAAACCACCACTAAAGTTCGGGGGTCACACTGTGCCGGGACGACGGAACATCCTGAATCTGCCGTGCTCTGTTGGAAGGTGCAAAAAATTCCAGAAAAAAAGGCGGGGCCGCCTTGAAGGGGAAAAAAAAGTCCGGAAAAAAAAGACCGGCCGCGACGCTCCTTGTTTGACTAACGTGTTTTGCTGGGGGGCGAAAAAGGAGGGGGGTTGAAGGTGGGGCGAGGCGTTCACTCTCTACTAAAAAACGGGGGGAACTCAAGGTTACATGCGCCCGAAAAGAACTCCCGGTGCGGCTTTCACGTACGTCACGGGGCCGCGGGTGGCCCTCGTTTCTGGAACAAGGGGTGAGCGTCAAAAAAACTGTAAAAAGAGGTTGGCGGCGGGGGGGAAGAGGCACGTATGTACACGTGTACACTGGGACGTTACAAGGGGGGTGTGAGAGAAAGGGTCAGAAAGAGAGGAAAGTCATTCCGCGCGGTCGGTCTCACGGAAAGAGGGTCAGGAACATGGACTACGTGGTCAACAACCTTGAAACAGATACGCGGCTAGACTGTTCGTTGAAGGAAACGAGGTATAGGAGATGCAGTCCCTCGCTCAACTGGATGGGGGGGACGAGTGGTATTCATGGAAGAAGAACTGAGGGGGGGCTGAAAGAAAGAATTATAACATAACTAGACTGGCGCCCTCCCCACGGTTTTACGCCGGGGGGGGGTCCGAACCACGAAAACTCGGTGTTGCTGCTCTCGTCTGGTATGTGGCGCCAAAGACAAAACGTCTTTCGGGACTGTCTGGAGCTCGCGAACGCGAAATAACCTGGCTCGCATCCAAAGGGGTGGAAAGAAGATCGTGCATCCGCTCGTTAGGAAAGAACTGGGAAGGGAAAATCAGGGGTCACAAAAAAAAAAAAAAAACCTCAGAGAAAATGACGGTGGGGTTGCCTTGGCAGAAACTGTGAAGGGGAAAAAAACGGGTTACGAACCAAAAGAAGATCGCAAAGAAGGAGAAAAGGAAGGGGGAGTTCAAAAAGGCCGGGGTGGGGGGTAAGGGCGTGACTGCACCTTACCCTAAGTGTGGTCGCCTTGAAAAATAAAACCAAAGAAAAGGTGGTCTATACTCGTTCTGGGAGGGGGGGGAATCCACTTCAAAGGGAGAAAGTTGTGCAAGGGGGGAAAAAAAAGAAAAAAACAAGACAACCAGGAAATGCGTGTGGAGAGAGGACCGGTTGTCTGTATCCAATAGAGGCAAGCCAGGGGCACCTCGGTCACGGAAAGAAGCGCGCGGATCTGGCAGGGGCCAGGGGGTCTGGAAGCAAGGGGGAAGGGTCCTAGACGGCTGGGATGGCCCCTCATCCCAACAACCCCCAAAAAACAAGGACCCGAAAAAAGGGGGTGAAAGTAAAGGGGGGCCGTCACGGGGTTGAAGGTGCACGGCAAGAAATCTTCGAAAAACCAGTCTCCCGGGTGGGAGGCGCTGCCGAAAGCAAAAAGGACCGTCAAAAAGGAAGATGTGCCAACCGTTTTGGGGCCCCGGCAGGAATCTTGGGAAAAAACTCCGGGGGGTGTGGGAGGAGTGGCCACCGACACGTGGGAGAAAAACTGGGAGGGAATCGAACCTTCACATGTGAGAAAAATTTCAAAAAACAAGAAACGACGGGACAAGAACGGGAAGTAATAAGTGTCCGGGGGTAAAAAGTAGGAACCTTGTCGAGGGCTGCAGACACCCTAAAAAGGAAAAAAAAAAAAAGCGCGGGGAAGGGGTCTCAGGGGGACCGGGTAGTTAAAAAGAGACAGCTCGATTCAGTCCGCAGACCCAAAAGGTATTCCACTTGAAAAAACAAAGACCTCTCAAAAACACTCCCCAGATTCAAGCGGAGGCAAGAGAACATTATGTGAATCTATTCGCGCATGTAGCTACAAACATCCAAGGGAAGCTTATCCGACCCTGAAAAAAAAGAACAGTGAAAAAAAGGAAACGGCAAGGGGGGTCGTACGGTCAAAGACCACATCGGGCTTTGGTGACTGTTCGAAAAAATCTGGTTTGAAAGGGTAGCCGTCAAAAAAAAAAAAAATGTATGGTAAGGACGGGAACGCAGAGCAACGCAAGAGAGGGAGGAGAGTATGGGGAGGAGGGGGCTGGCGGTAAAAACGTATTGGGATCGTCCTCCCAAACTTCCACGAAACAGACTAGAAAGAAGAGACGGAAGAAGGAACGAAAAAAAGCTTAGAATTCAGCGATCGAGAGAAAGCTTCTGGGAAAAAAAGTCATTCTGCCGCACGGGAAAAAAAAGACGAAGGCGCCCGGGTTAACACGCCGGGGTATCCCTAGAAAATGAGAAAAAGATCGGGGGTCAGGTGTGCAGCATGGTTTTTTTAAAAAAAAAAAAATTTTTCCGGGACCGACGGGGAATTTGACTCGGGTTCGGGAAAAAGTGGCGGGAAAAAAGAGGGAGGTAGAAACGATTCGGTTTGCTCTCCAAAAGGGGATTAGAGGGAACTTGCCAGGGTAGGAGGCGGGACAGAATTTCCTTCAAGCTTTGCCCCAAGACGTGGAACAATAAAGAAGGCCGAAACAGACCGGATTCGCGATATGGGCGATCGCAACAAAAAGGAACGCTGACAGGGTCAGGCCGAAAGGACGTGCAGGGGAGAAGACTGGAGGAAACAAAGGGGGGGAGGTGAGACCACTTCATCGAAAACTCGGAGCCGCCGGGATGACCAAGAAAGATTGTCCGGACGCCAAAAAGTGATCGATTGCGCAAGGGGTTCGGGAGGGGGGAGAGTCTTGGAAAAATAAAAAAACGAGAAAAAAAAAAACTGGGGTTGTACGAGAAAAACGACGTTCAGGACCAAGAAAGAAACGTCTACCAGGACAGGTCCCCTAGCTGATGGCGCGTGACGCGAGAAAAATGCGAGGACAAAAAAAAACCAAAGAAAGGAAGAGGCGCGCACCAGAATCGCGGCTCGGCTGATGGAGGTTATCGCACAAGAAACAACGTAGAGGAAAAGAGAGCCACGAAAAAGCGTGAACAAGGAAAACGTGGCACGAACAAGAAACAAGTGGAAGGGGTTGGGGGATCGCAATGTGGTCGCGAAAAAGAAAACCCGATAAGATCGAGAGGGGCTGTCCCCATAATGGCAAGGGTCAGGAAAAAAAAGGCCCCTGAGGACGGGGACGTACAATAAACCAGTTCAATGGCTGGGGTGATAGAAACCAGCCGCGTCAGGGGGGGAAGCTCAAGAAACCGCTAGATAGACCATCAAAGGAAAGTCAAAGAAAAAAAGGAAAAAGAAGTGAAGACGGCGGGATTGGTGTTCGGTTTTCCCCGAGCTTGAGCTCCATCTCCGGTCGGACCGCCCCCACCTCTTGGTGTACAGAAAAAGTCGGGGTCAAAAAAAATCGAGTCCAGGAAGCAACGGGGGGAGGGAAAAAGTGGGAGGGAAGAGGGCAACCAATCTCAAGGGGCCGCACGAAAGTACCAGGAGAGTCTGGCGCCACACGAGGCCACCAAGAGACCAACCGCCTGCTTGGAACGCCCCAGGAAAGGAAGAAATTGCTCAAACACGGGCGCTCCAGAATTGAGGGGCAACTATTTACCCGGGGGGGGCAGCGAGAATGGGACAAAAAAACCTCCAAAAAACGGACCGGGTTCCTTATTACTGAAAAAAGGTAAAAAAAAAAAGCAACTGTGCTTGACCAACCTTAACCAGCCCCATGAAGGAAAAAAGGGGCTTGAGGTCAGACTTAACCCGCCGGAAGCTTGGAAAACGAGCAAAGCGCCATTTTCTAACCAAGAATTCCTCAAAAAACAGAAACAGGGGGGGGGGGAGCGGAAAGAAATCAATAAAAACGAGCGCGCCACGCGGATTTTTTGTCGCAGCCGATGGGATGAGAATCAAGGAGGGGGAGTGTTCGAGGAGGGGGAATCCCAACTGTGTGCCCCTCAAGCCCAAAACAGATGCCGCCCCACCAGAATCTCCAGAACTATTGGGAGGAACAGCGGCTCAGGCATCCTCAGAAACGAAACGACAACCCTGAACCGTAAAACCATAAAACCGAAAACGAGGCGGAGGGGGCCACAGGAACCCTACTGTGCCGGACAGCAAAAACCACGCTAAGTCGGCACCTCTCATGCTTCCCAACCCTCCGAAGGTGAAATCCAAGCACGAACCCCCGCTAGAAGAAACTAAAACGGGGTCACAAGGGTGGTGGTGTTAGCAGCGTAAAACTCGGGAAGAAATGAAAAAAGACTATCAAAACACAGACACACCTCTTGTTAATCTTTTCATGAGGACATTGTAAGGTATAGGTGGGTGACTAAGAACCCAAGGGGCGGGACTCTGCGTTCCGTGGTCATCTTGCCCTAAAAAGGAGAAAAAAAAAAACGGGGGTTCAGGTCGGAAAAGGGGGGGGGTGGTTACAAACCACCTCCTGATGGGGTGGATGCCCCAGGAGAGTTAAGTGCCCCCGGCATTGGCTACAAGAATTTCTTTAGGTTGTAAGGGGGATCTGCAATATTCAAACCTAAAGATAGAGCCCATCCACGCCTGGGCGGTCTCAATCCTAAAAAAACCAAAAAGATCACCAGGCTGAGAAAGGGGTTGTGTAAGCCTTCCAAAAAAGGGGGGACGGAAACCGTGCCATCGAAAAACCTGCAAAAAACAAAAACGGGAAGGGGGGGGGGAGGAAAAGGCAAGCCGGCAACTTAAAACAGGTTCGTGGGGTTCTACGGGGTGCGGTGAACTGCAAGACTGAGTTGCACAAGATTCAGCACGACAAGGGTACTTTCTCACAGAGCCGTCGACTTACCCCACCGAATAATCGTGGATCCAATTGGGTGTGGACATCAAAAGGTGGTGAGAGAAGGGTTGCAGACATACGAACAAGGCGTCCGCATAACAGGGCCATGAAAGGAGGACCCAACCTACTCGGAGGTGGTGTGCTTAAGATAATCCACCGATCGTCGCAAAAGAGGGCCGTTTCCTCATTTCGAAAATCCCCCGCACGCTGGAAATTGCCACCGTACCTCAGGTTAGGTTTCTGGGGCAGTAATCAGCCTTTTTTCCACAAGCGGGTGTTCCCCTCTGTCTGAGATGCGGTATGGGGGAAAGTCCAGAATTAACTCTACAGAGTCTTGGAATGGAAAAGAAATCACAAAGCCAAGAATGATTCTGCAAGAGTCTCTATTACACAACCCGTTTCCATCGGATTAACAATCAGACGCACCGCAAATGTTTTGTCGAGGAATGAAATACGCTCCCAGGGAGAGTCCAAAAACAATCAAGGGCCAGGCCAAACCAGATCAACGCCACCACTGGTCTTTCTCTCCTCCCGGAACGACACATTTGAGGGGACTACGGATCGATCCTGGTGCCTAAGCCTATATGGCGATAAAAATACCGGGGCTGGGGGGGCCGACTATCAAGGATTCGCGAAGCGGAAAGGCCTCCGTGCCCCGAAGCAGGGGGAGGGTTCAAAGGGTGTGAAAACAAAAATACATAACACGACCTGAGTTCCTAGAACCGGATCACAAACAAGGGGTGGTTTGAGTCTCTGCCACGAAAAAACCGGTGGTGCAGTGGGCCCCCCATTAAAAGTTCCACTTCTGCTTATCAGTTCCGCCAAACTAGATAATTGGCAAGACACACGAGAAGAAACCGTCAGACCAATGATTGGGTTCTGGCACCATGAAAGGAACTACTAAAGAAAAAGGATTGACGCGGGGCCTATGGCGTTGTCGCTTCCCAATACAGTACCAAACTTGAGAACCAAAAATGACAAGAACCGGATGCCGACAGTGTTAGAAGGGCCCGAACTCGCAATTGCGATTGAAAAGGGCTAAAACGTGGGTCAAAGAGGCACCCCGCAGCCAGGAAGTAAAAAGGCAGCCCGAAGTCGCCACAGAAGCTTTAGAAGGAGGCGCCTATCAGGGGAAACAACAAAAAGGTGTCACTGGGGGGGGAAGGGAAAAACCCAAGAAACGAAGCGAGGTGGGGGGGGACCCTTTCCCCGGGCCACGGGCCGGGAGACAACCAAAGTGCTGATGTTTCAAGGGGCCATCGAAACGCCGGCAGTGGATCGCCTCCCTTATAACCGGATGCTAACGTCTCCGCAAAGTGTCAATCCGAGGTCCCCCCTCAAGATCCAAGGCAGGCCCCAACGTCCCACCACACGGGTGCGGGAGAACCATGGCAGCGCTGCGGCGGGGGGGGTCAACTCAGGTTCGACAAAAAAATCGGAGGGGGGTACCTCCGCCATGTGCAAAAAACCCACAAAAATCGCAAAAAGGGTACTCAGGGGATCGGACAGGGGGGACTAAAGTATCCGAACTAACTGGGGAATTTCTCAGGGAAAGGTTGGGGGTGCTACATTGACTTGAAGAAAAGGCGAGAATTTCCTTTCCAACTATGACGGGAAGTCTGAGTGGGGAAAGGGGAAATCCCGTGCGTTGCGGGGGGGTAGGATGGAGAACTGGGAGATTTCCCCAGAGGGCATCTCGTGGAGGTATTAATGTAGACAAAGGACTGAGATTCAATGCCGCCATGAATCACTTGAGCAGTCATTGAAAGGGGTCTCCCGTTCTCCTTGCCAATTTATCGAGCGATAGCTCGAAAAGAAAAACGGAGGAGGGAACTCATATCTCCGGCCTCCGGAAAAATCTTGGGGGTGGAGAAAGCCCACGATCGTCACCTTTAGAGGGATCATGATCCAGAAAAATCACTTTTTCGACTCTCTAGGAACGGACCACAAAAAGAAAGAAGTGGACAGAGCACGAAGGGTCTCGGGCGGGGGGGAAAAGTAAGACCTCCCACGTTTACCCCGGCCGCGGGGAAAAGGGATTTCCGCGCCCCATGGGAGAAAAGACCTCCCTTACAAGGACTCACTCGGGGAGAAGCCCTGAACACTGAAGCGAGCGCTTCGGGGGGTCTTAAAAAAGGTGGCTATATGGGGGGGTTTCCACTTTCTTAGGAGGCCTCATAGTTTGGGGAGGCGCCTGAAAAAAAAAAGGTGATCCTAGACACCCGAGTCCTCAGGACCTAACGCTACGTTTTGGTGCTCCTGGGGGGGGGAGGCGGGGGAAGGGGGGGTGCTTGATCGCGTAACGACCAAGAAGCCTCCGGAAGGAAGCTTTTGACGGAGGAGAAGCGCGCCCCTGTGGCTCCAACCGAGGGGGGTTAGACCAGCTGAACCCGAGGGGGGGAGGTGTGTCCTTTTTTTTGGGCTCTCCACGAAAAAGGGGGGTTTGCAAGGTCAAAAAAAAAACGAGGTGCCACAAACGTTCTCAGGGGGGAGGGAGGGTAACCCTGTACCTGACACTGGCCTGCTTGCTTACCGCCTGGGGTGTGGGGGAGAGCGGGGACAAAGGCGACGTAACCTAACCTTAGGGAAAACATCCGGTTCCTCAAAGGCTCAGTGGAATCCTTGGTGACAGGGAGTTTGGGGAAACCATAGGGCTGAAGATTCGGGCCCTCACAGCTCGGATTGAAGGGACGGCCCCTCGGGGAAAACCTCTGGGCGGGGAGGAAGGGTTTCAACACATCAGTAGGAAAGTAAGGCCTTGGCAAGCTTGCCCTTATCAAATCCCAGAGAAACCACCCCAGGCACGGGGGTCAGCTGGGGGCGCACACACAACCCCGCTCCCTACGAGGTTGGGGAAGGCCTGAAAATCGGGGAAAACAAGAGGGGTGTCCTTAGGACCGTGTGAACTGCGAAACACAAAGAAAGCGTCTTCAAAGACCACAAAATCGAAGGACTCTTCAAATCGCCAGAGAATGTCGAAAAGAGGTAGAAGCGCCAAATGAACTGGGTACCAGAAAAAGGGGAGGGGAGCATGACGCATCCGTCCCAAGGCGGAGGGATGAAGGGGGGTTTCGAAGAAACGGAGGGGGGAAAGTCTGTCGCCGCGAAATCCCCAAGGTAGAACTCGTAGTAAACTGGTAAGAAGGAGGGAAAGGGGCAGCGCGCGCAATCCGTACCTGCGTGGAAGAGTAAACTTCAGAAAGCGTAAAGAGAGGGGATAGAAGGCGGAGGGGGATCCGGATTCACCAATCACGGTCTCTTGGTACACTCTTTTTTCAAAAAGTCAGAGCAACCACCTGTGGGGGCGTTTGCATGGGAAGAGACCTCGTGGTCGGTTGCCGACGGTGACTTCTAAGAGATGGGGGAAGAAGGGGGGGGGAAAAAGGGCATCCGTCGGAGAAATTGAGGACAGGGAATGTCTGGTCAGCTGAGGGGAGAGAGGCACAAGAAAACGGCAAGGGAAAACGTCCGATTGTCGCCACCAGCATCACCCCGGAGACCGCAGAGAAAAGGGCAGGGGAGGGACGGCTTAGTTACGAGGAAGGGGAGTGGGTGTTGTTCCATTAAGAAACCGATCGGGGGAAAAGAGCACAGGTGCCCGCCGAAAAGGAAATGCAATACTTCCGGGAAAAGCTCGTCGGGGGCCCGTTTTCAAGGAAATGGAGAGTAAAAAAAACGCGGGGGGGTTGTGGGGGGGAACCAGGCGTGAACCAAGACCTAAAAAATGGCCCATGCGACTCCCCAGGACGGTCGGGGGAAGGGTCAGCGAAGAAAAAACACCTCACGGTAGGGCCACTGTGAGACCAATTCTGGACTGCACACCATACGGAGTTATCAAAGAAAAAAGTCAACGGGGGAGGGTTTGCGCCGGGGCGAACGCTCAAGAGAGATGGAAGGATCGAGGAAAAAAAGGGTGGCCACCGACTCTTAAAAAAGGGGGGAGAAAGGTCCCCGCTTTCGAAACGAACGTGAACAGCAGGGGTAGGGTGGGGAGTTCATAGTCTGGATCAGAGCCTAACAACTGAAAAAGGGGGTGGAGGCTGGGGACCATTTCAATGTGCGGGAAAAAGGAGAGAGTAACGATTTCGCCGACAACCTGTGTTAGTGATTTGGGAATGGGGCTTAGTCACAGGACATGTACGGTGGGATAGGAAAGGGGCTGACGTCCAACGCCGCGAGACTGATGGAATTCTGTTTTTGTGAAGAGGGAATTGGAAAAGAGGGGACGCTGTCTGTCAATCAACGGAACACTCAGCCTAAGGCCGGGGGCTCTAAGTCAGAGGAACAAAGCATGCAAAAAAAAGAAACAAAAGCCCTTCGATGAGACGGGGCGCACTATCTCCCTACTTCTATGGCGAGGATTCCGGCAAACAAGGGAAACTAATGGGAAAAGAACCAGAAAGCAAACCCCCTTGCCGAAAAGAAGCTCCGGATCGAGAGGGGGGGGGACCGGGGAAGCACAGCCATGGTCATTGTGAAACTTCCTGAACTTACCGGTAAGGGAATATTCGAAGAGTCTAGGGCACGAGGTAGACCCGTGTAATTTACTGTTGGCGCGCGGGGCGGGGGGGTTGGGTAAGTCCGGGTTAGGATCATGGCGAAAATGGGGAAAGAATTGGCCCTCGGGGGGCGCAAAACAAATGAGTCAAGTTGAAGAGGAGTTGGGGGGAGGAAATGGGCCCTAGTCATCCCAGGGGAAGCAGGAACATCTCTGCGCCCTCCAAAATTTCGAAGATTCCTGCAGCGGAAAAAAAAGGACTGGGGGAACCAGCTGGGGGGGGTCGGGGCAAGTCACCGGCGGGCTTCTAATTCGGCCGGAGAAAAGGAGGTGGGAGGATTCCACTGCGTACGGGGGGTTGAGCACGATCGGGCTTGTTCAGCGGAGATCCACGACGAAACAAAATGGGGTGATTAAAACGCCCGGTCTTTCATTGAAATTTATTAACGGTAAGAAGGACAGGACCGCCAGGGGAGTCGAACCCACAAAAGATAACAACGATAAAAGGTTCGGTATCTTCAAAAAAGCTCGCGTAAAGAAGGACTTCGTGGAGGGGGGGGGTCAACTCGGGGGAAAAAAACAGAAAAGAAGCAGGGCCACGAAGACTGTGGAAAGGAATGGGGGCGCCGCTACTAACCCCCATTTTGAGAGTTGGTTGGTCAAGAAAGGCCAAAAAAAAACCTCTCAACCGAGGCGTTGGTCCCAGAGATAAGATGAAGAATAAGGTCCGGGGAAAAAATTAAGGCCCTCGGTACACCCCATTGCCAAGTTGAACGTCGTGGATCTTCACTATCGCGGGAAGAAAGTGCAAGCGGAGGAAAAGTGGAAGCGCGAGCCAACTAAAGATGAAACCGAGGACGTCCTCAACCATTCCACGACAAATAAAACAGGCGCAAAAGAAACAACAGAAAAGACGCCAGGAGAGAACAGAGCTCAAAGGATTTCGTTTCCTCCACTCTCACCGGAAAAGC